>Ga0160492_100051_pt1 | contig 156871 bp, 114 predicted proteins | sample DID2MG_FD_108258 | JGI IMG/M metagenome (GOLD analysis project Ga0160492, IMG submission 108258) | Enriched soil microbial communities from UW Madison campus, WI, USA - DID2877_E24_FP2 MG | ecosystem: Environmental > Terrestrial > Soil > Unclassified | place: USA: Madison, Wisconsin | collected... | reverse complement strand
TACACCAGCACCTCTGCCCGTCTTCGAATGCCTGTTGCATCACAAATAATGTCACACCAGCACCTCTGCCCGCCTTCGAACGCCTGTTGCATCACAAAAAGAGTCACACCAGCGCCACCGCCCGTCTTCGAATGCCTACTGCATCACAAAAAAAGTCACACCAGCGCCTCTGCTCGCCCTCGAACGCCTGCTGCATCACAAAAAGAGTCACACCAGCGCCTCTGCCCGCCTTCGAACGCCTGTTGCATCACAAAAAGAGTCACACCAGCGCCACCGTCCCCCCTTGAATGCCTGTTGCATCACAAATAATGTCACACCAGCGCCTCTGCCCGTCTTCGAACGCCTGTTGCATCACAAAAAGAGTCACACCAGCGCCTCTGCCCGCCTTCGAACGCCTGTTGCATCACAAAAAGAGTCACACCAGCCTAATCTCTCGCCCCCGAGCGTCTGCTACATCATAACAAGTAGGAATTCCGAAGTTGCAGGAATGAAGCCCAGCTAGGCTTCGGATACCGGCTCAGGCGCAAACGGGGAGCGTGTCCCGGGAGGGACGGAAGCGGGGGGATGTAGGTAGAGGGGGTGAGCGTCGGGAAGGCGAGCGGAAGAGAGGGCGGATCTGAGTACGGGCGGCATGGAGCGTGTCCCGGAGGGACGGAAAGCGGGGGAAGGGCGAGTGTGACTAGGGGGCGATTTCCGGAGTCCAGAGGATGGAATCCTTTGGGGCCCTCCCTTGCAGGGAGGGTTTGGGTGGGTAGAGGGTCTTGATGGTTTGGGGGTACAGCCCCTGAGGAAAAGGGATAGTACCCAAAAGAAGGAGCCGGGGGACATGCCCCCGACCCCACCCGCCGCGACTCCTATCCGGCCCGCCCCTTGTACTTGCCCGTGCTCACGATAGAGACGCTCACGCGGATATGGCGGAGCGAGTGCTCGTCCAAGGGAGGGTTTTTTAGTCGTTCCCACGTTTTCGGGTAGTTTCGGTAGAGCTGTTGTCTAAGCTTGAGCACGTCGCAATTGGCGGCGAGCCCTTTGCGGAACGTTTCCTCGATTTGAGCCCTGACGGTATCTTCGCCCATCCGCTCCAGCTTCTCGATGCTCATATCCTTCATCAGCTCCGACAGTTTCCCGCGAACGCGCACCTTCAGGTCGTACCGCACTTTGTTGCCTTCAATGACGGGGCGAATGGAGTATTTAGGCTTATGAAGCACCAGAATGGCGACGGCAGGTCCCGACTGGGGCACCTGAATGAAAGCATGCTCCAGATCGTGCTGCATCCATCGAGCGCCCTTCAAATCCTGATCGGACAGCCACCCCGACAGCTTCTTTTCGTTAAAAAAGTAGGCTCCCGAAATATTGAACATCGGGACATGCTTCTCGTCTTCGTTCCATACTTTGGTTGTAATCGATATGGAAGGAACCATGAGCGGCTGCGCCGGCTCGTTGAGGCGAGCGATAGCCGTATGCCCCTGAATCGGCGTGATGAAGGAATGCTGCGCATAAGTCTCCTGCGGCGAGTACATAAGCGTATCGAGAGGGGAGAGGTTCAACAACGATTTCTGGGTAAAAATGTCGGTCAGACGCTCTTTTGTTCCGTATACGAGCACGTTGTAGCGGATTTCGCGGTAGCGGTTCAACGCGTTGTAAGCTTCAATAACGCCTTTGCGCATTAGATTTTCCGTCACGACGACCGTTTTGACATGCCCCCAGAACAACCGAAGCTGCGAGGTCGCATAAAGAGCGTCAAGCGAGCCGACGACCGTTCTGCCCTCTCCCTTGCCGATCCAGATCGGCACCTTTTTGCCGATTTGTACGCCTTCCGTTCGCGCGATATTGGTAAAATTCAAAACCTGCACGTAGGTGATATAGCGCCCCTCCGAATAATCAAGCCCGATCGCCGTAACGTAAGCCATATTCTGGATGTCCTTCGAGTTCCAGCAGCCCGAGAGCATCGTTAGACTGAAGACGAGCAATCCGGCGGCTGCTGCGCAACGAACAAGCTTGGCCCGCCCGGCTGTCATGGCGATTGCTCCGGCTGTCTGTCGGGGTCGATCGGATGAAGAGCGCTCGGCCGGTTTCTCATATGCTTCCAGGGAACGCGAAGGAAGGCGGGAAGCATATCCTTCAGACGCATCGGGGAAAACGGCGCCGTGTACGGCACGCCGAACGATTGCAGTCTCGATATATACGAGACGAATATGACGATGCCGAGAATAACGCCGTACATGCCGAGAAAGCACCCTAGCAAAAAAATACACAGCCGTACGAGGCTGATCGTCGTGCTGAGCGTCTGGTTGACGAGCGTGACGCCCGATACGGCCGTAATGGCGCCAACGACGACGACGGACGGCGATACAAGCCCGGCTCGGATGGACGCGTCCCCGATAATAAGCCCGCCGACGACGGTGAGCGTCTGGCCGATCGGGTTCGGAAGGCGGACGCCGGCTTCGCGAAATATTTCAAGCAGCAGCAGAAGGGTGAAGAACTCCATCTGCGGCGACATCGGCAGCCCGATTCTGGAGACCGATATGGTCGCCATCATGCGGAACGGAAGCTGGTCTTGATGGAAAGCCATGAGCGCCACCCAGATGCCGGGCAGCAGCAGCGTAACCAGCAGACTGACCAGACGGATCATTCTTGCGAACGAGACGTAAAAGAAGTTGAAGTGGATATCTTCCGGCGATTTCATAAGCAGCGCCAGCGTACCGGGCCCGATCAGCACCATCGGATTACCGTCCATTACGATGACGAAGCGCCCTGCAAGCAGGCCGCTCACCGCATAATCGGGACGGCCGGAGAAGTCGAGCAGCGGCAGCACCGAGTATTTGTAGTCGGAAATAATTTCTTCGAGCTGCCCAAGACTGTAGAGTCCGTCGATGTCGATCTGTTGCAGCCGTTTGCGCACTTCCGTCAGAACCTTCGGCGAGAGAATATCTTGAAAATAAAGGAGCCCGACCCTCGTCTTCGTACGCGTTCCGACAACGTACGATTCATAGCAGAGCGAGTCGCTTTTGACCCTTTTGCGAATGAGCGCTACGTTGGTCATGATCTCTTCGACGAAGCCATCCCGCGGCCCTTTAATGGAAATTTCGGTGTTCGAATCGTTCGGCACGCGCCGCGGCGGATCGGCCACATCAAGCGCGAATAGCGTATCGATGGCCGGTATCAGCACAAGCATGCTGCCTCGAAACACCGTTTCGGCCAGCTCTTCCGCCTTGGCGGAGCGATTGATAGTCATCATTGGCAATTCGCCCGTCCATTTGGTCTTATGGGTGTCGTGGAGAATGCCGTTGTTATACATGTTCTGAAGGCCCGGCAGCACAAATCGCGCTATCATGGAGCTGTCGCTCAGCCCCTCGGCCAGCAGGAACACGACGCGCGACAACGGATCCGGATTAAGCTGGTACGACTGGAACGACACATCGTGCGAATGCTGGAAAACCGCTTTCAGCTTCTTCTCCGTCCAGTGGCCGTCGGCGCCGATCACGCTTTCGCCCGTGTTTCCTTTATCCGGTTGGCCTTGGCCCGATCCGTCGTTGGCAGCCCCGGACGATTTGCCGTTGGCTTGCTTTTTGTCGTTCGAATGGCTCGAATCGTTCTCGTTGTTCGTCTGTTGGGCAGCGTCGTTGTTTTGGTCTTGACGGTTGTTTTGATCCTGCCCGCCGTTTTGATCCTGTCCGTTGTTTTGGTTCTGATTGCTTGTAGTGTTGTCGCTAGCCTGTTGGCCTTGAGATGTTTCGTTGCCCGTGCCGGACGTGGCGCCGGGGCTGCTTGAATTTCCTTGATTTGTCATGTCTGCACCTCCCCTGCCGGTTTCGCAACGCAAGAAATGAGCATCCAGGCCGCCGATGCCGCGAGCAGAACGATAAACGAGATTGGGAAATAATAACGATACAAAAATAGAAAGTAACTGTATTCGTTAACGGGCATTAACGCTACCACAATATAGCTGACCGCTATGGCTCCTATCGTCATGACGCGGGTTCTTGGCCGCTTGATCGGAAGCAGATCGGCGATCAGGAAGACCGACAGCGCCGTTCGAATAACGGCTCCGGATTCCCATTGGTAGATGGAAAAGAAGTCTACATGCTCGATATAGTTGCCAAGCTTGACGAGTCTCCATTGCTCGTAGGGGGACGCCATTTGTCTGGCGGACTCGTGAGGTCCGAATTCCGTAATGGCGCCGACGATGGGGCCAAGCGAAATGTAGACCATAATCAGAGCGAGCACGCCCAGATGCCAAGGCTTCACTTTGGTCCGGATATGGTGCTGCATCAAGAAGAGGAAAACAAATTCGATATATCCTCCCCAAGAGAAAATAAGGCCGTCCCAAACCTTCTCCCACCCGTGCTCAAGAATCGGCTTCATCAGCCGGTAGTCTTTCTCGGACGAGTTGGAAATGCTGACGAAATAGCCGAGCGCAACGACGATCGGAAGCAATACGCCCGACGTGATGGCGATGACGCGGATGCCCCATATGGCGCACAATGCGCTGGCCGTCACGAGTAAGAAGCTGAGCACCAATGGCGGCGTGGCAGGCAAATAGTTCGAAATGGTCCAAGTCGTCGTATACGTGATGGTCATTCCGCCGTTCAGGTACAGACAGATCAGCGCGGGCAGAACGAGCAGCCAGGCTAAGACAGGATGCGTCTGCTGCGCGAGCCAAGGCAGCAGCTTTTGCTGTCCCATGCGTCTCATCGCGAGGACCATCAGCAGGCACCACGGAATGAGGAAGGCTCCCGACAGGAGTACGGTTATCCAGGCATCGCGTCCCGATGCGTCGAGCAGCATCGAATTGACGATGACATGAGAAACGAGCCCGTTGGCGAGCATGAATATCATGGCCGCCTGCAGGAACGATATTTTACGAGGAAAGCTTGCTGCCATGTCGTATCACCCGTTCCGCGATTAGCGTAATAGTTGGAGCGTCGCGTTTATTATGGATGAATCGACTAATTTTATGCACGGATACGGGACGGGCGGACGGAGGGCAGAGAAGAGAGAACAAGAACAGCGCCTGGACGGCATACAGCCGTACAGGCGCTGGGCATGAGGAAGGATAGCTCTAATGGTCGGCTTGCTTCGCCGCAAGCTGAGCCACAATTTTTTGTTTTCGTTCTTCCCGGTCTTTCGGTTTTAGGCGCGGGCAGGTGTAGCAGTAGTGGCCGCCTTCCGTTCGGTAATACATGCAGCAGGTCGGCTTCATCCGGTACGGCTGGTCCGGGTTGTACGGATTGTCGAGCAGCCGGTACGTATGGTTGTACGGGTTGCGCTTCGTGCCGAAGGCGTCGGGAGGCATTTCCTCGGTCGTATAGCGAAAATCGTCCTGAAGCTGCCGCTTGCGCTGTGCGTCCTGCTCGATTGCGATTAAATGCTCGTAGGCGTATGTGATGCGGGGAAAAGCTCCCCACATCTGCATGCGAGGCGTTCCCGAAACCTCCGAGAGCTTCTCGATGAGCGGACGAATGGTTCTGCCATACAGCCCGGCGAACAGCTCGTCGCGCTGCCGCTCGCGCCGCTGCGGATTGATGGCGATCGGCACAAGCTCGTCGACCCGGAATCTGACCGTATAGTACGAGTAGTTTCCATTGATATGCACGACTTCGGCCGTGAACCGTTCCGCCGAGAAATCGATGGCCTCCGAACGGACCGCAACCATATAATGAAGCGCCGCACCGAACGAAATAAAGGATGAGGTCAAATACATGCCGCCGACCGTCGGCTCCAGCCCTTTAATAAGCGGAGTGTAGACGTCGAGCAGTTGCTTCATGCGCGTTTCTTCGAACAGGTCAATCAGCTTAAAAGCGGCAATGGGAGACGGGTGCGGTTCGAAGGTCAGGCCGAACTGCTGCTCCATCAACTGGCGTTCCTCCGTGGAGAACAAGCGGATCAGCTCCTCTTATGTCGTTGCTTCTATATATAATGAGAACATTTATCATTTTTTGCTTTGTTCAATGATAGAGGTTCTCAATGTTAAAGTCAATACACCGGGCAGACGGCCGGAGCGTCGATGAAGGAGCATTGGCACCCGGTGAAAACATGCTGGAGGCTGCGGCTGCGGCCGTCGTTCGGGGCTTGTTCTTGACTGGGCGGAATGCGGTTATATATAATGACTACATTCATGATGGAGGGCGTGCGTCCATTGGCGATCTCAACGGCTTAGGCGTTGATATATTTAAGCTAGCGACTATCATTAGGAGGATCTCATGAACAAACCGAACGAAATTATCGTCGTCCTTGATTTCGGGGGACAGTACAACCAGCTTATCGCTCGCCGCATTCGCGATCTGGGCGTATATAGCGAGCTGCTGCCTTACAATACGTCCGTCGAGAAGCTTCGCACTCTGAATCCGAAGGGCATCGTGTTCTCCGGTGGTCCGGCAAGCGTGTACGAGGAGAACTCGCCGCTGGTCGATCCGGGCGTCTACGACCTTGGCGTACCGATCTTCGGCATCTGCTACGGCATGCAGCTTATGTCGCACCAGCTCGAAGGCAAAGTGCAGCGTGCGGGCAAGCGCGAATACGGCAAAGCGGAGGTCGATTTCATCTCCGATTTCGCGCTGACGAGCGGGCTCGAAGCGAAGCAGACCGTATGGATGAGCCACAGCGACCTCGTCGTGGAGCCGCCAGCCGGCTTCGTCGTCACGGGCAGCACGGAGCACGCGCCCATCGCGGCGATGAGCGACGCTTCCCGCAACTTCCACGCGGTCCAGTTCCATCCGGAAGTTCGCCACTCGGTTTACGGCAACGAAATGATTCGCAATTTCCTGTACAACGTATGCGGCTGCGAAGGCAATTGGAGCATGGAAACGTTTATTGAGGACACGATTAAGGACATTCGCGAGCAGGTCGGCGACAAGAAAGTGCTATGCGCTCTGTCCGGCGGCGTCGATTCCTCCGTCGTTGCTATGCTTATCCATAAAGCGATCGGCGATCAACTGACGTGTATGTTCATCGACCACGGCATGCTTCGCAAAGGCGAAGCGGACAGCGTCATGGAGACGTTCGTCGGCAAGTTCGATATGAAGGTTGTCAAAATCGATGCGCGCGATCGGTTCCTCGGCAAGCTGCAAGGCGTAACCGATCCGGAGCAAAAGCGCAAAATTATCGGCAACGAGTTTATTTACGTTTTCGACGAGGAGTCGGCGAAGCTCGGCGATTTCGACTTCCTCGCGCAGGGCACGCTGTACACCGATATCGTCGAGAGCGGTACGGCAACGGCGCAGACGATCAAATCGCATCATAACGTCGGCGGTTTGCCGGAAGACATGAAGTTCAAGCTTGTCGAGCCGCTGAAGGCGCTGTTCAAGGACGAGGTTCGCAAAGTCGGCACCGAGTGCGGCCTGCCGGACGTTATCGTTCAACGTCAGCCGTTCCCGGGCCCGGGGCTTGCGATTCGCGTTCTTGGCGAAGTAACGGAGGACAAGCTGCATATCGTACGCGAATCCGATGCGATTCTGCGCGACGAGATTGCGAAGGCGGGTCTGGAACGCGAAATCTGGCAGTACTTCACGGCGCTGCCGGGCATGAAGAGCGTCGGCGTCATGGGCGACGCGCGTACGTACTCGTACACGATCGGCATTCGCGCGGTGACGTCCATCGACGGCATGACCGCCGACTGGGCGCGCATTCCGTGGGACGTGCTGGAGAAAATCTCGGTCCGTATCGTCAACGAGGTCGACAACGTCAACCGCGTCGTCTACGACATTACGTCGAAGCCGCCGGCGACGATCGAGTGGGAATAAGGCCGTCTGACACAATAGAACGTTAAAAAATACTTCCTTCCGTTTGCGCCATGCGCAATCGAAAGGGAGTATTTTTATTTGCCGTATAGAATGGCATAATCGATGCTTGCTCCGTCGTCAGAAAGAACGGTATACAAATCGTAACAAATAAAGGAAAGAAACGGAGCAAGGCCGGCAAATGCGGCGAACATGCCTTGCAATTGGATATGCATATGACTGGAGTTCGCGAGTCGGGGAGCAATGAAAGCGGTTAATTTTTATGCTGTATTCATCTTGTCTTAAGGTTGGCTGGGTATATTGATAGCAGAGATGCTTTTCCACTACCGATTACATGCTGGCTTCTTAGTTCGATCATAAGATTATGCGAAGGGAGAATGGGCATGCGAAATAAAAGAATACGGCTCGTAACGGCGAGCGCGCTCGTACTGGCCTTGGCGTTAAGTTCGGGCATGTGGCGATATGACGATGCGGCACTGGCGAACGGGAGCGCGTCGCTCGCCGCTTCGGCCGATCCCGATGACGGGGGTCAGGAAGCGGGACACGAGAAGAAGGAACGGCTGGCGGGTCACGGCGGCTACCGTCTGTTTACGGAAGACGGGCGCGTGGCGGCGTCGCTCGGCTTGACGGCGGACGAGCTTGCGTCGGCGCTTCAAGCGGACAAGTCGCTGGCGGAGCTTGCGAAGGAGCGGGGAGTCGACGCCGCGGGAGTCCAGTCGGCGGTCGAGGCGGCTCTTAAGTCGAAGCTGGACGAGAAGCAGGCGGCGGGCAAGCTGACGCAGTTGGAATACGAGAAGCAGGCGAGCCAGCTTGCCAATTTTGCGGCGGTGCTATTAAACAGCAGGCCCGGCCGAGGCGCCGCCGCGTCGGGCGGAGCATAGCGCGCGCCGCGAAGCGGTGAGGTGGACGCCCAGTGGGGCATGGGAGCGCCGCGAAGCGGCGAAGGGGAGAGCGTCGCCGTCGAAAGCCTGCACGCGATGCAGGCTTTTACTTGTGAGCGAGCCGCTGGGGCAATGAAGCCTGCATCCCATACAGGGCTTTTTCGCTTAAACGTCGTTCGAAGCTTGCTGCTCGAACCAATCTCCGCACAGTGTACAGCCGTTGGCTCCCAAGTCCCGTTATGTGCGATAAAAGCATGTGCAACGTGCAATCGCACCGAGGTCCGTCCGAAAGTGGAAGCTGAATGGCGGAAGGAATGCAGCAAGGTGGAATTGCGCCTACAGAGCGGGGCGGCCGACCATATGCCTCCTCCGCGCGAATAAGAGTCCGGTACAGACTGTTATTTTATTCGCTACCGATTCCATTAGGGATTAAGACTCTCGTACGGACTCCTAATCCCTAGACCAACGTTACTTGCCGGGCCTGACGAGCGATTAAGCGGACTTGCGGAGCACTTATTTGACGGCGTGCGAGAGTCCGAACGAAACAAGCGTCGCTAAGAGGCGCTTATCTCATTCACAGGCAGTCGAGACCTCCTCGAACCTGACAGCCTGCATCCATACAGGCAGGTTTTTTCGCGTATATCATCTGAGCGATCATCAAGCGGCTATCGTCCGGATAGCTGCTTTTTTATGGCCTCGTTTCCTCCTCCGGGTAGGCGGGCGGCGGCCGTCGCAGCATCATAATTAAATTCCCAGCTATTGCCGAAAGTTGAAAACCTTTTCGTATTTCATTGTTCGTAAATTCCGATTGACAAATCGGCGGGTCCCTACTTAGAATAATTAAGGATATTAAACGACAAACAAAATACTCTTTTCGTATAATCTCAAGAATTGGCTTGGGAGTCTCTACGAGATCACCGTAAATGATCTGGCTACGAAAAGACAGGGAAAACAGGCGTGCTACCGGTCCGACGTGTGTATGTTTTCCCTGTTTTTGCGGAACCTAGGAGAGATACGAAGCGGCAGCTTCCATTTCCCTAGGTTTTTTGTTTGTTCCACCACATTTTTTAGGGAGGCTTATTCAAAAAATGGAACGTTTCTTTCGATTAAAGGAACACGGAACAAATGTGCGGACAGAAATCATGGCGGGCTTGACGACTTTCATGACAATGGCGTATATTTTGGCGCTGAACCCGAACATCCTGTCTGCGACCGGGCTGGACTGGACGGGCGTATTCCTCGCGACGGCTCTCGCGGGCGGCATTTTCACGGTTGCTATGGGCCTGTTCGTTAATTTCCCTGTAGCGCTTGCGCCGGGCATGGGTCTTAACGCCTATTTCGCAACGACGGTATTAACCTCCAACGGTAAAATATCGCCGGAAATCGCCTTAACGGCCGTCTTTATTTCCGGTCTGATCTTTATCGTGCTGACGGTGACGAAGGTTCGCCAGATGCTGATTACCGCCGTGCCGGACAGCTTGAAGCACGCGATTACGGCCGGTATCGGTCTGTTCATTACGATTATCGGTCTGAAAAACAGCGGTCTGCTGACAGTTGCCGTCGAGAATACGGTAACGGATATTCCGAAAGGCATTTTTACCGACGTACTCGGCTTCGAGTCGGTCATCCATATGGGCAGCCTGGAGAACAACGGCGTCCTTCTGACGATCGTCGGCATTTTCCTGATTGCGATTCTGATGGTTATGCGCGTGCCGGGCGCCATTCTGTGGGGTATTATCGGTACGACGATCGTTGCGATTCTGATGGGCGAAGTGAACGTCAACAACACGCTCTCGGGCCAGACGTGGGCGCCGAACTTCGGTCAGTTGAATTTCTGGAATTTCGACTTCAACGGCGTGATGGAAGCCGGCCTGATCTCGGTCGTTCTGACGTTCACGTTCGTTGAATTGTTCGATACGTTCGGCACGCTCGTTGGTACGGCGAGCCGAGCGGGTCTGATGAAGAACGAAGAAGAAGGCAAGAAGCGCGTCGGCAAAGCGATGCTCGTCGACGCAGTGGCGGTCGGCGGCGGCGCAATGCTCGGCACGAGTACGGTAACCGCTTTTGTCGAAAGCTCCGCGGGCGTTGCGCAAGGCGGACGCACGGGCTTGACGTCGGTTACGACCGGCATTTGCTTCCTTCTCGCGCTGTTCCTGTCCCCGCTCGTCGCGCTCGTTCCGGGCTCGGCAACGGCGGCGGCGCTCGTCATTGTCGGCGTGCTGATGATGTCTTCGGTTAAAAACATCGATTTCTCCGACATGGTATATGCAATCCCGTCGTTCTTGACGCTGGCGCTTATGCCGTTCACGTACAACATTGCCAACGGCATCTCGTTCGGTATCGTCTCGTACGTGCTGCTCGCGACGATCGCGAACGTGACGAAGAAAGGCGACAATGGCGGCGGCTACAAAGTGCACGCCTTGATGTGGATTCTTGCGATTCTTATTATTCTTCGTTATGTCTATATCGGAAGCCAAGGCTAAGCGGCTTGACGCCTAGCCGGCTTGAATAAACGAACACCCCCGCGCGGACCGGCGCGGGGGTGTTGCCGTTAAGCGAGCTATGTGCCCCATCGCAGCGACATCGTAAGATGGCAGCAGGTCGAATTGGCGTCGGGCGGCTCGATCGTAATCACGACGCCGCTCGGCGTATAGCGGGTCTGGACGCGGGAGCCGTTGACGGCCGTCATCATCATCCGGTCCACCTGCTGCTGATGCCCGGCCTGAGCGGCAGCCATGAGCGTAGTGGCGAAAGACCGTTCGGCAAGCTTGGCAATGACGCGGGAAGCATCCTGCACCATCGGCTGAAACGTATGCGCCGACCGTTCCAGCATAGCCGGATCGACAGGCGGTAATTCGCGGTATCCGTCGTCCATCGGCCGGCGAGCATAATTGCTGCACGTCATCGAATCGTTTCCTCCCGGATATGTTCGATTGGGTTATGGTTCATCGTATGGAGCGGACAACCGACGGGTGAATGGCACTTCAGCCTCTTCCGGCCGAACCGATTGTAGTGTAGGATAGAAGAAACGACAATCTGCGGAGAGTGTGAAGATGGATCAGCTATTAGTATCGAAGCTCGGATTTTGGCTGAAGCGCAACTACCGTAACGTTTGCAATTTTCTCGACCAGCGGCTGGAATCGTTAGGCGTGACCAATTCGCAGCTTGGCGTGCTCATGATGCTGTGGGAAGAGCAGGGTGTAACGCAGAAGCAGATCGTCCGGGTACTCGGCATTCAGCCCGCTTCCATTACGTTTCTGTTGAAGGGGCTGGAGGAGAAAGGGCTCATCCGGCGCGAGCAGGATAAGACGGATACGCGGGTGAACCGTATTTATTTGACGGCGAGCGGCGAGCGGCTTCAGCCGGAGGCGATGGCCATAGTGGAAGAAGGCGAGCGGAAAATCCGGGATCAGTTCTCGGATGAAGAGGTCGCGCTTATGCTCGTGTGGATGAAGCGGATCGACACCAATTTCGAAGCTTGATCCGGACGCAGGATCATTACAGGAAGGCCGTTCCCGCCATATGGCGGGAACGGCCTTCGCTTGTTTGCGACGGAGCAATCGCTCCGCCCTCTCGCATGGGCAGCGAATCCAATATCGTAAAGATGGACTTGCGGCCAGCGGGTTGTATAAAATGGAGGGAGGATCGACAGAGAGGGGATAGTTCCATGTTATTGAAGGATGCCATTCGTACGAGACGCAGCATCGGCAAGGTGAAGGCCGACCCGGTCGACAAGGCATTGATCGAAGAGCTTATCGAAGCGGCGACATGGGCGCCGAATCATCACGGCACCGAGCCGTGGAAGTTTATCGTCATGACGGGCGAAGGAAGAAGGACGCTCGGCGATGCCTATGCGCGAATTGCGCAGCAGGGGCTGAACGGGCTGGAGGACGGCGAACGGGATGCCCGGCTTGACAAAGAGCGGTCGAAAGCGTTCCGTGCGCCGGTTGTCATCGCGGCGGTATGCTCGCCGTCCGACAATCCCCGGGCGGCGGCGATAGAAGAGCTGGCGGCGGCGCATGCCGCGGTGCAAAACCTGCTGCTGGCCGCGCATGCCGTCGGACTCGGCACCGTCTGGCGCAGCGGGGACCCGATGTATCATCCGCTCATGCATGAAGCGTTCGGTCTGGGCGAGAAGGAGTCGCTTGTGGGACTGGTCTATGTGGGCTACCCCGATATGGAGCAGCCTGCAGGCAAGCGTCAACCGGCTGCGGCGAAGACGGTCTGGCTCGAAGGGTGAACGATTCGATAGCCCGAAGGCGGCCTATATGGATAGCAACGTGACAGGAGGGCTCTCCCGAGGTCGGTTAACGACTTGAGGAGGGCCCTTTTACCGTGCTGCCATACCGGCTCGCTTCGTTGCTACACGAGCTTCGCGACATTGAAGTTGGAGCCGAGCAGCATCCAATTCTGTCTGAACGGGGTGCCAAGCACCCAGTAGCTTACGCCTCGCAGATGCAGCGCTTTGACGAGATTGAACTTGGCTTGCACGCTTCGCGCATCCTCGAACCATACCTCGTGCTGTACGCCGTTGTTGTCGTAATAGCGGAAGAACGGCGATTGGCTCGGGCCGTCGAACCGGATTTCCGCCCCGTATCGCGCCGCGCGCCGGACCGCCTCCGGGTTGCTGAGCGTCGGCGCCCACTTGTTCCCCTGCACATAAGGCAGCGTCCAGTCATAGCCGTACAGCGGCATGCCCACCATAATTTTGCTAGCCGGCATAACCGACAAGGCGTACCTTACGACCTTCTCGACCTCGTCGATCGGAGCGACGGCGCGGGGAGGGCCGCCGGACCAGCCCCATTCGTACGTCATCAGAATGACGAAGTCCACAATCGCGCCGTGAGCGGGGTAATCGTGCGCTTCATAGAGCCGCCCTTTCTGCTCCGAGCTCGACTTCGGCGCGAGGCAGGTGGAGAGCAAATAGCCGGCAGGGGCAAGCCGCGCTTTCAGTCGCCGCAGAAACTCGTTATAAGCTTCGCGGTCGGTCTGCGGAATGTATTCGAAGTCGACATTGAGCGCCCGATACCCTTTTTGCCGCATCGTATCGAGCGTCGTATCGATCAGTCTGTTCTGCACGGCCATGTTGGTCAACACCGCATGGGCGATGTCGGAGTCGAACGTCCCGCCCTTGAAATTGGACAGCACCATCATCGGCATAATACGCTGGGCGCGGGCGGTTTGCAGAATCGGCCCGTCGTTCGGTCCGGACAGTGAGCCGTCGATCGCGACATGGTAGCTGAACGGGCTTAAATAGGTGAGCAGGTCGCCGATTTCGATTACGAGCTGCTGGCCGGCCTCGTCGAACTTCTCGGTGTACGCGTTTACTTCAATCGTAGGCTTCGTCAGCACCGGCAGGCGCAGCCGCTGGCCGGGATAAATGTAGAAGGGATATGTAATGCCGTTGAGCCGGGCTATCGTCTCCGGCGTCGTTCCGTACCGGTTCGCAATCGACCACAGGTTTTCTCCTTGCGCGACGATATGGTGATCGGCCTGAAGGGGAATAATGAGCGATTGGCCCGGCACGAGCGCACCGTCGACCGGGATGCCGTTCGCAGAGGCGATCGCGGCGGCGGTTACGCCGAACCGCTGCCCCAATCGCCATAGCGAGTCGCCTCGCTGCACAACATGAATGAACATCGTTGCTCCCTCCTGTCTCCCTAAGAGCGCCGCCGTCCGGTCGCCCGAACCCGATGCTCGCTTCCTACTCGCTATTGCTACTCTATTCCGCATTGGTTCCAATCTGTACACAAAAGTGTGCGGCATGCAGGCGGCTTGGTCCGGAAATCGCTCGGCGCCTGCCCGGCGTCGATAAAGCCTTAATGAAATGGATGCTGCTCGCACTGTCGGTTTGGCGCGATTTATGTCGAATTTACAAAGGGATGCCGCGCGACCGGGCTTGCTTTTGCCGTCGCCGCCTTCCAATTGGTCGGTTAGGACGTTCGGAATTTTGGCTGTATGAGTCGATGTGAACGAAGGCGTCGCAGCTTAATCGGCAGCATTAAATTGTATAGATAGGCGGAAGCTTGATGAGGGGATAGGCGCACAAGAAGTTCAATTGGCGTCAAAAACGGCGAGCGAAAGAGAGAGCGATTAAATGTTTTGAAAAACACGAACTATTATGTTATAAAATCAGGTTAATGTTCGTCTTTGCTCGTTGACAACCTTATGCCGGATTGATAAACTAGAGAAGGCCCGTCAGATGTCGATTTCTGCGCGGCTGAAACACTCGTATATACTCGGGAATAAGGCCTGAGAGTATCTACCCGGGAACCTTAAATTTTCGGACTACGAGCGGATGGGAAGAGATCACAGGGCTGCTTCTGGCAAGAAGCGGCTTTCGGTTGTCGCCGGGCAGTCTGCCGTGGCGCGTTCCGTCGATACGACGGCCGGTCGTGGCGTCTTCTTCTTGGCCGTCCTCGTATCCCGAAGCCTTCCTTATAATGGATAAGCGCTTTTGGGATTTTTTTTTGCTTTCTTGACGACATTTTCATATAAAAAGGTGGTTGGATTCATGTCTGCGGTAGTTGGCGTGATTATGGGCAGCAAGTCGGACTGGGATACGATGAAATTGGCCTGCGACGTACTCGACGAGCTTGGCGTTGCGTACGAGAAGAAGGTTGTCTCCGCGCATCGGACGCCGGATCTTATGTTCGAATATGCGGAGAGCGCGGTTGAACGCGGCTTGAAAGTCATTATCGCCGGTGCCGGCGGCGCAGCTCATTTGCCGGGTATGGTGGCGGCGAAGACGATCCTGCCTGTTATCGGGGTGCCCGTCAAGTCGTCGAACTTGAACGGGCTGGATTCGTTGCTGTCGATCGTGCAGATGCCGGGCGGCATTCCGGTCGCGACGGTAGCCATCGGCAATGCCGGAGGCACGAATGCGGGACTGCTCGCCGCGCAGATGCTCGGCGCATTCGATCCGGAGCTTCGCGCGCGCGTGGAAGCGCGGCGCGAGCGCATCAAGCAGGAAGTGCTGGAGAGCAGCGAGACGCTATGAGCGCGGGAACGACAGACGCAAGGAGACAAGGGGGCGCGAACGCCGTGCAAGGGAGAAAGACGACGCTGCTGCCCGGCAGCACGATCGGTATTCTGGGAGGCGGCCAGCTTGGCCGCATGATGGCGCAAGCCGGCAGCGCGATGGGCTATCGGTTCGTCGCGCTCGATCCGACGGACGATGCGCCTTGCGGCCAAGTGGCCGAGCAGATCGTTGCGGCTTACGACGATCGCGAAGCGGCGCGGGAATTGGCCCGGCGGGCGGACGTTATCACGTATGAATTCGAGAACGTCGACGCCGGCGTGGCGGCGATGCTGATGGACGAATCGTATGTCCCGCAGGGCAGCGAGCTGCTGTATACGACGCAGCATCGGCTTCGCGAGAAGCGGGCGATCGAAGCGGCGGGCGTCCGGGTGGCGCCATACCGCGAGATCGGCAGCGCCGAAACGCTTCGCTCGGCGGTTGCCGAGTTCGGTACGCCATGCGTGCTGAAGACAGCAACGGGCGGCTATGACGGCAAAGGCCAATGGGTCATTCGCAGCGAGAGCGAGATCGAGGATGCGTACGAGACGCTCGCCAAGGCGGGCACCGAGCTCGTGCTGGAGCAGTTCATTCGCTTCGACAAGGAATTGTCCGTCATCGCGGCGCGCAGCACGACCGGCGAGGTGAAGACGTTCCCGGCTGCGGAGAACGTTCATGTCGATAATATTTTGCACCTGTCGATCGTGCCGGCTCGTATACCGGATGAGGTGCAGCGCGAGGCCGAGCGCCTTGCGGGGCGTATCGCGGAAGGGCTCGGCGCGGCCGGCCTGATCGCGGTCGAGCTGTTCTGGTCCGAGAAGGACGGGCTGTACGTGAACGAGCTTGCGCCGCGGCCGCACAACAGCGGACACTATACGATGGAGGCGTGCCGGACGTCGCAGTTCGAGCAGCATGTGCGCGCGATATGCGGTTTGCCGCTTGGCGATACGTCGCTGCTGACGCCGGTTGTCATGGTCAACGTGCTCGGCGAGCATGTCGCGCCGCTGCTGGAGCGGATGGCGCAGCCGGACGAAGCGTCGGAGCGTCACGGCGTCGCGCCGAAGGTGCATCTGTACGGCAAGAAGGACGCCGTAAAGAAACGGAAGATGGGGCATGTCAACGTCTTGGCCGAGAGTACGGACAAGGCTTTGAATTATATAGAAGATACAAACATTTGGAAGGTGTGAAGGTACGATGTTGGAGCGTTACAGCAGACCAGAGATGAGAGCGATTTGGACCGAGGAGAACAAATTCAAAGCATGGCTAGAAGTTGAGCTTTGCGCCTGCGAGGCATGGGTAGAGCTCGGCGTCATTCCGCGCGAGGACGTAGAAGCGCTGCGCCGCGGAGCAAGCTTCGACATCGATCGCATCAACGAGATTGAGCTGGAGACGCGCCATGACGTTATCGCGTTCACGCGCGCCGTCTCCGAGACAGTCGGCCCCGAGCGCAAATGGGTTCACTACGGCTTGACGTCTACGGACGTCGTCGATACGGCGAACGGCTACCTGCTTCGTCAAGCGAACGAAATCTTGCGCGCCGACATCGAGCGCTTCATTGAGATTCTGCGCGGCCAAGCGGTGAAATACAAAGATACGCCGATGATGGGACGCACGCACGGCGTACACGCGGAACCGACGACGTTCGGTCTGAAGCTGGCGCTGTGGTACGAAGAGATGAAGCGCAACCTCGATCGGTTCAACCATGCCGCCGACGGCGTTCAATACGGCAAAATCTCCGGAGCGGTCGGCACGTATGCGAACATCGATCCGTTCGTCGAAGAATTCGTCTGCCGCAAGCTCGGCACGAAGCCTGCTCCGATCTCGACGCAGACGCTTCAACGCGACCGTCACGCCGAATATATGGCGACGCTGGCGCTCGTCGCAACGTCGCTCGACAAGTTCGCGACGGAAATCCGCGCGCTGCAAAAGAGCGAATTCCGCGAGGTGGAAGAGCCGTTCGCCAAGGGTCAGAAGGGCTCGTCCGCGATGCCGCACAAACGCAACCCGATCGGCTGCGAGAACATTTCCGGCCTTGCCCGCGTCATTCGCGGCCACATGGTGAGCGCGTACGAGAACGTGCCGCTCTGGCACGAGCGCGATATCAGCCACTCGTCGGTCGAGCGCATCATCCTGCCGGACGCAACGATGCTGCTCAACTACATGCTGAACCGCCTCGGCAACATCATCGCGAATTTGACGGTATTCCCGGAGAACATGAAGCGCAACATGAGCGCTACGTACGGCGTGCCATTCTCCGGCCGCATTATGACGAAGCTGATCGACAAAGGCTTCAGCCGCGAGCAAGCGTACGATACGGTTCAACCGCGCGCGATGCAGGCATGGGAGACGCAACGTCAATTCCGCGACATTATCAGCGAGACGCCGGAAATTACGAACGTGCTGTCGAACGAAGAACTGGACGACGCGTTCAATCCGTCGTGGCACTTGAAGCACGTTAATACGATCTTCACTCGTCTAGGCCTCGTATAAGAGAACGGGACAACATGTCAGGGGTCGTCGACTCCGCCGCACGTCGTATCGCAATGTGCGGGATGAAGTCGGCAGACGTCCTGTCGTTTGAAAAAAAATCGTATCCGAGTCCAGAGGATGGAATCCTCTGGAGCCCTCCCTGCAGGGAGGGCAGATAAAAAGGGAGATGGAACCATTGGCATCCCAAGCATTATCGACTGCGGTCGATTATATTAAAGCGCCGCTCGTGTACAAAGGGAAAGTGCGCGAGCTGTACGATCTTGGCGAGCATTACCTGATCGTGGTCACCGACCGGATCAGCGCGTTCGACTATGTGCTGGACCCGGCGGTGCCGGAGAAAGGCAACGTGCTGAACCGTCTGGCCGCATTCTGGTTCGAGCGGACCGCGGACATTCAGCCGAACCACGTCGTTCATACGGACGTGGACAAGCTGGGCGACCTCGTCACCGAGCCTGAACGGCTTCGCAACCGCATTATGGTGACGAAGAAAGCCGAGCGCATCGACATCGAGTGCGTCGTTCGCGGCTATATCACCGGCGGCGGCTGGAGACAATACCAGCAGACGCAAGCGATTAACGGCATCGAGCTTCAAGCCGGCCTCCGCAAGAACGAGCGATTCTCGCAGCCGATCTTCACGCCGGCGGCGAAGAACGACGTCGGCCACGACGAGGACATTCCGTTCGAGAAGATGCAGGAGCTCGTCGGCGAGGAGCTGGCGGTCGAGCTTCGCGACCGCAGCATTAAGCTGTACGAGTACGCGCACAGCTACTGCGCGGAACGCGGCATCGTGCTGGCCGACTGCAAGTTCGAATTCGGACTGATCGACGGCAGAGTCATTTTGATCGACGAGATTTTTACGCCGGACTCTTCCCGCTTCTGGGCAACGGACAAATACGAGCTCGGCATCGAGATCGACAGCATGGACAAGGAGCCGGTGCGGACCTATCTCTCCGACTCCGATTGGGACAAGAACAGCAAGCCCGATCCGCTCCCGGCCGCTGTCGTGGAAGAGACGACTCGCCGTTACCTCGATATTTACCGCCGCCTGACGGGCGCGGAGCTTAAGTAAGGACGACAGCCGGGTCATCCCTGGACGAATATAGATCAACGACAACCACTCTTTAGGAGGAATCACGACGATGAAAGCAACGGTATACGTGACGATTAAAGAAAACGTACTGGACCCGCAAGGAACGGCGGTTCAAGGCGCACTCCACACGATGGGCTTCGCGGAAGTAGGCAGCGTGCGCATCGGCAAGTACCTGGAGCTCGAGCTGGACACGAACGACAAAGCAGAGGCGGAAGCGCGCATCAAGGCGATGTGCGAGAAGCTGCTGGCGAACGTGGTTGTCGAAGACTATCGCTTTGAACTGGAGGGCTAAGACGTGAAATTTGCGGTACTCGTATTTCCGGGCTCCAACTGTGATATTGACTGCTACAAAGCGGTAGAAGACACGATCGGCCAAAAGGTCGACTACGTATGGCATACGGCGACGGACCTGTCCGCTTATGATGCGATCCTCGTGCCGGGCGGCTTCTCCTACGGCGACTATCTGCGCTGCGGCGCGATCGCGCGTTTCGCGCCGGTCATGAACGAGGTCGTGAAGGCCGCCGAGCAAGGCAAGTTCATCCTTGGCATCTGCAACGGATTCCAGATCCTTACGGAAGCGGGCTTGCTGCCGGGCGCGCTGCTCCGCAACGAGAACTTGAAGTTCCGCTGCCACAGCACGCTGCTTGAAGTCGTGAACAACAACACTCCTTTCACGAATCAATACGGCAAAGGCGATATTATCGATATTCCGATCGCGCACGGCGAAGGCAACTACTATTGCGACGACGCGACGCTGGAGAAGCTGCAAGCGAACAACCAGATCGTGTTCCGTTACAAAGCAGGCGCGAATCCGAACGGCTCGGTAGCCGACATCGCGGGCGTCAGCAACGAGCGGGGCAACGTCGTCGGCATGATGCCGCATCCGGAGCGCGCGGTCGATCAAATTTTGGGCTCGGAAGACGGCAAACGGATGTTTACGTCGATTTTGAACGCATGGAGGGAACAGCATGGCGCAGCAGTTAACGGCTAAGGAGCCAACCGCAGAGCAAATCGCGGATCAGAAGATTTATCAGCAATTCGGTGTGAGCGACTATGAATACGAGCTTATCTGCGGATTCCTCGGCCGTAAGCCGAACTATACGGAGATCGGCGTATTCAGCGTCATGTGGTCGGAGCACTGCGCGTACAAAAACTCCAAGCCGATTCTGAAAAAGTTCCCGATCACGGGACCGAAGGTTCTGATGGGTCCGGGCGAAGGCGCCGGCATCGTGGACATCGGCGACAACCAAGCGGTCGTATTCAAAATCGAATCGCATAACCATCCGTCGGCGGTCGAGCCTTACCAAGGCGCGGCCACGGGCGTGGGCGGCATTATTCGCGACATTTTCTCGATGGGCGCTCGTCCGGTAGCGCTGCTGAACAGCCTCCGCTTCGGTCGTCTTGAGAACGAGCGCGTCAAATATTTGTTTGAGAACGTCGTCAGCGGCATCGCCGGCTACGGCAACTGCATCGGCATTCCGACGGTTGCGGGCGAGGTCATGTTCGACGAGAGCTACGAGGGCAATCCGCTCGTCAACGCAATGTGCGTCGGTCTGATCGATCACGACAAAATTCAGCGCGGCGTCGCGAAGGGCGTCGGCAACCCGGTATTCTACGTCGGTCCGGCAACGGGCCGCGACGGCATCCACGGCGCGACGTTCGCATCGGTCGAGCTGTCCGAAGAGTCGGAAGAGAAGAAGACGGCCGTGCAAGTCGGCGACCCGTTCATGGAGAAGCTCGTTATGGAATCGACGCTGGAGCTTATCAACTCCGGTATCGTCCTCGGCATTCAAGACATGGGCGCGGCGGGCCTGACGTGCTCCAGCGCGGAGATGGCTTCCAAAGCGGGCAACGGTCTTGAGCTGTACCTCGACGAAGTGCCTCAGCGCGAGAAGGATATGACGCCTTACGAAATGATGCTCTCCGAGTCGCAGGAACGGATGCTGTTCGTTGTTGCACCGGAGAACGAAGCTCAAGCAATGGAAATTTTCGAACGTTGGGGCGTAATTTGCGCCAAAGTCGGCAAAGTAACGGACGACGGCCGTCTCCGCCTGTTCCACAAAGGCGAGCAAGTGGCGGACATGCCGGTCAAAGCGCTCGTCGACGAGTGCCCGGTATACAACAAGCCATCGTCTGAGCCTGCTTATTATAGCGAATTTGCGAAGATCGATACGGCCGCTTATCCGGAAGTAACGGATCTGACGGGCGCGTTGAAGCAAGTGCTCGCATCCCCGACGGTATCGAGCAAAGAGTGGGTTTACAATCAATACGACTACATGGTTCGCACGAGCACGGCCGTTCAACCGGGTTCGGACGCGGCGGTCGTCACGATTCGCGGTACGCGCAAAGCGCTCGCGATGACGACGGACTGCAACGGCCGTTACGTCTTCCTCGATCCGGAAGTCGGCGGACGCATCGCGGTGGCGGAAGCGTCCCGGAACATCGTCTGCTCGGGCGCCGAGCCGCTCGCGGTGACGGACAACCTGAACTTCGGCAGCCCGGAGAAGCCGGAAGTGTTCTGGCAGATCGAGAAAGCGGCGGACGGCATGAGCGAAGCTTGCGTGACGCTCGAGACGCCGGTTATCGGCGGCAACGTCTCGCTGTACAACGAGAACGCCAAAGGCGCGATCTATCCGACGCCGGTTATCGGCATGGTCGGTCTCGTGCATGACCTGGATCATATTACGACGCAATCGTTCAAATCCGAAGGCGACGTCATCGTCCTCCTCGGCGAGACGAAAGCGGAATTGGGCGGCAGCGAGCTGCAATACGTCGTGCACGGCAAGACGGAAGGCCGTCCGCCGCAAATCGACCTTGCGGTCGAGAAGCGCACGCAGGACGCGGTGCTGGAAGCGATTCGCGCCGGCCTCGTCGCTTCGGCGCACGACTTGTCCGAAGGCGGTCTGGCGGTAGCGGTGGCGGAATCATGCTTCGGCACGGGCCTCGGCGCGGACGTGAACGTCTCGACGTCGCTTCGCGCGGATCACGCGCTGTTCAGCGAATCGCAATCGCGCATTCTGCTGTCGGCGAAAGCGGACAAAGCGGCTGAGCTGACGGCGCTCCTGACGGAACGCGGCGTTGCGAACGCAGTTATCGGCAAAGTAACGGCGGCAAGCGCGCTGAGCATTCAAGTGAACGGCAACCAAGGCGTATCCGCGCCGGTTGAACAACTGGAGAAGGTCTGGAAGGAAGCGATCCCATGTCTCATGAAGTGAAGCAGCCGTTAAAGCTGTGGACCGGAGACCATTATAACGAAGGCATCGGACGGGACGATATTTTTGACAAATTGCGCGAGGAGTGCGGCGTGTTCGGCGTGTTCGGTTGTCCGAACGCCGCTTCCCTCTCTTACTACGGGCTGCACGCGCTGCAGCACCGTGGCGAGGAGAGCGCGGGCATCTGCACGGTTGAGGGCGATAACCCTCGCAACTTTAACTACCACCGCGGCATGGGCCTCGTGAAGGAAGTGTTTACGCAGGATGTGCTGGAGACGCTGACGGGCGATCGCTCGATCGGGCATGTCCGCTACTCGACCTCGGGCGAGAGCAGACTTGCGAACGCACAGCCGCTTATATTCAAATACCGGGACGGCGATCTTGCGATCGCGACGAACGGCAACATCGTGAACGCGCCGGAAATTCGTCAGGAGCTTGAGCGGATCGGCTCGATCTTCCAGACGTCGAGCGACACGGAAGTTATCGCGCACTTGATCGCGCGCTCGGACAAAGAGTTCGTCGAAGCGGCTCGCGATGCGCTTGCGCGTATCGTCGGCGGCTTCGCGTTTCTCATCATGACGAATGAAAAGCTGATCGTCGCATCGGACACGAACGGACTTCGTCCGCTCGCGATGGCGAAGCTTGGCGACGGCTACGTATTCTCCTCGGAGACGTGCGCGTTCGAGGTCATCGGCGCGGAATTCGTCCGCGATATTATGCCGGGCGAGATGCTGGTGCTGGATAAGAACGGCATGAGCGAGGAATGGTTCGCGCCGACTTCGCGCCGCGCGACTTGCGCGATGGAATATATTTATTTTGCCCGCCCGGACAGCGATATCCACGGTGCGAACCTGCACATGACGCGCAAACGGATGGGTCAGCAGCTCGCGCTGGAGTCGTTCGTCGACGCGGATATCGTAACCGGCGTGCCGGACTCGTCGATTTCGGCGGCGATCGGCTATGCGGAGCAGACGGGCATTCCTTACGAGCTTGGCCTTATCAAGAACAAATATACGGGCCGGACGTTCATCCAGCCATCACAGGAGCTGCGCGAGAAGGGCGTCAAGATGAAGCTGTCGGCGGTGCGCAAAATCGTCGAAGGCAAACGCGTCGTCATGATCGACGACTCGATCGTGCGCGGCACAACGTCGCTTCGAATCGTCAACCTGCTGCGGGAAGCGGGCGCAACCGAGGTGCATGTGCGCATTACTTCGCCTCCTTTTGCAAACCCTTGCTATTATGGCATCGATACGCCGGACCGCCGCGAGCTGATCGCTTCGTCGAAGACGGTGGAGGAGATTCGCCAGGCGATCAATGCGGACTCGCTTTATTTCCTGAGCGACGAGGGGCTCGTCGATACGGTGGGCATCGGCTCTAATGTAGAGGACAGCGGCCTGTGCATGGCTTGCTTCAACAACCATTATCCGACGCCGGTCAACGAGGAATCGGATAAGAGCTGCAGTTGCTAGACGTTCCGAGCGGATGGCTGCGCGGCTTTGCGGCGGCATGAGTTAGACGGGCCGCATGCGCGACGGCGCGTGCCGGCTTTTATTATAGGCCCGCTTCGGCGGGATCACGATAGCGAATAAGGAGTGACGTGAAGGTGTCATCTGAAGCTTACAAACAAGCCGGCGTCGATATCGCGGCGGGCAACGAGGCAGTCGAACGGATGAAAAAGCATGTGAAGCGGACGTTCCGTCCGGAAGTGCTGACCGATCTCGGCGGCTTCGGCGGTCTGTTCGGCCTGAACAAGGATAAATACGAGGAGCCGGTTCTCGTATCCGGTACCGACGGCGTCGGAACCAAGCTGAAAATCGCCTTCGCGATGGACAAGCATGACACGATCGGCATCGACGCGGTCGCAATGTGCGTGAACGACATTATCGTACAGGGCGCAGAGCCGTTGTTCTTCCTCGATTACCTTGCTTGCGGCAAAGTCGAGCCCGAGAAAATCGAAGCGATCGTCAAAGGCATCGCGGACGGCTGCCAACAGGCGGGCTGCGCGCTGATCGGCGGCGAGACGGCCGAAATGCCGGGCATGTATCAAGGCGAAGAGTATGACATCGCAGGCTTCACGGTCGGCATCGTCGACAAGAAGAAGATTATCGACGGCACTACGATTGCTCCCGGCGACGCGGTTATCGGCTTAGCGTCGAGCGGCATTCACAGCAACGGCTACTCGCTCGTCCGCCGTCTGCTGCTGGAGCAATCCGGCTACGGTTTGCAGGATTCGCTGCCTGAGCTGGACGGGGCGAAGCTGGGCGACGTGCTGATCGAGCCTACGAAAATTTACGTCAAATCCGCGCTGGCGCTTGCCGAGCAAGTGACGGTCAAAGGCATGGCGCACATTACGGGCGGCGGCTTTATCGAAAATATTCCGCGCGTTCTGCCGGACGGCGTGAACGTGAACGTCGAATACGGCTCGTGGCCGATTCAGCCGATCTTCAAGCTGATGCAGGACAAAGGGGCGATCACGAACCGCGACATGTTCACGACGTTCAATATGGGCATCGGTCTTGTCGTCGTCGTGCCTGCCGATCAAGCGGACAAGGCGCTGGGCATCCTTGCGGAGCAAGGCGAGAAAGCTTACCGCATCGGCGACGTGACGGCAGGCAGCCGCATCGTGACGTTCACGGGAGCGCAAGTGTAATGAGCGGATTGCGCGTTGCGGTATTCGCATCCGGCCAAGGGACGAACTTTCAGGCGCTTGCGGACGCGGTGCGGGATCAGAAGCTCGATGTGACCATCGAGCTTTTGGTTTGCGATAAGCCCTCGGCTCCGGTCGTGGAGCGCGCCCGGCTTGCCGGCGTCGATGCGTTCGTGTTCAAGCCGAAGGATTATCCGTCCCGCGAAGCGTACGAATCGGAGATTGCCGCGGAGCTTGCGCGCCGCGGCGTCGGGCTGATCGTACTGGCGGGTTATATGCGCATCTTGACGCCGGTGCTGGTCGATGCGTATTACGGACGGATGATTAACATTCATCCGTCGCTGCTGCCCGCGTTCCCTGGCGTGAACGGTATCGGGCAGGCATGGGAATACGGCGTGAAGCTGACCGGCGTCACTGTCCACTATGTGGACGGCGGGCTGGACAGCGGGCCGATCATCGCGCAGCGGGCCGTCGAGGTCGAGCAAGACGACACGGAATCGTCGCTCGCCGAGCGGATTCACGCGACGGAGCAGGCGCTGCTGCCGTGGGTCGTGCAGCAACTGGCCCACAGCCGCGTCAAGCTCGACGGTCGCCGCGTGACGATCGGGTAATCGGGCGCTGTGTCGACCGAGAGCGATTAGGTGCTGGTGCGACACAAAAAGTGATGCAAGAGCGCCGACCGAGAGCGATTGGGTGCTGGTGCGACACGAAAAGTGATGCAAGAGCGCCGACCGAGAGCAATTGGGTGCTGGTGTGACACAAAAAGTGATGCAAGAGCGCCGACCGAGAGCGATTAGGTGCTGGTGCGACACAAAAAGTGATGCAAGAGCGCCGACCGAGAGCGATTGGGTGCTGATGCGACACAAAAAGTGATGCAAGAGCGCCGACCGAGAGCAATTGGGTGCTGGTGCGACACGAAAAGTGATGCAAGAGCGCCAACGGCGAGCAGGGAAAGGCCTATTGGACTGCAGCTCGCGGCGTGACGATAGAGCAAGGATCAGCCGCGTCCGCTTCCGAACGGCGATTGGTCGGTGGGCGGCGCAAATAACTTTAAGGAGGGCCATCAAGTTGGCTATTCGGAGAGCGTTAATTAGTGTATCGGACAAAACGGGTATCGTTGATTTTTCCCGCGAGCTTGCGGCGCTGGGCGTACAGCTTATTTCGACGGGCGGCACGAAGAGCCTGCTGGAGAAGGAAGGCTTGCCGGTTATCGGCATTTCCGATGTGACGGGCTTCCCGGAAATTCTCGACGGCCGCGTCAAAACGCTGCATCCGGCCGTTCATAGCGGTCTGTTGGCGGTGCGCGACAGCGAAGAGCATCAGCAAGTGATGAAAGACCTCGGTCTCGATTATATCGATATCGTCATCGTGAACCTGTATCCGTTCGCCGCAACGATCGCAAAGCCGGACGTAACATATGACGACGCGATCGAGAATATCGATATCGGCGGTCCGACGATGCTTCGCTCGGCGGCGAAAAACCATGCGTTCGTTACGGTTGTCGTCGATTCGAGCGACTACGCTGCGGTGCTTGAAGAAGTGAAAGCGGGCCAAGACACGACGCTCGAAACGCGTAAGCGTCTGGCGGCGAAAGTGTTCCGTCATACGGCGGCGTACGACTCGCTGATCGGCGAGTACTTGTCCAAGCAAGTGGGCGAGCCTCTCCCTGAGAAATACACGGTCACGTACGAGAAAGTTCAGGACCTCCGCTATGGCGAGAATCCGCATCAGAAGGCGGCGTTCTACCGCAAACCGCTTGCGAAGGCGGGCAACGTTACGACGGCCGAGCAACTGCACGGCAAAGAGCTGTCGTATAACAACATCAACGACGCCAACGCGGCGCTGGCGATCGTGAAGGAATTCAACGAGCCAGCCGTCGTTGCGGTTAAGCATATGAATCCTTGCGGCGTGGGCATCGGCCAAGACATTCACGAAGCGTATCAAAAAGCGTACGCCGCCGACCCGACGTCGATCTTCGGCGGCATCGTTGCGGCTAACCGCACGATCGGTGCGGACACGGCGCAGCTTCTAAGCGAAATCTTCCTTGAAATCATTATCGCGCCGGACTTTGCGCCGGAAGCGCTGGATATTCTGACGAAGAAGAAAAACATTCGTCTGCTGAAGCTGGGCGAGCTGCAAGCGGCCGGCGAACGGAAGCCGGAGCTGCTCGTGACGTCGGTCGACGGCGGCATGCTCGTACAGGAAAGCGACGTTCATTCGCTGACGGAAGCCGATTTGCAGTTCGTGACGAACCGCAAGCCGACGGAAGAAGAGCTGAAGCAACTGCTGTTCGGCTGGAAAGTCGTGAAGCACGTCAAATCGAACGCCATCCTGCTCGCGAAGGACAACATGACGATTGGCGTAGGCGCAGGTCAAATGAACCGCGTCGGCGCGGCGAAAATCGCCATCGAGCAAGCGGGCGAGAAGGCGCAAGGCTCGGCGCTAGCTTCGGACGCGTTCTTCCCGATGGGCGATACGGTCGAGGCGGCGGCGAAAGCTGGCATTACGGCAATTATCCAACCGGGCGGCTCCGTCAAAGACCAAGAGTCGATCGACGCGGCGAACGCGAACAACATCGCAATGGTGTTCACGGGCGTGCGCCACTTCAAGCACTAGACACGATGAGGCGGCTTGCGCGGCTGTGCTTGGCGGAACGGCATTGCCGGCGGGCTGCGAGGGCTTTTTAAGAGCTGGCACGATACGGACGGACGCTATGCGCGGCATGGCGTCCATTCGTTCATTTCGTGGCTGGTCATCGATAATGGGAGGGTCAATAATGCGTATACTGGTAATCGGCGGAGGCGGCCGCGAGCATGCGATCGTATGGGCGCTTAACAAGAGCGAGAAAGTGAAGGAGATCTATTGCGCGCCGGGTAACGCCGGTATCGCGCAAGTGGCGGAGTGCGTGCCAATCGCCGTGAATCAATTCGACGAATTGATTCAATTCGCGTGCGACAATTCGATCGATCTGGTCGTTGTCGGACCGGACGATCCGCTCGCGGACGGCATCGTCGATGCGTTCGAAGCAAAAAATATTCCGATCTTCGGGCCGCGCAAGAACGCTGCGGAAATCGAAGGCAGCAAAATTTTTATGAAAAATTTGCTCAAAAAATATAACATCCCGACGGCGAAATACGAGACGTTCACCGATTACGAAACGGCGCTCGCCTACTTGCGGCAGCAGGAGGCGCCGATTGTCATTAAAGCGGACGGCCTTGCGGCCGGCAAGGGCGTAACGGTTGCCGCTACGCTGGAAGAAGCGGAACAAGCGCTGCGCGCCATGATGGTCGACAAGGTGTTCGGCGATTCCGGCAATCAGGTCGTGATCGAGGAATTCCTGTCCGGTCAGGAGATGTCCATTCTCGCGTTCGTCGACGGCGAGACGGTGCGCGCGATGGTTCCGGCACAGGACCATAAAGCGGTATACGACGACGATAAAGGGCCGAATACGGGCGGTATGGGCACATATACGCCGCTGCCGCATATCCCGCAATCGATCATCGAAGAGTCGATCGAGAACATTATCAAGCCGACCGCGAAAGCGATGGTGAGCGAAGGCCGTCCGTTCCGAGGCGTTCTGTTCGCCGGCCTGATGATTACGAAGGACGGTCCGAAGACGATCGAGTTCAACGCCCGGATGGGCGATCCGGAGACGCAGGTCGTGCTGCCTCGCCTGAAGACGGATCTGGTCGATATCATTCTGGCGGCGATTAACGGCCGTCTGGATCAGCTCGATATTCAATGGGACGACGAGGCGGCTGTATGTGTCGTTATGGCTTCGGAGGGCTATCCGGCGTCGTATCCAAAAGGCCGCCTCATCGAAGGCATCGCTGCGGCGGAAGCGCAAGGCGCGCTCGTATTCCACGCAGGCACCGCACTCAAGGACGGCCAAGTTGTTACCAGCGGCGGCCGCGTGCTCGGGGTTGTCGGCCGCGGCCGCGATATCGCGGAGGCGCGCGCCCGCGCGTACGAAGCGGTCAGCGTCATCCAATTCGACGGCAGCCATACGCGCTCGGATATCGCAATGAAAGCGTTGCGGTAGCGCGGCGCGCAAGCATTCACAGTATCGCCGCGATAAAGACGTTGTGGGGCGATCTCCCCGATGTCTCGCTTGAAATAAGAGCATGGCACAGACATTTATTTTAATCGCCAGCGACTCTACTCCGGATTAAGCGTCTTGTGCGGACTCCTAATCCATAAGTCAACGTTACTTTCCAGCACGCAGCGACAATTAAGCGACCTCACGGAGCACTTAGCCCACTGCGTGCGAGGTTCATAACGAAATAAGCGCCCCTATCAGGGGCGCTTATTTCGTTTTCCGGCTGTCGAGACTTTCTCGTCAGCCAGGCCGGGGCCGCATTTATTGCGGCTTTCTATAATCCGGCGTCAGGTCCCGCACGCTCCATGCACAGGCCATAAACATTTTGTGCCGCCCTATTGCATTTTGTGCCCGAATTGCTTCTATGCTGCGACAGACTTAGTAACGTCCGAAGACGCTAGTCATTCCGTTGCAAGGCTATCGGGCTTTGGTCGCTAACGAAGGAAGGGACAAAGTGCAGATAGGCCTAAATGGTGAAAAAATACAATGATATCAAAATAAATTTAGTTTAATATTTAAACAAAATTTCGAATGTTAACGAAACGGAGTTATTCGAATACGATGCGTAACAAATAATGATTAATGCTTATGAACTATTGATTATCGTTGAAAATCAACGTATTTTCATTAAGTGCACCGTATAATCCTCTCGATGTTTGGAGTGACCGTCGTTTAGACAATCTTAATGTATTACCCATTGACAGTTCTAATTTAGTTAGATATCATAATATCGAATTCAAGAAATGGAGGGATTTGTCAATGTCTAATTCGTTGTATCAACGCTCGAATTTGGCCCGCGTGCCTGAACTGCAGAAGCTCGTTCCGGAGGGAGCGACGGCGTTCTTTCAGTTCATGCACCAAGCGTTCGCGCCGCGTCTCCTGTCGGCCCGCACGAAAGAACTGATTGCGGTTGCCGTTACGCACGTTACGGGCTGTCCGTACTGCATCGACGTTCATACCGGCAAATTCAAAGGCTACCAAGGCACGCCTCAAGAAGCGGTCGAAGCGGTGCTTGTTGCAGGCGCGGTCAATGCGGAGACGGTGCTGTTCCACAGCGCGAACGCGTTGAACACGTTCGGCGGCAAGGGCGGTCCGGAGGACCCGCTGTACGAGACGTCCAACATGGACGTGTACAACAGTGAAGCGAAGCTGATGTCGCCGGTTGCGTTCGAAGCGTTCGACCGCTTCGCGGAGGAAGCGTTCCGCGAAGGCGCCGTAGATGCGAAGACGAAACAACTGATCGCGTTCGTCATTGCGCATGTGAACGGCTGCGCGTACAGCATCGACCGTCATTCCCGCCGTCTTGCCGATGTCGGCGCGACGCGCGAGGAAGCGCTCGAAGCGTTGATGATCGGCGGCGTAGCGAACGCCGGCTACGTGCTGACGCACGGCATCAACGCGCTCAACGCGTTCGATCAAGCGGGAGTGGCGGCGAACGGCTAAGCAAGGGAACGATTCGGAGTCCGGCGGTCTGCCGCCGGAGAGCTCCGAAGGATCGCCCTATCGGGCGCGGCCTGTGCCGGCGCGCCCGGCGACAACCGACGAAAGGCGGGTGATAAGCTTGACGACGACGACGATTGTGATTATATGCGTGTGCGTTTGCGTATGTACGGTTACGGCGTTTGCGATGTTCCGGAAGAAAAGAAGCGTACGCTAACGAACAAGGAAGTGAAATGAAATGAAGCTATTAAACAATCCGGATGAAGAAACGCTGGACGAACAGGACGAGTACGGACGCCGCCAGCGGCGCAAAGGAGTGTGGTGGGTCAGCGTGTCCTTCCTGCTGTGCCCTTGCCATCTTCCGATTACGCTGATGGTGCTGTCCTTCCTGCTCGGCGGCTCCGCGCTCGGCGTCGTGTTCCGCAATAACTTGATTATAGCGGGGATTCTAACGACATCGATATGGGCCGTTGGCACCTGGTACGGTTTTAGAAAAATGCGAACAGCGACCTGCTCCATCACTCCGCCCGCCAAATAAACTTTCCTGCCGTAGCCCGTTATCGGAGCTGCGGTTTTTAAAGACCATACAAGGGGATGACAGAATGGGAACGAAACAAACCGCGGGCGATGCCGCAGCCATCAGGCTGGACGGATCGGGGCAAGGAGGACAAAAGTCGGGCATGGTCCGCATCATGGTCATTAGCCTCGGCCTGTTCGTCATCTTTCTGGACAGCACCGTTGTCAATATTGCGTTATCGAGCATCATCGCGCGGTTCGGGATGAGTCTGGATAAGGCCGCTTGGATTATGAACGGGTATACGATGACCGTTGCGATGCTGCTCGTATTCATGGGCCGCCTAGCCGATCTGATCGGCAAATATCGGCTGTACATGCTCGGATTGCTTGTGTTTCTGGCCAGCTCCCTCATGTGCGCTTTGTCGACGGGGCCCACGATGCTGATTGTATTCCGCGTTATGCAGGGCATTGGCGGCGCGATGTCGATTCCGGCCAGCATGGGGCTCGCCCGCGCGGCGGCGCCCGAAGGCAAGGTGGGGGCGGCGATGGGCATATGGAGCGCGGCTGGCGCGCTGGCCATTGCGGCAGGTCCCGCGCTTGGCGGCGTGCTGACGGAGTGGGCAGGCTGGCGGGCCGTATTCTACATTAACCTTCCCGTCATTGGAATCGCCTCTCTGCTTATGCTCCGATTGTTCAAAGGCTACAAAGACGAGAGGACGCGAATTCGGCTTAATCCCGTCTCGACGATTCTGCTAAGCGGGGGCATCTATCTGCTGACCGATTCGCTGCTTTCCGGACAGGACGAAGGCTGGGCCAGCCTTCGCATCGTCGGCGGTTTCTGCTGCGCAGCCTTGCTGCTCGTCGCCTACATCGGGCTGGAACGGCGGTCGAAGACGCCGCTCGTCGATCTGCGTCTGTTCCGCAATCGGGCATACACGGTCGGCGTCAGCTCCAATTTTCTCGGCGGCATGCTTCTGATGGGCATTATGATTCTTGCTCCGCTCTATTTTACCGAGGTACGGCATTACTCCACGATTCACGCATCTCTGGCAATTACACCTTTATCCGCCATTCTTCTAGTCGCTGCTCCCCTCGTCGGCAAATGGGCCGACCGCGCCGGCGCCGTTCGACCGTTGACGGCCGGCTATATCATCGCTCTTATCGGCTGCGGCATGATGGCCGTCATTCAATCCGATTCTTCGGCGCCATTCGTCATGGCCTCACTCACGATCGTCGGTACGGGCGTCGGGTTCATCGCCGTTACCAGCCTTACGCTCAGCACGCTCAACGTCAAGCCTGCCGACATTTCAATGGCTTCCGGCGTATTCGCCATGATGCGGAATCTTGGCGGCGCCGTCGGCGTCGCGCTCTTCGTCTCGATTATGCTCAGCTCGTTCAACGGGTCGGCCGCCGCGATGGAGAAAGCCGTTGTCGCGCAGGTCGAGCATGCGGACTGGGCGGAGCCGGCCAAGAGCGAAGCGCTTGCCGCCGTGCATGCCTTCTATGCGGATACGGCTAACCGTTCCAAAGCGGAGACCGCATCGGCATCGGCCGGCTTGGGCTCGCTCGGGGAAGACCGGTCCGGCCAGTTGGAGGCATGGCTGAAGGACGAGGCGGAGCGGTCCGAAGCGAAAGCGATGGGACGCGCCTATTTGGGAGGAGCGGTGCTGACGGTGCTGTTCATGGCGGCGCTTCTGGCCATGCGCGGACAACGGGCCGCGCGAGCAAGCGGGCAAGGCGCGGGGTGAAGGCCTTGTGAGGCTGCATCGCCGCCGCAGCGCAGCCGCAAATGTATTCATAGTTGATAAATAAAGGAGAATGACCATGCAGCATACCGAGCCTAACGTACACAACGAGACGACGCTTCAAACGTTCCGGGCGATGGGGATCGACCCCGTCGCCGCCGTCCTTGCTTCCACGAGAGCGATGCTGAGACAGCCGCAAGAGCAGCAGGAAGCGATCCGCTTCCTGCTGCTGAAGGACAGCTTCCGCTATCATTATGAGACGAATCGCGTATACCGGGAAATCGCGCAGGAGCGGGGCGTTCACCCCGATCAAATCCGCCGTTTCGAGGATTTGTTGCTCATTCCGTCCATCCCGATCAAAAGCTTCAAGGACGTCAACTCCCACAAGCTGCTGACGCTGCCGATTCAAGAGCTGGAGCATGAGCTTCGCAGCACGGGCACGAGCGGCATTCCGAGCATTTCGCGACGCGACGCGGTTACGCTTGACCGGAGCGTCGTCGGCATCTACTCGATCTTCCGCGATATGTTCGGCCTGTTCGGCGGAGCGGGTCTGTTCCTGTCTCCGTCCGCCGAAGATATGCCCGAGATGGGCTTGGTCAAGCTTATCGGCATGTTCTCCGGATTGCTCGATTCGACCAGCTATTTCATCCATCATTCCACGTTCAATCCGCAGGATGCGTTAGAGCAGCTTATCAAATGGGAAAATCAGCATACGCGCCACATTGTCGGACCGCCGTTCGTCATCGACAGGCTCGTGAAGCATATGGCGGACAACGGCATAACGGTGCAGCTTGACCGCGGGACGAAGGTGATTACGCTAGGCGGCTGGAAACGGCATACCGGACGGGAAATCGACGCGATCGAATTCCGCGCCGCATGCGCGGCCGCTTTCGGCATTGCGGAGGGACAAGTTCGCGATATGTACGGGCTGGTCGAGACGAACTTCATGGCCGTGGAATGCGAGCATCACCGCAAGCACGTGCCGCCGGCCGTTCATTTCTCTGTTCGCAGTCTGGAGCAGCCGGATAAGGAGGTGCCGGTCGGGGAGCCGGGACTGCTTCACGTCATGGACCCTGCCTGCCGGTCGTACCCGGGCTTCATCCAGACGGAGGATATCGTGTACTTGAGCGACGGCGCTTGCGAGTGCGGCCGTCACGGACAAGTCGTTCATTACATGTACCGGGCGCGCGGAGCGGAGATTGGCTGCTGCGCGATCAATCTTGAGAAGCACATGGAGGATAAAGAAAATAGCTGGAGCAGTTGCTCCATTAACGGCCGGTAGACCGGTTTTTAATCAAGGGGGGACTTTCGTGTATAACGAGATCGTGGCACGACATTTCATGGATCCAATGAACGTTGGCGAGCTTGCTTCGCCCGATGAGACGGTTCGAATCGGCAACGCCGTGTGTGGCGATACGATTATTATGCATCTGGCGCTGGAAGAAGGCCGGATTACGGACGTCAAATACCGGGCGTACGGCTGCGCGGTGTCGATCGCGACCGCAAGCATCGCAAGCGAATATTTTACGGGCAAGGAATTGAAGGAGCTTCGCGGATTGGCCGATGCGGAGCTGGCCGCTCTGCTGGGCGATCTGGAGCCGAATCAGAAGCACTGCGTCGACATTATGCTTGAGCTGCGAGAGCGCGCGTGCGCATCGGTTCAAGGAGTGAGCGGCCGGTGAGCGGCGAGACGTATTTCGATCATAACGCGACGTCGGAATTGGACGAGCAGGTGCGCCTTGCCATGATCGACAGCATGGGTACGTTCGGCAATCCCTCCAGCCGTCACGACTACGGCACGACGGCCAAAACGGTCGTCTCCGAAGCGCGGGATGCGGTAGCCCGCTTCATCGGCTGCGCGCCGGAGGATGTCAAATTTACGTCGGGGGGCAGCGAATCGAACAACTGGGCGATCAAGGGGCTACTCGAAGCTTGCGGATCAAAGGGAAAGGCGCACCTGATTACGACCGTGATCGAGCATCCTTCCGTTCTGCAAGTATGCCAGTATTTAGAACGCACAGGCCAAGCGGAAGTGACGTATTTGCCGGTCGACGAGGCCGGGGCGATATCGCTTGCGAAGCTGGAGGCCGCCGTTCGTCCCGATACAAGGCTCATTACGATGATGATGGCCAACAACGAGATCGGCACGATTCAGCCGATCCGGGAAGCGGCGCTGCTGGCGAGAAGGCGCGGCATCCTGATGCATACGGACGCGGTGCAGGCGGCCGGCAAGCTGCCGCTCGACGTCCGGCAGCTTGGCGTCGACGCGCTCTCGATGTCGGCGCATAAGTTCGGCGGGCCGAAGGGGGTCGGGGCGCTCTATCTCCGGCCGGGCGTCGAGCTGGAGCCGCTTATTCACGGCGGCGGGCAGGAGTTCGGGCTGCGCAGCGGGACGGAGAACGTCATCGGGCTGGCCGGATTCGGCAAGGCCGCCGCGCTGCTCGACCGGGCGAAGCTTGAAGCGCAACTGGCGCACTGGAGCAAGCTGAAGCGGCTCATGGTCGCCAGGCTGGCGGAGCGGGTGCCGGATTGCCGGGTGAACGGACCGGCGGGCGGCACGGAAGCGTTGCCCAATACGATCAACATTGGCATTGCGGGCATTCGAGGGGAGTCGCTTGCCGCATATATCGGCGTCAAGCACGGAGCGGCCGTGTCGGTCGGCTCCGCTTGCAGCGCAACGAAGCAGGCGTCGCTATCGCATGTGCTGCGCGCGATCGGCAGAAGCGAAGACGAAATCCGGAGCGCGGTTCGCATCAGCCTCGGACCGTCGACTACCGAAGCGGGAGTCGAGCGGCTGTGCGGCCAGATTGCGGAGGCTGCCGCGCATTTGCGGTCGGTCGCGGCGGTTGGCGCCGTATAGACGGTTAATTATATAGGAAATAGGAGCGTGTGAAAGTGTCCCAACCGATTGATTTGAGAGGTCATACCTTAGAGTCCATACGACAAACGATCAAACAGACCATACTGATTAAAAATTTGGAGCTGCGCGGCGTCACCGAAGCCGACATTGGCGATGACATGCCGCTGTTCGGCGAAGGACTCGGTCTTGAATCCGTCGAGGCATTCTATATCGCGGCAGGCATGCAGGAGTCGTTCGGCATTCAGATCGACCGCACGAAGCTTCATCTGCTGAAGGATCATTTTCGTTCCGTCCATACATTAGCTTTGTTCGTCGCCGGCTGTCTGGCGGATGCGTAGGGAGGGCGTGACAACGATGAAAACAGGAGCGATGTTTCAGCATCTGGTCGATCTGTTGGAATATCGGGCATGGTCGCAGCCTGACTTGGAGCTTTATACGTTTCTGGCGGACGGTGAACGGATGGAGCATAAACTGACGGCGGCGGAGCTGCGCGAGCGTTCCATCGCGACCGCGGCCGCGCTGCAGCAAATCGGCAATCCCGGCGAAGCCGTGCTGCTGCTTTATCCGCCGGGCATCGATTTTCTAATCGGCTTTATGGGCTGCGCCTACGCGGGAATGATTGCCGTACCGGCTTACCCGCCCCATCTGCGCAAGCCTACGCCGAGGCTCGCCGCTATAGCGAAGGATACCGGCTCGACGATTGCGTTATCGACGCACAAGATGTGCGAGGATGTGCGGGAATCGGCGTTGACGGGCGATCATCTGTCGTATTTGAACGGGATTCGCTGGCTGGCGACCGATAAGCTGCCGGCGGGCCCGTCTTGGAATCCGCCGAGTATCGACGGCAACCGCGTCACCTTCTTGCAGTATACTTCCGGGTCGACTTCCAGCCCGAAGGGCGTGATGGTCACGCACCAAAATTTGCTGTTCAACATGTCGCTGATCGCGAAATATTTTCGTCTGTCGCCGCAAACGCAAGGCGTTAGCTGGCTGCCGGCCCACCATGATATGGGACTGATCGGCAAGCTGCTGATGGCGCTTAACCTTGGCTGCAAGCTGACGTTCATGTCGCCCGTCAGCTTCATGCAGAAGCCGCTTCGCTGGCTGCAGGCGATATCGCGTACGCAAGCGACCTACAGCGGCGCGCCGAACTTCGCGTTCGAGCTGTGCGTGGCGAAGTTCAAGGAGGAAGCGGCCGAGGGGTTGGACCTCAGCCGCTGGGCGACGGCGTTCAACGGCGCCGAGCCGGTAAGGAGCCGGACGCTTGAGAAGTTCGCGGCTTGCTATGCTCCGTACGGCTTCCGCGCGGAAAGCCTCGTGCCCGCATACGGCTTGGCCGAGGGCACGCTCTACGTGTCCGGCTGCCGGAGAGAGACGGCCTGGAGGACGATCGCCGTCGACAGCCGAAGCGTGCAGGCGAGTACAATCCAGCTTGTCGCGCCGGATGCGGAGTATGCGCAGCCGCTTGTATCCTGCGGCATCGTCGTGCCGGAGCAGAAACTTGCGATCGTCGATTCGGCTTCGGCGAAGCGTCTTGCCGAGGGAGCCGTCGGCGAAATCTGGGTGAATGGCGAGAGCGTAGCAACCGGCTATTGGGGAAGGCCGGAAGCGTCCGAAGAGACGTTCCAAGCCCGTATTGCGGGCGAAGACGATACGGCCTATCTGCGGACGGGCGATCTGGGCTTCACGCTCGACGGCGAGCTGTACGTAGCGGGCAGGATGAAGGATGTCATTATCGTTAGAGGCTGCAACCATTACCCGCAAGATATCGAACTGACGACGCAGCAAGCGCATCCGGCGGTCAAAGAGGATTGCGTGGCGGCCTTCGTCGAGCAGTGCGAGGGGGAGGAGCGGCTCATTATCGTTGCGGAGATTAACCGGGAGTACCGCGTGCGCGGAAGTCGGGACGAGAGCGCGGCGGAAGGCATGAAGCGGCTGCTCGCCGAGGTGTCCGCCGCCGTCCGGCAAGATGTATCCAATCAACACGAGCTGACTGCGCACAGCGTCATACTCATACGGGTGGGTACGATTCCGAAAACGTCGAGCGGCAAAATCCAGCGTCAATACACGAAGCAGCTTTACGAGCAAGGGAAGCTTGAAACGTTGTAAGCGAAGGGAGTCAGCGTGACCACCGTGATAAACAATCGGGAAAGCATTGAATTATGGCTGCGGGAGCAGGTCGCCGCACGGTTCGGCATCGATCACGGAGAAGTGGACGCTTCGCGTCCGTTCTCCTACTATGGCATCGATTCGGCAGAGGCGATGATTATGTGCGGCGACATGGAGCAATTGCTCGGCCGCGAAGTGCCGCCGACGATGCTGTGGGACTATCCGACGATCTGCGAGCTTGCCAGCGCTTGCGAGTCGATGGGAGAGCCGACAGGACGCCGGGAAGAAGCGGGGGAGCAGGAGAAGCGCTCTGCCGAGCGGGAGCCGATCGCGATCGTCGGCATTGGCTGCCGGTTTCCGGGCGCCCAAGGCGCTTCCGCCTTCTGGCGTTTGCTGCGGGAGGGGCTCGATGCGGTCGGCCCTTACCCGTCGTCGAGAGAGCAGCTTGGCCGGCAAATTTCGTTCGAAGGGCCATACCGGGAAGGGGGCTACCTCGAAGGAATCGACCGGTTCGATTACAAGTTCTTTCATTTGTCTTACCGGGAAGCCGTGCGGATGGACCCGCAGCAGCGCGCGCTGCTGGAGGTGACGTGGGAGGCGTTCGAGGACGCCGGCATCGTGCCCGACGAATGGGCGGACACGAAGGCCGGGGTGTTCATCGGCATCTCGAACAGCGACTACGGACGATCCCTGCTTAGCGATCAAGAGCAGGCGACGATTCACGCGGTGACGGGCAGCGCGCTGAGCATTGCGGCGAATCGGCTGTCGTACGCCTTCGACCTGAGAGGCCCGAGCCTGGCGGTCGACACGGCCTGCTCGTCGTCGCTTGTCGCGCTCCATCTCGCTTGCCAGAGCATATGGCAGGGAGATTCGGACCGCGCGATTGCAGGCGGCGCCAACTTGCTGCTGTCCGCAACTATAACGGACAGTCTCGACAAGGCGGGCATGCTAGCGCCGGACGACCGGTGCAAGTCGTTCGATCGGCGGGCGGACGGCTATGTGAGGGGAGAAGGGTGCGGCGTGCTGCTGCTGAAGCCGCTCTCGATGGCGATGAACGATAAAGACGATATCTATGCCGTCATTCCGGGCAGCGCCATGAATCAGGACGGACGAAGCAACGGGCTGACGGCGCCTAACCGGCTGGCGCAGGAACGGGTGCTGCGGGACGCATACCGCAACGCGGGCATTGTGCCGGCGGCCGTCGATTTGATCGAGGCGCACGGAACGGGAACCTATCTCGGCGATCCGATCGAGGCGGAAGCGCTAAGCGCCGTGCTCGGCCCCGGCCGCCCGAGAAACCGGACCTGCTGGCTCGGCTCGGTCAAGACGAACATCGGCCATCTGGAATCGGCGGCCGGCATTGCGGGCGTCATCAAAGTGGCGTTCTCGATCAAGCATAAGCAAATACCGGCCAGCCTGCATTACACCGGATTAAATCCGCACATTAGCTTGGAAAAGCTCCCGCTCGCAGTGCCGGCCTCGCTGATGAAGTGGCCGGACGACGGCCCTGCCGTCGCCGGCATCAGCTCGTTTGGCTTCGGCGGAACGAACGCGCACGTCGTTCTGACCGAGCCTCCGACTGCCGCCGGTTACGGGCAAGCGGCGGCTGCGGCGTACAGCTTCGTGCCTGCGAAGGAGCAGCAGGAGCTGCTGTTCCTGTCGGCCCGGACGCCGGGCTCGCTGCGGCGGCTGGCGGCGAAGCTTGCCGAGGAAACGCCGGCGCTGAAGGAACGGACGCTGAGCGGCCTGTGCCGGACGCTGTCAACGGGACGGAAGCGGGATATTCACCGGCTTGCGTTAACCGCTTCTAATCCGGAGCAGCTTGCGGAGCGGCTGTCGGCGTTCGCTTCGGGCAAGCCGAGCAAGGGCGTCGCGTTCGGCGCAGCCAGACCGAACGCGGCCGCATGGTTCGTCTTTCCGGATGCCGGAGCTTCGCCGGAAGCCGAGGCCTTGTATGCGGGCTGGCGCAACGACGCTCAACTTGCCCAGCCGATCGAGATGCTGTCTCGTCTGTACGCAGACCGGTTCGGACAATCGTCTTCGCATGACCCGAGAGCCGAGCTGTTCATTGTCCAAATGGCGATGTACCAGTGGCTGCAGCGGCAGGGCGTGCAGACGGCGGGCTGCTGGGGCTGGGGCGTCGGCAGGCTGTCGGCGGAGTGCGCTTCCGGCGCGATTGCTCTGGATGAGGCGATGCAAATGCTGCGTCTCGAAGGCGGAATGCCGCTGCCGGATCGCGCGGAGGAAGAGCCGAGCTGGCCGGCGGACACGCCGAACGTCGCCGCCGTCGTGCTCCATCCGGAGCCGGAATCGGCGCAATGGCTGGCGGGCAAGCTGAAGCAGCCTGCGCCGTCCGTGCTGTCGGCGGAGAGCGAATCCGGCGATACGCCGACGTTGTCGCTCGCCGGCAAGCTGTTCGCCGCCGGCGTCGAGATTCGCCATCCCCGCGACCGAGAATCCGGAACAAGAGGCAGCCATCTGCTGCCGACCTATGCTTGGGAGACGGAATCGTGTTGGCCTGCCGCCAGTGCGGACGGCGCTGCGCCGTCGTTCGTCTGCTTTTGCTAGAAGGGGGAGTGTGCGAAATGCGCGAAATCGATACGTTAATTATCGGGGGCGGCCAGGCCGGACTCTCGGTGGGCTACTATTTGCAGCAGTCGGGCATCCCGAGCCTGATCGTCGACGCGAATGATCGGGTAGGGGATAGCTGGCGTCAAAGATACGACTCGCTCCGGCTGTTCACGCCCCGCAAATACAGCGCTTTGCCGCCGGTCGAGATGCCGGGGAACCCTTGGGGATACCCGGACAAGGATGAAATGGCGGATTATTTGGAGCTGTACAGCGAGACGCTAGAGCTTCCGATGCTGATGAATGCATGCGTGCAATCGGTGCTCAAGCAGCAGGGCCAATTTATCGTCGAGACGAGTCAGGGAACGATTGCATCCAATCGGCTCGTCGTGGCGAGCGGTCCGTTCCAGCGTCCGAACATTCCATCGTTCGCGGACAAACTGTCCGACGGGGTAAAGCAACTGCATACGGCCGAATATCGCAATGCGGGAGATTGGCCGCCCGGCAGGCTCGTAATCGTCGGGGGCGGCAACTCCGGCGGACAGATCGCCTACGAGTGCGCTTCGACGCATAAGGTCGTTCTGTCGGCTGGCAAGGCGATTAACTTCCTGCCGTACAAGGTGCTGGGCAGAAGCCTGTTCTGGTGGTACGAGCGAATCGGCTTGCTGCGCAAAGGGCCGGATACTCGGCTGGGGCGCAAGCTGATGAGCAAGCAGGACCCGTTGTACGGCTTCGAGCTGAAGCGGGCGATCGCAAGCGGGGCACTGTCGCTTGCTCCGCGAGCGGTCGATGCGGAAGGAGACGCCGTCTTGTTCGAGGACGGTTCCCGAGTCGCAACGGACGGCGTATTGTGGGCGACCGGCTTCCGGCACGATTACGGCTGGCTGCAGATTGCCGGCGCGAAGGACGAAGACGGCAAGCCGCTTCACGAGAAAGGCGTTGCGCCGGTTGCCGGCCTCTACTATGTCGGGCTTCCTTGGCAGACATGCAGAGGGTCCGCGCTGATCGGCTGGGTAGCGCGGGATGCGGCGCGAATCCGGGATGCAATCGTCGGGCAGTCCAAAGGAGGGGCGTCGGTTGGAGCAGACGTTAATCAGAATCGTTCGGCTGACGTATCCGCAGGCGCATGATGTCATGCGCAAGGAGCGGTTCGCTTCGCTTCTGGCGGTAGCCTCGCGCTGGATGACGGCGGAGAAGCGGCTTCGGTTAAGCCGGACGCTTCTTCCCGCTCATCGCGACCGCATGCTGTATGGGGAGCTGCTGCTCCATTACACGCTGGCGGAGAAGTTCGGGCTGTCCGCGGAAGAGCGGCGAATCGCTTACGGGAGCAAGGGGAAGCCGGTCTTGGCGGCTGCCGCCCTGCCGCCCGTCCATTTCAACCTGTCGCATTCGGGAGGCTGGATCGCCTGTGCCTTCGATAGACATCCTGTCGGCATCGACGTCGAGACGGTTCGGCGCGACAGCGGCAAGCTCGCGCCTTTATTTTTGACGCCGGATGAGTATTACGAGTTCGCACGTTTAGCCTGCAAGGGGGAAGCCGCGGCAGAGGCGGCTTCTTCCGGCGAATTAACGGAAGCGCTCTCTTCCGAGCGGGCCTGCGAATTCATTACGCGGAGATGGACGCTCAAAGAGAGCATTGTGAAGGCGGACGGAGCAGGCTTGTCGCAGCCGCTGTACAAGCTGGAGCCGATCCGGCTGCATGACGGAAGCTGGTCGGCCCGCTTGGGCCGGCGCAATTACCGGATCAGTCAATATCGTCTGGACAACAATTGCTGGATGTCCGTGTGCCGAAGCGTCGCGCCGGTACATTCGTTGGGAGAGGCGGACAGTATGCCGCCTGCGTTTCCGGAGCGGCAGGCGAGCGAATCCGGCTGCGTGCCGGAGCAACTCGGCCTCGACACGCTGGTGAAGTGGACGATGTCGCAGCTTTAACCGGAAGAAAAATCGCCATAGGTCGTACGGCAACCATTGCTGCCGATCCTGGCTGAGATAGATAAGCGTCTTCGTTTCCTTGCGGCTTGCCGGACATGGCGCGGCCGCGCAGAGCGGCGAGGATAGGACTTGACGCCATAATGGGTAAAGGGATGTGGCTGCGTGGATCAATTGCTGGTAACGACAATCGGGTTCTGGCTGAAAAAGAATTATCGCAACGTTTGCAATTTTTTGGACCAGCGCCTTGCTCCGTTAGGAGTGACCAATTCGCAGCTCGGCGTGCTCATGATGCTCTGGGAGCAGGAGGGAGTTAATCAGAAGCAGATCGTTCAGGTGCTCGGCATTCAGCCGGCCTCGCTTACCTCTTTGCTGCGCGGGTTGGAGGAGAAGTCGCTCGTGCTGCGGGAGCAGGATAAGCACGATTCGCGAATTAACCGGATTTATTTGACGCCGCTCGGCAAAGCGCTTAAGGAAGAATCGCTGGCGATAACGGAGGAAGGCGAGACGCTGATCCGGCGGCATTTTTCCGAGGAAGAAGCGGCTTTGATGCTCATCTGGATGAAGCGGATCAACGACAGCTTCGAGCCTTCGCCGTCGTCTTCATAAAGATGGCGCATTAATGAGGGATAAAGCCTGCAATTTTTACAGACATTTCGTATGCTCGCTCTGCGCGAAGCGATAATGTCTGTAAAATCTGCAGGCTTTCATTAGTTATTCCTTATAAAATAACGAGCTGCGATTGGTCAGAACATATATGACGGCTACGATGACCCCGAGCACTAATATCGTCCCTACCCAGTGGTCGGTCAGCCATTCGATCCATAAAGGCATCGCCCGACATCTCCTCTCTGCTCCGCAAATAGTGTGGTGTACCATTAGTTAGTATGAGCCGCCCTCGCCAAGCTATCCATTGGGCACGATGGATAAGCTTCTACCCGTTGACAATCCAAGGGAAAGGGTGGTATTCTTTAATTAATAATTCATACTAATTGGGTAGGAATAATAAGTATTCAGTTTGCCGCAGCAAACTTTTTATTCGATTGGACCGAATGCGGGCGGGCATAACCGGGAGAACCTGATATTGCGGGTCGGAGCGACCAAGAGAAGAAGGCGGGGATGATGATGGAAAAGCAATTAATATTGAAGCACGATCATTTGAATTTGACGGCAACCCTTCACTATCCGGCGGGGAACGGAAACGAAGGCAAGCGGCCGGCGGTCATCATTTGCCACGGTTTTATCGGCAGCCGCGTCGGCGTGGACCGGCTGTTCGTCAAGACGGCTCGCGCTCTTGCGTCGGCCGGCTCGTATGTGCTTCGTTTCGATTATGGCGGCTGCGGAGAAAGCGACGGCGACTACGGCGAGTTGGGGCTGGAGACGATGATCGCCCAGACGCGTACCGCGATCGACTATGTCGCGTCGATGGATTCGGTCGATCCGCAGCGGGTCGTGCTGCTCGGCCATTCGCTTGGCGGAGCGGCGGCGCTGCTGACGGCGGTTCGCGACCGGCGGGTAAAGCGGCTCGTGCTCTGGTCGGCGGTCGCTTATCCGTTCTCGGACATTGTCCGGATCGTAGGCCGTGCCGGCTATGACGAGGCCATTCAGACGGGCAGCACCGATTATGCGGGGTACTCGCTGAAGCCGGTATTTTTCGGCTCGCTGCAAGAGCATCAGCCGTTTCAGGAGGCGCCGCGATTCGGGGGCGATGTTCTGCTTGTGCACGGAACGAGCGACGACGTCATTCCGGCCGACTACAGCTTTTTGTACCAGAAGGTGTTCTGGACGCGGAGCGATGGCATTTGCGATAAAGAAATTATTTTTCAAGCGGATCATACGTATTCGACCCGGAAGCATCAAGAGGAAGCAATCAGCGTCACGAGCAACTGGCTTGCGGGACTGGACCGCCGCCATGAGGATTGGCATCATTGGAGTATTTAACGGATTGGAGCTGCGCGCGAGCAGCGTGCAAGGCATCGATGAGAAGGACCTTCATTCCACACGGCGTGGAAGGAGGGTCCTTTTTTTCGTGCGTCGCGCAAGCAAGACAAGTTCCCCTCTAATGTGGTTAAATGGAAATGTAAAGATTTGTTGGCCGAAAGTCGTCCCAGTCTCAAGCGCAGGTTTAAGCTGCTTGCTGTCTACTACAATCGACAAAGGTGGAATTCGAACATGGTTAAACGCTCGAAACGCGTGCATCATCTGGCGGTTGTGCTGCTGGCCGCGGCGCTTACGGCGACCGCGTGCGGCTCCGTCGGCAAGGGGGACCCGCAGCAGGCGGCGACTCCCGTCGAGACGCAGCCGAATACGGCGGATCATACTCCGGTTGAACAAACGCCGGCCCCTGCCGGATTTACGACGCCGCTTACCGGACTTTCGATCGAGCAGGAAGCAACGAAACGGCCGATTGCCGTCATGGTCAACAACTACAAGGCGGCGAGACCGCAATCGGGCTTGACGCAGGCGGACGTCGTGTGGGAAGTGCTGGCGGAAGGCGGCATTACGCGGCTTGTCGCCATATTCCAAAGCTCGGAAGCCACCGACCCGATCGGACCGATCCGCAGCATTCGGCCTTATCTAATCGATATCGGCGACTCTTATCATGCCGTGCTCGTGCATGCGGGGGCGAGCAACGACGCCTACGATATTCTCCAGCATCATGGCGGCAGAGACTATATGGACGAAATTACGAACGCTGGCGCATACTACTGGCGGGACAAAACGCGCAAAGCGCCGCATAATCTGTACTCTGATCTGGGCAAAATGCGAGATGGCGCGCAGCACAAGAAGTATGAGACGGACGTGCCGATTCCGTCGTTCACATTCGCGCCGGATGGAGCCGGCACCTACGACGGCTTGGCGAACACCATCGACATCAAGTTCCTGATGGAGGACTACAAGGTCAATTACAGCTACGATGCGGCCAAAAATGTATATCTGCGTTCCATCAACGGAGAGCCGCATATCGATCTGAACAACAAGGAGCAGTTGTCCGCTTCGAACGTTGTCGTGCTTGGCGCGAACCAGCAGACGTACGACGACTACGGACGAATGAAAGTCGATTTGTCCTCGGGCGGCAAGGCGCTGCTGTTCCAGAACGGACAAGCGGTTGCATGCGAATGGACGAGACTGGGAGCCGATGCGATTCGCCTCGTCAAAGACGGGAAGGAGCTGCCGTTCCTGCCGGGACATACCTACTACCATGTGGTTCCCAATAAGCCGGCCTTTGAAGATCATGTGAAATATGGGTGAATCTATCCGATTCGGGGAAAGATGTAAAATGAATGCGTTCACGCGAAAAAAATTGTTAACGCAATGTTAAATCCTTTACGAAAACTTAACATTGCCTTTCAAGCGTGATAAGATAATGACGGCTCATGTTTACAGAAACTTCTGAATCGGGCGAAGGGGACTTAGGGGCATGATATTTAAGAAGAAGGATATCTTTTATAAGACGTTGGAAGAGATGGCGGACACGCTTGTCGTAGCGGTAGAATATTTCAGCGCGAACGTGGTGAGGCTGACGGACGTCAGCGCATTCGCCAAGCAAATGAAAGACTACGAAACGCAGTGCGACAAGTACACGCATACGATTCTGACGGAGCTGAACAAAACGTTTATTACGCCGATTGAGCGCGAGGATATTATGGCGCTGGCGACGTCGCTGGACGATGTGCTTGACGGCATCGAGGCGTGCGCATCCCGATTCGAAATGTACCAGATCAAGGAGCATGACGAATACATATCGCTGTTCGCGGACAACCTTGTACGCTGCGTCCAACAGATCAAGAAAGCGATCTACCTGCTGACGGACAAGAAGCTGCTGGCGATTCGCGAGCCGAATATCGCCATCAACGAGCTGGAGAATCAAGCGGACGATCTGCTTCGCGTCGGCATTACGAGTCTGTTCAGCAATGTGAAAGATCCGATCGAGCTGATTAAGAAGAAAGAAATTTACGAGCGGCTGGAACAAACGACCGATTATTGCGAGGACGTCGCCAACACCCTCGAGTCCATTATTATGCGTAATAGCTAATTTACGAGGGGCAGGGCGAAATTCTCATGCATATAGATACGACCTATTTAGTTCTCGGCATCGTAGTATTTTTAGCGCTGGCATTCGATTTTATTAATGGCTTCCACGATACGGCGAACGCGATCGCGACCACGGTCTCGACGAGAGCGCTTAAGCCGCGCGTCGCGATTCTGATGGCCTCGGCGATGAACTTCGTCGGCGCGATTCTGTTTACCGGCGTAGCGAAGACGATCGGGGGCAAGGTGGCGGACCCGCTCAAGATCGAGCACGGGGTCGAGATCGTGATTTCGGCGCTGATCGCAGCGATTTTGTGGAATTTGATTACGTGGTGGTTCGGCATTCCATCCTCGTCCTCCCATGCGCTGATCGGCTCGCTGGCGGGCGCGGTCGTGTCCGCGGAAGGCTGGGGCGGCATTAATGCGAGCGGCTTTACGGATATCGTCAAGGCGCTTATTTTCTCGCCGCTTATCGCGTTCACTATCGGCTTCATCGTCATGTGGATACTGAAACGGATATTTGCGCGCTTCAGTCCTCATAAGCTCAACAAAGGCTTCCGGTACGGACAAGTGCTGACGGCGGCTCTCCAATCGTTCGCGCACGGCACGAACGACGCGCAGAAGGCGATGGGCATTATCGTGTTCGCGCTTATGGCGGCGAAGGTGCAGGAGACGAGCGACGTGCCGCTGTGGGTCAAAATTTCGGCGGCGCTCGCGATGGCGCTCGGTACGTCGATCGGCGGTTATAAGATCATCAAGACGATGGGTACGAAAATTTTTAAAATCGAGCCGATCAACGGCTTCGCGGCCGATATTTCGTCGTATGCGGTCATCATGACCGCAACGATGCAGCATTTTCCGGTCAGCTCGACGCATGTCATTACGTCCTCGATACTCGGCGTCGGCAGCGCGAAGCGCTTCTCCAGCGTCAAGTGGGGCGTAGCCGGCAAGATCGTCATGTCCTGGATTATTACGATCCCGATCTCGTCGGTAGTCGCCGCGCTCGTATTCCAGGTGATTAAGCTCATATTCCTGTAAAACCAACAAAGCCGCGTTTCGCCCGGAAGGGGGCGGAACGCGGTTTATTTGTGCCATGCCAAGTCTATAGAATCGGCGACAGCAGCTTGGACAACGATTCGTTGAACTTGCTCCAAGCGGATCGGTTGTTGTAATCGTCGAGCGTGAACGTCTTGCTATGCTCGACGTCGTGCCAATAGATGTCCTCCAGCCGCTGCGCCGTCGAACGGTCATAAAATATGGCGTTCACCTCGAAATTCAACTGCAAGCTGCGAATATCGAAATTGGCGGTGCCGACTGTGGCGATCGCACCGTCGATCACCATCATTTTGGCATGGAGGAAGCCGTTGTCGTACAAGTAGCACTTTACGCCCGCTTGCAGCAGCTCGCCGACGTAGTAGCGGGTCGCCCAATGGACGAACATATGGTCCGCCAGATTGGGAATCATAATCCGAACGTCGACGCCCGACAGCGACGCAACGCGAAGGGCGTTCAGCAGGCTCTCGTCGGGTACAAAATAAGGCGTCTGCACAAGTATCGTCTTCTTCGCCGTATAGATCATGTGAAGCAGCGAGTTCTCGATATGCCGCCATTGATCGCTCGGCCCGCTTGCGACGAATTGCATGGCCAGCTTCTTCTTCGGCTCGTGATCCTCGGCCTCCGGCAGGAAAAACTCCGGCCGATGCTGAACGACCCGATGCTTGGCAAGGCTCCAATCCATTAGGAACAACGATTGCAGCGAGCGGACGGACTCGCCCGTAATGCGCATATGCGTATCGCGCCAATGGCCGAAGCGAGGGCTAAGCCCGACATATTCGTTGCCGACGTTGAAGCCGCCCGTGTAGCCGATCCGGCTGTCGATGACGACGATTTTACGATGGTTGCGGTAATTGATCCGGTAATTCAAGTAACGGATGCGGGAAGGGAAAAATACCGCTCGCTGTCCGCCCGCCGCGTCGTATTCCGTGAAGAAGGCGTCGTTAAGCTGGTTCGAGCCAATGTCGTCGTAGAGCAGCCGAACGTGTACGCCTTCCTTCGCTTTCGCGATCAGCGCGTCGCGGACCCGGCGGCCCCACTCGTCATTGTTGAATATGTAATATTGCATATGAATATGGTGCTGCGCGGCAGCGATATCGGCCAGCAGCCGTTCGAACTTCGCAAGCCCGTCCGTAAAAAAATCGACTTCGTTGTGCAGCGTCAGCAGCGAACGGGTCGCATTCAGGTCAATCAGCTTGCGGTACGGATCGATTGTGCCGTCCTTGTCGGCCGGCCAGCCTCCGGCTAGCATGCGGGCCTGCTCGGTAATGGCGGCATGCAACTGCTCCCGGTATCGGCGATCGAGCCGGTACAGCTTTCTTCTGCGCATATTTTGCCCGAGAAACATATATAGCGCGAAGCCTACGATCGGCACGAAGAGCAGCACCATCAGCCAGGACCAGGTGGCTTCGACGTTGCGCCTTTCCATGAAGACGACAACGGAGGCGAGCAAAATATTAACCGGAAGAAGCAGAAGGAGCAGGAGCAAAAACAGTTCTGAAGTCCAGGTCATCGGTGGACACTCCTAAGATGCGATAGGATAAGTCGTTGCACCTTGCATCTTACCTATTTTCGGTAATAGCGTCAAGAATGATACGCGATATTGCGATATCCGCAAATAGCAGATATGTTAAAGGGCCGGACAAGGGCATGAAGAAAGCCTGCAGAAGCTGCAGGCTTGAGATGAAACGTGCAGTAGGTGCGACAGGGGCAATTCGTACCGCTTCATAGCGCATAGCGCCCGCGCCACGATGGGCGCGAGCGCTAGCGGGTCCGCTTGCGCGGGCGGCGCCGCGGAGCGGTGCTTTTGGCGGCGGCGCCGGAGCCGGTCTTGCGCCGCTTGCGGCGTCGGCGGGGGCGGAGACCGACGTCGTCGTCATCGTCGAAGGATGCTTTGGCCGATTTGGACTCTTTTTTGAACGAGCCCATGAGCACCTTGATAAGAGGAGCCATCTGCTGCACATTGGCGACAATTTTCTGTACCTTCGTTACGTTGCTCAGGATGCCGTCGATGCCGCCGAGCCGATCGACGACCCCCTTGATCTCGCTAAGCTTCTCCAGCGAAAATCCGCCGCCCTTATCCTTATCCTTCGGAGGGTCGACGATTTCGGCGACTGCGGTCTCGGCCGGGATGGAAAGCCCCGTATCCATCGCATTCGTCGAAGCCGAGCCGGTCGTTGTATGGCCGGGTGCCGGACCCCCGCCTTGAAAGCCGCCCGCGAAGCCGAACGGATCGGTTATGCCGGGAAAAGGCTGATTTTGCTGCCGGACGTAGGGGTGCGGCGGCGGATAGCCGCTGTTCGGGCCATTACGCATTTTCACACCAGATCACAACCTTTGTCGGTAGACTGTTTCTCCTTCTAGTGTATGGCATAGGCGAACATACGGATTGGACGAATGCCCGGTTCCGGAACGATTTCGAGCAAGAAAAAAAGGCTGGAGACGAGCGCTGGAAGCGTTCTTCCACTCGTTAAAGCGTGAATGCGGCAGTGCTTGATTATACGTTGCGAACGCTTTACAATTGAATAGATTAGTTCTCATACCTTATAGGGGTGACGCGAATGCAGCTAAAGAAGCTGAACGATAAAGCGATCGACCAACTGTTCGAGGCGGTGCTGACGCTGAAGACAGTCGAGGAATGCTATATATTTTTCGACGATCTGTGCACGGTGAACGAAATTCAATCGCTGTCGCAGCGGCTTGAGGTTGCGCGTATGCTGGGCAAAGGCTCGACGTACAACCAGATTGAGGCGGAGACGGGAGCAAGCACGGCGACGATTTCCCGGGTGAAGCGGTGTCTGAATTACGGCAACGACGGGTACAAAATGGCGCTGGAGCGTCTGGGGCGATAGACGATGACGCAAGGCATACTTGTTATTTCGCACGGTTCGCGGGAGAAGGAATGGATTCGTCTGGTCGACGAATCGGTGGCCGAAGCGGCCGGGGCGGTCGCGCGGCGGCTTGCGGATGACGGACGAGACGGGGAGACCTCGCGTGCCGTTTCGTTCGAATCGTCGTTTCTGGAGCTTGTTGAGGGAAGGCTTATACAGGATGGCATAGATCGGCTGGCTGCCGCAGGCGTCACCGACTTATTTGTCCTTCCGTTGTTTATATCGTCGGGCAGTACGCATGTCGACGACATTGCCCAGTCGTTCGGATTCGCGCCGGTCAACGAGCGGGCCGGAGAGATGGAGCCGTTCCGGGTGCCGCCGGGCATTCGGCTGACGATGGGCGCCCCGATTAACGACGATCCCGAGATTGCCGAGCGTCTGTGGCACAATGTACGGGAGCTGTCGTCCGATCCGAAGCGGGAATCTCTGCTTCTTATTGCGCACGGAAGTCGGGAAGCGGGATTCTACGAGCGGTATCAGGACGGCATGATGCGGTTGGCCGAGCGCGTGCGCGCACTCGGCGGCTTGGCTCGGGCACGCACCGCGATGCTGCTTCCCAGCGAGGCCGGGGCGGCGCTTGCGCAGATGCGCAGCGAGCGGCCGGAGGAAGCGGTGCTGGTTGCGCCTCTTTTTATCAGCAAAGGATATTTTACGAATCAGGTTATCCCGTCGAGGCTGGCGGGGCAAGACTATCGGTATAACGGCCAGGCGCTTCTGCCGGATTCGGCAGTGGCGCATTGGATGGTCCGGCAGTCGCTTGGCTGGCTGTACGGGTTGGGGGTGTAGGTTGTGCCGATGACGAATCATATTAAACGGGCCAGATTAATTTATAATCCGACCTCGGGTCGGGAAGAAATCAAGCGGCGTCTGCCGGATCTGCTGCAGCGGCTGGAGCGCGGCGGCGTCGAGACGAGCTGCCATGCGACATCGGGCGAAGGCGACGCGACCATTGCGGCGGCCGAGGCGGTCGAACGCGGGTACGATCTTATTATCGCGGCCGGCGGCGACGGTACGCTGCACGAGATTATTAACGGCATGTCGAATAAGCCGAGCCGTCCGCCTCTGGGCATACTGCCGCTCGGGACGACGAACGACTTCGCGCGGGCGCTCGGTATCCCGAGAAACTGGGAGTACGCTTGCGACCTCATTATCGAGGGTTATACGCGGCCGATCGACGTCGGTCTGGCGAATCAGCGTTACTTCATTAATATAGCCGGCGGCGGCTCGATGACGGAGCTTACTTATGAGGTGCCGAGCAAGCTGAAGACCATGATCGGACAGTTGGCCTATTATATGAAGGGTCTGGAGAAAATGACCCGTCTGCGTCCGACCGAGCTGCGCATTCTCGCGCGCGGGCATCAAGAAATTCACGAGGAAATTATGCTCTTCCTCATCTGCAACAGCAATTCCGTCGCGGGGTTTGAGAAGCTGGCTCCCGACGCGCAGTTGAATGACGGGATGTTCGACGTCGTGATTTTGCGTAAATGCAACCTGCCGGAATTTATCCGGATCGCGACGATGGCGCTTCGCGGGGAGCATTTGAACGACAGTCATATCGTCCATCTGCGTACGGATCATCTGCAAATTACGACGCCGGATTATGTTCAGCTCAACCTCGACGGCGAATACGGCGGGACGCTGCCGTGCACGTTCTCCATGCTGCCGTCGCACTTGAACATATTCGTCGACGAATCGGGCGTTTCGTCCTACCGATAGGTTGCGCAGATACAAAATATGGGCCTTTACGATCGCTATCCTGCCGCAGCGCCGTTGTCGAAGACGGTGGCGGAGGATGGCGGTTTTTGTATAAACGAACACAATGGCGCAGCGATTGTCGGATGACGGATTCGGCGCGCTTGGAGCGGCATAGGATTCGGAAATGAAATCGAGCGGAGTGTTGAATAACGATGAGCAAGAAGGGCAGGCCGTCTGCGACGGCGGGGAATAGAGGAAAGGCCGGTGCGGGAGCGTCGAAGGCGGGGCAAGCGCAAGCGGCGGCGGCGTTGGGCCCCGTAAACAAGAACGAGGAGCATATCGTCGACATCGTCGGGTTAACGCATGACGGCGAAGGCGTTGGCCGCGCCAACGGCTTTACGCTGTTCATTCACGGCGCGCTGCCGGGAGAGAAAGCGCTCGTCAAGGTGCTGAAGGTGAAGAAGCAGTACGGCTACGCCAAGCTGCTGCGGCTCCTTGAGACCAGCCCCGACCGCGTATCGGCTCCTTGCGAAATTTACAAGCAGTGCGGCGGCTGCCAATTGCAGCATATGAGCTACGATGCGCAGCTTCGCTGGAAGCGTCAGCATGTCATCGACAATTTGACGCGGATCGGCAAGCTGCATGTCGAGGGCGAGCCGGTACGTCCGGCCCGCGTCCGTATGGAGCAAAATGCGGCTGCGAGCGAGGGCGACGCGGACGCGGTTGGAGAGGGAGCGAGCGGGGGGACCTTGCGGGCGGGGACGTCGAGCGGGTCGTCGTTACCGTCGTTGTCTGATGGGGAGGTCGCTGTGACGCCTGCGGCGCGATCTTTGCTCCACTCTCCCCAAGACTCAGGAATCATCGTACACCCGACGATCGGCATGGCCGAGCCTTGGCGTTACCGCAACAAAGCGCAGGTGCCGATCGGCATGGCTATGGCCGAGCTGGAGGACGGCGCGGCGGGCGGCTTGATCGGCGGCTTCTATGCGCAGGGGAGCCATCGCATTATCGATATGGATGCATGCCTTATCCAGCATGAGCGCAACGACGACGTCGTGCGGCATATCAAGCGGATCGGGACGGAGCTGGGCATTGCGGCTTATGACGAAGCAAGCGGCCGCGGGCTGCTGCGCCATGTCGTCGTCCGGACCGGCTTCGTCACGGGCGAAGTGATGGTCGTGCTCGTCACGAACGGGGCGCATATTCCGCATAAGGACCAGTGGATCGCGGGCATTCGCGCCGCGCTGCCGGACGTGGCCAGCATCGTGCAGAACGTGAACACGCGCGATACGAACGTTATTTTTGGCGAGGAAACAAGGACATTATGGGGCAGCGACGTCATCTATGACGAGCTTGACGGCATTCGGTTCGCCATCTCGGCGCGTTCGTTCTATCAAGTGAATCCAGACCAGACCGTCGCTTTGTACCGCAAGGCGGTCGAATATGCGGGTCTGACGGGCGCGGAGAACGTCATCGACGCTTACTGCGGCATCGGCACAATCTCGCTGTTCCTTGCCCGTCAGGCTGGGCGCGTGTATGGGGTGGAGATTGTTCCCGAGGCGATTGAGGATGCGAAGCGGAACGCGAGCTTGAACGGGATCGCGAATGCGGAGTTCGAGGCGGGCTTGTCGGAGGTCGTAATTCCTCGCTGGCGCGAGGAAGGGATCGAAGCCGACGTCATCGTCGTCGACCCGCCGCGCAAAGGCTGCGATCCGGCGCTGCTCGACACGATTGTAAGGATGAAGCCCGAGCGCGTCGTGTACGTATCGTGCAATCCGTCCACGCTGGCCCGCGACCTGCGCGTGCTCGAAGACGGCGGGTACAGAACCGTGGAAGTGCAGCCGGTGGATATGTTTCCGTGGACGGTGCATACTGAAAGTGTTTGTTTGCTTGTTCGTGACTGATACAGGGATTAAATTCCCTTGATATATAAGGGGATTCGGGGTTGGTACAGAAGTTTTTTTGTGACTATAACAGCGGGGTATTTTAGCAGTTGGTGCGAAACTGGTGCGAATTTATCCGTAGACGGCGTTCAACGCATATGAACGTCGTCTTTATTTCGTCTTCCTTGCAGGGAGGAACAGAATGTCGCTGACCTTGTTCGCCGCGTCCTTGTCGGCAGCTTGCAGCGCGTGGCCGTAAATGTTCATGGTTGTGGTAATGTCGCCATGTCCCAGCCGCTCTGCAATCACTTTAGCGTGAACGCCCTGATTAATCAATAGCGTTGCCGCTGTATGGCGAAGATCGTGGAAGCGGATGTAACGCAGCTTGTTCTTTTTCAGGAAAATGCGGAACCACTGGTATGGGCGTTCGTGGTGGAACGCCTTACCGTCTGGATGAGCGAAAATGAAAAGTTTGTCGCCGCCCTGCCAGTCTTCTATCGCGTTCCGTTCTTCGCTCTGGTGGCGCTGGAATTCGCGGAGCAGTTCCAGCATTGCTGCCGACAAGCCTACCTTACGCCGGGATTTCTTCGTTTTCGGCTCCTTCACCTTAGCTACCCCGGCTGTAGTGGACGACACGCTTTGCTGTACGTCGATATGGCCGCGATCCCAGTCCACATGCCGCCATTCCAGCGCCAGCAATTCCCCACGTCGTAGGCCGGTGTGTATAGCAAGTTTGACCATGACCTGCCAGTGTATCGGCTCTTTCTCCAGTGCCTGCATGAGCGTCTTAACTTCCGATTCATCATAAGGTAAGACGTCTTTATAGCTTACCTTCGGCTTTTGTACCGGGGCTACTGGGTTCCGCTTTATAACCTCCCATTCAACGGCCCGCGAAAAAATATTTTTTAGAATTCTGTGATTGTACTGGACGGAGCCGGACGATAGGCTGCCGTCCTTCCCGTCTTTTCTCCCGCCCGTCTTGCTCAGAGACTGGAGGAAGTCCGCAACAAGCAGCGGGGTTATGTCCTCCATTCGCAAATGCCCGAATGTCGGGATAATCCGTAGCTTAAGGTTAGAATCGTACGTGTAAAGTGTTCTTTCAGCTAAATGTTCGTTTGCGTACTTCTCCCGCCATTCATCTACAAATTGTGCGAATGTCATGCGCTGCGGCTTGATGTACTGGCCTGTCTCAACTTCGATTTTGAATTTTGCGTACTCGCTTTCCGCTTCGCGCTTGGTGCGGCATTTTACCGTTTTCGTGTGGCGGATATAATTGCCCTCTGCATCCTTGCCGCAGTTCACGGTCAACCGCCAGGAATCCTTTCCGCGCTTGACGATATTCGCCATTGTTACCCCTCACTTTCCGCTAATAGAAACTCCACTACCCCAGCTATGCGCTGCTTGTCATGATCGGATAGGGGCTTGCCCTTATAGGTAATACTTGGCTTGCCTAGAAACTCAATCAATTCCGTTACGCGTCCCATTTCCTCTAACCAAAGTAAGTCTTGTTCCGCTGCCTTTAGTTCATCGTCCGCAGCTTCCAGGTCTTTGTCAGCTTGCGATTCGTCGCTTACAGCCCGCTTGTATTCTGCTTGCAACCCTTTTAAGAGAGCTAGACGGTCAATTTGTTGTGCCAGTTCTTCCGGTACATAGCCTGCCTTAAGCATTAATTCCGCAGGGTTGGTGTTAAGTGCCCCCGCCAGTTTTTTTAGTACCTCAGCTGACGGCCCACGTTCGCCGCGCTCGATTTGCGATATATACGGCTGGGATACTCCCGATTGTTCGGCCAGCACGGCCATAGATAAGCCGGCAGCCTTCCTTACTGATTTAAGATATTCTCCAAACTTGCCCTCCAAATGCCCCGCCTCCTTATAACAGAAATAATAAACGAAAATATCGCAAATAGCAATATTTTTAATTGCAAACAGAAATAAAATGATTTATGATAATATTGCAAACAGCAATTTATTGCATAAATCAATATTTGGAGGTTGTGCCAATGGGTACTTTATGGGATGCAGCAAAGCTTGCGGATTTTTTAGGGGTCAGTCCATCGACAATCTACGCAGGAGTAAGGGAAACTGGCTCCGGTCGGATTCCTCACATTAAAGTGAGGGGGCGTATCTTATTCCAGCAGGAGAAGGTTGCGGAGTGGCTTGAAAACCAGCCCTCTAATAAAATCTCCGAAACCACTACGAGTACGGAGGAAGAGACATGCAACAGCTAATATTGAGCGAAGCCCGGCAAGAAGCCGGGTTTTCGCTGAAAGCTACCACTGAAAGGACTATGAGCCGAGAACATAGCCGCCGAGCCGTATGGTTGGCTATGGAAAGCGAACATGGCGACCGCTTGGTAGCAATCACGCGGGAGCATGTTTCACTGGCAAAGGAACTTGTCTTGAATCGTCGCCGGCTTTCGGAATGCGACCGGGAAATCTACACGGCCCGGATCGCCCAACTGCGCCAGGAACGCGCCGATATTATCCATCAATTTGAGGAAGGGGCATAATACGATGGACGAAAGAATAGTTGAACTGGTCGAAGCAAACGCTGTGAAAGATTTGGAGTATACGGGGCATATCGCCGAAGCGATTCGCCGTATGGATAGCCTGATTGAACAGTTAGACCCTGCCGGCCAGCAGGCGCTACTAGAAATCGAACAGGAATTGGCGCTGGCCCAGGGCGTCGCGATCCGTAGGGCGTACCTCCAGGGCGTGGCTGTAGGGAAGCGGCTGGTACATAGCGGCCAGGCGTAAGCCGGCTACATGGTCGCCAACGGGCCGCAGGAGCAACCTACAGCCTGGAGAACGCCAGACGATAACCACCAGGCGCGACGTCAGCGACGATAGGCGCGGAATTCGCCAGGATAGACGCGCTGCAGCAGCCATCATAAGAAGTCGGGCCGAGTCCTGGATACGGGGCGCGGCTTTTTGTTTGGTTATACAGGTGTAACGATACACGGGATAAATGGAGTTATCAGGCGTAAAATAGCGTAGAACGAAGAAATAGGTGAATTTCAGAAATGCGTGGTAGACATTTCCGCCATGAACGGCTGGAGAACGCCAAATATGCCGGTTTTGTCCCAGGGGGGAAATACATATTTTATCGCTGTTTTGGGTGAGGGGTATTTATGAGAAAACAAAAATGGTGGCGGCCGCGTTTCGAAAAGGACCCCTCGCCAAAAAGCTACAGACGTTATGTATTTAAGAGATAGATACTTAATAGATATTACTTATCAATATATCTATATATTATAGATATTATTTATATATTTATATTATATATAGTGTATTCTTATTGGTTGGCTACTGGAAGTATTTGGGTTGCGGAGCGCTTCTGTCGCCTGTAGGTAACAAACGACGTAAGGGGTTGACAGTTGGGCCAACAAGCCGTAATTTGAAGCTAAGATGCATTTTCTATGAAATTTTATAAACACGAAGCGAAGGCTTCCTACGGCTACTATCTGCCGGGGAAGCCTTTTTCGTTTCCAAGGGGGTATGAATGATGCAGGCAACGGACAAGAAGCAAAGCCAGCGGAATTATCTGCGGGAGTGGCGGCGCAAGAACCCGGAAAAAGCCCGTCAGCACAACGTTAACTATTGGAAGCGTCGTCTGCTGCGTGAACAGCAGCTGGCGTTGGCCGATTCAGAAGGGCAAACGCTGGAGAAAGGCGGCTTACCGGACGCGGGCGCCAATTTTACGAAACGAAATATTCAATAGCGAAGGAGCCGGATTTATGGGAAGACCCTGGAAGGATAGACCGCTGACTGACAACCCGGACAATTTTCCGGTTCAATTTGGGCTGCTGGAGGAAATCGGGTTTCTAGCGGATCGTTGTGCCGCTTTGGAAGAAGCCGCAGAAAAAGAAGCGGCCTATCAAGAAGTCGAAAAATTGAAGACGTACGAGAAAATTTTAGCCCAGCTTGATGCGGCTTTAGGCTTGTATCTGGACTTGCAAGCGGCCCTATCAACAGTTTCGCAATTATTGCCATCGAAGGGCCGGCTAGGCAGGCTTTTCGAAACCCCGGAAACAGCGCGGCTTAAAGCGGAAGTATCCCGGTTGCAAGGAAAGAAGTGGAAATTAATAGATCGGGTAACGCAACTTCGGAAACAGTTCTGGGCAACGGTACTTGCCCTGGACAGTGAAGCCTACCCTTATGATCCTGACTATTATGGGCAGCACATTCATGACATTGAACGTGAATCATTCGAATTGTGATAGGGGGCTGTGCCGGTGGATGAATTGAGCAAAAAGCGCGAATTCCACCCGCAGGCCGACGAAAGAAATATGATCGGCGAACGGCGGGGGAAGTCCGCGCTACTATGCGGGGCTAATCGTAAGGGGGTAGACGCACGCTGCAGGAATTACGCCGGCGCTGGAACGGGTCACAAAGGCTACGGGCGCTGCCGTTATTGCGGCGGTAACAATACGGGGCCAAGGACGAACGACGGCAAGCGCCGGGCCAGCCAGAACAGCCGCATACATGGGTTGTATGCCGCCACACTGACTGAAGCCGGCCAGGCGATATACGACGAACTGGCTGAACAGCAACGGCTAGGTTTGGAGCATGAAATATTACTGCTGAAAACCCAGATTATCGAATACTTGCAAGAAAACAAAGGCGAGAACGAGCGCTGTCATATGGCCGCAGAAGGATCGCTGAATGCGACGGAGTGGGTCAAGCCTGGAACTATCGAAGACCCACGCTATATGCGGGCGCTGAACACGCTGGGCCGTTTGGTAGAGAAGCACGCGCGGCTTACCCAGGACAGCGGCGAAGACCTTCTTAGCCAGGTGAACAATGAACTGGCAGCAGCTTCCCAGGGGAAGGTGCAAATAAGCTGGAATACACGCCCGCAGCATTACGTACATGAACTTCCCGACGGGGCAACCTTGAAGGAAAGTAGCCTGTAAAATAGGCCGAATTCGGCCGGGAAATATTCGCCGCTATAGTTTATTCAAATGAACGATAGTACGCGAATGCGTTAACGGTAACTATACCGAATTAGCTGGGGGGCTTTATTTGAGAATCGAAGGCTACATATCGAAAACAAACATTCGCCGTTGGTTGAGCAATTACGACGCGTTGGCAGCCGGCGACCGACCGGCAGACGCCATACCGACGCACAGCGGCCCGAAGGCCTACGACGGCATTAGCGGCGGCCGATTGAACAAGATCATGCTGGACGACGCTATAGCCCAGCTGCCGCGCCTGGAACGCGCTTGCGTTAGCTGCCGGTGGATTCGACAATTACGCCTGGCCGACGCGCTGCGGCGCTTGGGGCTGACGAAGGCCCAATATTATGCCCGCTGCGACGACGCGGTAGAAGCAATTTATTCAACCATTAACGGCCCTAGGGCTGGGGTAAAACGGCTCATGGAAGCCTTGGCAAAGTAAAGAAGTTTTTACTTCCTTCACGATTTGGCGGTTAAAATCGGCGACCTTTACGATGATGGTTAAATCGGCGTCCTTGCGGTGAAGGTGAACCGATTTTACGCAAATTGTGGGTGATGGAATGGCAAGGGAATTTGTAATGGGCGCCCGGCTGCAGCTGCGAGACGCCTTTAGTAGTCCGCTTCGGTTTATAACGCAGAACGTGACCAGGGCAACGCAACAAACGAACTACTACCGCGACGCGAACGGCCGGCTGCGCGACGAAATGGGCAGATTCGCCCGGCACGCCCGGCAGACACAGGAAAGCCTGCAGCACATCGGAGCAGAAGCCGGCAGAACGCAGGGCAGGATCGTAAGTCTACGGGGCGCTATTATGGCAGTTGCCGGGGGTGTAGCTGTTAAAAAGGGCTTCGATTGGCTTGTACAAGGAAATGCCGATATGGAAACCTACCAGAACACGCTGGCCGTCGTGCTTAAGAGCCAGCAAAAGGCAGCCGATACCCTGGCCTGGGCTTCAACGTTTGCCGCGCAGACTCCCTTCGAAATACCCGAAGTAGTCGAGGCGACTACGAAACTGGCTTCTTACGGCATGGAAGCTCAGAAAGTGCTGGGGATCACCGGCGATATGGCCAGCGTCATGGGTAAGAGCCTAGACCAAGCGGTAGAAGCCATAGCTGACGCCCAGACAGGCGAACTGGAACGGCTGAAAGAATTCGGCATAACGAAAGCCATGATTGAAGCCCAGGGGGCCAAAATGGGCGCTACGTTGGTAAACAAGTCTGGGCAAATTACCGACCAGAAAGCCTTTAACGCCGCGCTGTTCTCCCTTATGGAAGATCGGTACAGGGGCGGTATGGAACTACAAAGCAAGACGTTTAAGGGCATGGTATCGAACGCCAGCGACTTTATCGGCACAATGGGCCGGCAGCTAGGGGCGCCCCTGTTCGATAAGCTTAAGGCCGGCCTGGGGGAAACTATGGACTGGGTGCAGCGCCTTAAGGGCACCGGGCAGCTGGACGCCTGGATACGAAACGTGCAGAACGCCGCAGGCGCCGCCTGGCGCGTCATGAGTACGGCCGGCGGCATTATCGGCCAGGTATTCGTCGAAAGCTACCAGGTAGCCAGCCAGAACGTCGATATGATCGCCGGCAAGGTGCGCGCCTGGTATGCGGAACACAAGCCGCAGCTGGAAGCAATCGGCCAGAGCTTCGTCGCCGCCTTCCTGGCGCTGCAGACGGCCTTCGACCAGTACGCGGTCCCGACTATCGACTGGCTGCGTAATACGGGCCTGCCTGGCATCGTAGACGCGCTCGCGAAGGTTACGGGCTGGATCGTAGACGCTGCCGCCTTCTTCGTAGATAACTGGGGAACTATTGAACCTATCATAATCGGCCTGGGCGCCGCCTGGGCAGCGTACGGCATTAAGGTGCTGGCCGTATCAGGGTACCAAAAAGCAGCCGCCCTGGCGACGGCAGCCTGGACGAAGGCGCAGCTGCTCTGGAATGTGGCCATGAACGCGAATCCGATTGGGCTTTATGTGACGGCTATCGGCCTGCTAATCGGCGCCGGCATCCTGCTTTATCAGCATTGGGATACGGTAAAGGCGAAGCTGCAGGGAGTGGCCGACGCATTTACTGCCCATAGGGGCGTAATTATCGGCCTGGCAAGCGTCCTGGCCGTCGTATTTGGCCCCGCTATCATAGCTTCCGGGGTACAGGCAGCCGCAGCTGGCGCCCGCTTCCTGGGGCAGTATGTCAGGGCGCTGCTCATTACAAAGGCTAACGCAATCGGTACGGCGGCCGTAACGAGTGGTCAACTGGTCATGTCCATGATAACGGCGGCGGGCCAGGCCATAGCTACCGGCACAGCCTTTACCGGCCGGCTGGTAGTAGCCCTGGCAGCGTACGCGCTGCAGGGATGGCGTACAGTAGCCGCCATAGGGGCACAGACCCTGGCGCTGGCGGCAAACGCCCTGCAGGCTGCAGCAAGCGGCATAGCCTGGGTAGCACTTCGGACGGTCCAGGTAGTGGGGACGGCTGTAACCTGGGGCATGACGGCGGCACAATGGGCGCTGAATGCGGCTTTCTGGGCGAACCCGATTACCTGGGTAGTGGGCCTTATCGTCGGGTTGATCGCGGTAGGTGTGCTGCTATGGAAGAATTGGGACACGATTAAGGAAAAGACCATAGAGGTGTGGCAAACCGTCAAGGGATGGATAAGCCAGGCGCCCGACTGGCTGCTGGCCATTATCGCCCCGGCGCTGCTGATCGTAAAGCATTGGGACGACATTAAGAACGTCGCCGGCGTCGTATGGGAAGCGGTAAAGGAAGCCTTTACGAACATGAAAGCAAAAGTGCTGGAATTCGGCCAGCAGATTATGGACACCTGGGCCAGCGTGAAAAGCTTCCTCAAAAACCCGATTAAGGGGACCGTAAACCTTATTCAAAATGGGACGGTATCGCCGGCCGCAACTGCAGAAGTAGACGGCAGCCACGCTACGGGATTGGCCCGCGTACCGTTCAATGGCTACCGCGCCGAATTGCACCGGGGCGAACGGGTACTGACGGCTGCAGAAGCGCGCCAGTATAACGCATCCCTGGGCTTCCAACAGCCCGCCCTATCTAGGGCGCAAATGGCTCAGACCATGCAGCAATTTCAGCAGCCGGTTATCCAGCAGGCGGTCGCAGCTGCGCCGGCATTTAATCCAGTAATGCAGTTGCAGGATCGCCAGCGCCAGATCGTATTCCAAACGCCGGCCCAGGAAGAAGCAAGGCGCTTCGACCAGGCGGTGCATGGCCAGGAAGCGGCGCGGCCGAATACGCAGCGCTTCGCGGGCGTCCTGGGTGCGAAACAGCAACCGGCTGGACCGGCTGCGGGGAATCAGGTGCATATCGAAAAGTTGGTGGAGAAAGTCGAGATTCACGCAGCGCCAGGTGACGACGGCGAAGCCCTGTACGAGAAGTTCATTAACGTCTTCCACCGTAAGGCGAAGGACGCGGCCAGTATCCTAAGTAGCGCGAATATGGGGGCGCTGCTATAAATGGGGACCGATAAGACACTGCAGCTTCTACGTCTGCTGGTTAACCTTAGTAGACAGCCCGGCATGACAATGGGCCTGCGGATTGTAAGCGTAAGGACAGCGGAGCCGGACGACATAACGCTAGTAATGCAGGGGACGAATTTAGCCCTGGACTTGGATGTATTCGAAGTCCCGGTTGAATTCTACCCGCTGCGGCCTGGTGACGTCATGTGGCCTATCCTATGGTATCGACAGAAAATACAAGCCGCTGGGGAATGATCGTTAAGCTAACCAGCGGCCCGGTCCTTGCGACAATGACAAGTGCGACAAGCTGCAGACCCGACGGAACGCAGGCAAGCCTTACAGGGCTACTGATTCCGCACGGTATGGCGCTAGAAAGTGGCGACCGAGTAGCGATCTTGCCCACATGGGCGCTGGCTCAAATACAATACTTGGTACTTAACAAATATTAGGGGGAACCGATCAATGAGAATCGAACTGTACGAGCAAATGAAGGCTAACCAGGCAGCGGCCGCAGCGAAGCGCCTGGATGATAACACCAGACGTGCGGCCGCAGCTGCAGACGTTGCGAACGCTAAGAAGCAGTATGACGACCTTCTGGAGCAGGCAGCCGCCGGAGGGGCTTCGGATGAACTGAACGCAGCTATTAGCCGGGCGCATGGCGCGGTCCTGGTGGCCGAGAAACGGCAGCAGAAGCTTCTGGCGCAGCCAGGTGACAACAGTTTGTCCCAAGACTTTAATGGGGCCACGTCCAGAGTATCTTCCGAAATCAGACGGCAGATCGCTGATGGCGTGCTTTTGGCAGAATTGCAGCCGATGCTGGACGAACTGACCGCGATCCGGGCGCAGTACCTGGAAAAAGTGCGGGACGTACTGCATGCCAGGGAGCAGATTAACCGGGAACTAAAGGACATTCAGAACGATATGAAGCGCATGGAACAGCAAGCAACTGGCAACAGTCATGACTTCGGCTTTATGGGCATGGCGCAGCTGGACCTGGACGCCCTTCGTAGCTGGGTATGGCTATGGATGTACGACGACCTGGGCGAAACGATGCGTAGGCTGGAGGTCGAAGCCTACGAAGCGGCAAACGGTCCAATCCACAAGGGTGTAGGTGTAATCGTTCGGGACAGAATCGAATTACCGGACGAACAGCAACCGAAACCTTACGGCTGGAAAGCGCCGGTGCAGTATCAGTCTCAAATGCTAGGCGCGGCAGCTGAATAACCGAATATACGGCAAAGCGGGGACCGTGCAATAGGTCCCCGCTTCTTTTTCATTCTCCGCGCTCCAGGGCATCCGTCGCTTCCTCCCACAGCTGGGCAACCGGCTTTCGACCTTCCCCCCACTCTTGGAGGATACGAAGCGCTGCTGCGGTATCCCTATTTGCCAGATCGCTTATTAGCTTGGGGAGGTTCATGCGCTTACGGATCGTGTCCGCGCCAGGGAGCGGATCGCCGGCCACTTCAACTATTTCAGTAAAAACCCGCTGCGCCAGCAGAAGGAATGCCGCTGTAGGGTTGTCCAAATAGTCCCCGACATAGTAAGGCCCGCCGGTTCGTCCAAGTTCCCCGCAAAGCCCAGATTCCAGGCGTAGGGAATCAATTGCTTTTTCATCCCCGGTAATGTCCCCGTTGTTCCAGGTCACCGCTGCTTCTCTTTCGTCAATGAAGCCCCTCACTGTGAATTGCATTCGTTCACATCCTTCACGCTATAATTTTGAACCAATTTCCGTATATTTCGCTATGGCCTTCGTTGCTTCCTCCCATAGCTGTGTTATGGGCATCGAACCCTTTCCCCAGGCTCTTAACAATTGCAGCGCTTTGTCCTGGTCCAGATGCGATAGTTCGGCCAGCTTTACAGGTAAGTACGCGTGTTTCCGTACCAGTTCACGATCAATAGGCAATTCAAATGTCATTTCCCAGTCTCCCCGTTCTATTTTAGTCGCAGGGGCGGGCTAGCCCCTGTATACTATTATAGAAGTAAAGACTTTTTCCTTTACTGGAATGGGGGCGACTAGATAGACTGATTATGCCTGGAGGGCGGCCACGGAGAAGGTAGGCTAGGGGATGTTTTTGGAGCGGCGAACGCCAATCAAACTTAGGCCTGGAGGCCGTAAGCTATCGGGTGTTAATTGGTGCGAAATTGGTGCTGAAACTTCCCGCGAAAGTAATTAATGCTGCGACAATAAGAATTATTTAGGCAGTTGCGATTATTGGCGGACGGTTCGCGATACGCCCCGTCAAAGCGCAATACATACGCTGATATTGCAATTAATGCACTATAACAGACCATAAAAAAATGCACCGTACCCCGTGGACGGTGCATGTTGAAGCGGTTTGTCTGCTGGTTCGGAGGGGCACAGAAGGTGAGAGGGCTTGAAACTTAAGGGATTGTGGACAGATACAGTGTGGACAGGAAGTACCGATTGCGTATGGAGTCGCTACATGAGGAGGCTAGAAGTTGACCGCTTCGCATTGGCACGGTCAAGAGCCATTGAGCCTCGATGAAGCAGAATGCTAAAGATATCTTCTACGAGATAGGCTTAAGGATGGTTGAATTTGTATGCACACAGCCTAATTGTCAGTCAAACGCAACTGAAATAGGCAAAGCTTTGGGAGGAATCTCACAGCAACAAGCGACGGCCTGAAATCGTGGAATAGTTTGCTGGATAGGAGCAAAGAAAGACGCGGGGCACGCATTAACCCCGTGTCTTTTTCTTTTCTCGTTTAGCATCAAGCGAAAACCAATCTTCAAATTTGTCAGCGGCGGCTTGAGCGGCGGAGCGCAGAGCATGTCCGTAGACGTTCATCGTCGCGGTAATGCCGTGTCCTAGCCGTCCTGCCATAACCTCTTGGCATGTACGCCTTGGTTGATAAGCAGAGTAGCCGATGTATGGCGATCGTGGAAGCGGATGTAACGAAAGCCATTTTTCTTGATGAAGCCGCGAAACCAAAGGTAAGGGCGTTCGTGATGAACGGCATCCCGTCTACATGACGAACACGAAATGGTGTTCGTTGTCCTTGCAGCCTTTCCAAGCATCCCCGATCTTATCCTGCTCCTTTATACGGAAGGCGCACTAGTCCCCAATTCTTCAAGATCCGAGGAAGGAAGCAATGTTTTTCGCTTAGAGCTTCCGATCTACGGTTCCTGGACGTGAATTTCTCCTTTCAGCGAAATCGCAACGCTCTGCTGCGCGTCGATGACGCCGGATTTCCAGTCAATATGCTTCCATTCCCAAATGCGGCGCATGCCTGTCGTCAAGACCAACGTTCTTATCCTGATCGGTTTCAAGACGTCCAGGCGCTCGGAGAATGCGTTCGTCTTCGTTTGAACTCTGCCCTGCCATTTCTGCCGGATTCCCTCTGTCAATCTGCACTTGTTTTTGCCGGTCAATGGATTTTCATAGCCTTGGCCCAATTGGTATTAGCGAGAGTATTAGGCAAGTATTTGAGACGATTGGGATAACGGTTCAGCAACAATTTCGTAGATAATAAAATAAAATGCCCTAAAAATCATATCATGCAGATACTTGGATGGATTGTTCATATAGACCTCGTTACGGAAAGGACAAAGATGATAAAAAACTATAAACAAATACTGTCTGTAGTACTGGGTTTCAATATTTCTTTTACCATGTGTTCTTCGGGATTGGCTGATGATCTAAAAATGGAATTTTCAGATGTTGATCCAAGTTCATGGTATGCAGACGCGGTAGAGTATGCTGCAAGCAACAACTTGATGGGGGGAACCTCTGAAACAACATTTTCTCCAAATGACTATATGAGCAGGGCGATGGTAGCAACCGTTCTTTGGCGCATGGATGGCAGCGTATCGGCTCCCAATGCAAGCTCATTTGAAGATGTCGCCTCTGGCACATGGTGCTGGGAGGCCATTCAGTGGGCGAGCTTTACAGGGGTCATGGCAGGATATAATGCTCAAACCTTCGGCACGAATGAGCCTGTGACACGTGAACAGCTTGCAGCCCTGATGTTCCGGTATGAGAAATATAAAAATGGTATGAATGAATTTAATCGCCGGCATAATTTTTCTGATTCCAATCAAGTAGAGGACTGGGCGGCAGAGGCTGTTGCATGGGCGCAACAAAACCAACTCATGAATGGCAAGCCAGGAAATCTGTTTGATCCGAAAGGTACAACAACAAGAGCTGAGTTTTCGACGGTACTAATGAGTTATCGTTCGAGATTTGCTATGAGCAATCTATTTATCTACGCTGATGGCGAATACACAGCTACAGGTCAATACGGCGGCCTTCCCTCGTCCATCACCGTGGACGTCACTCTGGTCGATGATGTGATTACCGACGTAAAAGTTACTGCTCATGCGACGAATCCGACGTCTCTTGACTTGCAGCAGCGCTTTGCCGAAGCGGTTCCGGCGGTTGTCGTTGGGAAGCGAATTGATGAGGTGAAAGTAGGTCGTCTTGCAGGTTCCAGCGGTACCCCCGACGGGTTCAACGATGCCATTGAGCAAATTAAAGAGCAGGCAAGGATAAAGTCGGCAGTATCGAGGTGAGATTCGGCAACGTTAGCCGAGTGCCGCATACGAACTACAGATAAGGATGGTGATGGCAGCTCCATGTTCAAGTTTAAGGCTATCGGAACGCAATGGGAGATCGAAACAATTGAGCCGCTTAGTCTTCCATTACAGCAGCGCATTCTTGATAGAATCGAACAATTCGACATCATATACTCACGATTTCGTCTGGACTCATTCTTATCTCGGATTGTATCTGCTCCTGATGGCGGTTATTTTGACTTTCCGAAGGACGCGATTGTCCTCTTCGAACTTTATGATCGTCTACACGAAGCGACCGAGGGTGCCGTGGACCCGTTAGTTGGTCGCGACCTTGAGCTTCTTGGCTATGATCGGACATACTCGTTGACACCCGTTTCCGAAGTTATCCGAGCTGAGGAGCTTGCCCAAGAGAAAGCGAGTTGGTCGAAGGATATCATCCGAGAGGGTACGACAATCGTTACGCGGCGTCCACTTGTGATCGATTTCGGAGCGGCGGGAAAGGGGTACCTTGTAGACATTGTCTCCAAGCTCCTATATGAAGCGGGAATAGCAGAATTCGTAGTCGATGGCAGCGGCGACATTCGTCATTCGGGGGCTTCAAGCATTCAGATTGGGCTTGAGCATCCTTTCGATTCAAGTCGAGCGATAGGCGTGGCTGAGTTGGGAAATTGCGCTTTGTGCGCATCTGCGACTAACAGGCGTTCTTGGGGCGATGGCCTACACCATGTGCTTGACGCTCGAACGGGGCTGCCCGTGCGGAACGTGGTTGCAACGTGGGCGATAGCAGACGATGCCGCGACTGCCGACGGACTGGCGACGGCGCTTTTCTTCACGAATGGAGAACGGCTGGCTGAATATTTCCGATTCTCCTATGTACGAATGTTTGCTGATGGTCGTGCTGAATTCTCGCGGAACTTTGTTGGCGAGCTTTTTACTTGAAACTGAAGAACATAAAGTTGCCGAAAGGATGAGGCGAAGTGAAGAAAAGAGGAGGGACTTATGTCATTCTCGGATTGCTGCTTCCCTTGGCGATACTAATGACGGGTTGTTCAGAGAATGATACAAAAAGTCAGGCTGGAGTTGAAAGTGCAGCACGATTGTCAAGCGAAGTTGAACGATGCAAGGACGAGAATATGGACGATAACGGAAATGGAAATAACGGAAGCTATCGTTATGTATCGGTAGATAGCCCTGTGCTTTCCGTTATTAACCATCCAGCTTTTGAAGGCTTTGGACAGTTTATGCTGCCAGATAGAAGTTGTCAGGCTTATGAGGATATGCGCTTGGATCGCATCAATTCGCTCTTGCCTTATCATAGCCATATAGACACCAATACTACTGTGGACGTTATCAATTATATGATTGATGAGGGAAGTGAAGGCAAGAAAATATTTTATGATTTCTATACAGAAGATCAAAAGAAGCAAGATCCCTCCAAGGAACCAACGGGTCTGTTCTTCTTCAGGGGTGAGCCGGGCGCTCCATTTGCTGTAATCAGTCCGGGCGGTGGCTTTTCCTATGTCGGTTCCATTCATGAAGGATTTCCCTATGCCCGCGAGATAGCCAAGAAAGGATACAATGCTTTCGTGATTCAGTACCGCGTGGGCGGCGAGCAGCGGGCAACCGAAGATTTGGCAGCGGCTATCTCTTATATTTTTAACCATGCGCAAACGTTGGAGGTTGGGACGGAAGATTATTCGCTGTGGGGGAGTTCCGCAGGCGCCAGAATGGCAGCCAATATCGGCTCTTATGGAAGTGCCGCCTATAATGCCGACGATCTTCCGCTGCCAAGCGCTGTTGTGATGGCGTATACCGCTCATCAGGGCTATTCGGAGAATGATCCTCCAACCTTTGTTACCGTAAGCGCAGATGACCCTATTGTGAATGCGGCAACGGTGGAAAGACGCAATGAGGCCGTGAGAAGGGTCGGGGTTGAAGTCGAATACCATAAGTATCAAAATGCCATGCACGGGTTTGGGCTAGGGATTGGCACGGATGCAGAAGGGTGGATCGAGTTAGCCATTCAATTTTGGAAAGATCATATGACAAACTAACGATTCGGGAGGAACGAAAGGACGCAAGCCTATTGTGCTGAGACTAATCATATAGAAAGAGGGAGATGGATTGAATCGAAATATGGTCATTAAACTGGTCGTTGATGTTTCAATGACTGTTCTTATGTTAGTGGTTATGGCTTACCATTTAACCGGAATCCTGGTCCATGAAGTAGTTGGAGTCACCTTGCTTGGATTATTTATTGTCCACAACATATTAAACCGTCGGTGGTATAAGACCATTCTAAAGGGCACATTCAACATTCGGCGTGTACTGAGCATAACGGTCAATCTATTATTTCTTGTATCTATGGTTGCAGTAATGGTTAGCTCCGTGCCGATTTCCCGCGAAGTTCTCACCTTTATTCCGGTCAACAATGACATGATTTTCATGCAGATTCATGTCATGACTTCCTATTGGGGATTTATCTTTATGGCGATTCATATCGGAATGTCCTGGGCGACGATTATGAATGCCATGCGAAAAATGACGGGCATAACCGATCCAAGCCGAATCAGAGCCCTTTCGTTGCGTACCGTCGCCGTATTGATCGTTGTTTACGGTGTTCAGGCTTCTTTTGAGAGAAATCTGGGTTCAAAACTCACTGTGTACGATCCCTTTGGCTCGTGGAATTTGGAAGAGTCCAGCTTGAATTTTTTAATGGATTACCTCTCCGTTATGGGGATTTACATCTGCGGGACGCATTATGCGCTGAAGTTTGTTCAGAAAAAGAAAAAAGCTTACCGCGATTTACATAGCAGACGGAATTGAATTCGAAGACTAGCCGCTAAATAAAACTGGGGAGGGAAACGATATGAAAAAATCTTATTTATTATTCTGCGCATTCGTATTCGTAATGGTCTTCTTGTTAGCTGGGTGTGGGAAGGAAGAAAATACCGAAAAAATGAACAATAAAATGAGTGCCACTGGCCAGCAGAGACAAGAAACAGTTGAGAATGAAGGAAGGGGGCTTGTTAAACTACCTGATAACTATAGGGAGGGGGTTATTTATACGACTGTAGACCGTGGAAATGCGCATGAGAAGCTGTACGCGAGTTCGGAAACGCTTAGAGCGGTACAGAATGGCGAGCCGATCCCCAATGGCGCTGTATTCACTTTGGAAATCTATAGAGATGATGTGTTAGATGATATTTTTGTAATGGAAAAGCGCTCGGACTGGAATGACCAGCCTGAAGAGAAGCAGAATGGAGATTGGAGGTTCGAAGCTTATAAGGCAGACCAAGAATTAAATATGAAAAGAGATATTGGCAGTTGCATTTCTTGCCATGCTTCACAGGAAAGGGATGATTTTGTCTACACGCTCGATAGGATGAAGGGGTTCCAGCTTGAGGATTTTACAGGAGCTGTTGAAGGCAACATAACTCCTGTTCTGACGGATGGGGAAGTTGCTGCGCTAGCGGAATATCTTGCTGGCATATCTGACGATAAAGAAAATAGTTAGGTCTGGAAGGGATGAAATTGAAAAAAATAGTCATCACTATCTTTATGAGTCTGTATGCCCTGATCGCAGGATGTGCTCAGCATGAAAATGAGTCTGATAGGAATGGCGGAAACGCGAATAGTCCAGAGAAATTTGCCTCTCCTTCCGGCATTACGGCTACCAATGAATATGGTAGAGGTGCGAAATCAGATGGACAAGATACCAATAGAAATGAAAAGCCATCGAGAATCTTAACAGAAAATGCCGATGCGATTATCATCTATTTTTCAAGAAGCGGCAATACGGAAAACTTGGCTAAAATGATTCGCAATCAGACAAATGCCGATGTACTAGAGTTAACGATTGCAAATCCTTATCCTGAAAATTACGAGAAATCCGTCGAGCGTGCCAATCAGGAAAGAGAAGCTGGCGACTTTCCGGAAATCACGACAGAGTTCCCTGATTTAAGCCAATATAAACGCGTATATCTACAATATCGAAGTAGCAGATGTTATGGAAAAATGGTTAGCTGACAAAGAGCTGAATAGGTAAGGTGTGACTTTGTATGACAGATAGTAAAACGTTAAGCGGTAAGGAAAGAGATATTGTCCTGATTGCTGCCCATACTGCTATTGGAGAATTGGAGCAGTTAAAAATAGCTTTAAATGAGGCATTAGATCGTGGTCTGAAGATCAATGAAGCGAAAGAGGTTATGATCCACAGCTATGCTTACGCAGGGTTTCCCAGAAGCTTGAACGGTCTTATGACATTGATGAGTGTTTTGGATGATCGCAAAGACAGAGGGATCATAGATCAAGTTGGCAAAGAGGCAACCAAGAAGGATCTTGGCGATAAAGATCAGTATGGAGCCAAGGTTCGCGATGAGTTGACGGGGATTCGCCCACAAGCAGCTTATCAAAAATTCGCTCCGGAAATGGATGAATTTTTAAAACAGCATCTATTTGCAGATCTGTTTTCACGTGATATTTTTTCTTATTTAGACAGGGAATTAGTGACAATCAGTATTTTGTCCAGCTTGGCTAATGTCAATGCACAACTAAAAACGCACATCAATATTTGTCGAAATTTAGGACTCACAGATAAACAAACAGCAGATTTTCAAAAAGTCTTTGCTGAAAAAATATCTGTAGAAAAGGCCGAAAATATTGGTTTTGTTCTGAAGGATATTTTCAATCATTAAAAATGGAGGAGATCATGATGTCGAAGATGCGATATAAAGATGTGTCTGTTGAAAATTTACCAGTAGTTAATGATAATCCGTGGGGCTTGGTATACTCAGGGGCGATCACACAGAATGAAGTTGGCAAGGTTAGCATTCACCCTGTAAGTTATGTACTCAATGGCTTGAAGATCGCTGCTAATGTTTATACACCGGCTGATTATGATCCGTCCAAGAAGTACCCTGCCATTGCGGTTGCACACCCAAATGGTGGTGTTAAAGAGCAAGTCGGTGGTTTATATGGCCAGCGATTAGCTGAAAGTGGCTATATCACTATCGTTGCTGACGCCTCATATCAAGGTGGAAGTGAAGGGCTGCCGCGTAACGTGGATAAGCCTCAGCACCGGGTCGAAGATATTCATGGCATGGCAGATATGATTTCTATCTATCCCGGTGTTGACTCTGAGCGTATTGGCATATTGGGTATTTGCGGCGGAGGCGGCTATACGTTAAGAGCTGCTCAGACGGACAAGCGATTCAAAGTAGTTGTTACTTTGAGCGCGTTCAATAGTGGACTCGTCCGCCGCAATGGTTTCATGGATTCACAAATCGGTACGATCCAAGAACGTTTGCAGCAAGCTACAACTGCTCGTGCGCTGGAGGTTGCCGGTGGCGAGGTTTTATACTCATCTGACTTATTAGAACTCACGGATGAAGAAGCAGCAGCGCTACCTTATGATCTTTATCGTGATGGTTACGAATATTATGGTAAAACGCATAGACATCCAAACTCCACATTCAAATACACCGTAAGCAGCCTTCTTGATTTGTTTACCTTCGATGCTTCGGAGAATATGGATCTTCTCAACCAGCCGTTGCTAATGATGGCCGGAAGCATTGCCGATACGTTCTATTTGACTGAAAAAGCATTTGCCGCTGCAACAGGTACGAACGATAAGGAGTTGTTCTTGATTAAGGGAGCTACTCATATCCAAACGTATTGGAAATCGGAATATGTGGCTCAAGCAGTAGAGAAAGCAGTGGATTTCTTCGATAAACGTCTTAAGCAACGGGTTGTGTAATAGAAAAAGTGCCCGCTCCTATGCAGTCAAGGAGCGGGCACTTCTATTGTTCCATTATTTATGGCATCCGATCGATAGTACCGACATGTTAAATATCCAGTTTACGGGTACCGAGCGATTTTACCATTACAGGATCGCGATGCGAGAAGAACAAGCTCTGTTTCGTATCTAATGCAGTCATGGCCTCCATGTCCTCTTGGCCTAATTCAAAATCAAAGATGTTGAAGTTCTCAACCATTCTTTCTTTACGAACCGACTTTGGAATCACAACAACTTCTCTCTGTGTCAACCAGCGTAAAATGACCTGGGCGACTGACTTATGATGTTTTTCAGCAACGGATAACAACAACTCATTCTGAAACAAGTTATTTTTTCCTTCAGCGAAAGGCGCCCATGACTCGATCTGAACGTTGTTCTCTTTCATAAATTCTGCATTTTCGATTTGTTGGTTGAAAGGATGCGTTTCAACCTGATTTACAGCAGGAACGACTTCATTATGAATAATCAAATCGATCAAGCGATCCTCGTGGAAGTTACTGACGCCAATGGCCCGGATCTTTCCTTCACGATACAACTCTTCCATAGCGCGCCAAGAGCCATGCACATCGCCAAATGGCTGATGAATTAAGTACAAGTCCAAGTAATCCAACTGCAATCTTTCCAGTGATTTTTCAAACGCTTTTTTTGTACGTTCATAACCGGTATCCTGGACCCAAAGCTTCGTCGTAATAAATAAATGTTCTCTTTCCACACTACTCCGTTTGATTGCTCTGCCAACCGCTTCTTCATTTAGATAAGAAGCCGCAGTATCGATTAGTCGATAGCCTGCCGTAATAGCGTCGTAAACACTTTGTTCGCATACATTAGGATCGGCAATCTGAAACACGCCAAAACCGAGTATAGGCATCTCGACACCATTGTTCAAAATTACGTTTTTCATATAAATTCCTCCGGTTTTTTTTGAAATTGTTCATTTGTATTTTAATAAAAAGAAGGCTTTTCCCAATCGGTATCGGGCTCACTGACACCTATGCTAGCTTTCAGATATTGCTCACTCTGTGCATCAATGATGTCCTGGAGTAATTGAACGACTGCCTGACGCGTAACTTGGGTACCCTTGAATGGTTCCCCTTTTTGAGTAATCATATAACGAGTATTGCCCTCTTGGTTATAAAGCCATGTTATTCGTAACAGTGTGTAATCCAGATTTGAATTTTCAATTAGCCGCGCAGATTCAATCTGGGATTTCATTCTGCTGCCTACGCTGCTGTTTACTCCGATCATTTGATTATTCCAAACCCCGAAAGCTCCAGGTACTTCACCATAAATTCCCAATACAGATGCAGCAATGACTCTCGTTGCTCCAGCAACCTTCATGGCGTCAATAATCGTTTCCGTGGACTTCTCATCGCCCATATCATTAATATAAACGAGATCGATATTTTTCATCGCTTCAATTAGTCTATTTCTGTCTTTAAAATCACCATCATAAACAACTTCTCGACGATCATCAATGGTATTTAAACGTTTATGGCCCCCCCGTGCATAAAGAACGAGTTGATGGTTCGTTCTGTGGAGCAATTGACTTCTTAGCATATGACCAATCTGTCCTGCTGCACCTAAAATTAAAATGTTCATTATAGTCCCTACTTTTATGATTGTTTTTTTGAATACGACCGAAAAATCGGAGCCTATCTTACTCCGTCGTTTCGGATTTCGCGGATGTACGGGTAAGCTTAAAGGAAACGGATGCTACGACGACCGCTAACACGACCGCAGCAGCTCCAATCCAGCAGATCGACAATATGGAAGCCCCACCAACTGCAATCCCTCCGACTCCAGCCCCAACAGCAAATCCAAGCTGTACGAAAGTGCTGTTTAAACTGAGCATGATACCAGAGGCTTCAGGAGCGAGTGAAAGAAGATTAAAGTTCTGTGTCGGCCCGAACGTCCAGGCAGCGCTTGTCCAAAGTATGAGCAAAGGGATGGCGGCGAAAGTTGACCCGGAGGCCGCAAATAGCAACGCAAGCGATAGTGCATGTACGAGCATGCTAATAACAAGCGTGCGAGAAGCGCCGATTCGATCTGCCAGAAACCCTCCAAGCTTAGAGCCGATTAAGCTCGCGATACCTAATACAAAAAGAATGACGCTTACCATTCCACCACTTAACGACATAACAGAGGAAAGGAATGGGGCAATATACGTATTGACCACCGAATATCCGATAAACACGAAGAAAGTCACGCCTAGTGAGGTAGCGATCTTTGGATTCTTCAATAAGGCCAGTTGTTTGCCAAGAGGAACAGATATTTCGCTTTTCATCGTTGGAATGACCTTTGCGATGACGAAAATGCCAAGCAGGGTGAAGATTCCGATAACCCAGAAGATCATTTTCCAATCATACACGGCCGTGACAATACGGCCAATGGGAACCCCGAAAACAAGGGAGGCGCTAAAACCCAGTGAGATATTGGCCATTGCTCCAGCCTGTCGTCCTGCAGGCGCCATTTTCGCAGCGATCGCATAAGAGGTGACAACGAAAACGCCTGATCCGATCCCAAGTACAATCCGAGAAAGAAGCAAGAAAGCATAACCCGGCAAAGCGATGGTCAGCAAAATACCGAACAATGTAATCATGAGCGCGAGCAACAGTTGCTTACGCTGTCCCATCCTTGCTGTTGCCACCATGACTAACGGTGTACCAATTGCAGTAGCCAGCGCGAATACAGTGATAAGCTGTCCCGCCGCAGATAGGGATACACCGACGGAATCGGCGACCTTGTCCAAAATACCGGAAATCACGAATTGTGAAGTACCGACCAAGAAGCTAATAAAGGTTAACATGTAAGTCTTCGAGTTGCTGCTCATTGCATTACATTCATCCCCTTCTCCATCTTTATTATGCACCGGACAAAAAAGTGACAGGTATCACATTCGTGCCAAATATTTGCCTAATCCTATCACAACCATTTATCTAACCGATGAGCATGTACTATAATTAAACTATAAAAAAAGGCAAGACAGGGAGGATCAATGTCTGAATTAGTCGCTAAACGGCAGAATGAGCTTGCCCGAATCATTGAACGTTATGCAGTGAAGGACGGGGTTCATCCAACCGCGATTCCGTCCTTATTTTTTATGCGCCAATCCTATGTAACTAGACCAAGTCATGGAGTTTACAGGACTTCTTTGTGTATGGTGGTGCAAGGGGGGAAGGAAGTGTGGCTGGCGCAAGAGCGATTTACATACAGCCCTGCGGATTATCTGGTTGCCTCCGTTCATTTGCCGGTTACCACTCAGGTGACTGAAGCCACTTCCGATGTTCCGTATTTGGGCTTCAAACTTGAAATTTCATCGAGCCAAATCTTGGAGGTTTTACAAAACTCGGATATTCGGTTTAATCCGAAAGAAAATCCTAAGCGTGCAATGTTTGTTACCCAGATGGAATCCTCCTTACTGGATGCCGTTATCCGATTATCTCGTTTATTGGATAGTCCCAAAGATATTCCTGTGCTTGCTCCGTTATTTATTAAGGAGATTATTTATAGAGTGCTGCAAGGCCCGAACGGAATTACTCTGGGGCAAATCGTAATGGAAGGAAGCTCAGCCTATCGAATCATAGACGTTATTGAACAAATCACGAACAACTTTCACTGTTCTTTTCAGATCGAGGAGCTTGCCAAAATGGCGAATATGAGTATGTCCTCGTTTCATCGGCACTTTAAAGAAGTAACGGCGATGAGTCCGATTCAGTTCCAGAAACAACTAAGGCTTCAGGAAGCCCGTCGTCTATTATTGACTGAATCGGCGGATGCCGCGGATGTGGCGTTCAGGGTTGGTTATGAAAGTCCTTCGCAGTTCAGCCGGGAGTATTCCCGAATGTTTGCTGTTTCGCCCAGACAAGATATGCAGCGGCATAAGAGTATAAAAGAGCTTGATCTTCAACTTTAGATGAATTTAAAAAATTCATATTTATGATCCATTGGATATGGGGGGATTCAATAGAATATTGGAATCTCTCCAAACACAGGAAGGCGAGCGGAAACAAAAAATCAGAGACGGAGGGATATGCAGTAGCCATTTATAATGGTTTTGATAAGCTTGCATATTTGGTCGACAGTCAGATGGATGCAAGATGGGCAGGCTCTCCCTTTTATTGCGCAGGGCTCTACTTGGCTCCGGCCCCCGATCATTCTGAGAGAGCTTGGATGACCAAAAGAGAACGCCTGTCGGATCTCTTCTGGTTTTTCCTGCTAATGGCTTTCAAGGCCATCTATAAAAGCATTCAATGCTTTAACCTTACTTTCCGGTTCTAGGATGTACGATGCCTGAGCAGCAACAAAAAAAATAAGACCATGACCGTTAAATTCAAGCGAAGCATCAGAGCCATCCTTCATGCTGAATGTGAGCTGAGCATAACGGTCTGCGGGTGCAGCACCAGAGTAGGGGCGCGCGTTATTCAAAATTTCTATCAGCTCTTTTATCTCTGCCGATTGGTCGATGACCACATTCACTTCTCCCGGAACGGCGGTTGTTACCGAGTTGATTGTCACTTTATTGATGTCTCCCGCTTGTAAATAAAAAGGCTCAATGCTTGGGGATTCGGTAATAGCTTGAGCAGAAGAAAGATTGGAGGTCTTCTCAGGAGATTTGCCGCAAGCGAGCAGCCCCAAAGATAATGCCAGCATAACGGCGAGTGTTCCCAATATTAGGTAGCCCTTCATAAGATCATCCCCTTCTGTACAAAGCTCCTCGCCTATATAACGGACACGAATTTTGGAATGTTGCGACTGGACAACGGAGGCCAACAGGTCGAGAACGGCACAATAACCGGCAGAAGCATCGGGTTGCACTTCGTTTTGAAATAGGCGAACGTAAGCGCATCGATTCGGCTTCACATAACGGAGAAACACATGCGTTCCGCTCTCGGACAAATAGGTGGCTCCAAGCTCCCTGATTCCGGCCGGGCCGCGCGGTTCAAAATACAGGATGGCCGCCATTTTCATGCCGCCTATAAGGCTGTTGTCATAATCATCCTGATTGATCTTGGCGAGTTCGGTAATTTGGGCTCGATGGGTGTAGATCATGTCATCTTCCCACCTTTCCGGCAGTATGTCGAATGCCGAGTTGTAATGGACCATCGGAGGTTCGGGAGTGGAAGTGGAAATCGTCGGGCGTGGATTTTTTTCTGCATCCAGTTGGCGGATACGTTCTGCTTCTTTTTTGTTGCTATCGTCTTAGCTGGCTCCATTGACAGTGGAAGCGGATAGGGGAAAGTCGGCCTCTGAGCTGCAACCGGCGAGCAGGCTTGCGGCCACAAGAAATACGAGCAACAGCCTCATTGCCATCCAACGCCTCCTTACAACAGGATATCTTAATCAAATAGACGATAACGCGACAGCTAATGTTGCCGGATTATGAAGGCGATCCGAGCCGGCGCAAGAACCAAAATTGAGGCAGGAGAGACGTCGCAACCGCTGTCCCGATCAGCAGTAGGCGCTCTCAGAAAAGAAGATCGTTGTTGATCTTCAGGCTGTATAGAAACCCGTATCTTGTGCGAAGACGTCTGGGTGTTTCCGTTATTCGAGGTTTTGAAAGAATGCAGCAGATGGACCGAAGGCAGTTGACCGCATGCCTCGCATTACAACAACCTAAGTGCCTCGCACAGACTCTTCTATTACCCGCCAACGATTCTATCCCGGATTAAGCGGCTCATACGGACGCCTAATTCCGAAGTCTACCTTACTTTCCTCCATCTAACCCTCATTTAAGCGGCCTTTCAGGGCACGTATTCGATGGTGTCCAAGCTTTCGAACAAAGTAAGCGCTCCTAAGATACGTTTATTTCATGCCCAAACAGGCGGTCGAGACTTTCTCGACCGTCTGAAGATTTTTGATCTTCCGTTTCTGTTGACGAGTCATTTCATTACTGCATAATACATTCGCGATAAATTCCCGTTTCTTCTCCCATTCCCTCTCATAAACAATAACACCCTTTTAGCGGGTCCGATTTTGTATGGAAGGTGGTTTTAGAGACTGTTCGGGCCCGAGTGTGATGCCAAATTGTTCTGCTGTGTTATACTTGAATCAAATACCGTTACTGATGTTGGGAAGGTGAAGCCCGTGGATAAATTCAAAGATCTAGAGAAATGGATTAAGCTAACAGGAGATCGCGCTAAGCTGGATGCAAAAGCTAACGACACATACATTGTATATAAAACGACGGAAGGCCACATTGTAAAGGAATATAACAATGGCGACATTGTCCCCGTTACCGATTCGGATGTCTCTCATGCATGAGCAGACATCGATTATGTATGTGTTTGCCGGTAATAATGGCAGTGGGAAAAGCACGATTCGAAATCTGATTGTCGATCGGCTGGGAATCAGCGTAAACATTGATCCCGATGCTTCTCGTTAAAAAATTTATCGCCTTGCTCTTATTAATGACCACGCCAAGCTCCGACCTCGGAAAGGCTTCCTGTAAGGACAGCGTTAGCAGCGGCATGGCAAGTCCCATTCCGATCAGGGACATTAGCCGCGGTCCATCCCAATCCCCTACAATTCGCGGCATGGAGCTTTGCTTAATTAGTCAGTGACTAATGCTGGCGATTTCTTTAAAATCCGTAGCGTCGTTAAGTGGTTGGGAAATTTCGTTGCAGCGGACAATTTTGTGATCGTCTAATTCAAAAATAGCAATTAATTCAACTTGCCCGCGGCTGCCATTTTTCTTAGCAACATCAACCGTATAGCGTAATGCAAGAGTTTGTAGCTCTTCATCAAACAACGCATCGTAAAATGGTGAGATTTCAAGTTTGTCTACAATTTCTTTTAAAGTAGCAATATGCTTCGTGAATTCATCTCTGTTTGTTTTTACGCCATCAGTTACCTGATAATATTCTTCTTTGAAGTAAAATGGGATTTTCTCAATATCTAATCCAACTACAATATCTTTATACATAGCGGTTACAAATTGAATAGCTTCTTGTTTGTACATTTTAATCAACTCCTAAAGTTAGATAAGTTCAGACCATGCATGAAGAAATCGGATGATTACATTAATTTCGTCCTCAGAAAAGTCATTAAAAAGCTCATCGTATTGTTGTTCGATTATTTTATGAAGCTTCTCGTGTTCGGCAGCCAATAGTTTCCCTTTAGCCGTTACGTCATAATAAATCTCTTTATTATTTTCAGCTTTTTTGGATGCGACGATTAAATTATGCTCAATGAGCCCATTTAAAGCCTTTGTTACTGCAGGCTTTGAAATATTGAGTTCTGCGGCCAAGGACGTATTGTTCAGTTCATTGGGGTTATCATTCACCGCAGAAAGGATATGGAGTTGAGTAATCGTCCAGTTCCTGGTCGATTGTTCTTCCGTCATTTTTTTTTCGATCGTTCTTCGGTTTTGTATATTTTTTTCCCTTTTCAAAATAAAACTTTGGATAGCAATGAAGGCTTCTTTATTTTTTGTGGATGGCATCAATGTTTCTCCTTTTATTTTTGTTAACTGGTTAACGATTTCCAGTTTACTGGTTAACAAATTAAATGTCAATCGGTTGGTTTCAGAATGCGGGAGGGATCTTGAACATTTTGTCGAATATAGCAATTCGTCAATACCATTGACCAGCCGGGTCCGGTATCTCAGGACGGTTGACTACAACACGATAAGAGTTGGTTGCATTGTTTAAAAGATCGCTAATCGTCTGTCTGCTCGGCTTAATCGCTTTCTCTCTGATTCCGTTGTCGATGATGATGAATCGTCATAATCAAATCGGCGACCTGCGAGTCCAGAACGGGGTCATGGATCTCTCCTCATGGAATTACGAGCGAAATCCGAGAATCACACTCGACGGCGAATGGGAATTTTATTGGAATGAGCTGCTGACACCCGAAGATTTTCGCGATAACGCACCTGCCAACACTGCCTATATGAAGGTACCCTCTCGATGGAACGGTAAGATGGTCGATGGCCGCACCTTGCCGTCATACGGCTACGCTACCTACCGGATGCTTCTGAAAAATGTACCTTTCAGCGGTGTTTTTGCGTTGAAGAAAAACAATATCCGATTTTCAAGCGTTATCTTCGTACAAGGACATAAGCTGCTCGAAGACGGGACGCCATCCGGAGATGCGGCGGGATATCGACCGGGCAACACGCCGCAGTTCGGACTGTTCTCGCTGGATAGGGGGGATGTGGAGATCGTTGTCCAGGTTGCCAACTACGATTACATCAATGCGGGCATTCCGATCTCCCTTTACTTCGGCGAGCAAGCGGCGATGTTCAAATACGAGGAGAAGAACACGACGCGCGAATTCGGCGTGCTTGCGATTCTCGGAGCGTTGGCGCTTATCTATTTGATTTGTTTTACGGCGGCGGCGATCTACCGCAATGTCGACTATTCGCTGCTCATATTCGCGCTTGTCTGCGCGTTGTATGCCGTCTATCATGGCTTGATCGACGAACGGTCCCTCATGTTGTTTTTGCCCGATGCTACTTTTGAAACGATGTACAGGGCGAAGGATATCGTTTCGATCGTCACGATGATTCTGCTCGCTATGTTTTTCTACAAGATACACCGCAATATGATTTCCTTAAAGCTGCTGCGTGCCATATCGATTGTGCTGGGTGTCTTTGCGGTGGTGATCGGAATTGCCCCTATCCGCCTCTATATGGCCATTCAAGTCTATGTCATTGCCATGTATGAAGCGATGCTGCTGTGGATGCTGTGGAAAGCGGCCGTCTTCTTCATCAGGAGCGAGCCTCACAGCCGGTTTAGAGCCTTGCTGCTTTTTATGGCAATTGTCGCCATCAATCTGTACTCCTTGGATATCATTTTATTTGCCCTGTCCTTGAAGGGAAATCTCTGGGTCGCGCAGTTTTATATCGTCGTATTTAACGTCGTCGTCATCTTTCTGATCGTTCTCCGTTTTTTCGAAGCCTACCATACGATTGATGAAATGAAAAACCGGCTGCTTCAAGCCGATAAAATCAAAGACGATTTTCTCTCCAATACCTCTCACGAATTGAAGACGCCGCTCAATGCGATCGTCGGCATAACCGATACACTGCTGAAAGGGATCGAGGGGCCGGTTACGGAGAAACAAGCGCAAAATTTAGCCATTATTCTGGGAAGCGGCAGAAGACTGGCCAATCTCGTCAACGAATTGCTCGATTATTCCAAAATGAAGCATGGCGATATCGTGTTGCATAAGAGCAATATCGAATTGCAGGCGACCGTCGATTCGGTCATGCGTATCCATTCGTTTCTGCTCGGCGGCAAGCCGATTGCGCTGGTCAACGGCATTCCGCAAGACTTTCCCGCCGTGCAGGCGGACGGCAACCGGCTGATTCAAATTTTCCACAATCTGATTGGCAATGCCATCAAGTTCACCGATCGGGGCGAGGTGACCGTCAACGCCAGAGTGATCGGCGATTCTGCGGAGATCCGGGTTAGCGATACGGGGATTGGGGTCGCGACGTCCGTGCGGGAGCGCATATTTAATGCCTTCGAGCAGGGAGACCCTTCGGAAACCAGAAGCTATGAAGGAACCGGTCTGGGCCTAAGCATAACGAAGAAGCTGGTGGAGCTTCATGGAGGAGCAATCGGGCTGGAATCCCGTCCCGGACAAGGCGCCGTATTCACATTTACGCTTCCGCGCTCGCATGCAATCTTAGATGTCTCCGCAGGGCGGCAGGGAGAAGCAAAGGCGTCTTATCCGGATACGGCGCTCCCGAAATCGGACTACCCGATCTATATTCAGGGAAAGAACAACGAGCGGGTTCTGGTTGCGGACGACGATTCCGCCAACCTGCAGGCTATGATTAACCTGCTTCGCTTGGAAGGGTACTCCGTCGTGGCGGTCAATCGCGGACAAATGGCGTTGAATGAGCTTGCTCGGACACCGGATTTTTCCCTTGCGATTCTGGACATTATGATGCCTGACATGTCTGGCTACGAGGTGCTTCAGAAAATCAGAGAGCGGTTCTCCTCCTTTGAGCTGCCTGTATTGATACTGACGGCACGCAACATGGCGTACGACGCAGGGTCTGCATTGGAGCTCGGAGCCAACGACTTTGTCGGCAAGCCGTTCGAAGCGGAGGAATTGACGGCCCGCGTCCGAGGCTTGACCCGATTGAAAGCTTCCGTGCGCAACGCCGCGAACGCGGAAATCGCTTTTCTGCGTTCGCAGATCAATCCTCATTTTTTGTATAATGCCTTGAATGCGATCGCCGAATTGTGTATTATCGAGCCTCGGAAGGCGGAGGAATTGACGCTGAATCTCTCGGAGTATTTAAGAAGCAGCTTCGATTTCAAGCAATTGAGCTCGCTCACGACGCTGCGCAGCGAGATGGAGCTCGTAGAAGCGTACGTGCATATCGAACGGGCGCGCTTCGGGAATCGGCTTGAGGTCGAATACGAGGTGGAGGCGGACCTGAATATCCGAATTCCTCCGCTGATCTTGCAGCCATTGGTGGAGAATGCGATCAGACACGGCTTGCTGTCTACTTTTGACCGGGGAAAAGTATTCATAGCGGTGAACAAGGAAGCGACGGGCGGGACTCGATTTATGGTGGCGGATAATGGCTGCGGGATGAGCGAGCGCAGAATAAAAGAAGTGCTGAACCTGGACGCGGATGCAAGTCCTGACACCAGAGGAGTCGGATTGTGGAATATCGGCAGGAGGCTTAAGCATCTGTACGATACGGGCATTCGCGTGGAAAGCGAAGAAGGGGCGGGGACGACGGTGTCTTTCGTTATTCCGGCGCATCCGGTCGAATGGTAGGAGGGTAGAACGATGCTAACGGCAATGATTGTGGATGACGAGGAGTTATCGGTAAAACGGTTGAAAAGGCTTTTGCTCGAAAGCGGCGAGTTCGGCGTATGCCACGCTTTCCTGAACCCGTCGGAGGCTTATGAGTTCGCGACAACGAATCGGATCGATATCGCCTTCCTGGATATTTCCATGCCGACAATTGACGGAATGACTTTGTCCGGCAAGCTGCGGGAGCTTGACGATTCCATTCAACTCGTGTTCGCGACCGGTTATGGAGACTATGCCGTACAAGCCTTCGATATAAGCGCGTTGGATTATCTGTTGAAGCCGGTTACGGCGGAGCGTTTGAGCCGAACCTTGGGCAGGATCGACAAGAAGCGGCGCGGCGCTCCCTCCCTGCGCGTTCAACTGTTAAACGAATTGAAAATATACAACCGGGACCGACAGGATGAGCCGATTAAGCTGCGAAGTCCGAAAACCGAAGAGCTATTCGTGTTTCTCTTATGCAAGCGATCGGTGAGCCGGGAGGAAATCATTGAAACCTTATGGACCGATATGGAGACGGAAAAGGCGCAAAAAAATTTGAATTCGACGCTCTATTATATTCGCCAAGCGATCGATGCGGACAAGCTCGGAAACGTCATGCACACGGGAAAAACGGAAATCCGCATGGAAGAGAACGGCATCGATTGCGATTTGTATGCCTTTGAAAGGCTGCTGAAACAAATGCGATCGGTTCCGGAGCAGGCCGACAAGCTGCTCAAACAAGCGGAGGGGCTATACGCAGGAGAGCTGCTGAAGGGCAAAGCGTTCGAATGGGCCATCCCGATAAGACGCCGGCTCGAGCAGCAGTACATCGAGCAGTTGGAGGCCGCTTATAGACGCCGTCTGGCGAATGACCGGCCGCTTGATTCTCTGCATGATTTAGGCGTCATCCTGAAGCTTGATCCCTTGCGGGAAGACATCCATCACGAGATGATACGTCTACATATCGAATTAGGGAATAAGAATGAAGCGCTTCGCCAATACCGCAGGCTGGAGAAGCTGCTGCAGCAGGAGCTGGGCACGAAGCCCGATTCCCAAATGAAAGAGTATGTCAGGAAAATGACGCGCTAGCGCCGGACAGAGGAGAGCCGCAGGGGTCCATAGGATTCCGCGGCTTTGCGTTAAATATAAGTATGTATAAGTTTTCGACTTAGTTTCACCTTGTAGCAATTAATAAACATGCATGGGTCTGCAAGAGGCGGATTCGTGCATGTTTATTTTTTGTTTATAGCGATGTTGTAGAATCATGTCATACTTTGTCTTCATCTAAGGCGTTTCCAGATAGAGAGAGGAGATAGCGTGACGGCACACAGCTTCGGCAGCAAATCAGGGGAGGCGTTGGTTTGAGAAAAGCGAGAACGATACTGCTCAGAGTCTGCATGCTTCTGACGTTGGCGGCGGTTATCGCGGCAATGGGAAGACCGGTTATGGGGACCGAAGCCTCGGCATTGCCTGAACGGACCGCGGAACAAATCTATCAATCGGATGCGGATTCTGTATTTTATTTGAGGGTTTATAAGGAAGACGGAACGCTGAAGACGGTGGGAACCGGATTCTTGATTCAAGGAGGCAAGGCGCTGACCGCCTATCATGTCATTGCGGACGGCGCTTCTTACGAAGCTGTGTTCGATGACGGCAAGACCGTTCGAGGCCTAACGGTGACGGCGGCCGATCAGGAACTGGACGCTGCGGTGCTGTCCATCCGGGCCGGCGGAAGAAAAGGTCTGGAGTTGTCGTCCGGCGAGGCTCGCCACGGACAACGCGCGTTCGCGATGGGATATCCGCTCAAAGGGACCAAGATCATTACCGAGGGCATCGTGAACGCCCCTGCCGCCAAGGTGAACGGCGTGAACAGGCTGCTGACGTCCGCCCAAGTGGCGAGCGGGATGTCGGGAGGGCCGCTGTTCGATCAATACGGCCGAGTAGCCGGACTGATCTCCGGCTCCTTCCGGACGATGGACAATATTCATCTATGCGTATCGGCTACAGACATTCGCAATAATTTGCTGAAGGAGGAAGGCAAGTGAACAAAAAAATCATTGCGGCGATCACGGTGTGCGCGATGCTGCTTCAGCTTACCGGATGGCTAGCGGCGCCGGTCGTCCATGCGGCAACAACTTATTACACGGATGTGTACGTGCCTCGCGGCGGGAAAATCGTCAACCGCGGGGATATGACGAGTTGGAGCACCAACTTTTCCAAATCCGAGGCCAACAATTTCGGCATGTTCAAAAGTCGCGCAGCCGGAGTGACGGTTGATTCCACGGATGTTGAATATACGCTTGACAGTATGAGCTTCGAGGTCTTCGATAGAAACCTGTTTACCGGAAAAATCAATATCGGTCAGAACCCGGAGCTCAAAAGACTTGCGCAAGGCGGAACGGCAAGGCTTATGCTGAAGACCGGGAAATTGGACGGGGGCGTGTACTCCGTCGATATTACCTTAAGCGGAGCATCGAAGTATAACACGGTGATTGGCTCCGGAGAAGCAGCCAACTCGGGTTGGATCGGATTCAAAGCGACGGATACGATCACGATTACGATTGATCACGCCGTGTTCCCCGGCGAACTGGGCAATATCCAGCTCTACTTCGCGGATATCGACGCTCCTGTCTATCAGGGCAACACGTTCACGTCGGACGGAGCCGTCCGCTTCAACGACGAGCCGGCGGTCATGAAAAACGAGCTGTTCCTGAAGCAAGGCAATACGATGAACATGGCGCTGAACTTCAACGAGCCGGTATTTCCCTCGATGGCGGTCGATGCGTCCGATCGGATCGACGATAAGTATAGCTTCATGCGGACGGAATTGTTTACCAACCCCGGCGGGGACGGCTACGATCCGTCAACCTATTATTTGGCTAGCGCCGATGCCGGGTTTAACGATTTTGCTTTGGGGTCGTTAAATCTGACGAACCATTCCCGCTCGACATTTAATTTAAAATTCACGACGTCCACGAACGACAGCACGGGCAACGTGCCGCTCGATCCGCTGCGGCTGACGGCGCCTTCCGACCCGGATCGCCCGACGCTGCTGCAGCGCATCAACGATGCAGGGTTTATAGACGGAGCGGGCAATCCCTTGCAGATTGCCGGCAGTATCGGAACGTCGCCTTTCGCGGACAACGGCAGCCCTTCGGGTACTTACCGGACGTTTATCGACGCGCGTCCGCCGAAATATTCCGCGGCGAAGAACGGCGTACAGCCGAATATTTTGACCGGACTCGTCTTGAACAAGAGCAATACGATCACCTTCAATGTCAATGTGAGCAAGAAGCTAGTCAGCTCCAAATCCCCTACCGAGGATACCCGGCTGACCTTCAGCAACGGCATGACGGCGTCTTACGTGAGCGGCTCCAATACGGATACTTGGACCTTCCAAGCGACCGTGCCGGGAGGCACAGGGGTCGAGACCGCTGCGCTGAATACATCGGCGCTGGAGCACGCGAGCGATCCGGGGGACGGCAAGGCGCTATGGGATTACGCGCACAATTATTTGACCGAGGCGGTCAAGTCTATCGCCTGGGCAGACTTGTCTATCGACAACACGGCGCCCGAGGTCAATTACGTATACAAGAACGAGCGCGGAGTCGAGGCTCCGGCAGGTCAGCATGTGAAGAACGGCACCATTGCGATTAACGCCTACGACCCGGATCTGAACGGGCAGCCGAGCAAGGGGCTGTTCCGGCCCGGCGCGGGCTCCGGTCTGGTCTATTACTGGCTCAGCAAATCGCCTGAAGATCCGTTCGCCGGCAAGAACGACAACTACGCAGCCGTCAAGCGGTATTCGCTGACGCAGAAGCAGCCGTCGGAGGACCTGTACGCTTCCGGCTTCGAGGATGTCGTGCTGGGCGTAGCCGAGAACGGCGCCACAATTACCCTGCCGCCGGAAGCCGCAGGGAAGAGCGAGACCTGGTACCTGCACACCTGGACCGCCGACATGACATGGGACTCGGCCAGACAGCTCATGCAGTATGAGAAGGGCAGCGTGCAGAGGGCGGACTATCTGATGCAGAACCCGGACGCGACGCCGGCGGAGATCGAGACGAATTTCAGACAATCGATTATGCCCGGTCTGGGCGAATACGACAACCTGCAGCAATGGCCGCTGACCGACTTCAGCAAGGATGATTCCAATTGGTCGTATCGTCGGGCCGAGCTTAAGCTCGACAATGACGCGCCTGTCGTCGCGGCGGGAGACGTCGTCGACAATATGACCGACAACGTCAAGCTGACGATCACAGCCTACGATCCGACTTCATCCATTAAGGACGGCAAGATTCAATATCAATTCGTCAAGCGGGGAGAGCAGCCGAATGCGTCCGCATGGCTCGAAGCCCCGCTTAACGAGCAAGGCAAAGCGAGCGTGTCCACGCTGAACAATCCGGCGATCGACAAGGGCGGCAAATACGAGCTGTACGCCAAGGCGACGGACGTCGCCGGCAACGCAACGACCGCCAAGCTGGTCGAGGTGGATGTCATCGTTATTTTCACGAAGTTCCTAAGCTATCCCGGGGACGGCTACGCGATCAATACAGGTCCCGAATTTACGATTGCCGGCGTCCCGATCGACACGATCGAATATCAATATACGGATTCCTCGGCGCGGCCGGAGGCAGGCTGGGCTCCGTTCGAGCAAGCGCCGGAACAAACGCAATTGAACGGGGAAGAAGCTCTTCGGTACAAGCTATCGGCCGATCGGACGAAGAACGGAACGGTCTATGCGCATATCAAAGTAAAGCAGCAGAATATGAACCGTTACTACTATTACTATAAGGAATACAAATTCGATCATCTGCCGCCGACGGTCGCCTTCAGCAGCCAAGGATATTTGTACCCGATGGCCGAGCAGAGCGTCATGATCGCAGTGGAAGATTCGCTCGTCGATTTTGCCGGGGTCGCCAAAGAGAACATTCAATATCAGTGGATCAAAGCAACCGAAGGACAAGCCGAGCAAGCTCCCGATGAGAAGGCCGCGGGCTGGCGGCAAGCGCCTGCGAGCGGCGAGATCACGCTATCCGTCGACAGCAAGGACAAGAACGGCAGCTACCGACTGTACGTCTATGCCAAGGACAGCCTTGGGAACGGAAAGGTCTACAAGACAAGCGGTCTGTTCGCGACGTTCCTGCTCAGTCAGGATCCGCCTGTCGGCAGCGCCGAGCTGATTCATACATCGGGCAATGCCGCCGACGGTTATACCGCCATTCTGAAGCTGGAAGTCGACGTGCCGTCCCAAGAGGGCTACTACTACTCGGTATCCTCGAACGGAGGCGACAATTGGAGCACATGGCGTCCATACACCAATTATGTGGGAGTGCCGGTCGATACCAATGACGCCGACAAGCTGAAGGATACCATCCAAGTGAAATTCAAGGGGTTCTACAACAACATCAGCGAGGTTTATTCGCCGAGCGTGGCGATTCAGCATGCGCCGGCATACGCGCTTGCGTCGTTGGATCGGATCGAACCGGTCCGGGGCGGCGCGAGAGAGGCGGACGGCGGTCCGAACAGCGGGCTGGACATTGTGTTCGATCAGTCCGACGGCAAGACGATCACGGCTACCGATGCCAACCCCGAGATGCCTCAGACGGTGGAGAACGGCAAGCGGTATCGGGTGTATCGGAACGGCAGCTACTCCTTTACCGTTCAAGACGGTGGCCAATCGGCTAATGTGTTTATCGTCGTATCCAACTTTGACGACAAGGAGCCCGTCGTTTCCGTCAAGTATTCCACGATCGCGAAAACTTCGGGAACCGTCGTCGCCAGTCTGCAATCGAGCAAGCCGATCCGCATTACCAATCTGTCGAAGTCTTCCAAGACATTTACGGAGAACGGCGATTTTACTTTCGAGTACGAGGATGCGGTCGGTTTTACCGGTACGATTGATGCCCATGTGACCAATATCGTCAATACGCCGCCGGACGCCGATGTTGTGCTCCACTATAATCATAGCGATGTGAGCGCGCTGATCCGGTACGAAGGGCAATGGGTCGTCGTGAACGGCTCCGGGGACGGCTATGATGCGCAAGGCGAGCTGAAGCATTATGCCGTGCCGACGTCGGACAATGTGGTCGCGTCCAATCTTGTCGTGGCCGAAGTGAGACCGAAAGCCGGGGCGTCTCAGGATTATCGGGTTGCCGGCAACAGCGCAGGCGGCACGCAGTCATCCGTCATTCTGAGAAACAACGGCAAAGCCTTCTTTACGATTGTGGACGCTGCGGGCAACAGCGCGAAGGTGGAGTCGGGCCCGATCACAACGCTTGCAAGCGATCTGCCGAAAGTGAAGCGGATTGTCATGGAACGCGTTGATTCGGCGGGCAACGTGCTATCGAACGACAGCCTCGTCACGATTGACGGTAAAGTATATTCGAAAGGCAAGATGAGAGTCAGCTTCGAGTTGAAGCCGTCGGCCATTCCTCAGAATACCGTAACCATCGGCGGCAAACCGGTCGACTCTTTCAAAGGCGATTATGACGTCAATATGCGGGCTTCTCTGGTCTTGATGGACAGGCTCGGCAACCGATCTACCCAATCCTTTGTTATTGACGGCTTGGATAACGCGCCTCCGGAGATCAAGCTGAACAAGGCGGCGGTATCCGTCTTGCAGAATAAGGCGAACTTTGATTTTGCAGTCGAACTGGGCGGTTATGAGGTGTCGGACAATTTGTCCGCAGCAGAGGACATTACGGTGAGAATCGTGGAGCAGGTGCTGGAGAACGGCCACTACACGGATCGCGACCTCGATCTGACGCGCGAAGGCAAACACACCGTGAAGTATATCGCCAGAGATCAGGTCGGGAACGAAAGCTTCGCGACACAGCTCGTCTATGTGACGCCTGCGGACGGCATGTTCCTAACAGCCAACGGCGTTCCGCTCTCCGAAGCGGCGTCGGAGACGGCGATCGTGAACAGCACGACGGTTACCTTCAACGTTCAGAACTACAATCTGATGAAGGTGGGCAACGGCACAAGCAAGGTAGAGAACGAAGAAGGCGCCTTCGATCTGCTTTATTACCCTGGACTTGTTCGGGAAGGCGAGATGAAATATATCGCCACGAAGCTGACGTACGAGCAGTTGATGGCAGGCAGCTTCACCGTAACGCTGCCGAAGGCCGGCTGGTATACGATTATCGTCAGAAATCAGGAACGGGAACGAATTTATACGACGCTGCTCGTAAGCAGATCCCATTAATACGCTGCGCTTCATGGCCCGAAGTCCGCAATTCCTTCGGGGAACGAAAGACGCAGCTAAAGGAGCAACTACATGAATAGAACGGCATTGAGAGGAATCGCGGCTTTTCTGGTTGCCATTCTGCTGCTGACAAGCCTGCCTTTGCATTCGATTGCCAGCATCGTGGGCGCGCCGAAGACGACCTCGATCCAGAACGAATATATAAAGGTGACAGTCGATAATGCGAGCGGCCGATTCGGCATTCGCACGGTGGACGGCCAGCCGATTCGGAAGAAGGACGGCAACGTCGATCTGATTTTTGAAGGCGACAATCCGGAAAGCTCCTTCACGACGTTCAGAATCGATGGAACCGACTTTATTTTCGGCAATCCGTACAAGCTGGCGCCCGACTGGTTCTCGGAGGTGTCGGAGCCGACGGTCGTCCGGAACGACAACGGAACGGAAAGCTTAATTATCGTGTGGACGATTAAGGGAATCAGGATCAGCCAGATCATCACGCTGCTTCCCAACGACGATCTGGAGAACGCAGGTAATGCGCGCGTTGCGTATCAGGTCGACAATAAGACGAAATCGACCGTCGAGGTTGGCGCAAGAGTGCTGCTCGACACCTCTGTCGGCGGCAACGACGGTCCGGCTTTTCAGATCGGCCAGAACTATTTGCAGCCGCTTGCCGTAGAACGGAAGCTCGTTCACGAGCCGGAGATGCTGGGCTACGACAAAGCGACGGACGAGCAAGCTTACAACCTGCATAAGCTGCCGTCTTACTGGGTCATGAGGGACAGGCTGGAGCCCGGCAATCCGCTGGCGACCAATGTGATGGCATATGGCTTTAATAATATGTTCGAGGGCGGCATCAACATTGTCGACGAGATGATCGTCGGCCATTGGAGCGGATTGGCCAGCACGAAGTGGGATTACGAGCCGAACGAGAATCTGGACTATACGCAAAACACGAATGCGTACGGGACAGCCGATTCGGCGGTCGCCTACTATTGGAATCCGGATTCGATCGCGGCCGGAGCAAGCAATACGTATGAAGTCGTATACGGCTTGGGCGAAATCGTGGAGCCGGACAAAGTGTTCGACGTCCGGTTCTTGGATCCGGTGCTGAAGCTGGAGACGAACAAAGAGGAAACCGGCTACATGAACGACGGGATTTTCGAGGTCAACGCAGAGATCGAAAATTTGGCGATGTACGATATGGAGCACAGCAAGATTACGGTTACGCTCAGTCTTGAGAACGGGCTAAGGTTCGTGGACGAGTCGGGGCATGAAATGGGCTCCAAGCAGACGTTGGACTTCCGCAAGGATGTCCCGCCCGAGCAAGCGGCGCAAGGCGTGGAGGTCATCCCGTACAAGCCGGGAGAGATCGTCTCGGCGAAGTGGAGGGTGAAGGCCGACGGGAAGCCTTGGCCGACAACCAGACAATATTTGTTGACGGTAAGCAGCCCCGAGACCGAGAAGAAGCTGGAGAGCAAGCTTCAAGAGGCCGGGCAGGAGCAAGAGGCCGAAATTCGGGCGATCTATGAATCTTCGAAAGCGAATTTTGTATTTCTTCCGCCTGTAGGAGAGCTGCGGCCGACGCTTCTGTACAGCATGACGCCGGACGAGACCTACGATAAGGACGACAAATATATTTCGCTGAACGTATCCAATATTTCGGCGTACGAGCCGGGCAGCAAGGAGACGGGAGCCGCCGCCAACTTCGATCTTTATTTGAAGAACGCGGCAAGCGGCGAACGCTACAAAGTGCCCGTGTCGGAGTCGGTGACGACGCAGCCGCTCGGCAACGGCTTCGCAGGCGATATGCGTATCGTTTTCCGCGGCGGCGACAAAGTAGACAAGAACGGCCAGACGATCGGGACCGTGGACGGCAAAGGCTTGCCGCTCGGGGAATATGCGGTAGCCGTAGATTTCAAAGACAAGTCGAACCCGGACATCGCGGAAGCGCTAAGCTTCGAGACGAAAGCAACGTTCCATGTGACGCAGAACGTGGAAGCTCGCGTTCGCAAGGCAAGCATATTGGCGGTGTACAAGGCGGTGCTCGATCTGACGCAGAGCGGCAGCGGCGACAGGCAGAGGTTCGCGGAAGCGCTGCCCGGGTCCTATGGCGGTTTAAGCGACGCGGATTTTATCGCCCGCAAAGCGCAAGACAGGACGATCCTGAGCGACGCCGGGAAGGCAATCGCGAAAGCGGCCAAAGCGGTGACGCCGGAGCTGCGCTTGGATAAGGCAATCGATGTTGCGGCCGTACCGGTGTACGGCGTGCGGGCCTTCCAATCGGAAGCGGAGTTCGAAGCATTCGCGAGCGAGCTTAAGAAGCAGGACGATAGTCAGGAGATTGTGCTGGAAGTACGCGGTAATATCGTGCAGTCCGGTACAGGCGCGAATGCCCAATATACGGTGAAAACCGATCCGGAGCCTGCCGTCATCAATCGCAGCGTCGCATACAGAGGCAAAGATTTGAGCTTCCCCGCCGGGGAGTTTCCGCTTGCTTCCCGGATTGGCGCGAGTACGCAAACGCCTTTCCTTCACACGTTGTTCGCATCCGGAGAAGGAACGCTCAGCATCGCCAACAGCGGCTTCGTTTTCTACAAGGGCGAATGGACGGTTGATTTCTACAACGGCTTCGATAAAACCCTTGGAACCGGGTCCAAGCTGTCGACGGAACAACAGGAATGGGAAAAAGCGAAAAATCCGGAGGACAATACGCTCAACGGCAGTCTGGGCTGGGCGAACGGTCTGATCGGAGACTCGTTGAACCCTTATCGCGATCTGCTGGTGTCCTATGTTTACTTCAATCAGCACTCGCTGTTTGCCGCCCCGAGCTTTTCCATTCAGGGCTTCGGACTGCAACTGAACGATTATGTGCTGAGACAAGACGGCGTATCCTTTGGCGGATTCGTGAAGATGGTGATTGTCGACGGCGAAGTGAAGAATGTCATGTTCAACGAGGAGGGCTTCGTCGGCATTGACGCTTCGCTCAAGTTCGAGCTGGGCAAAGCAATAGGGCTGTTCAAAGAGGATAATAAGAACGATTTCGGCGGCGAAATCAACCTTACGCACTACTTGAATCCCCAAAAGTACGACGTTTCAAACTATTACGGAATCAAATTCAACGCCAAAATCGAGCATGTGATGTCCATTAAGGCAGAGCTTGCTTTCAAACAGGTTGCGGATGGCCGCATTCTGCCCGACGTCATCGCCTTCGGCAGCGATCTGCCCGACCCGGGCGTCTCGGTAGGGCCAGCCACCTATATTACGGCTCTGAGGGGCGCAATACGCGAGTTGGCCGATACGATTGCCGGAGGAAACAGTCGAGTTCCGCTTACGCTGGAAGCAGGCATCGACATGAAGATGGGCATCAAGCCCGCCGTATTAACCGGCGATGTCGATCTTTCGCTTAAGATGACCGGCATCAAGGTGGCCGGATCGTTGTCATTGGGCGAGGATGACGAAGCCATCAAGCTGCTTACGGAAGCGCTGATTCAAATGCAATGGGTCAGCCCGATGTTTCTGTCGGCCAGAGCAACCATCGATATCGGAGGCTGGGGCATAATCGTTGGCAAAACGAGCCTGTTCATCGGTGAAAATCTGGAGAGGCATCGCACGGACTTCGAGGGGATGATCAACGGTCGGATTCAGGTGCCGAGCGGTATACCGATTGTCGGCGGAATCGGCTTTGGCGTTCATGCCGGCGCCAATAATGACAAGGTATGGGCTGGCGTTTCCGTCCTGTTCGTAACCGTAGGCATTACCTATTACTGGGGTGGCGGCATTGAGTTCGGCACCGATGGCAATGCAGAAGGCAAAGATGCGCTCATGTACTTGCTCGTTGAGGACCCGGAGCTGGGGCCTCGGGTGATGGCGATCGGCAACGGCATCGACGTGCTGGCCACTTCGTGGGAGAACGAGGAGACGGAGAAGCAAGAGATCACCTATCGGTCGATCGGCGACGGCGTTGCGTTAATCGATGACGGATCGCAGCATTTGGGCATCGGAGGCATTGTTACGTCGGGCGGCGCCAAGGTTCACGCCATCCCGATGAATAAGGTGACGGGGGACGCATTAATCGAAGTGGAATACTACGATACGAAGCGTCCGAAGCTAACCCTGACAAGAGCGGATGGCAGTGCCTACGACATCGTGGTCGGGGATATTACGAATAAGAATGCGACCGCATTCGAACAGATTATCAAAGCGGTCAAAGAAGGCGATCTGAAAAGCGACGGCACGAAGGTCACCAAGCAGGAAGCGCTCGCGTCCACCGACGTGCGAAGAATTTATATCGCCGTGCCGGAGAGCGAAGCGAAAACCGGAAGCTGGACGTTGGCTTCCGATCAGCAGATTCGCACCAAGCTGATGAATCTGCCGGTTGAACCGGCTCTGACCGGGGCTTCCATCGAACAAGGCTCGGATCAGGACAAGTTCACGGCGAAGTGGACGGTCAAGAATGCAACGCCGGGAGATACCGTCAGCCTGTATCTGTCCAAGGATAAAGTATCGGATGTGCCGGACCCCGATCAGGAGATCGATCCCGGTCTGTTAATCGCCAAGGACATTGCGATCAAGGCGAAGGACATCGCGGCGGACGGCACCGCTTCGGGCGGATTGGCTATCGACGCGACGCAGGTAAGCGGTCTGGGCGGGGCAGACATCCGCGGGCTATTGCCGCAAGGAGACTACTACTTGCGTGCGGAGCTGAAGACGGAGACGGCCTTTTCGGTCAAATCGTCCGCCGAGACGTTCAGAATCATCGATCCGCTTGCGCCTTCGGAAGTGGGCGTCGTCTCGCTAAAAGCGGCAGGCAACGGACAGTTCGAGGCTGCTTTCCCGCCCGTGGCTCATAAGAGCGGGCAAGAGAATGCGCAATACGGTTACCTGATTACGGCGAAGGATGACAAAGGCAATCTCTATGAGCCGTTCGGAGAAGTGATGTATACCGAGGAGCAATTGGAGAGCGTCTTGAAGGATGGGGAGTACCGACTGATTATCGGCGGCTGGAACCTCGTCGGCAAGCCGAAGATGGACGGCAACGGCAATATGGTGCGCGACGAGAAGGGCAGCATCGTGATGGAGAACGTACAGGATCGTTATACGGGGCTTGAGACCGGCCACAAGTATAGCGTCGGCATCGCGACGGTTAGAATCCCGGCCGAGGAAGACGGGGCGAGCCCGAACATGCGGTTCGCGGAAACCGTTTATTCCGAGAGCAAGCTGCTTCCCGTACCGTCCAAGCCCGTCCTCTCCATTAACGGCAACACGATTCATAACAACCGTTACGATCTGACGGTCAAGGAGACGACGCAGCAAATCGGGGTGGCTGCGAACCAGAAGGGCGTTGTCGTCGAAGCTATAGCGGATGACGCCGTGCTTGGCAGCGTTAATCTCTCGGACAGCGGCAAGAGCGGCAAGCTTGTCTTGAGAAGCTTCAACACCGACGGTACGTATGCGATAGAACTGCGGGCGCGCAACGTGAATACGGGTGACTACTCCGTATCCATGCTTTATTTAACGGTCGATACGACTGCGCCGATGATTTATTTGGACGCGCCGGACGGCGGGTTTAGAATCAATGGGGGCAAGATCGCGCTTAAGGGGACGACCAACACCGATGCGACCGTTACGGCGACGAACGCCGATACGGGCGCGGAGCTGGCTTCCATCAAGCCGGATGCGAAAGGTCATTTCGAGCAGAATGTTCCGGTTTCCTCTGCGGACCGAGTGATGAAAATCCGTATTGAGGCGATGGATGACGCAGGCAATGCCAACAGCGCCGTGACGGAAGCAATCAACGACGATCTGAAGCTGCCGAAGAAGCTGACGCTTGTCGTTCCGGACGAGATCGTAACCGGCGGGGCCCCCGTCGCGCTTCAAGCGATTATGCAGTACACGGACGGCAGCGAAGAGCCGGCAGACCGTTCGAAGCTCATATTCAGCGTGGAACAAGGCGATTCCAACGTAAGGCTGACGGATGATGGAATGCTGACGGGACGCAGGGAAGGCAGCGCGCTGATCCGGGTCGATTACAAGGCCTGGGAAGGGCTGCAGTTAAGCGGCTATGACGTAGTCGGAATAACGCCTTCGCAGGGACAATCCGTCCCGATCTCGATGGGGGTTATTAAAGCAACCACGGCCGGCACAGGCATAAAGGGAGAAACGCGCGTTATTATCCAGTCGACCGGGCATGACGGCAATATGGCCGGCAGCGAGCTGGCTTACAGAGTCTACGTCGATGGACAGAAGGCGACGATCCCGCTATTCGATCAAGATATTACATCGTGGAAAAGCTTGCCGAGCAGCGGGATTATCCCCGCCACAGACGGCAATCTGATCGTAGTGGCCAAGCGAACGAAGGATGAGCCGAAGCTGACCTCGGCAGCCTCGGCGCCGATCCGAGCCTACGAGTATACGTACTCGCCGAGAACGAAGGGAACCTCGATCACCGTCGGAGGGATTGTGATTGCCTCGGGCAAAAATGTGCAGGTCCCGTTGATGCTTGACGGGGTTTCGGCGGAAGGCCTTCTTCTGGCCGATATCGATTCGAGCAACGATGCTTTTAAAGCAGTGGTCAAGCCGGTGCGGGACAAGCTGCTTGAAGCGATCGGCAATGGCCATCTGACGCTATCGCTCCCGATGAAGGGCGCCGTCGACACGCTTGACTTCCAATTGGACGCCGAGTTGGTCAAGCTTATGCAAGACAAGGACGTTACGCTTGAGATCGAGACGGATATCGGCAAATATATCCTCTCGCCGAATGCCATTGACTTGGCAGAGCTCGGCAAGCAATTTGCCGGAACCGACCTGAAGGATATTCAATTGACAATCAGGGTAGCCAAGCCGGCGGATTCTTATATGAAGCTGGCGGAGCAGTTCGGGAACAAAGAGGGCGCGAAAGTAATCGGCGAGCTTGCTGAGTTCTCGATTACGGCAGACGCGGGCGACAAGACAGAAGAGATACGACAGCTCGCATCCTTCGTGCGAAGAGAAATTCCGCTTCCTGACGGCGTGACCGAGACGGGGATTACAACGGCGGTCGTCATCGGGCCGGACGGGTCGGCACGGCACGTGCCGACCAGCGTGCAGGTGCATGAGGGCAGATATTATGCGCAGATCAGCAGCATAACCAACAGCGTATATGCCCTGATAAGCAATTCCCGTACGTTCAGGGATACGGCCAAGCATTGGGCATCCGATGCGATCCAAGATCTGGCTTCGCGATTGATTGTGTCCGGCGACGGCAGCGGAAGCTTCAAGCCTTCCTCCGACATGACGCGCGCGGAATTTGCCGCCATCCTGGTGAAAGCGCTGGGCCTTGCGACAGTGAAGCAGGAGCGTTCGGCCTTTAGCGACGTGTCCGTTGACGACTGGTATTACGATGCCGTGCATACGGCCAACCGGTACGGATTAATCGGCGGATACGGGAACGGACGATTCGGTCCGAAAGACAAGACGACCCGCGAGCAGGCGATGGTCATTATTGCGAAGGCGATGAAGCTGGCGGGACTGGATTCCGCGCCAGACGAGACCCAGACGTATCGTCTGCTCGGCAGCTTCAAGGATTCCGCCCAAGCATCGGCATGGGCCAAGGAAGGCATCGCATGGACCGTCAAATCGGGTGTTATCACCGGCCAGAAAGCCGATCTGCTAGCCCCGAAGGCCAACATGACGAGAGCAGAGATCGCGGTTGCGATCCGCAGGCTGTTGCAGAAAGCGGATTTTATCGACTAGGCCGTTTACGAGGTGGGAAATGCGATGAGTAATCGGATGTAATTTCTCTATAGCAAGAGCCTTCGAGCCGGTGAGGCCCGAAGGCTCTTGTTTGTTTCTAAGAGCTTGGCGCGGGCGGCGGGATGCGCTGCGACAAGCAACAAAACAAAGACTTGGAAGACGCCGAAGCACATAGACAACAAGCCGTAGCGCTTATTCTATCGGGCGAAGCAACAAACCCGACGCAAAAGCATAACAAGACACATGCCGTATGGGATTCGGGTTCCCGGTGTTTTGATATATAAGTTTATGTTATTGTATTCCTATAGATTTCCATATTAAGCCAACGGGCAGTTAACTTCAACAAACAATAGTGAATTCATGGTACATCTATTTTCTAACGGACATCGCTTGTTTACTTGAACGGACGCTATTTGAAGGAAACTAAACGATCGTGGCGATTGGATTGTGAGGATTAGCACCTTACATGTCGTCGGATTGCTCTGTTTTTCGAAAATTATGGTATGGAAGCCCCGGATAATCTAAAGCAGTGGGTTATTGAGCGCCTTCAAGCTTTGTGTACAACCCTTTCGCAAGGCGCAGCTAATGGGGAGGAAGCTTTTGTGCAAATGATTGAAGAGGGTCATTTATCGCATTATGAGCAGGAGATTAAGTTTTTGACTTTGCATTTCGATGATTGGATTAGATATCCAGATTAATATACAGTGAGCAATCATTGCAATAACGGGACACGATAGTTCAGGATTAACCGTCCACTTATAGGGCGGTTTTTCTTTTGGCAAGGAATCAATAATTAAGGAGAGTACGAATCAGCGAACAATGCCGAAGCCGTAGCAGCAGCACGACAGACAGGCAATAAAAGAAGCCGCTCCTGTCGGCGCAGGAACGGCTTCAGCAGATGGCTCAGCCCGCCGCTTTCCGTCTAAACAGCAGGTACATAAAGAACGGCGCGCCGATTCCGGCGGTGAAGACGCCCGCCGGGATATCGAGCGGCAGGAAGAGCATTCGTCCGGCCAGATCGGCGAGCAATAAAATCATGGCGCCAAGCACTGCCGATAAGGGGATGACCAGCTTATACGAATGACCGACAAGCCTTCTCGCGATATGCGGCGCCAATAATCCGATAAACGAGATCGTACCTGCCACGCCGACTGCAGCTCCCGCGAGCGCAACGCTGTAAAACAACAAGACCATCCGGCTGAGCTGCAGCCTGCTCCCGAGTCCGACGGCAGTCGCTTCTCCCAGCGATTGCACATTCAGCTCTTTGGCGTAAAGGATGGATAACGGAATAAACACGGCGACCCACGGCCACAGCACCTCGATATATGTCCAATTCGTCCCGTAGATGCTTCCCGTCATCCAGTTCAGCACCTGCGGGGCTAAGTAGGCAGGGCCGCTGATAAGCAAAAACATCGTCAGCGCGCCCATCGCGGTAGATATGCCGATGCCGATTAGGACGAGTCTAAAGGGGGAAACACCGTTTTTCCAAGCTAATGCGTAGTTTAGGAAAGCGGTAAGGAACGCACCGGCAACGGCGATGACCGGCACCCAGTGAATGCTATACCCGGTGAACAGGGTCATAAACGCGACGACGGCTACCGAAGCGCCTCCCGTCACGCCCAGCAGATCGGGGGAAGCCAGCGGGTTGCGAATGACGCCTTGAAGCACGGCGCCGGCAACCGCCAGAGCAGCCCCGATCAATAGGGCGGCGAGGATACGCGGCAGACGGAATTGCATAATAATCAAGTTGCTTGCTTCTTCGTTCTTGCCGACGAGTGACAGAAGCGTTTGCTTAAAGGGGATGCTCGTCCCTCCAATAGACAAGCACGCGATAGATAACGCAAGCATGGCAAGACTAAGCCCGGCTATTATAAAAGCGGCCTTTTGAGTTTTTCTTTTAAACATGCTTCCTCCTTCTCGCCACATGAATCAGGAAGGGCACGCCAATAAGGGCGGTTGCCACGCCGACCGGGACTTCCTTGGGCATAAGGATGAAACGCGAAGCAAGATCCGCACATACGAGGAGAAGGCCGCCCGTTAATGCACAATAGGGCAGCAGCCAGCGGTAGTCGTTGCCTACCAGATACCGGCAAAGATGCGGCACAATTAAGCCAATGAAGGCGATCGGACCGGCGGTGGCGGCCGAGCTGCCTGCCAGAAAAACAACGGCAATAACGGACAGTCCCCGGATGAGCAGCATCCGCTGCCCCAGACTCTTGGCACTGTCATCGCCAAGCGCCATCACATTAAGCGAGCCCGACAGCAGCAGGGACAAAATCCAGCCGATAACGAGATAGGGCAGCACAATGAGCAGATGATCCATTTGTCTGTCCGACACCGAACCAACCATCCAGAACAAGGCAGTCTCAAGCGATTGTTTATTGACTAGCATAATGCCGGAGGTAACGGACGAAGCAAATGCCGCAACGGATGCGCCGGCCAGTGTGAGCCTGATCGGCTCAAAGCCGCCTCTGCCTTGGAAGCCAAGCATGAACACAAGCAGCGAGGTGACCGCCGCGCCAGCCAAGGCGATCCATACCATTCCGCTCATCGTCAGCGAAGAACCGAGAACGGCCAGCGCGATCACGATAAACAATACGGCGCCTGAGTTAATGCCGAATATGGACGGAGAGGCTAACGGGTTCCTAGTCAGCACTTGCATGATGGCGCCCGCAATAGCGAGGCTTCCCCCTACCGCTGCCGCAATGATCGCACGAGGCATCCGTGTGTTCGTAATGATGATGTGAGCGTTGGAATCGTCGAAACGGGTATAGGCCAGCCATACATCTCGGATTCCAAAGGAATGGATGCCGTACAAAACACTGGCAAGCATGCCGGCAAGCAGCAGCAGAGAGCCGATAATCAGCCCCAACTGCTTGCTCCTGCGGCTGTGCAGCCCTAAAGCCATATGGATTCCTTCCTTTCATCGTAAACAAGCTGACGTCTCGTACTCGCGACGTCAGCTTGCGTATTCCTTATGCTGGATTACTTGATGTCAAAATAGGCAACGATCTCATCAAGCAGCAGGTTTGCAGCTTTGTATCCGCCCGCCGTATTCCAGATGGCTTCATCCACCTCGACGACCTTATTGTTTTTCACGACGTTTAATTTTTTGAACAAAGGATCGTTCATCCACTCTTCGACCACTTTGGCAGCGTCCGTCTTGCCGGCTGCCTCCGTCACAAAGTAGAACAAGACGTCCCCATCCATGCTCGGAATGGTTTCTTTAGACATCACTTCAATGAAGGAATCCTTGTCCTGCGATTCCGGACGCGCGAAGCCAAGTTGGTCCAAGAGTACGCCCGAGAACGTCTGCTTCTGATAAATCCGAACCTGAGAAGCGGAGAAGCGCGCCACCGATACTTTGGTATTCGCCTTGTCGCCAAGCTTAGCTTTCACCTCGGCAACGCGCTTGTCGAACTCGGCCATCGCCTTCTCGCCCTCTTCCGTCTTGTTGACGGCTTCCATGTACAGCTTGAAGTTGATCTTCCAGTCTCCGCCCAAGTCCTCCGCGAATACCGTTGGAGCGATCTGATTGAGCTGCTCATATATCTTTTCCTGCCTAACCTTGTTTCCGATAATCAGATCCGGCTTCAGGCTGGCAATCAATTCAATATTCGGCTGCAGCTCGTCGCCGACCGCTGTAACCTCCTGCATTTCATCCTTGATATGGTCATACCACGGATCGCCAATCCAGGATTGAACGGCTCCGATCGGTTTAATGCCTACGGTAAGCAGCGCCTCCGTGCCTTCGTTCGTCAGAATAACGACACGCTCAGGCGTGCCTGTCAGCGTTGTTTCTCCCATCGCATGCTTAATGACGCGCGGGGCTTCGGCAGATGCCGCATCCGTAGAAGCGGGAGCCGTAGTCGAGACATTGGTGCTCGGTGCATTAGAGCCGCCATTTGCCGAATTCGTATTTGACGTACCGGTCGAGCAAGCGCTAAGCAACAAAATAAAACAAAGCAATAATGATGCAGCCATTGGTGTTCTTTTTCCGCTGTACATTGGCGATATTCCCACTTTCTTGTATTGATAATGATTTTCATAACCATTACCACTATACCGTCTGAGTCTACGCGGGACAATTGCATATCTTGAACGATCGGCAGGATTATTTTGAACCTTTGCTTTAAATTGACCGAGCGACAGGCCCACCTGCTTTTTGAACATCCGATTAAAATAACTGTCATCGGAGAAGCCGACGCTCTCCGCAATTTCTTGCAACGTGGCATCCGTGTTCAGCAGAAGCTCCTTTGCCTTGTCGATGCGAAGCGCAATCATATAGTCAATGGGGCTCTTCCCAACGGTCTGCTTAAACTTCCGCGACAAGTAGCTCACGCTGCAATCGAGCAGACCGGCAAGCTCGTCGAGCGTAACGCGATCCGCATAATGCTCCTGAAGGTAGCGCATCGCCTGCGAGACCAGATCCACCTTCGTGCCTTGAATGCCTTGCTTGCTCATCTGACTTAAAAGCTCATATACAAATTGATAGAATAAGACCTTGATATGTAATTTCTCAAGCGTACTCGGCTGCCGCCAATCTTTCTCCATCCGCTCCAGTCGATGATATAAAGGAATCGGATAAGCTGGAGCAAAGCTATATTGCAATTGGAACGGATTGTCCGTCTCCATCAGCTTCACCAATGGCTGACGTGCGGGCAAGGCCAGAATGGCTTTATAAAAAATCATATAATATTCGAAAAAATCCTCGGCGGCAATATCCAGACACATCCCCTTGCCGCCATGCAGCACATGAAACCGATCCACGAGGCTTGCGCGCCCATCCATCCACACTTGCGCGCTGCCGCGAATCGTATAAACAAACGTGCTGGCAGGCAATCGATAGGATCGCAGCTCATCTCCCGGCTCCATGACAGTGTGACGAACATCTACCACTTTGATCGAGGCTTGATTCCATAGCAATAGGTGGTCGCTCATTTTCATTGAGCCATTTCATTCCCTTCTATACGTATCGGCCTAGCGTTGACAAACTATCATTCATTATAAATGATAATTATTCTCAATTACAATAGATAGTTGCTTTTTTCAGCGAAATCGCTCCAGCAACCGCTCATCGCAAGGGCAGCCGCTTGCCCGTCAAGCCGCTATGCGAGCGCTATGCCGCAAGCCAATAGGACCGCCCGGTGAGCTTCCGGGCGATTTTTCTTACCGTGTACAACTTTCGTAGGACTACTATTCTCGCGATTTTTCATATAATGACCAGATTCAGTACTCAAGCAAGAAGAGGAGTGGGAAACAATTGAAGACGGGTAGATGGAAAGCGCTGCTAGCATGTTTGCTGTCCGTATTGATGCTGGTGTCGACCGTTGAGCCGACCGTTGCGGCAGGGACAAGCTCAGAAAATGGTCCAACTTCAAATAATGCCGCCTTGAAGCAAGCGGAATTGTATCATGCGCTGGTTGAAGAATATGGCGAAGCGGAGGCGCCGACCATGCTGCGCATGATGCAGCAGCTTGGAGCCGTTAATGGCGAAGGTGGACTTCAGACGTATCCGGTCGTATTCAACGGCCAAGCTTATTCCCCGAATCGGCTAAACACGTTATGGGAAGCTGCCGACACCGACTTATCCCAGACTGCGGTTGTGGATGGCGAGGAAATTACGCTGGGGCAGCTCAAAAAGCTTCTGGAAATCGAGAAGTCGCTAGGCTATGCGTTAGATAATCTGGAGCAAGGGAACGTTTCGATTACGAATAAGCATCTGGACAGTCTCGATGCGATTGTGGATCAGATGCAGGAAGGCGGCGTTCAGACCTACGACGAGCAGGGAAATCCGCTTGGCTATGATGCGGCCGGCAATCTGGCCAGCTTGCCGAATCGGGCCGATGCCGCGAGCGGGAGCTCCGCTCCCCTGACGGAGGCGGCGGCGCCGGAAACCTTTATCGGTAATAACAGCGATTATAAAGATGTCGTACAAGTGCGCGTTGCAAGCTGGCGCGTCAATTCGGAGGGAGTCTTACAGGCGCAATTTGCCTTGAGCGCCGCGCAACAGGCGACTGTTTCCTTTCATTACGAAATCGTCCCCGGCTCGCAAAAATTTGCTTATCCGGATTCGCGCAACAGAGGAACGGTTGTTTTTAATCCGGGAGAAACGACCAAGAGCATTGACATTCCGCTAAATGCTAAATATCAGGGAAATGTGGGAACGAAGGATTGGAATCTATTCCAAACCAGAGTGTATCAGGGGAACGCGCAGGCGGATCTTATTCATTTTTACAATTATAAAAATTTTGATCGCTTTAGCTTTAATACTTCGCTCCGCAATACCGACGATCGGATCAGCTATGCCTATAACGGCGGCGCCTATTTGTCGGTTTCCGCTATGTCCGGTACGGCCGGCTTTTTGCAATACTCCAACATAAGCGGTTTCGATAACTTAAATTATAATTACGGGCAAAAGTTTTACGACAAATTCTCCAATGACGAGGTGGATCGGCTTGAGGCGAATTCCGGCAAGTATAAGACGGGCCAATTGCTGCCGATCAATGTTTATTTCAATCGTCCGTTCGAAATTTCGTCCATACATGCCCCGTATCCGGCGGCGACCATTCAATTAAATAGCGGGTTAACCGGTTATTCGTTATCCCGATCGGAACCTCCTACGCTGCAAGAATATAAGACTGCCGGATTAACCTTCGGATTCGCGGCGCCGATCGACAAACAGACGATTAAGGACTATTTGCAAAATCCGCTATCGTATAACGGGCTGCAAACGGCTGAAATCGACGGCATTACGCCAACGAATCAATGGCGCTACTTCAGACAGCAGGACTTCTATGGCAATTGGGTTAAAAACCCGACCTCCTACATTGAGCCGTTCAGCGGATATCGAGCAAAGGCTTACGCGAATAATCCGGATATTATTCTTACGCCTGCAAGGGCGGATGCGTTTACCGGGCTTTCCATCGATAAATCGACGTATTATATCGGGGATAAAATAAAGGTCAATGTAACGCTGGAGGATACGGACGGCTTTTACGAGTGGCTGGTTAACGGTGCAATTACGCCGGCGGAGATTAAGAAGCGCGTCTACGCATCGATTGGCGACCGGGACAACGGAACCATTGAGCTGGATTGGAAAAGAGACCCCGGCGGCGAGCCGGTTACGCCTCTGCAGTTGGAAGGCGAATACGAGGTGGGCGATGCCGCCTTCACGTACCTTTCCGCAGCGCATGCCGAGAACGGTTACCTGCGCGTCAAGCTTTTTTACAACAATAGCAGCGAGCTAAGCTCCGTCAATACGGGCTCGCGCGAAGATATGGCGATGCTGAACGACACCTTCCAGTACTTCCGGATCGTCAAACCGGTGTATGCGACGGCCGATAATTCAAGCATCGTCTATCCGACCGCATGGCCCTCCGGAACGGACAAAGCGGTCAATTTAATTGGCAAAACAGCGACCCGGCTGGCTTATCGGATTCCGCAAGACGCAACCTTTCAAGCGGCAGATCAATTCGTATGGTCCAGCAATGACGAGTCGATCGCCGCGATTTTGGCCGACGGTACGATCGTGCCGAAGCAGACGGGAACGGTAACGTTTAAGCTGAGAGTGAAAAACGACGGTCGCGTACAACCGGAAACCGTCCTCGTCAGCGATCCGATAACGATTATGGATGACGGCTCTTCGGCCATCGTCATTCCCGATTTCGCGAACCAGTTGCTGGCTTATCAGAACGAAGATGCCGTGATGTATTGGTCGACCAACGTCATGGCGCGGTACAAGCAGCTTGCGGGCGGCGGGAATGCGCAGCAGGCTCATTTCAAAGTCGAATTGTTCGAGGGGTACTACGAGGAGGATGCTTTAGCCGCGCGCGCTCCGCTTGCAGTCTGGTCTGCGCCGCAAGCGGCGGAGCTTGTCGATGCGACGAATTTTAACATTCCCGGCCTATATTTAACCGATTTATCCGTTGGCGGCCAGCCAACCTATACGCTGCGCGTATCGACCGTTAACCCGGAGAATGCGCATCATGCGTTATCGGCAACCGCCCATATTATCGTTCGCTCTCCTGCCGTCGGCATTCAAATCGACCGTTCGGCAGGCCAGGCGTTCACGGATGATATCGGCTCCATTCCGATCGCATGGACGATGCAGCATTTTGACGGCTTTGTCGGCAGCGAATTTGTTTTTGAAGTGACGCGGAACGGCGATCCGCTGCCGGGAAGCCAGATTGTATACGATGCGCAATCCGGCCAATTCACGAGCGGGTCCGTGCAGAAAACGGGCGGAGACTTCGTGCTTCGGATTCCTTCCGTGGATGCCGCCGAGCATCGCTTGAAGGATAATTATGTCGTCACCATCAAGGCGAAAAACAGCACCGATTCCACCTGGTCATTCGATTCGTATTACTTGTACGTGTACGATTCCGATGCGCTCAACATCCAGGTGGACGGCCAGCGGCAAGATCAAGTTACGCTGAGCAATATCGATCGTATTTCCCGCATGACGAGCGAAGATATTTTGGCGCTGAAACGCGATATTACGCTTGTGAAAAATACGTCGATTAACAATGCGGATTTTAACGATTTGAACTTAATTACCGACCAGATCGCATGGAGCGTAGACGACAGCTACGTCGCGGCCTTGAACTACGGTACGTACGGCAATCTCGCCTCGACGGAAGAATACGGCTACAGCTCGTATTTGCCGAAGTCGTTATTCCAGCTTACCGGTCTTGAGAACGGTCGGACGAAGGTGTCGGCAACCCACGCGCGGACCGGAATGAAAGTCGATCTGGACGTTACGGTGGAGACGCTGCGCGATAAGCTTTACTTGTTCCAGCTCTACCCGAGAACGGAGACGACCGTCAGCTACGCTACAATGGAGAATGGCGTACGGGTAGACCGTGAAGTCCAAACAAACGCGAACGGCGAGCTTGCGTTATACGAAGAGAACGGCATCGTCAGCGACGTTTATTTGACATCGGTTTATGACGGTTCGACCTACACCGGCGTCATCGATCGGCTCCAATTGAAGTCGAAGGAGCAGAACCCGGCTGCAAGACAGTTATACCCTGTTAATATTTTGCAGCTCAGACGATTGGCCGACGTCGACGTTTATTTGAAAAAGCCGGACGGCAAGCCTTATGCGGGAGAAATTACATACCGCGGCGGCGTATATCGCAACGGACGATACGCCAAGCCGGCGGAAATAGGAGTCGACACTCCTTACACCGTAGGCAGCGACGGACGGTTGAACGTGATTTTCGATACGACGGATTTCTATGATCCCGCTTTGGAAAGCAACGCTTACTCCTTGTCGGCGAAGGACGAAATCGAAATTATATTGGAAGTTCAATTCGCGGGCGACGCGTACTATCCGATCATGGTATACAGCTCCGGAAACGCTAATCCGGTGGACAGAATTGAATTCGGGGACAAGATTCAGTCGCTTCGCGCGAATGCGTCCGGAACGAGGGAGACGTTTGTTTACTCGCAATCGGTCAACACGAGCGGGAGGTACACCCGGATCGATTTGTTAAACTACAGCGGCAAGTTCGGGCCTAACGATCAATTTCCGACGATCAGCCTTGCGACGGAATTTATGTGGTGGGGCGAAGCGTTCGTAGGCGATCAGGCCAGAGCCGAGCTGGTGAACAATCGGGGCACGCTTCCGGAAGGACAGAGCTACGAGACGATGAAATACCCGTTCTCGGATTACTATACCACTCGGCACGTTCAGGTGCTGAACGCGGCAACGATCTGGCTGGATAAAGCGGAGTCGGGAACGTTCAGTCATCGGCTGTATAACGATAAAGGCGAGTTTCTGAGAAGCTTTAACACGCGCGCAACCTTGGTTAATATGATCGGCGTGCCCGGCGTCGATATTTTCGGGCTGAAATCGGAGATTAACCGGGTTCGCAACGACATGGCGGGAACCTCGACCAGCGCGGCGTCGCCCTCCAACAACGATTTAATTATGCTGGAAACGCTAAAGCTGCTGGGCAAATTCAACTTGGGCGTAGGGCCGATGTCCATGCAATTGTACCCGACGGACGATCCGATGGCATACAAGACGATTATGCGTTTGCACACCTCGAACGTGCCGTCTGCGACAAGCGGCACGGCCGGAGGAAATGCTTCCGTATCGTTCTTCCAGAGCAACCAGCAAAGCTTTGCCCCGGGCGCCGGCGATATGAAAAGCATGGCTCTTGGCTCCTATGCCGCCGAGCAGCGTTCCGCATTCGCCAAAGCGCAGGCGGACCAAGGCACGATGAGCAAGGGCCCTATGTATACGGTCAGCGGTTATTACATCGGCGAGCTTCGCTATAACACGAAGACAGGCAAATGGGACAATATCGTTCAAGCCGGAGGCTTTACCGCGGGCGGAGGCTTCCAGTATCAGCAAGTATGGAATATGATGGCCGGATTCGTTCCGATTACGTTCTCTATCGATGTAGGGGCCGCGGTGGAGGTTTCCTTCAACACCAGCGTACTGTACGAGCAAATTCCCGGATACCCTTGGTCCGATCCGACGAAGACGAGCGTGAACGACTACTTGTCCTCCTTGCGCATTGTCGCTTATGCCGAAGCGTTCGGCGGCTTCGGCTTCGACTTGTCCGTCATCGCGCTGAAGATCGGGTTGTTCGGTCGGCTGCAAATCGATAACACGGCAACATGGCTGAACCGCGATTATTTGGCGAATACGAACGAAAGAGTGTTATCCGGCGATAAGCTGAACTTGCAGGGCATCGTCGGGCTTCGCGTCGTGTTGAAATTTTTGTTCATTTCGATTTCCTATGATTTGGCTTCTCTCAAGTACAGTCGTACGTGGTTATTCAAAAACTGGGACAAGATCGAGAAGTATTGGAATGAAAATTCGAAGCAAGCCTTGACATCGAAAAATGCCGCTCAAGCGATCAGCCTGTATCTGGAATCGATCGGTCAGCCGGAGATGGAGGTTTTGCAGTCGACGACGGTAGAGAGCCGCGATTATTTGAACGATTACGAACGTTCGTGGCAAGCCTCCAATGGCGGCGGAAATGCGCGATTGCGCAGCGCATTTGCCGTCAATAGCCCGAGCTCGACGATCGATACGCTGCAAACGAACGCTTACCCGTTCTCGAATCCGCTCGTGGCCGACGACGGCTCCCTGTTCGTTTACTTATCGGATGCGGGCAGTGCGAATGTCGAGGATACGGCGGCGTCGTGGGCCAAGTATAATGCCGCCTCCGGATTATACGAAGATCAAGGCCCGATTATTGCGGATCCGGCGATGCGCCGATTCGGGGACAGCAGTCTCCAGGTCGACGGGGAGGATGACTTGGTTGCGGCGGCTTGGGTCGCGCAAAGGCAGCCTCTCGCGAAGGAAACCGGCGAGACGATTACGAATGAAGAAATTTTGCTGATGAATAACGGTACGGAAGTAATGGCGGGCATTTATGACGGCGGCACGTGGACGACATATCCGCTAACCGACAATTTATCGCCGGATCTGGCTCCTGTCGTTGCCGTCGGCAACGATAAAGTATTCGTCGCTTATCGAAACGCTTATTCGCAAAATGTAGAGAACCCGTTCGATTTCACGGCGTTCGATTCGATTATGTATCGCGTATACGATCGTACGACCAAGACGTGGAGCGACCCGGAGCTGCTGTACAACGGATCGAACGGAACGATTATGGGAATTAGCGCGGCGGCTCTGTCCGACGGCACAAGCGCGGTTGCTTATGCGCTGAATACCGGCGGGCGGCAGGATGCCGCAGACAACGAGATCGTGTATGCCGTTGTGGACACAGGCAAAGACGCCGCGGCTGCGGCTGCAACCTGGAAAACCAAAGGCGTTGTGAAAAGCGTTCAGCTTACAAGCGATCAATGGGCGGATGAAAATCCGAAATTGACGAGCGTTCGCTGGACCGACGGCAGCGAGCGGTTTGTGCTGGCATGGTACAAAACGAGCATGAGCTCCTATGGCTCGCAAGTGAAGGATATCCCGCTGGCCGCCATTCGCGCCGACGGCGAATTGGACGACAGCTTATCCGATTTGACCGTTTCGATGAACGAGCCGGTTGATCCGGGTTTTGTATTTGCGAATATGTCGCGCGCAAGCAATACCGTCGATAACTTGTCGATCGTATGGAAAGCTTCCGAGGTCCATACGGACGAGGCGACGGGCGAGACGGTTTCGCGCGATCGATTGCGGGCGGTGAAGTTCGGCGCTGAGGGCAATCGATTTTATCTGAGCGCGGTCCAGGATATCGGCCAAGCGGAAGACGAGACGCAGCTCGATCAGCTTTCCGTCTATGTCAGCGGCGCGGACGGCCGGCAAGTGAAAGGTGTCTTGCTCGGTACCACCTATACGACAGATGCGTTCGAAGCCGGGAATGTGACGACGACCGACGGAGACAGCTTGCCTGTGTATGTCTCGAAATCGGTCAGCAACCTGTACACCTCTGCAGGCTATTACAAAAACAGCTTTAACGGAGGGCAAATATGGCTGAATCCGGAGGAAATCGTTAAAGGCTTCGATCTTCCGATTGAATTCTCGATCGTGAATGAAGGACTGGATTACATTCGGGAAGTGGAGATCGACGTGAACGGGGTGTCTAGGAAATACCCGGTTCATCTCTTGCCGAACAGTACGGAGCAATTGATCTACACGTACAGCATTCCGGATACGGTTGGCAATATCGAGTTCACGGTGAAGGCAACGTTCGCGGGCGGCGATGAGCTTGCGGATCAGGGACGCATTATTTTGGATATTGCGGATGTGGGCATGTCGGATATCGGCATGCAGGCCGAGGACGGCATCCGCAAGCTGTACGTTCCTTTGTACAACAAGAACGATGCGTCGCTTGCAGGCAACAAAAAGAAAACGGTCAAGCTGGGCTTGTACGGAAATACCATTTTCACGGACGAGTATGCGATCGGCGCCCCGGTAGAGATCAAGGACGAGCTGTCGCTGGGGATGATCGATAACGGCGGTTATGTCGCCGTGCTGGATTTTGACGTGAAATCGTATTTGGCGGCGCAAGGCAAAACAGAAATTCCGGACGACGGGCTTTATGTCTATTTGCATGCCTGGATCGAGGACGACGAAGGCAACATCGTTACGGAGTTCGACGATACGAATAATGTCAAATCCGTATACGTCGAGCGATTGGCGGTTAAATACGACAAGCCTCTCGTGCGAATGGAAACCGAGCAGGACAATACGGGCGTCGGCACGAATGTGGCATTCTCTATGCAGAATATGAACATGGCGCCTATTTCGAACGGGAATGTGGTCATGTATTTATTGGATGAAGAAGGAGCCGTGCTGGAGACGCAATATTTAAGAGCGGAATCGGATTTGCTGCAGCTCGGTTCGGAGCAACAAGTCCGGCATACCTTCAGCTTTGCTCGGAAGGGGTACGATATAAGAGCGGAGTTTTATCAGGAAAGCTTGGATAGCGCCAACAAAGAGCTAAGCTTGCTTACGATGTCGGGCGTATCGCTTCCTTTTAAATCCAATGTCACGACCTATAATGTAGATGTTCGGGATTTGAATTCGTCGCAGCTAGTAGCTGCGGCCGCCAACCAACACGCCACGGTTACGATTATGGATCGGGACGACCGCACGATTGCGTCCGGAACCGGCAACGCTGCCGCGGACGTTGCCTTGCTAGCTTCCGCCGCCGGCGCGGCCAATCTAATCAAGATTCGGGTAACGGCTTACCAAGCCGCCAACCCGTCGACTGCAAGCACGACGTATACGGTCAATCTGAACAATACGTCGACGGGCATCGGCAGGCTGACGGCTTCGACCGAGGGCTCCAATCCGATTGAGCCTGCGGTATATTGGGACGACGCCTCTGTTTACTTGAGCGAATACGATATTGCCGGCTATGAGATCGGCAAGGCGCAGGTCAATCTGAACAATCAAGGCTGGGTCGATGCCGTGAACGCTTACGACGGCTCGCAGCGGACGGAGGTTGCGAAGGCGACCGCGCCGGGAGCGTATGAGGCGCGCGTCAGAATCGTATTGACGAACGGGACGGTGCAGGAAGCGAACAAGCTGAGGTTTGTCATCGAAAGCCCGGTGATGGACCCTGTCAAATCGACGATTGAGCCTGTTGCATTGGAAAGCTTGGCGGACGCGACGTCGCCAATCACCGTGCATGTTATGTTGCGCAACGCGAACGGCTTTCCATTGGCGGGCAAGAACGTAGAGCTGACGCAAAGCTCGGGCATTGCCTCCGCGACTTATGCCGTCCAGCCGATAACCGATGCGAGCGGCAAGGCAACTTTTCAGATTACATCCGCCGTGTCGGGCTCGGCAGTATTTGCAGCCAATGAAGCGGGCGGCGACACGCTGGCGCAAACCGTAAACCTGACGTTCAAAGTCGGCGGAATCAGCTTGACGCGCACGACCGTCGAGGTGGAGTCCGGCGCTTATGCGGATGGAACGGACGAAGCGGCTGTTACGGTTAGCGTGTATGATGCGGCAGGACATCCGCTCGAGGGGGTCGAGGTGTATTTCTTGCCAACGTCGATTGCCGGAACGATGTCCATCGATCAAGATACAGGCTACACCGATGCGAATGGAAAATATACGGCCAGAATGACGAGCGATACGGCTAACTTCAATTATCAGTTCAAGATTATGTTCAACGGCAGCTTCACCACAGCCAAAGATTTTACGATCCGCTTTATTCCGGGGCCGGTCGATGGAAGTCAGATGAATATTGCCGTTCTGGGCACCGGTTCTTCCGAAGTGATGGCCAATGGCAGCGACAGAAGAACGATTCAAGTAACCGCGAGAGACGGCGCCAGCCGAGGCGTTGCGAACAAGTCGATCAGCTTGGCGGCCGACCTGCCGGGGGTTGCGATTTCCCCGGAGACGGCACTGACCAATGCGAGCGGCGAGGCGTATTTCTCCGTCACAGGCACGACGCTTGGCGAGGCGACGCTTACCGCTACTGAGGCGGAGATGCAGGCATCCAAGACGATCCGGCTTAAATTCGTCCCGGGTCCGTTCTCTTCCGGCACCTCGGAAGCCAGCATTACCGCAACGAAGATGGTAGCGAACAGCTCGGATACGGCAACGATTACCGCTTATATTCGCGATGCTTTCGGTCATCCCATCGCCAATCGTTCCGTGAGCTTGAATGCTATGCGTCAGGTGGGTACGGGAGTCGTTCCATCGAAGACGCTAACGACCGATGCGGATGGCAAGGTGGAGTTTACGATCACGGCTCAGTCTTACGGTTCAGTTGAATATCGTTTGCTGGTTAACGGCGTAACGTTATTGAAATCATTTTACGTGTTATTCGATTATGGCGCCGCCAGCGAATCGAACATGGAGATTTATGTATCCAAGCGAGAGATCGAGGCTAGAAATAACGATTCCGCTACCCTCACGGTAACCGTGAAGGATGAACTGGGACAGTACATTCCTTATGTGAATGTCCATGCTTCTTCGGAAAGTCCGAATGTAAGATTTTCTTCGCCGACCGCGGTCACAAGCCAGTACGGGCAGGCGACGTTCCTTGTCTATGGGGAAGCTGTCGGCACGGCAACGATCAACATCACGGTGGACGGTTCAAGCGCGGAGCTCGCGGAGACGGTTAAGGTGATCCCGGCGCCGCTTCAAGGCAGCAACGCGCGATTGACAAGCACGATCGACAAGCTTGAAGTGCTTGGCAACAATATCGATCAAGCGGTGCTGACGGTTACAGCGAAAGACCGCTTTGATAATCCTTATGCCGGGGCGGATGTCGGGGCAACGGTCAGCAATTGGCAAACGGGCGTGTCCTTCACCTTAAGCGGAACGACGGATGCAGGCGGGCAAGCGGTCATTCCGATCCGCTACTCCGGATCGGATACATTCGACGTGTATACAAGCGTGGTGTATGAAGGCAGCGCCGTCTCCCTTCCGGCAATCCGAAACTTAACGTTCGTACAAGGGCAAGCGGAGCTGCTGAATGCGGATATTTCGATCGATAAGCAAACGTTCAAAGTCGGCGAGAAGCCGAAGGTGACGATTGTGCTGAAAGCCGAGAACGGATTGCCGTACGAACAAACGGGTGCCGTTCAATATTACTATGAAGTGGCGGGCACCGTCGGGGACGGGAATACGCAATACGCGCGATCCTTCAATCTTCGCTCCCCGCGATGGGAAGACCCGTATGAGCCGTATGAGCTGTCGGATATTTTGCAGGCAGGGGCAGCTTCCTTGACCGTCTACTTGGCAAGCAATCAATCGGGGCGAATCGCGAAGCTGCAGGATCTTCCGATACTAACCTTTACTACGGGAGAATTTGCCGGCAATGCGACACTGACAAGCGATGCTCCCGGAGGTGAAACGCCTGCCAGCTTGCGGCAAGATTACTGGACGAATTTACAGGCGACAACAACCGATGTTGGCGGCAATCCTATCGGCGGCCGAACGATTTCTCTCCGGGCGTATGTGTGGGACGAGAATCGGCAGGAGCTGGTGATCGATCCGCAAACGACGATCGTCCCGACAGGAAATGCAGTGACTGACGCGAACGGAACGGTAACGTTCAAGGCCAAGCGCAGCGAAGCGGGGGATGTTGTCTTTGAAATGTATGATGAGGAGCTGGGCCGGGTTATAGGCTATACGTATTATCATCGGTTCACCCGGCAGCTTTTTGATCCGGAGCAATCGCGAATCGAAGCGGATCATCTGGAGCGGCTTGCCGACGGAGTCGAGAGCTCGCTGATTACGATTCATATGACGGGTACGGACGGGCAACCGATGGTTGGACAATCTCTGGCTTACTACGGATACGGAACGGACAAGGTTCAGGTAGAGGAGCTGGATAGTCAGAACGGTTCGGATGCGGACGGCGTATATCGCTTCAAGGTGACGAGTCAAGCGCCTGCCGATGTCATCCTGTATTTTGCCGATATTTATCATGGGATCAGCACCTCCGTACCGGTTATGCTGCGATTTGTGACGCCGGAGCAAAAAATCGACACGCGGCAATCTACGGTTGCGGCAGTGGATGCGGCGGTTGTAGCCGACGGAAAGCAATATGGCATTGTGGCTGTCGATATCGTCGATCTGACGAATACGCCGATCGCTTATCGTAAGGTTCAATTGCTTGCGTTGAACGGAAGCTCGGTCATTGATGTCGAGATGCTGGACACGGATGCCGAAGGCAAGGCGCGGTTCTACGTTTCCAACAATGAAGTAGAGGAAGTAACGTATAAGGTTGTCGATGTCATAAGCGGACTGGAGCTGGAAGAGCAGGCTGCCTTAATATTCGTAGCGGGCAATTTGGATGCGGCTCGTTCCAGCGTGACAAGTACGCATACCGAGGTGCCGGCGGACGGGCAGTCCGCTGCAACGATTGAAGCCGTGCTCGTAGATACGGACGGTCATCCGCTGTCGGGTCGGCAGATTCGTTTGGAGGCGATGGGAAGTCAAGGAACAATCGCACCGCAGCTTGCCGTTACGAATCACGAGGGCAAGGTCGGCTTTACGGTGAGCCGAACCGAAGTAGGCCCGCTTACGTACGCTGTCGTCGACGTGGCGACAGGGCTGACGCTTCCGACTTCCATTACGATTGACTATGTGGCAGGCGCTCCGGATGCCGGTCGTTCAGAGGTTGCCGTTCGTCCCGCTATCGTCGTTGCGGACGGCTTGAGCAAGTCCGCGATTACGGTTGCCCTTAAAGATGCCTGGGGTCATGCCGTAGCAGGCGCGAACGTCCGATTGACGGCGGATGGCGGCAGCTCGACGATCACGGCGGTTAACGCGGTTACCGATGCTTCGGGAACGGCTGTATTCGAAGTGACGAGCAGCGAAGTAGGCCCAGTTGCTTACACGGCCTATGCCGGGCTGCCGGGCGATTCCGAGATCGCGATTGCCGGGCAAGGGCGGGTGATCTTCGTGGACGAAGACATTGATTTGGCATCAAGCGTCACGGCGGTTGCTTCCTCGGTAATGGCGGATGGCGTTGCTGCTGCGAATGTGACGGTCGCGCTGCGGGGCAAAGACGGTCATGCGTTGACCAATCGCGCGTTGCAGTTGCAGGTTGAGGACCATTCGGGCAGAACGTGGAGCGCAATGACGGATGACGATGGCGTTGCGACGTTCGCAGCAACAAGCTCCAAGGTAGAGGATATCACCGTGTATGTAACCGATGTGCTTACCGGCTTGGAGCTGCAGTCCAAAGTCATTCTCTCGTTCATCGCCGGAGACGTTGATCTCCACGCTTCCGACATCGCAGTGGCGCCTGCCGCAGTTCCTGCGAACGGGACTGCGAGCGCAACGATTACGGTCTCCGCGAAGGATGCTTACGGGCACGTACTGGGCGGCCAATCCATTGCCTTGCACGACGGTGCGGCAGTAGAGCGGCAGACGACCGATGCGAACGGGCAAGCAAGCTTCTCGGTTACCCATACTGTCGTTGAAGACAAGAGCTACAATGTATATGTGTCGGTAAGCGGGGCAGATCAACTGCTCGGCGCAGCTAACGTTGCGTTTACGAATGGCAGTCTCGATCCGGCGGCATCCGCCATTGTGACCGATGCCCAGGCGCCTGTCGTCGCGGACGGAACGGCTACCGCCGCCATTACCGTGACGGCAGTAGACGAATACGGACATCTGATGGCGAATCGCGAGATCGAGCTGTTGGAGAGTGCGACGAATCGTCACTGGCGCGGCATGACCGACGCGAACGGCAAGGTGCAATTCGAAGTCGGCAGCACCGTCAGCGGGCAGCGTACTTATCGAGCGTACGATGTAACCGAGCATACGGAAATTCAAGGCTCCGTTACGATTACGTTCGTTGCGGACACGCCGCCAACGCCGCCGATTAATCCGAGGCCGCCTGTGGAGCCGGAGCCTGTAGAGTCGGGGACGACCGACGACGAGGATCAGGGATTGTTCAAGTCCGGTATTCTCGATATTGAGAATGTATTGACGCGTTTCCGCATGCGGCTCGCGCGTACAGCGGAGGAGAATGGCGCCGCCGGATTTACCGATCTGGACGGACATTGGGCGGCTCCGCCGATTGGTCTGTTCGCCAGATTGGACGGGATTCGCGGTTATGCGAACGGTACCGTTCGTGCCGGGCGTACGATTACGCGCGCGGAATTTGCTTCCTTGCTTGTGCAACTGCTGGGGATTGAGAATACGGGAACGAAACAGTGGTCTTTAAGCGACATCGACTCGCATTGGGCTTCCGCTTCCATTGCCGTATTGGCCGGACACGGCGTAATCAACGGTTATTCGGACGGCACCTTCCGACCGGATCAGACGATCACCAGAGAAGAAATGGTGACGCTGCTGCTTAATCTCGTTCGTGTGAACGAGCTGCCTGATCGCTATGCGCATACGTTTACGGATGCCGGCGAAGTCAGCCCTTACGCTGCGCAGGCGGTACAATTTGCCGCCAATGCGGGGGTTGTGAACGGGTATCCGGACGGCACATTCCAACCGAAAGGGAATGTGACCCGAGCGGAAGCGGTTGTGATGGTGCTGAACCTGCTGTTGCTGGAGCAAAGCATTCATGCTTTGCTCCAGCCGGAATTGACGAAGTGATTAAATGAACATGGGCGCTTTCAACGAGACCGGCCCCAGTTAATGAGACAGGGGCCGGTCCGCCTTATTGAACTCGAAATAGCCAGTTGCCGGTATTCAACCGGCGACTGGCTATTTCGTTGCGCCCCGATACGAATCGAGTTACAGCAAAGAATGTACTCTTGGATCGTTTGTACAACGTGGACCTGCACAATCCCCATGTCTTAGGGAAAGCCATCGCGTTTCTCGACATTTTGAGCTAAAATTGCTCCCAAGGTTCAACATTTTTCTCGCCTCAACAGGATTTCCGAGGGGCGATGTTGAACGTCTAGACAAAGGGGTTCGCCCCTGCGGATGGGATGATCTGAACAATCATCGCGATATCGGGAGAGAGCGAACGATTTTTGCTCGAAGGCCGGGGGGCCGTTTATTCCAATCCATTCTTGATGCAGCGCGGTCGGGATTCGTCTGCGCAAGCTCCAATTGCAAGAGTTCCGTTGGGGCGGCCGGCTCGGTCTGCCGAATAGGGAATTGCGGCTGAAGCGTAGCTATGGCCAAAGCCTGCGCATCGAGAACGAGTCCGGCGCCGGAGCGAAGGTCTCGTTCGTCGTCAGCAAGCATATGGGGTGAACTTAATCATCGACTACAACAAGAAGAAATTAAGCGACTATTTGACAGGTCTCCCGCTGGAGCTTGCAATGTTTATAGAACTGGCGACGATGCTGGCGGAGATGGTGCGCCGCGAGCATCGGCAGACGACAGCGATCGGCTGCGTGGCTCCTGCCAACATTTATATTTTATGGGAGGAACGATCGGCGAGCTTGTCCGAGCGAATGGACCGGCATGCGCCTTATCGTTCTCCCGAGCAGTCGGGGCGGCTTAATCGTACGCCGGATTCGCGCAGCGACCTCTACTCGCTGGGCGTTATTTATTACGAGCTGTTGACCGGCCAATTGCCGATTCGTCCTGCGCGCGACGAGGACTGGGACACCGCCCATGTATTGCAGGCTCCGCTTCCGCTGTCCGAGCTCCGGTCGGGAGCGGAGCAGCCGCTGCAAGGGATTGTTATGAAGCTGCTGGCCAAGTCTCCCGACGATCGTTATCAGAGCGCTTACGGCGTGCTCGACGATTTGCAGCGATGCCGCACGATGCTTGGCAATACCGGCAAGCTGGTTCCTTTCCAGATCGGCCGGCTGGATGCAAGCCGCTTGTTCCGCCCCTCGGGCTTCTTGTACGGGCGCGGCGACGCGCTCGGGCGGCTGGAAGAAGGGCTTGAACAAGCGGCTGGCGGAACGCCGGCGTTTCGCTGGGTGACCGGCGGCGAAGGAAGCGGCAAGACGGCGCTCGCTCGCATGTTGCGGCTAACCGTTGCCCGGCGGGGAGGGCGGTTTGTGGAAGGAGAATGCCCGCCTTTGCGGCAAGCCGCCCCGTACGAGCCTTTGATCCATGCGCTTCGGCAATGGATCTCGCAGCTTTGGAGCGAGCCGAACGATGTTGTTGCGCCGCTGAAGGAACGGCTTCAAGCCGAATTCGGGCAAGAAGCGGGGACGGTGGCGGCGCTGCTGCCGGAGGCTGCGACGCTGTTCGGCCAGGCGGGCACGTCCGTCGTCCCGGACACGGCGGAGGACAATATGCGTTTCAGGCAATTGTTGCCGAAGCTCATTCGTTGTCTGGCTGCGCATATCTCCCCGCTCGTTCTGTTTATCGATTGTATGGAACGCGCCGATGCAGGCACGGTTGCCGTCATTCGCACGCTCATGCTGGAGCAAGAGGCATCCAGGCTGTTCGTTATCGGAGCCTATCGGACGGGGGGAGAGCCCGGCGGCGCGCACGGGGAGCGGCGTTCAACCCGGAGCCAGACGTGCGAAGCGCCTTGGCTGGCCGAGCGAACGGGTGCTCGTCCGGAGGAGCAGGTCGCGCTCCTGCCGCTCGGTTACGAAGAGGTCCGGCAGTATGTCGCGGATGCGCTGCGCGACCATTCCGCCCGTACCCGCGTGCTTGCCAGAGCGGTGTATAACCGGACCGGCGGCTCGCCGCGCGAGGCAAGCTTGCTGCTGGAGGCATGGGTTCGGGAGAAGCAACTGGCATTCGACGATCGGCAGCGGCAATGGACGTGGGATGCGGAAATTGTGCGGCTGACGAGCGATTCGGCGTCGGATCTGCAACGGATGGAGGCGAGCTTCGCCAAGCTCCCGGACGACACGAAGGCGTTGCTGGCGATGGCCGCCGCCATCGGCTCGTCCTTCCGCTTGGCGCTTCTTTCCGAGGCGTGCGAGTACACGCCGGAAGCGGCGTTCCATATGCTGCGCGGCGCCGAGGCGGAAGGCATTGTCGGGCGCGAAGACGGGATAGAGTCCGGGGACTTGCGGGAGAACGCGTATTTGTTTTTGCACGATCACCTGCATCGGCTGGCGTATGCGTTCGATGCAGATCGCAACGCCCAGCGGCATTGGCGGATCGGGAGGCTGCTGCAGGACCTCCTGCCGGAAAGCGGCGACGCTTCGTGGCCGACGGCGGTCGATCATTTGAATCTGGGCGTTCGGGCCATGCCGGAGCAAGAATGGCGGCAATTGGCGGCGGACAATCTGCATGCCAGCGCGAAGGCGTTGGAGGACGGGCGATTCGAGCAAGGGAAGCGGTATGCCGAAGCCGGGCTGAGGCTTGTAGAAGAGCCGAAATTACCCGAGCCGGGAACGGCATATGTTCAGCTTCAGTTGAATTTGGCGTGGGCGACGTATATGTGCGGTCATTCCGCGCAGGCGCGGGAGCTGATGCAGGATTTACTGAAACGCGACGGTAAATTGAGTCGGGTGGAGCATGTGCAGATTCGGACGGCGCTCATTCAGTTTCACACGCATGTGAACGGCGGCATCGCCGTCCAATACGGCAAAGAAGCTTTGGAGGGATATGGCTGGGCGCTCAAAGAGAAGCCGTCTTTGCTGTCGATTGCCAAGGAGGTTGTGCAGACGCAGTTCTTCCTGTATCGCAAGCGAGGCAAGCTTCGGCTGCAGTCCCCCGGTCACGATGAAGAATATGCGGCGCTATGCAGCCTGATGCTGCGGCTTTCCTTCCCGATGCTGCTGCACAATGTGGAGGGGCTTATTGAGTTATATGCGCGATTTATTCGTTACGGGATTCGGAAGGGGATCAATGAGTCGCTCGCATGTATTATCGGAGTCTACGAAATTCTGGTGCAGAGAGTGCTTCCGGACTATGCGCAGGTTGCTCTGTTCGCCGATTTGGTGAATCGCCCCGATATGGACTTGTCCGGAACGCAATTCAAATATCGCTTTGCGTTTATAAGCGGAATTTGCGGCCAACTGGACAATCCCGCAGAGGCGTCCGTTTATCTGGAGCAAGCGCTGCGTCGCGGCATGGAGGCCGGGGATAAAGATTTTGTCAATATGACCGCGATTGTTTGCTTGATTACGCATAACGGAGACTTGTACGCGCTTGGCGAGCTGCTGGACTACTTTGCGAAGCATGTGCGGCGGCATGCGGCCGACAAAACGCTAGAAATTGCGCGGATTGCCGCGAGCTATGCGGCGGCTCTTCAGGACGAGCAGGCGCTGGAGCGCTTTATCGCGATTCCGGAGGCCTCCGGGTCGGGCGAGAAGGAAGAGGACAACTACAGCTATTGCTGCAAGCTGGAAGCGGCCTTCCTGGCTGGCCGGTACCGAGAGGCGCTGCACTGGGCAAGGCGCGGCCGGGCCAACGAGTTTGCGTCGGATTGGGCGCGCGTCCGCCGGCATCGCCTGTACGAGTCGCTGGCTCTAGCCGCTTTATATCCGCAGGCGAGCGCGGAAGAGCGCAAGCGCATCCGGCAAGCCATTCGCGCGCAATTGCGCAGAATGGCGAAATGGAAAGGCCTCTTCGGCTTTAATTCCACTGCGTATCGGTTGATGAAGGCGGAGTGGGAGCGCATGTCCGGAAAATCGATGGAGGCGCTGCGCGAGTATATGCTTGCGGTGAAGCAGGCGCGATCGGAAAAAAACGGGCTGATGGAAGGCGTGGCTTGCGAACGGCTTGCGCTCTACTACGAGCAAGATATGATAAGCCGATCGGGGGCGATGATCGCGATGATGGACGCCTGTACAGCTTATTCCGTATGGGGCGTTACGGTGAAAGCGACCCAAATTCGGAGCCGGCATGCCGAGCTGCTGCAGGTTGCGCCTAAGCCTTACGAAGCGCAGTTCAGGGTCGAAGGCGACCCTCCGCGCATGCAATTGCCGCAACCGGAGCATGCGGCGGCAAGCCAAGCCGAGACAAGCGACGGAGAGCTGCTGGAACATATCGTCAACGGGTTCGGCGCGAGACGGAGCAGTTGGCCGGAAAGCGTCCTTGAGGCGGCGTTGCGTCAATCGGGGGCTGAGCGGGGCGTTGTATTACGCTGCGAGGAGGACGGCTTCGCGATCGAAGCGCAGTCGGAGCCGCCGCCGGACGACGGAGCGTCCGGGTTGTATGCGGAGAGCGCGGCGCGCCACGCGGCGACGCATGAGCCGATCGTGCTTCACGATGCGCTCCAAAGCTATTTTGTGAAAGACGCCTATATCGCGTCTTGCCGTCCGCGATCGATTCTATGCATGCGGATTGCCGTTCCGGGGTCGCGCGCTTCCTATGTTCTCTACTTGGAGAATCGCCATGTGCCGGGAGTGTTTACGAACCGCGACTTGAATGTGCTTGTGCTGATCGCGACCCGAACGATCTATTTCAGCATGCTGGACAACGAAGCGGCCGCCGCATCCGAAGCGGCAGGTGCAGATGCACGCGATTCGCGCGCTTCCGCATCGGCCCCGTCTACGTTCGTCGAGCCGCTGACAGGGCGGGAAGTCGAAATTTTGTCCGCGCTTGCGGAGGGCTTGTCCAATAAGGAAATTGCGGAGCGTTTCGGCATAGCCGAAACGACGGTCAAGACGCATACGACCCGTATCTTCGGCAAGCTGGGCGTGAAGCGGCGCGGGCAAGCCGTCGCTCTGGCCAAGCAACTGCAAATCATCGATTAATTGAAGCCTGTGGAAGGGCGTTTTCTCAAATCGGCAACCGGGTCGGGGGGGAACGCCCCTTTTGTATAGGCATATACTCGCACAAGGTTTTATTATTAGGGAAATAGTGTTAAATTATTTATTTAGTAGCATCTCTTTAGAGAGGAGCAAAACAATATGTTCATCGTAAACGTAGAAGGCGCGGTTTGCAGAGGGGATAAATGGCTGGTTATTACACGCAGTGCGAAAGAAGAACATGCGGGCGGCACACTGTCTCTTGTGGGAGGCAAAGTGGACATTGAAGGGGGCTCGCTCGAAATTCTGGAACGGACCGTAAAGCGAGAAGTGGATGAAGAGGTTGGCGTCAAAATCAAAGATGCCGTTGCTTTTGTTTATAGCTCCTCCTTCGTGACGGATGACGGACGCAACGTTATAAATATGGTCTTCCTATGCGAATATGATACAGGCACGGCACATAGCAAGAGCCCCGATGAAGTTGAAGCCGTATACTGGATGACCTTCGACGAAATAATGGATCACCCCGCAGCCCCTCCTTGGACAAAAGAAAGTTTGAGAAGGGCGGCAGCGCTGGCCGAGAGATTGCAGCAGCGATGAAATATGGGAACAAAGCAAGCCGTCTTAACGGCAAGGTGGCCAGACGAACGAGAGAACCTTACTAGACTAACGAAATAAGCACTCCTGAGAAGCACTTATTTCGTTCGAAGTCTCGCACGCAGTCGAATAAGTGCTCCACAAGGCTGCTTAATCGCTCGTTGTGTACGGGGAAGTAACGTTGGCTTCGGATTAAGCGTCAGTGCGAGACGCCTAATCCGGAATGGAATCGTTAGCGAGTCCGATAAACGTCTGTACCAAGCCCTTATTTCAGCGTGAGGCATGGTTGGTCGGCTGACCAAACCCCGATGCCTCGAAACAAGTCGTCGCCGGGTTTCTCGACACGCTGGAGCTTAATGAAGGATGCCGGTTTTGTCGGTTTATTGCACAAACGCCCTCTAAGGACGTCTTATTGTACTTGCGAAGGAGAACTTGGGTTATTCCAAATTTCTTAAACCGTCTGGAGGGAGTCAGCGACAATTATGTGGGCGGAATTGGCTGCGTTTCTTAAAGCAAATACAGCGGAGACCCTTGTCATCTCGCTTCTGGGCACGCTTCTGGTCTGGATGTACAAGCAATTCAAAGCGATGATCGACCACGGACAACAGACGAAGCAGGCGGCGGCCCAGCTCAAGCAAGGTATCTTCACCAAGCTCGAATTGAGCATCGCCACCGTGCTTCATCTGAAGGACGAGGCAAGCAAACGGCTTCTGTACGATTTGTTGGGGGAGTGCGGTCCGCATTTGACCGGTATGCAGCGCCAAGTAGTCCGGGATTATTGCAAGCAGTTCGATCCGATGCTGCTTCATTCCTTGCAAGCGTTGACCGTGAACGAGGTGGACAAGCTTGGCCGGCAATTGGACAAAATAAGGGACGATCAAGAAGACTCCGAGTGGTTGCATTATATTCAAAGGCTATTTGCCCCTTTCGGACCCATTGTTATTTTTATTTTGATCGCATTGTATCTTGTGTTTATATTCGCGCTCATGAATCAATGGTCTAATTTATGGGTAAAAATATATATTTCTCTACTTGGAGCTTCAATTTTTTTCTCTATTGTTATGACCGTTAGCTTTTTGTACTTTCTTGCCAAGAGAAAGCTAGGCAAACAAGGGGCAAAACGCTGGTGCATGATTGTGTTGCTCATTGCCTCCCCTGCCTTAGCTTTCATCGTCAATCGGCTTGAAATGTTTGTTGTTGTGATCGCCGTTCAAATAGCTGCAATCTTATTTTTATCACGGAGCAAGCGGCCTTCGGAAATTATTCGACCATAAAAGCCACTCCCCGTCATGTGTGATATAATCTTGTTGCATCATGCAGCTTGTCGGCATGCTAAAGGATAATCATTCATGCAAGGGGATAAATGACTTGAATAACATACAGCTAGAACTGTTTGAGGACATAGCTGACATAACGGGCAAGAAAAAAACGGATACTAGCTCGACTTTTCTTGATAATATGAAATTGCCGATTCATCGCTGGTTCAGGTATTCGGCGGGGTTTTCGGCGGAATGGGTGGAGAGCGTCATTCGCTCCCGCTTAACGGACGATCCTGAACAAAACCTTATCGTGTTCGATCCCTTCACCGGGTCGGGGACGGTGCTGCTTGCCGGCGATCGTCTGGGCGTGAACAGCATGGGAGTCGAAGCGCACCCCTTCGTTGCCCGAATAACGAAAGCGAAGCTTATGTGGAATACGGACGTCGAACAATTCCAGAGCTGCGCAATGAAGCTGCTTGAGAGGGCCAAGCGGGAGAGCGGCTCGACGGAGGGCTATCCGGATCTGATCTACAAATGTTATCCCCCGGATTCGCTGCGGCAACTGGATGCGATTATGAAAGCATGGCAAGCCGGCGGCGACGATTCGCCCGAGCATAAGCTGGCATGGGTGGCGCTGATCTCGATCCTTCGAGCGTGCGCGCCCGTAGGAACGGCCTCGTGGCAATATGTGCTGCCGAACAAAACGAAGGCTCGAACGGAACAGCCTTTTGAAGCGTATGAGAAGCAGATTCATCTGATGGCATCCGATATGAAGCATATGCAGGCTGCGCAAGGCTCGCCCAAGGCGCGCTTTTTTCAAGAGGATGCAAGAGAGTGTCCCTCTATCCCCGACAATTGCGTGGATCTGGTGATTACTTCGCCGCCCTACGCCAACAATTACGACTATGCCGACGCTACCCGGCTGGAGATGTCCTTCGCGGGGGAAGTGTCGGGCTGGGGCGATTTGAGGGAAAAGGTGAGCCAGTATCTGGTTCGCTCATGCACGCAGCATGTTTCCAAGTTCAAGAACGATACGTTCGAAATCGTGAAGGACGAGCTTTTGAAGCCCATTTACGAGGAATTGTTGCAGGTGTGCGAGAAGCTGGATGAAGAACGTATCCATCATGGCGGCAAAAAAAATTATCATACGATGATTGCCACATACTTTCTGGACTTGGCCAAGGTGTGGGTGCAGCTCCGAAGGGTATGCAAGGACGGCTCCGACGTTTGTATGGTTATAGGCGATTCGGCGCCTTACGGCATTTACGTTCCCGTCGACCGATGGCTGGGGGAGCTTGCCGTTGCCGCCGGCTTCAAGGATTACCGCTTCGAGAAGACGAGAGACCGCAATGTAAAATGGAAAAATCGTAAGCACGACGTTCCTTTGAAGGAAGGACGACTCTGGGTGAAAGGGTAGGTGTACGATGGCCGAATCTCCGTCTCATAAATTTGGACAAATTATCGGCGACTTGATGGAAATCGCAATCCATCCGCTGCTGGTCGAGTTCGCCGGTAAGTACGGACTGTTCCTGGACAAGAAAGGCTTGCGAAAAGCGAGAGGCAAAAATAAAAAGCTGAGCTGGGTCGACCTGTACGGCAACAAGCACGACCTTGATTTTGTGCTGGAGAAGGGCGGCAGCGAGGGCGTTATAGGAGAGCCGGCCGCTTTCATCGAAGTGGCTTGGAGACGTTATACGAAGCATTCGCGCAACAAGGCGCAAGAAATTCAGGGCGCAATTGTGCCGCTAAGGGAAACGCATCGAAAGAACGCTCCGTTCGTGGGCGTGTTCTTATCGGGAGAGTTCACGGACGGGGCGCTGAAGCAATTGGAATCGCTTGGCTTCAATATTCTTTATTTCGAGTATGCCACGGTCGTTGAAGCTTTTAAAACGGTGCACATCGACGCCCGCTTTGACGAGGATACCTCCGATGAGGAGTTCAAGAAAAAAATCGATGCGTGGGAATCGCTAACGAACGAAGAGTGCTCCGCTTTGGTGGACAAGCTGCTCGAGCTGAATTCCCCGGGGCTGGAGAAGTTTATGGACAGTCTGGAAAGCACGATTACGCGGCAAATCGAGTCGGTCGGCATTTTGCCTTTGCACGGCGAAGCGGCCGAATATAAGTCGGCGGGAGAGGTGCTCTCTTTTATCGGCTCGTACGACGAGACCAAGACCGCGGCCCGATTCGTCAGATACGAAGTAGTCGTCCAATACAGCAACGGGGATCTTATCCATACCGAGTTCGAGAGCAAAGAAGAGGCGCTGGAATTTTTGAAAGGCTTTGAACGCGCGTAATTATTCCCTGGTCCTAGATATGAAGTATAATTCCATAATCGGAATTCGGGCCGCCTTCGTGAAGGCGGCTCTTTCTTTTGCCGATAAAAACTTTATAAAGATAGCGGGAGGCGAAGCTTATGGGACAAACAATAGAAATATCGTGGCTTAAAGTAACGTACCAAATCGGATTCGGCGAATTTACAACCTTTATGTCGGATATGGAAGAGGCCATTCAGGCGAGGAAGAACGGCTTGGAGCAGGATTTCGAGGAGCAGTCCCGGGGGCTGGACGACGAAAGCAAAGACGGTCTGTTTCAGGCTATGTATTTGGATGATTATTCTACAATAAAAGAATCGTTCCCGAATATTTTGATAAGATCGATGATATTCTCTTGCTACTCCTTCTTCGAGGCGCAGCTCAAAAACGTGTGCGATGTTCTCCATCGCAGCTATCGTTTTCCTCCCTTAAAAAAACAAAATTTCGGCATCATTCAATCGAAGCAGTATCTGAGCAAGGACGACGCTCTGGCTTCGTTATTCGACGGTAGATCGTGGGAACAAATCGATGAGATCAGGCGGATTCGCAACTTTATCGTGCACGAAGGAAAGAGCGTCGTAAGGGCTGGAGACGAAGTATACGCGATTATGCAGACGATGAGCCATATGATAAATGTCGCGCCTTTTGCAGCATCGAAGTCGAGCAAGGCTCAAATATATACGGTGGCATTTCAATACGAGTTTGTCCGTTACATGATTGCGACGTTCACAACGTTCCTCCATCAGCTTTGCACGGCGCTGGACGCCTTGGAGCTGAAGAAGGATATTGAATAATGCGAGGGGACATGATACCATTTACCTATCCTTGGGATTAAAGGCAGGGGAAGTTAAGGGAATGCTTCGGCGAATGGGGAAGGCTCCGGCGGAGAAGGTAGAAGAGGGGAATTAGCAATGCAAGGGCATATGCCTAATCACCACTCTAATACCAATTCTATGGAGGGACATTTTATGTTCATTTTTCTCGTGATCCATCTCATTTCCATGCTGCTCCTGTACCCTATCAGAAAGCTGTATCCGAAAGTATTTCCGCTGCTGCGGAACGCTCTAGGATTAGACGCTTTCGAAGTGAATCTGTATTTTTTCGCTATGGCGGCCCTTTATTATTATTGGGTTTATCAGACGGCTTCGAAGCTGTTAGGGCATTAGTCTCAGGGGGATAAGGCTCCGAAAGTCATCGTTCCGATGTCTTGAGGGGCTTTTTCTTTCCGATTGCGATACCGAAGGGGGCATAATGATGTGGCAAAACATGTTCAGAACGAAGTATCCGGCTCTCGCCTACCGCAAACGCTATCGCTGCCCGGACTGTTCGGAATATACGCTTCATATCGAGCATGACTGGTATGCGGAATGCGAGGACGGATGCGAGTCTATCGAGCTGGCGGAGGTAATATTCGGAATCTATGAGGACAATAATTACGAGGGGTATTATACGACGGCGGAAATCAAGGAGCTTTTCTGGGACGTGGATGAGACGGTTGAAGAGACTATGGACGCCGTTCGGCGGCAAAACCGGACCGAGAGTCTCTATACTCCCGACCAGATCGATCGAATGAACCGTCTATTCGTGCAGTCCGCCCATATCGACGAGCTTTTAACCGATTATATTGTTCATTACTATAGAGTCTGCCCGGAGCTGGAAAATAATCGTTCCGCCTTGAACGATCGCGATATCGTATTAAATCTCATTGAAGACACCCATTTTTTCGTAAACAAAGCTTTAAACGAGCTTGTATTGTATGAATACGGCGTAGACCAATTCGATAACGAGAAGACGCATTCGGGCCGATTTTTTTTCAACAATCTGAAATTTCATATCGTCTGTTCGTGGGAACGAATGATTACTTTGTTAGCCCTGCTATTCGATGTCGAATTCAGCGCCCATAAAAAGTATGAAAACTCGTTTAACGCGTTGTTAAAGAAGCTGATGAACAATGACGGGTTTATACAAACAAAAGCGTATAGTTCGATGAACGGGCTCGGCAAGCTTCCATTTTTTAAATCGATTTCCGAGACCAGACAAAGAAACGATCATGAGTTCTCCGAGCATATGGACCGGATGTTCGAGGCTGCAAAGCGCAACAATTACGACCCCGAGCATAATTTTGACCGGGAGCTTGCGATCGATGCCGAAGCGATACTTGATAATATCGAATCGTTATTCGTCCTATTGGAAGAGGCCGTGGCCCATTTTACGAGCAAAGCGTTATCCGATACGAATACGATCGAGGTTCCGTCGGTGCTGAAGCAAGCTTACGCCGCGGACTTCGACATGCTGGTGGAAGAGCTTAATCGATTCCAGCCGCTAACGTTCGAGAACCAATTGAAGGCTTTATATGACGGGGGCGTAAAGCTAATTAAGGAAATAGAAGGGCAAACTATTATCGGCGGAGCAAGGGGCGATATTGATATTTTTAAGGAGATATACAAGTATCACGTTGATATTGTTTTCAGGCTGCATGAAGTAACCCGCTGTTTTTTCGATTACGGAAGATGCTTGAATGGGACGATTCACAACGTTTATCCGTTTCCGAGCTTTATGGTGAATAAGGAGTATTTTGTTTATGCGGCTTTGTATCGGACGTATGCCTGCTGCGATAAACTAGGGAAGCTAATCGCCAAGCTGTTTTTATTGACTCCAGCCAACAAGATTTATTTTAAAGATGCGGTCGAGCTCGCCCGGCACAATGAAGCGCTGCAATCGACCGCGCTGCTGAACATGATAACGGAGCTGGCCGATAAGGAGTCCTTCGCACAGCTATCCCAGTACCGAAACGACTTGTTTCATAATATGAGGCCGGGAAAGCTGTACGGCAACGAAGGGGCCGAAATTCATCACCGTTATATGATATATATCACGTTTGAAATAAGCGACGCTTTATTGCAAATATCGAATGAACTCAATAAGCATATCGTGTCCCGATTTAATTTAAAACAACGTACGGCCGTTAAGGGGTGGTAACCGTCGAGCTTTCTCGATGTCGCTATAGAAGCGGGCAAAGCCGCGAATTCGTTGGTTGGCATTTTATACGCCATGATTAGCACCATCGTGTCGGAGCGATTTAGTCGTAAAAGTCAGATGCAGCAGTGGATATCCGCTCATCCCATGAAGTCCGCGCCTTAAAGGCGCGGACTTTTGTTATGATGCTGATTTTTCTTAACGAACCCCTTACTTTTGTTTATTTCCAACGTTGTTCGTCTTCTTTACAATGTAAGAGCAGTCACACAAACAGAGGAGGGTTAGATTAATGTTAAACAAAAAAAGAACAGCCGTGTCCATGCTTGCCCTGGCAATTGTGTTATCCGCTTGCTCAACCCAATCGAACAAAACCGAAAGCGTCGACCGTGACAGCTCCGCCGCTTCTGCCGAGTCGGGTCAATCCGCAGCATCGGGTAAGAAGGTAGAGCTTCGCATGTCCTGGTGGGGCTCGGACGAACGCCACGAGAAGACGAAGCGAGCGATCGAGCTGTTCGAGTCGAAAAACTCGGGTATTACGATTACAGGCGAATATTCAGGCTTCGACGGGTACATGGATAAGCTGAATACGCAGATCGCCGCGGGCAATGCGCCCGACTTGATTCAATTGGGCGGCAACATTAAGGAGTACGTGGATAAAAATGCGCTGCTCGATCTAACCCCGTATGTAGGCGCCACGATCAAGCTGGACGACTTCAACCGCAGTCTGGTAGAGTCGGCTACGTTCGACGGCAAGCTGTTCGGGGTATCCCTTGGCGTAAGCTCGTCCGCCCTGTTGTACAACGCAAGCATGTTCGAGAAGGCGGGCGTCGCGCTTCCCGCGGGGGATTGGACTTACGAGGATTTGAAGCAGAAGGCGATTGAAATTTCGCATAATCTAGGCAAAGGCAATTACGGCGTATACGACCTGTCCGGCGATCCGGGCACGCTCGCTTCTTACCTTGGCGCGAACGGCCAAGAGCTTTACCGCGACGGGGCGCGTCATTTCGAGAAGGAAGATATCGTGAGATGGTTCGCGATGTGGTCGGATATGCGCAAAGAGGGGGCGGTCGTGCCTGCGGACGTTCAGGTTGCAAGTCCTCCGAGCGCGGTGGACAAATCGCTGGTCGTTAAAGGCCAGGTGGCGATCCAAAGCGCTTCGGCCTCGCAGATCGGCGGCTTTCAGGAGCTGACGACAGACAAGCTCGGCTTGCTGATGTATCCCAGCGGCCCGGCCGGCAGCGGCATGATTCCGCCAATTCCCAGTCAATACATTACCGCGTACGAGGGAACCAAGCATAAGGAAGAGGTTGCGAAGTTTATCGACTTCATGGTGAACGATCCCGAAGCGGGCGCTATTCTCGGCAGCACGCGCGGCGTTCCGGCGTCCGGCCAAATCCGCGACGCATTGACGGCGACAGCCACGCCGACCGACAAGGTGCTGTTCGATTACATCTCCCATGTATCCGATACGGCGAAGCCGACCGTCTACCAGCAGTTCCCGCTCGATAACGAATATAATAAGCTGCTTCAGTTGACAAGCGAGAAAATTGCGTTCGACGCCAAATCGATCGATAGCGCGGTCGATGAATTTATGACGGAATTCGATAAGCTTCTTGCCAAGGCAACGGCGAAATAATCGGGAGCGTCAAGAGAACGGAGACGGGGAAGCCTGCGAGGCTTCCCTCCTTCTCCAACGATAGGAGAGCATGCGAGATGCAGAAATATAAAGCCTATTTGGCCGGGTATATGTTTTTGTTGCCGTGGTTGATCGGCTTCTTCTGTCTTTATTTAAGCCCGATCGTCGCATCGTTATATTTGTCCTTCACCAATTACGATTTATTGACGTCGCCGCATTGGATCGGTCTTGCCAATTACAAGTCTATGTTTACGGACGATTACCGAATGCTCGATTCCATCAAGGTGACGTTCAACTATGTGCTGCTGTCTGTCCCCTTCAAGCTCGCGGTCGCGCTGGGACTTGCCATTTTGCTGAATCAAGGCGTGCGGTTTCTCGGTCTTTATCGTACCATTTATTACATTCCATCCTTGCTGGGCGGAAGCGTAGCCATCTCTGTATTGTGGAAGCAAGTATTCGACAAGGAAGGCATCTTCAACGCCGGGCTTCGTTACTTCGGCATCAACGGCCCGAACTGGATCGCCGATCCGAATTACGCGATCTACTCGCTCGCCGGCTTGTCGGTATGGCAATTCGGCGCGGTCATGATTATTTTCCTGGCGGGAATTAAGCAGATCCCCAACGATCTGTACGAGGCGGCGACCGTGGACGGCGCAGGCGTCATCCGCAAGTTCGCGCGCATTACGCTGCCGCTGCTTACGCCCGTTATTTTCTTTAATCTGACGATTACGTTGATCCAAGCGTTCCAGACGTTCACCAAAGCGTACATTATTAGCAACGGCTCCGGCGGTCCGATCAACTCGACGCTTCTCTATTCCTTATATTTGTATATCAAAGGGTTCACCTTCCTGGAGATGGGGTACGCGTCGGCAATGGCTTGGCTGCTGCTTGTCATAATCGGGGCGGTTACCGGTCTTTTGTTCCTGACTTCCCGCTACTGGGTATTCTATTCGGACGGGAGGGACTAGACGATGACCTTGAACAAGCCGGTTAAATCCGCTATCTTTCATGCGGTCATATTGGGCTGCGGGCTTATGATGCTGTACCCGGTGGCATGGCTAATCAGCAGCTCGTTGAAGCCGTCGACGGAAATTTTCACAACCCGCAACTTGTGGCCCTCCTCATTCACCTTGGAGCATTATTCGAACGGCTGGTTCGGCCTGCGCAACATTCAATTCGGCCGATTTTTTCTCAATTCCATGATGCTGTGCGTCATTGCGGTAATCGGAACGATCGCAAGCTCGTCTATGGCGGCCTTCGCGTTCGCACGGATCGAATTCCCGTTAAAAAAGATACTGTTCGCGCTCATGCTCGGCACGATCATGCTGCCCGGTCACGTTACGCTCATTCCGCAATATATTATGTTTCATAAGCTGGGCTGGGTCGATACGTATCTCCCGCTGACGGTGCCCAAGTTCGTCGGGGACGCGTTCTTCGTTTTCCTGATCGTGCAATTCATTCGGAGCATCCCTCGCGAGCTGGACGAAAGCGCGAAGATCGACGGCTGCGGCTGGCTAACGCTGTACTGGCGCGTTATTCTTCCGCTCAGCCTGCCGGCGCTGATTACAACCGCAATCTTCACGTTCATGGGCACTTGGGACGACTTCTTCGGGCAGTTGATCTATCTGAGCGATATTAAAAAGTACACGGTGCCGCTCGGCTTGCGCCTGTTCCTCGATTCCAGCGGCAGCTCCAACTGGGGAGCGGTGTTCGCGATGTCGGTATTGTCCATTCTGCCGAGCCTCTTTATTTTTTTTGCCGGGCAGAAATATTTTACGCAAGGGATAGCGACGACCGGCATTAAAGGTTAATAGTGTTGTGTACGATAAATGCTGATGAAGAGGACTGGACCCGATGCGCCGAATCGTTAACTATCCGACGAAGCTGTTTACGCTGATGATGCTTTATTTTATCGGATTCAGCAGCTTGCTCTTGCTCGTATCGGGTTTTGTTTATTACGAGACGTACTCGAAAACCGCCAATCGGGAAATTCGAGAGACGGCAATGGAATTGCTGGAGGAAAGATCGCAAAATTTATCGAACTACGTGACGGGCATACAAGATACGGCTCTGTTTCTGGTAACGAACAAGCTGGTGCAGCAAAATTTATCGCTGCCGCCCGATAACGTATACGATTTCGTCAAGAAAAGCCGGGAGCTCAGCGAGGAGTTCCAGAAGATGGCGACGGTGAAGACGGGGCTGCACTCGATCGAGCTGTATACCGATTGGCTGGACGGCTACCCGCAGTTCCAGGAGCATTTTATGCACCCGGTCTCGGATGCGATCGCCGAAGGCTGGATCAGCCGGATGGACAAGGCCGACGGCTTCTGGATACCTTCCCACGATTACGGCGCAATGGGCGGCTCGATTAGCGTTGTCAGCTACGTTCACCGGATTGGCGGACTGCACGGGGAAATATTGGGCATCGTGAAGATCAATATCCCAAGTCGGCAATTACTCCAAAATTTAAGCGCCAAGAACGCTTCGCAAGCGAGCGATCATTATTATCTGGTCATGGATTCGAACGGCAGTCCGATCGCTTCGATGCTGCCGCCGGGCATGCGGACGCCGGACATAGCCGCGCCGTTGGAGAAAGAGATCGCCGGCACGGATTATAGCGTCATCCAATCGGATGCCAACGCTCAGGGATGGGTGTTGGCGCAGTTCATTTCCAAAGATATACTGAAGCAGAGCGGCGAAGAAATCCGCTCGCTCATTGCCCTGTTGCTGTCCGGATTAATCCTGCTGTCCATTCCGCTCGCGTTCTGGGTATCGCGGAAGCTGACGTCTCCGATCCACGGCATCGTCGAGGGCATGCGGGCCGTGGAGAAGGGCGATTTCAACGTCCGGATGCAAGCGTCGAGCATTCAGGAATATTTGTATCTCACCACTCATTTCAATCGGATGGTCCAACGGCTGAAGGGGCTGATCGAGCGGCTCAATCAAGAGCATCGCGACAGACGGGAAGCGGAAATCCAGTTGCTGCACGCTCAGATCAAGCCTCATTTTCTATACAACACGCTGGACTTGATCCATTGGCGGGCGTTGGATTATAACGCGCACGAGATCAGCCGGATGGTTCAGCAATTGTCCAGGCTCTTCCGGATCGGATTAAGCAACGACAACTGGTACGTTACCGTTCGGGACGAATTGAATCACGCCCGGTGCTACATGGCCATTCAGGAGTTCCGGCAAAACTTTAATCTTAAATATATCGAGCATATCGAGAGCGATTTGTTTGATGCCATCATTCCCAAGATTATAGTGCAGCCGTTCCTGGAGAATGCGGTCATTCACGGGAACTGGCAGCGCGGGGAAGAAGCGGTCGTCAGCGTCTCGTTCGACCAACGCGAAGCGGGCGGGAGCAGGCAGCTCTATGTGACGATTTCCGATAACGGCCGAGGTCTGCCCGAAGGCTTCCATATGCAATCGACCCGAGGCATCGGAATCCGTAACGTTGTCGACCGGATACAATTGTACTGCGGTCCGAAGTACGGCGTTCAAGTGGCTTCCGACACGACGGGCGGGGTGCAGGTCGTCATTAAATTGCCGCTCCTGCGGCATAAGGAAGAAATGGAGCAACTGACGAGGAGTCTGATTCATGAGAACGATTCTCTTGGTGGATGACGACGACTATGTCATTCAGGGATTGCTGCGGCATATCCATTGGGAGGATATGGGCGTGCGTATTGTCGGAACCGCCGCGGACGGAGCGGAAGGGCTGGACCGGTTCCGCGAGCTGCGGCCGGATCTGGTCTTTACGGACGTATACATGCCGAACATGGACGGATTTGCGTTGACCGAGGCGATCCATCGAATCGACCCTGCCGTCCCGATCGTCATTCTAAGCGGCTACGACGACTTGGCTAACGCAAGGAAAGCGATATCGTCGGGCGTCCAGCATTTTCTGCTTAAGCCGCCGAGCATAGCGGAGATCGAGTTCGTCGTGGGAGAAGTGCTGCAATTGCTGAGCGAGTCCGAGGAGCGCGGCGCGCTGCTGGAGAGCTACGCGCAGCAGCATGAGCTTGTGCGCCGATCGATGAAGGATGCGTTCTTCAGGGAGCTGCTGACGACACGCTATCGTCCGGAGGAGATGTCCGTCGACCGGATCGCGTTCATGGGCTTGCCGGAGAGGACGAGCGTGCAGGCTTTAACGATAAGTCTGGTTCGCTCGAACGTATCGGTGCGGCGCGAGGAACGGGAGTGGCAGTTGCTTCGCTTCGGCACGGGGAACATTATTCGCGAAATGGTACAAGCCGAGGCTGTCCATCCATGCTGCTGGGTGGAGGTGCTGGAATACTCGGATCAGGAATTCGTTGTAATCTTCCTTGGCGAAGAGCTGTCCGGGGCGGATGTCCAGCCGTTCGTCATGGAGCTGTCGAACGGAATGCTGGACAACATTCTGAAATATATGAAGCTGTCCGCGTTGGCGGGGCTCGGAACGGTGCAGGACGGTTATGCGCGGCTGATGGACTCCTACTTGGAGAGCCGCAGCGCGGTAGAGGTTGCGGAGATGAACGAATGGAACCGCGTCTACGCTTATGCCGCGCTGAATCGGTCCGAGCCGGACAAGAGCGTATGTATGGACGACGTCCGGCTTCTCCACGATGCTATTTTTCGAAAGCAGTGGCAGCAGGCGGACGAGCTGTGGAGCCGGGTGAAAGGGATGATCGCGGGCGGCTGCGTGGCGCTTCCCGTCTGCAAAGGCATCTGCTCCGGCATCGTGAGCGCTTTATGGACCGCATCGCTCACGTCCGGTCCGCATCCGGGCTCGGAAGCGGGGCCGGGGCTTGAGGAGCTGCTGCTTCACGTAAGCAACTGCGGCTCCGTTAAACAGTTGATGGCGTGCACGGACGGCGTCGTAAGCCGGCTGACCGCTCAAATCCGCGAAGAGCAAATCGGCAAGCGGAGTCACGCGTTAGTCGATAAGGTCGTTAAGGATTTTATCGAGAAGCGCTACCATGAGGACTTTTCGCTGGAGCGCATTGCGGCAAGCCTTCATGTCAACCGCAACTATTTGAGCCAATTGTTCAAGCGGGTAACCGGGGAGCCGTTCGTCACTTATCTCAATAAATACAGAATTCGCAAGGCGATTGAGTTATTGAATACGGGCCAGTATATGGTCTATGAAATTAGCGAGCGGGTCGGCTTTCAGAATTCGACCTACTTCAGTCAAGTGTTCAAATCGATTACCGGATATAGCCCCTCCGAGCACAAATGGTAAAAAGGAAGTGTCGGCCGATGATGACCAAGGAACAGATTCAAATGCGCGATCCGTTCGTTCTTGCGCAAGCGGACGCAGGCCGCTATTATTTGTACGGCTCTACAGATCCGGATATATGGCGCGCGAAGGGGATCGGGTTCGATGTATACCGGAGCGAAGACTTAATGCACTGGGAAGGGCCTTTTCCCGCATTTCGTCCCGCGCCCGGCTTCTGGTCGGACCGCAACTACTGGGCTCCCGAAGTGCATGTCTACAATGGCCGCTTCTATATGTTCGCGACGTTCAAAGCGGAGGGCGTGTGCAGAGGCACGCAAATTCTGATCGCCGACAGCCCGCTCGGACCGTTCCGGCCTCATAGCGACGGACCGGTGACGCCGAGACAGTGGGAATGTCTGGACGGCACGCTGTTCTTGGACGAGGAGGGCATGCCGTGGATCGTGTTCTGCCACGAATGGGTGCAGGTCAAGAACGGCACCGTCTGCGCCCTGCGCCTGTCGCCGGAGCTGGACCGCGCGATCGGCGAACCGGTTGTGCTCTTCTCGGCGATGGAAGCGTCGTGGGTCGATCCCGTTCAATCCCCCAGACACGGTATCGGCTACGTGACGGACGGACCGTTCGCCTATCGCTGCGCCAACGGCGAGCTGCTGCTGCTCTGGTCCAGCTTTCGGCAAGGCCGATACGCACAAGCGATCGCGCGCTCGACATCGGGGGGCATTAGGGGGCCTTGGACGCATGATCCAATCCCTCTCTTCGAGAGCGACGGCGGTCACGGCATGATTTTTTGTACGTTCGAAGGCCGGACGATGCTGGCGCTCCACACGCCGAACGATACGCCGAATGAGCGTCCGGTGTTTATTGGGCTAGAAGAGACGGACGGGCGATTAACGGTAAGCCCGTGAGAGCCTGGGGACAACGAGCGGCAGCCCGTTTCGGCGGGGAGGGGCTTTGCTGCCGCTTCGGTATGAGGATTTGTTGGTTGCGAGCTGGTTATGGACTTAAAAGCGAGAAGAGGAGCGCAGCGCCTGCCGGTGCCGCACTCCTCTTTACTGTTTTTTCTGCCTGCTTCTATTCCCCGCATTCTCTACCTTTGTATCCTTGTCATGCAGGATGAAAATAACTTCAACGTATTATTTATTCATTGAATAACTGCTCCGTTCAACAGTGGCTTTCTTTTTTTATCGGACATGAGACACGGTTGCCAGACAATGATTATTTAAATTCGACAAAACGGGTTACAAATTATGACAATACCTGATATAGTATTATTTGTAACAAATGGATGAAGGCGATTCGATTAGTCTTCATACTTCGAATAGAACAGGAGAAGATAGAATGAAACAATGGCTGAATAAGAAAGTATTGGTTGCCATTACGGCAACGGCGGTATTGACCTCCATCGGCGCCGTCGCTTATGCCGGCTCGACGTTGAAGAAAATTACGGCGTATCAGAATGCCGGAATTACGATTAATGTGGACGGTTCCAAGGTGAACCTTGCCGACGGCAAAGAGCAATTGTATCCGATCGTATATAACGGACGTACATATGTACCGGCGGCGCCTGTTATGGAGGCGCTTGGCGGTTCCGTAGCATGGAATGCGGCAGCGAGCAGCGTAGATATTACATCGGGGAACGCGGATGCGAATGCCGGAATTCCGACGAAGGACACAGGCCCGTCCTCGTCCTCGAATTCCAATGGAGGCGCGAACGCAAGCACCGGCTCGACGGGTATCCCGCAGTTCAGCTCCGGCACGACATCCAAGGCGATGTTCGAAGCGGCCAAGCCGGCGGCTTCTTACCTGCTTCAAGTGTATGCGGATGCGCTGAAAACCGGTAAAACGGACAAAATGGCGGCATGGCTGAAAGCCAACATCCAAATGAGCGAGTATGGCAACGACTTCACGCAGGACTCGCTGGACAGATTCGCCGAAACGATTAATTCTTATCGCAAAAGCTACGACTCGTCGATTACGACGCCGATTGCGAACAGCGCAATCAATAAAGCGAAATCGTCGAAATTCAACGGAGATTCGAAATATAGCGATGGAACGTACTACCGTACGCTGGAATATTACGTGGACGTTGAAGGAGCCGATCATAAAGGCACAATCGGCATTTATTTCAATATTAGCCTTAACGGGGAGACGGACCAATATTATCTGTCCTCGCTTAACTTCTATTAATATAAAAGCAGGAATATGAACAATCCCCGGCCATTCGAATCGAAGGCCGGGGATTGTTTTGTTTGCGGCGAATCTCGAAAAAGAGGTTTAGGCTATTGTTTGCGTAACCGTCCATATATCGGCAGCGCCTCGTTACCTTGCTCCGACCAACCGCTTGCGGCCGTTGTAGCCGACAACAATCATCGATGCGGCCAGAATTGCGCACCACATATACATCGTCCGATAGGAGGAGAGATCGGCTATCGGCCCCATCGCGATGCCTCCCAGCGAAACGCCCAGATCGGCCGTGGCAATAAACAAGCCAATCAGTACATTGCGATTGTCTTGCGGGAGCACGAAGGTCAAATACGTCGTTAACGCCGGGTAGAGGAGCGCCTGCGCAAGCCCCATCAGCACCGCGCCGGTATACAAGAGCGGCGCCCCGCCGATAGCCGACAAGCTGACCGCCTGCGCGGCGACGGCAGTAATAAGCATAATCGTCATCATAAAAGACGAGTGCCATCGGCCGTCGGATGGAATTTTCGCGCGCAAAAAGAAACGGGCCGCGACGACGGTTCCTGCCTGAAGCATGAGATACACGGCCGCATTGCCGCCGGCGATTTGCGCCGCATATAGCGGGATGAAGGTGGTTGCCGCGCCGAATACGATAGAAGCCGTCAGCATAAGCGAGCTGCACCGGAGCAAATGCGGGTTGCGGACGAGCTGACGGAAGGACCTCAGCGTCGAGTTCCCCTGCTTCGTCCGATCCGCCGCCGGCGCGGCTTCTTGGTTATCGATGCCGGCGCTGTAGCCGATGCCGCCCGTCACAATGGCAATCGCGATCATCGCGGCCGTGAATGCGCGAGGATCTTCCGCCTGCCAGATGCCTACGGCCAGCAGCGGACCGACGATGCCCGGCATGGAGGCGAATAAAGAATAGAGCGAAATGCCCTGCGAGCGGTCCTTCTCCGGCAGGGCGTCGATAATGCCGAGCTGCAAGGACATGGAGAAAAAGGCGGTGCATACCCCTTGCAGCATGCGCGCGACGAAGTAGCCCCCCAAGCCGGTAAACGTGTAGAGCAGGAGGGCCAGCCCGTTAATCGCCAGAATGGCGCGAAGCACTTTAAGCGGGCCGTATTTGCCGATCAGCATGCCCGCCCACGGACGGAACAGCATCGTCGTAAACAAATACGCTCCCATAATAATACCGATTGTTGTATTGGCGGCTCCCAAAGCCTCACCCTTCAACGGGATAATGACATTCAAGATCGCATTCGCGCTGAAATAAACAAGCGTCAATACGTACAGCCGCACAAAAGGCCAAGACAGCGCTCCTTTCAAAGCTGTTGCTCCTTCCCCTATATCGCTGACGGCACGAATGCCTTTCACAGCGATGGTTTAAGCCAGAATCATCTCCAGCAGTTTTCGCGTATACGGCGATTGCGTCTCCTTCAAGTCGCCGGTGGCGACGATTTCCTCGATGCGGCCGTTTCTCATTATCATGACTCGATCGCAAAGATATACGGCGGCTTGAATATCGTGGGTGATGAAAATATAGCCGGTATCGTAGACCGTTCTCAAGCTTTTTAGCAGCTCGAGAATTTGCATTTGAACCGACCCGTCCAAGGAGCTAAGCGCTTCATCCAGCACGATGCAGCGCGGCTCCGTCGACACGGCCCTTGCCAGACAGACCCGCTGTGCTTCTCCGCCCGACAGCTCGTGAACATATCTGCCCCGGTAAGAGGAGTCGAGTCCGACTTGATGCAGCAGCCGGTCTATCGCGCTCCGATTGTCTTCACGCCGGTTTTTTCGCAGCAGCTTTAACGGCTCCATCAGGGCTTGCTCTACCGTATAGAACGGATTAATGGAGGAGGTATAATTTTGAAAAACGGCGCTGATCGCTCCTGCTCTAGCTTTACGGTCCGTTATTGGTCGTCCTTCCCATAAGATGCTTCCTCGGTCCGGCCGTTCGATTCCGAGCAGCAATCGTCCCAATGTCGATTTGCCGCTGCCGCTTTCACCGATTATGCCGAGACATTCTCCTTGCTTCCATTCGAAGCCGATCGAGGAGAGCACCTGCCGCCGCGTTCCGGTCCACAATCCGCCTTCTTTGTAGCTTTGGTCAACGCCGGTTACGATCAACAAAGCTATCGCCTCCCATGACGGCTTGAAAATGCTGCTGCAATGCGAGCTTTGCGCCTAATAACCGGCGGGTATATTCATGCCGGGCGTCGGATTGCAGCTTCCGAACGGGTCCGGCCTCGACGATGACGCCGTCTTTCATGACGACCATGTCGTCCGCGACGCGTCTCACGACGGCCATATCGTGGGAGACGACGATCATGGAGCAGCCCGTTCTCGCCCGCAGACGAATAAGCTGCTCGATCGTCTCGAACTGCGCGATCGTATCGAGCGCCGTGGTCGGCTCGTCGGCAATGACGATATCGGGCTCCAGCACGATAGCCAGCGCAATCATAATCCGCTGCAGCATGCCGCCCGACAGCTCATGCGGATAACGGTTCATAATGCCGATGGGGTCCCTTAACATGACGCTTGTCATCGCTTCCGCCATCCGGGCGGCAATCTCGTCGCGGCTCCAGCCGAAATGCCGGGACAGCGTTTCTCGTATAGGCACGCCGACAACGCAAGAGGGATCGAAGGCGCGCATGCCATTTTGCATAATCATGCACAATCGCTTCCCCCGTATGGCGCGCATTTCTTTCTCGGAAAGTTGGGACAAAGGGCTGCCGTCCAGTACGATGTCGCCGGATTGGGAAAGCCCCGCCTTATTCAATCTCATGATGGCTTTACAGGTGAGAGACTTCCCGCTGCCGCTTTCCCCTACAAGGGCAAGACAGCTTCCTTGCTTGACGCGGAAAGAGCTGTCGGGGACGATTACGCGGCCGGTGTGGCGGTCCCATATTTGCAGATTGGATACTTCCAGACTGTTCATAGACGATTAGACGACCTCTTTCCGTTGAAGCCTCGCGGCCGCGGCCTTCCGTTGCTCCTCATACCGAGTGCGGCGGGAAGCCGTCAGCTTCGGGTCCAATGCAATCTGAAGCGAGTCGGATAAATAGTTGACGGCCGATACGACAAGCACGATGGCGATGCCGGGCGCCAGCATAAGCTCCGGCTTGGAGAACATGACGGCTCTCGCCTCGTTCAGCATCATGCCCCATTCGGGACTTGGCGCTTGCACGCCTATGCCGAGAAAGGAGAAGCCCGAGATTTGCAGGATCATGGAGCCGAAGGAGCTGCTTGCGGCGACGGCGATGTCCGGAAGGGACACGGGAATAATATGCTTCACTATAATCGTCCTATTGCGAACCCCGATCGCTTTGGCGAATTGCACATATTCGGCGTCCGCCAATTGCATGACAGTCGAACGGATGATGCGAGCGAACCAAGCCCATTTAATCAGGACGAACGCGATTAATATATTTTCAAGACCGATGCCCAGAATGCCGATGATCGCCAGCGTCATGACATAGCCGGGGAAAGAAAGCGTAACGTCGCATAATCTCATCAAGACGGCATCCGTCATTCCGCGGAAATAACCTGCCAGAAGACCGGCGATCGATCCAATGCCCGCCGATACGAATAATGCGGCCATCACCGCCAGCACGCTGGGGCGAATGCCGTAAATTAACCGGGACAGCATACATCGCCCCAGATGATCGTTGCCCAGCCAATATTCCGAGGAGGAAGCGGCGTAACGAAGCTCCATATGGACTTCCTCCGGGTCATGCGGGGCCAATAAAGGGGCCATAAGGCCGGCAATCAGAACGGCCGAAATCGTCAGCAGGCATAGAGCCGAGAGCTTATCCTGCCCTATTCGTTGTAACAGCTTCATTCAGACACTCTTCCTTAGCTTCGGATTCAGCGCAGCGTTCGCAATGTCGGCGGCGGTATTGAACAGCACGAAGGCCGCCGCAAGCACCAGCACATACGCCTGAATAACCGGGAAATCCCGGCTTACGATCGACTTGACGCTAAGCGCTCCCAATCCGGGCCATGCGAATATATTTTCGACGACGACGGTGCTCCCTAGTAGAGTAGGAATCGCCATGCCGAATACGGGAATAGCCGCTTGCAGCGAGTTGCGCAGCAGGTGCAGCGCAATACGGCTCTCGGACAGTCCGCACGCCCGGCCGTACAGCGCATAGTCTTCATGCAATTGACTTAACATGGCGCTTCTTATCATTCTGAAGTAGATGCCCGCAAAGCTGATCGTAATGACCGCAACCGGCAGCACGTAGCTTCGCCAGGAGTCCATGCCGCTCGTCGGCAGCAGGTCCAGCTTCACGGCGAACAGCCAGATCATGAACGCCCCAAGCCAGTAGGAGGGCATAGAGGTTAGAACGAAGGCAATGCCGCGTGTCGCTTGGTCCAGCATGCGCCCTTCTCTTATTGCGCACAGGACGCCGAGAATAATGGACAGCGCCACGATTGCCGCAACGGATACGAGCGTCAGCTTTAACGAGTGGAGAAAAGCGGGGCCGAGCAGCGACCATACGGGCTTACCCGTTACGTACGAGCTGCCGAAGTCCAGCTTCGAGCAGGACACGATCCAATTCCAATAACGCTGCCATAGAGGCTGATCCATTCCTAGCGCAGCCTTCGTCTCCGCAATTAATTCATTCGTCGCATTCGGCACGCCCTGCGCGTGCAATACGACCTCGGCCGGGTCTACGGGAGACAGGCTGTTCAACATAAAGGCGATAAACGAAATGGCCGCAAGCAAAGGAAGCGACAGCAGCAGCCTGCGCAGCATATAACGGCCCATAGCCAAGCCAGCTCCTTCAATCGTGACAAGGGGGAGGAAGTCCTCCCCTTGCCGAATTCGTTATTCGAAATACATGCGCTCGAACGGCAGCTCGTACTGCGTTTGCTTGAACGCAATGCCTTGCAAGGAAGCGGGAGCGACGATCGCTACCGTTCCGTTCGTGATCGGAATGAAGACCGCCTCGTCGTGAACGATCCGCAGAATGTCGGCATATAACGCTTGGCGCTTATTTTCGTCCGAGGACACGGTTACTTCCTCGATTTTGCGGTACAGCTCGGCTGCGCCGGTTATGCCTTTGGTCGTGTAAAGATAAGCGGATTCGGCGGTGAAGCCGGCGATCGTGCTTTGCGGATCGTAAGCGAGCCCCCATGTCTGGTTGAACAGCAGCTCGTAGTCTCCGGACGACCTTCTCTGGGCGATGGAGGAAGACTCCTCGCCGAGCAGCTCCAGCCGGATGCCGACTTGCCCGGCAGTGCTTTGAATAAATTCGGCCTCCGCCTTCTGCGAAGGAGAGTTCGCGTCGTAGTACAGCTTCATGGCAAGCGGGCTGCCGGCTTTCGTCCGGACTTGGCCGCCCTTGTCCGAGCCCCATCCCGCACGGTCCAGAATGGCCGCCGCCGTCTCCAGACTAAAATCCCGTTTTTTCAGCTCTATGTCGGCATAGTTGACGTTGGCGGGGAAAAGCGCATTCGCGGGCGTCTCGGTGCCGTTCAATAGCTGCTTGCTTATCGTTTCCCGGTCAATGGCATACCAGAGCGCTTCGCGAACGGCCGTTTCTTGCACGGGACTGCCGGTTTTGCTGCTGTTGGCTACAATCATTTTCGTATTCATCGGCTCGCTTCGGACAATCTGATATTTGCCTGTGTCTGCGAGTTGCTTCATCGCTTCCGGGTCGATGCTGTCGGCGCCCCGGTCGTCGGTAAAGACGAAATTGACCTCTCCCTTGCGCAGCGCCAGCAAGGTCGTCTCGCCGGCAGGCAGCACCTTGGCCGTAATTCGCTTCAATTTGGGAGCGCCGCCCCAATAGCTTTCGTTGGCTTCGAATACCGCGTACCGGTCCGTAATATGCTCGGCCAGCTTATAAGGCCCCGTGCCGTGGTAGCCCGTTACGCCCTCCTTCGTGCCTCCGCCGACGAAATCGTTGGGAGACAGGAACGCATACGGCCGGGTCATCGCCAACTCCAGCAAAGTGGGGTAATAGGGTTCCGACAGCGCCAATTGGACGGTATATTCGTCGAGGGCGGCGACGCTTGCGATCTTGGTGGACAATTTGATCCAGGCATGCTTGCTCGCGTTGCTCTGAACCGCCTCGATGTTTTGCTTCACCGCTTCCGCATTGAACGGCGCTCCGTCATGGAACGCGACGCCCTTCCTGAGATGGAACGTGTACGTCTTGCCGTCCGGAGAAATATCCCACGATTCGGCGAGCATCGGCTTGATGCCGTCTTTCGTGTTCTCCACGAGCGACTCGTACACCATCCCTTGGGCCGGGATGGAGCCGGTATAGAGATGGGGATTCATATCGTTGATATCTTTGGCCGTGGCATAAATCAGCTCCGCGGCTGCATCGGATTGTCCCGGGCTTGCCGCCGGGCCGGCGTTGCAGCCGGCAAGCAGTATAACGGCGGTCAATACTGTCAATTGAAAAGCTTTCATCATTCGGTTCATGCCGATTCCTCCGTACTTCTTATCTGGGTTGTCGCCTGTCGCTAGCGTCGATTTCTTGGCAGATTCGCTCGATATGCTCCGCGAAGCTTTGAACGGCGAAAGCATCCGACAGACGTTCGTTTTGCAGCTTGAGCGCCGCCGTCTCTATTGCGCGCTCGTAAGTCGCAATGAAGCGGTCGATCGTCGGACAGCTTAAGCCGAGATGTCTGGCGATGCCTTGTATCATTTTGGTCCGGTAATAATCTTCCTTGGGCATTCGCGGAATGTCCCGGCACCCTTCCCGATTGACGAAGACGGAGCGGATCGGGACGGCCGAGAAGTCGAAATAACGGCCATTCTCGTCCGGCTCCGAGAACGGATCGATGAGCAGGGAAGCGTACCGGACATACAGCAAATATTGCTGATGAATCGTCTCCAGCTCGACGAATCGTTCGATGTCCCGGCGAGGCAAGCTTTCCGGCCTTACCGGGTAGTTGTCGTCGATCATAAATTTCAACAGGTTGAGGCTGCTTATATGCAGCCGCTCCATGATGGCCGAAATTTCGGTCCATGCGGCAAGCATTTGTTGAATTAAGTCCGGTGTAATCGGGCCTTCGGGAAATAGCTTATACACATACTTCCCGGCGGCGGACTCGCTGAACACGACGCTTAACGTGAACTCGTTCATAAACAGAGGCGGGTGCACGTATAACGAAATGTTTCGGGATTCGGCCTCGATCGGAGAGCGCATCGCTTCCAACGCGATGCCGAACGATTCGTATAACGCTTGAAGCCTCTCGACCGTGCGCGACGAGTGCTCCGACGAGCCGATGAACACCTTCCGCTTGACCGCCGTCGTTATTACCCGATGGGACGGCTCGTCATGCTCCCAACGCGTATCGCCCAGATAGGTAGAAAAGCTAACGATCTCGGCATCGGAGCGCCGATCGTTCATATACCTGCGAATCAGCGCGCCCGAGCCGAAGGTCGGCGAAAGCAGGACGATGCGCCTAAGCTGCCGTACGACTTCATCGTCCAGCCGCTTCAGCACCTCTATGTAAGCGTCCGCGGTGACCGCCAGAATGATGGTGTCCCATTGCCCCGCAACGGCTTCGTAGCAAGGGAAGACGTGATCGATCCGGCATTCGCCTTGGAGCGCGCGATGCTGTCGATTTTGAACGTCTACGCTCACTCGCCGGCCGCTTTGCTCCAATGCTGCGAAGAAGGGCTCCGATCGCGTCGATTGCCGCCCGGCGATTCCGATAAGGCAATCCCAGCCGCTTCTTAACATGACGGCCATCTGGACGGAGGCGGGACCGGTTCCCGCAATTAAGACTCGTTCTTCACGCATACATGACAAGCCCCCTAACGTCGCTCTCGCGTTTAAGCATGCCGGTACAAGGCGATATCGAATACTTGACCGGGCCGCAGCACGCTGTCCACGAGCCGCCACTTGCGCTCGTTGACCGGCTGCATCGGGTAGTTGAACAGCGACTTCAGCCGGTCGCCGTATCGCATCGCCACAACGACCTGCCTGTCGGTCAACGCATGAAATTGGTCCAGCAGCTCGTATTTTTCTGGAACGGTCGAGCTGAAAATAATATGCGTCGCATCCTTAAGCGCCCCAAGCTGCTCGGCGGGCGTGCTTTCCAGCCGAATGTTCAACCCGTCTCCCAATCGCTCGACGACTTGTCGGCCCAGCCGCACGGCTTCCTCGTCAATATCGATTCCGACTACCGCGGCGCCGGTCTGCTTCGCGATAAACAACGGCGTCATCGGGAACGAGCCGGAGCCGATCAATACGACTTTCGAGCCGGCCTCGACCCGAAAGCTTCCGAACTCTTGTTCAATGCAAGACTCGATATTATGGAAATAATCGGAGCGTTCGGCCGAACCGCCCAATAGCTTCAATGCCCGATATTTCTCCATAATTGCAACGCACAGCGAGGATGTTCTTCTTACCTCCTCCATTTGCTCCGTCAGCTTGCCGGATAAGTGTCGTTCCCATTCCGCCCACGCCTTTTGATAATCCTCATTCGTTACGAAGTCCGAATAGTCGTCGATGACCTTCTCCAGCTCCAGGCTGTGCGCAATGGTGCCGTCGTATCGATCGGCCAGAACCGCAAATTGATGTTGAAAATGGTTTAATCGGCTTTCCAATTGATCCGTGTTCACCGTTCTTCCTCCTAAATCGTCGTTAATGCCCGAGTTTCGTCGACGAAGGCTTTGCCGAGCGCGACGATGCCTGCCGTTCCTTCGATGCTTAGCTTGGTCACGGCCTCGCCGCCGTCATATTCGGCCGTTACCCGAATCGTGCCGCCCGGCTGCCGGATAGCGGCGGAGATCGAGTCTTGGCTGCTCCAGGCCAGATAAGCTCCGACCGAGGCCGTACCGGAACCGCAGCCTCGTTCCCAGACCATGCTGTCAAGCGAAGGGACATAAATGAGCGGAGCCAATTCGCTGGTCGAGGGCTTGAACAGCAAGATGCCGATCAAGTCGGTTCCCATAATGCGGCCTAACAGATGAGCAAGCCCTTGCGCTTTGTTCCTCATCGTTTCGCTGAATTGCTCGACTTCGATCACGATATGAATGCAGTGCTCATACCGGATGACGGCAAGCCGCAGCTCATCGCCTTCGTACTGAACGATCTTCCGTTCGATGGCGATCGGGGCAGGCACGGCAACGCGGCAGACATACGCTTCATTCGTTCTGCTGACCTGACACGCGACGTTCCGGTCGGTTCCCGAGACCTCCAGAACAAAATGAGCCGTATTGTCCGGTTCAAGTCCGCGCTCGTCTGCTAGATAGGCGGCCAAGGCCATGCAGGCGTTGCCGCAAAACTCGCCGCCCGCCATGCGCAGAAAGGCGTCGGCCTCCCGTCGTTGCGGCCGCTCGATGAAACCGACCTGCTCCGCATGCACATGATCGTAGGCCATCAATGCCGCTGCGATGTGCCGATGCTCTTCCGGCGGATGCTTCGTTCGAACGAGTATCGTCATATTCTGCGTAGGATTAAATTTGATAAATTCAATTTCCTGTTTCATCATCACGACCCTTTGATTCAAGATGGATGAAGCGAATGGAAGGAAGGCAAACACCCCTTTCTATTAATAGTAATAATTACTATTACGATTAAGATCATACCCAAGAGATAGGAAATCGTCAATATACATATGAAAATTTAGGAAGAAAATATCCATGATTTTACGGTTTTATCGGGCTTTGGGCGTGCTTGGGGTTCCTTGAGACTGGGGGAGTCGACGACGGACGGGATAAAAAAATCCCCGATCTCGAAGGAGATCGGGGATGGCTTAAGCGATGCCGGAGGCTTTAAGCCTCCATCTTCTGCGCGGTGTACAGCTTGTGGTATCGGCCGCGCTGCGCAATCAGCTCGTCATGCGAGCCGGCTTCGGCAATGCCCTTGTCGGATACGTACATAATCCGGTCGCAGTTTTTGACGGTAGAGAGGCGGTGCGCGATAATGAACGACGTTCGTCCCTTGAGCAGCTCGTTCAAGCCCTTCTGAAGCAGCCGCTCGGTCCGGGCATCGATGGACGAGGTCGCCTCGTCCAGAATGAGGATGCGCGGATTGGCGAGCAGCGTGCGCGCGAACGAGATAAGCTGCCGCTGTCCTTGGGACAGCTTCGAGCCGCGTTCGTTGACCTCCGTCATATAGCCGTCCTCGAACTCGCGGATGAACTCGTCGGCGCAGACGGTTCTGGCGGCGGCGATAATTTCCTCCTCGGTAGCGTCGAGCTTGCCGTAACGGATATTGTCCATAATCGTACCGGAGAAAATAAAGCTGTCCTGCAGCATGATGCCCATCTGGCTGCGCAAGGAATTCAGCTTCACTTCCGCGATATCGTGGCCATCGATCAGAATCTTGCCGCTTGTGACGTTGTAGAAGCGGGAGATCAGGTTGACGACCGTCGTTTTGCCGGCGCCGGTCGGTCCTACCAGTGCGATGCTTTCGCCCGCCTTGACGTCGAACGACAGGTTCTCCAGGACGTTGTGGCCCGGATCGTAGGCGAACGTCACGTCGTCGAAGACAACGCCGCCCCGAATCGGCGGCAGCTCCAGCGCATCCTTAACGTCGCTTACGGTCACCGGCTCATCCAGCGTCTCGAAGATGCGCTCCAGATACGAGACGGCGTTAATAAAGCTGTTATAAATGTTCGACAGGTTAAGCACCGGCTGCCAGAAGCGCCATGCATAGCTGCTCATGGCGAGAATGACGCCGAAGGTGACCTCTTCCGGTCCCATAGACAGCAGTCCGACGAAATAAATGGTCGTCACGATCAGCGTACTCAGGTTGTCTACCGAGAACGGAATGAGGAAGTTGATATACATGGTTTTCATCCACGTATTGCGATAGTTGACGGCCAGGCGGGTGAAGATGCCTTCGTTGCGCTTCTCGCGTGTAAAAATTTGCGTGACGCGAATGCCGCTGATGCTCTCCTGCAAATAAGCGTTCAAGTTGGAGCTTTTGTTGGACACGGCCTGCCATGCCCGGCGTTGTCTGGTCTTGATAAGCATAATGATGCCGATGAAGATCGGGAGTCCGCCAAGAATGACGAACGACAGTCTGGCATCGACGGCAAACATAAAGATGGCAATGAAGACCAGGTTCAATATTTCGAGAATAAAGTTGATAATGCCGTTGGACAGCACGTCCGATACGGAGTTGACGTAGTTGACGACCCGGATCAGAATCTTGCCTTGAGGCCGATCGTCGTAGTATTGGAACGGCAGCTCCTGCAAGTGCTTGAACAAGTCCGAGCGAATCTCGAAAATAATATCTTGGCCGACGCGCGTCATGATGCGCGAGCGAATTGTCGCCAGAATGACGCTGACGACAATGGTAGCCAGCGTAAGCGCCGACCAGCCGACCAGCTCCAGCTTGGCTTTTGCCGGAATCGTCACGTCGACGACGTGCTGCATAATGAGCGGCGCGGACAGACCGATGCCCGCCGACAGCGCGCTTAGCACGAAGGCGATTATCATCGGGGTCTGCTGCCGCCGGATATAGACGAGCGCGCGCTTGAAGTGCCGGATGTCGAAAGGAGACTCCAAATTCTCGTCGATGTCGAATTTATTTCTAGCCATGAGTGGTCGCCTGCCTTCCAATGCCTTCGTTCTGCAGCATGAATACTTCGTAATAATAGCCGCGCTTCGCGAGCAGCTCGGCGTGAGTGCCGTCTTCGATGACGCGACCGTTGTCCAGAATGAGAATGCGGTCGGCTTCGGCCGTCGTGGACACGCGCTGCGCGATCACGATCTTCGTGCAGGCGTAATCCAGCTCGCGCAAGCTCTTCTGAATATGCTCTTCCGTCTCTAAGTCGACGGCAGAGGTCGTGTCGTCCAGAATGAGAATCGGAGGCTGCACGGCCATCGCGCGGGCCAGTGCGATCCGCTGCTTCTGTCCGCCGGACAAGCCGACGCCCCGTTCGCCGACGATGGTGTTATAGCCTTCCGGCATTTTGCCGATGAAGTCGTGGGCGGCTGCGAGCTTGGCGAAGCTCATGACGTCCTCCTCCGGCATATCGGGATCGCCGTAAGCGATATTGCCGTCAATCGTGTCGGAGAACAGCAGCACGTCCTGCGTCGCGACGCCGATATTGCCGCGCAGCTCATCCAGCTCCAGCTTGCGCACGTCGGTGCCGTCCACAAGAACGCGGCCTTTCGTTACGTCGTAGAAGCGCGGAATCAGGTTGATGAGCGTCGTTTTGCCCGCGCCCGTCGCGCCCATGATGGCGATCGTCTCGCCCGGCTCGATCGTGAAGCTGATGTCCTCCAGCACGATCGCATTGTCGTACTTGAAGCTCACGCGGTCGAACTGGATGCGGCCTTGATACCGCTTCTTCACGGCCACGTTGTGCTCGTTGACGATTCGAGGCTCGGCGTAGTAGACGTCGACGATTTTGGAAAGGCTTGCAAAGAAACGTTGAATATCGTTAATAATGATGCCGATGTTGCGCATCGGGTTGGACAATCCCCAGATCAGCGCGGAGAAAGCGGAAAATTCCCCGAAGGTAATCCGTCCGTCCATGACGAACAAGCCGCCGGCAACCATCAGAATGACGTTGAAAGCTTGCGCGAACGTCTCCAGGTACGGGAAGTAGTCGAGCCATACCATCGCCGCGGCCTTGTTGGCCTTGGAATAATTGACGTTCTTCTCGGTAAATTTCTGCACCTCGTACTCTTCGCGCGCGAATGCCTTGACGACGCGGTTGCCCGCGATATTTTCCTGCGTAATCGTATTCAGTTGCGACAGACGCTCCCGGAGGTCGGTATACATCGGGCGAACCCGTCTGGCGAACACGAATGCGACGATAAAAATCGGAGGAGACAGAATAAGCAGCCACCATGTCAGCGCGGCATCAATATAGAAGAAATAGACAACGGCCGCCGCGAATACGGTCAGCGATTCGATAATCGTTTTGATAATCCACGCCATCGTATGCCGCACCATATCGAGGTCGCCGGTCATTTTGGTCATCAGGTCGCCGGTACGGTTGCGGTCGTAGTAATGCATGTCCTGACCTTGAATTTTGTTGTACAAATAAATCCGGACGCGGTACAGCATGTTCTGCGAGGCCCGTTCATACAGCAGCGTCGTAAAATAAGCAAGTCCCGTACGCAGCAAGGAGAAGCCGATCATGGCCAGACATAGGCCGATTAGCAGCGATCGCTCGTCCGTCAGCTTTTGAGCCGCATTGTTGCCGACGATGAACGTATCGACGATGCGCTGGCCGATGTACGGGTTAATGATCGTGAGCGAAGAGCCCACAACGGATAGACATAAAGCGAGAATGTAGCGTACCCGATCTCCTTTCAAATTGTGCCAAAGCCACTTCAGTTGAAACATCAGATCACCAGCTTCTGTAAGTTGTGATTGGTCTAGTTCCGGGAGTTTATTCCCAATTGGTAAACTATGAGGATTATAACACGCTTACATGGAAAGCTAGCAGACGCAATTCGGAAGCAAAGCGGATAGGGCGTCAAATTATCCGAAGGATGGCATTGAGGGCGAAGCAGCCCAAGTTTTTCGCGGTTTCGTTCGGTTATGCTTCCGTTATCGCCCAGATACCCGAATCTTACGCAAGATAGAGGCGTTACGGTTTGGGATAGGAGACGGATATCGTCGCTTCGTATATGACTTCAAATGGGCAAGTAAAATGAGCGTTGCGATCCGAGCCCGGCCGCGACTAATGCGCAAGCGCGGGCGGGTGGACGCCGCAAAGCCAGACAGTTACGCCCGCCATGCAGCGGGGAACCGCGGTACATGATGCGCAGGGCAGCTCCGTCCGCTGTCGCTGTCATGTAACGAATCGTACGCGCGCTATATGGGGCTATAGAGCCCCGCCCGATTTTTAACGAATCCAGTCGTCGTTATTGTCTTCGAATTGGGATGTTGCAGCGCGACAAGGCGGGGATAGCACTCATCAGGTTCGTTACAGCACGAAAGCAGCCACAAGGTTGGGATTAGCGCGATTATGGTTCGTTAAGAATCCAGCCGTTTCGTTGCGCTAGGACCCACCGTATTTTGAATGCATATCATTGGCGGTCTGGTCGGCGCGCATTCATAAGTAAAACAATTGAATGAACGCAAGAGGCGCCGGTTTCTGCTTAGAGCAGACATCGGCGTCTTTGTTGCAAGGAAGGCTTATTAGAATGGAAGGGGGAAATCAGGACGGCCGCTCGGCCGTCTCCAGCCGATTCAGCAAATAAACGCGATTGGCGCGGATTCGCTCGTCCTCCGGCCGGAACGCCGCGGCTCGCTCATTGGCTTCGTAGGCGAGCCGGTGCTCGCCCATCCGATCGTAGCACACGCATAATTGGAGGTGAGGAAGCCATGTCCAGCAAGCGTGAATCGTGTGCGCGCCCGTATCCGGCCGCGGCAGCTCCGACGCCAGCTTATACCAGAATACCGCCTCGGCGTAGCGCCGCTCCTTCATAAAGAAGCTGCCGAGACGGCAGCAATTCTCCGCCCTTGGCGCGGCGTAGACGAAGGTCTGCAACGCCTTCCGCTTCGCCCGCTCCGGATCGTTCATATGATCGTAGCATTCGGCCGCCCGCCCGCAGGCGCCGATGCGATCCTCGACCCATACCTCTTGGCATCGAAGAAGCTTCTCGTACTGCTCGGCGGCGCGCTCCCATAGCCGATGGTCGAACAATTCGTTCGCGTAGTAATAGGTATCTCTCGGACCAAGCTCGGCTTCGGCTCTCAGCTTCGCTTCGTATATCTTCAGATTCCGGTCCGACTGGGTATGGACGCGATCGTGCGTAACGGCGATATCGCCGGCCATAATGCTGCCGCTTACTTCCAGATATTCGTGAACCGCGCCAATCCACCGGCAGCCGCGGCCGCGGCGAACCAGACGGTTGCGCCGCAGGCTGCTCGTGACATTCCCGTATTCGTCTTTGGCCAGATGATAATCCATAGACACGACATCCGTCTGATAAGGCAGCGCCCGAATGAGCGCTTGCAGCTTGGAAGCGTCGTCTGGAAGAAGAATATCGTCTGCGTCCAGCCATAAAATATATTCGCAGGTCGCTTGGGCGAAGGCGAAATTCCGGGCGGCGGCGAAATCGTTCACCCATTCGAAATCAAATACGCGTGCTTGGAACGACTCGGCGATGGCTTTGGTGCGGTCGGTTGAGCCCGTATCGATAATATTGATCTCATGCACGATGCCCGCAACGCTGGATAAGCATCTTGCCAGCGTCTCCTCCTCGTTCTTGACAATCATGCACAGGCTGACCGTAACCGGACGCGGATATTGCAGCAGCAGGGCGGTAATGTCTTCTCCCCACTTGGCTTGCGCATATTCCCGGTTGACGATCGATTGGTGATGCAGAAAATTCGGATTGTCGGCAAAAAGGGGCGGCGGCGTCAAATAATGCGCCGCGCTTTCGCGTACGACATACAGCTCCCGGCCCGCTTGCAATGCGCGCAAGCAAAGGTCGTCGTCCTCATAGGCTTCGTAACGATAGCCTTCGTCGAATCCGCCAAGCGATGCGAAAGCCTCGCGGTCCGCCGCCAGCAGAAAGCTGAGTAGACGAGAGACGCGCTGCGTACCGCCGGAGGCTGCCGCCCATTGCTTGCGGATGTCATCCGGCATGCTCTCGATTGCTTCAATCGGCACTTTCGCTTGCTGAACGCCGCTTACTCCATAGCTGAGCGGGCCGGCCAGCGCTGCGTCGGGGCAGTCTTCCAGACAAGCAAGCAGAGGAGGCAGCCAGTTCGAGACGACACGGACATGATCGCGGATAAAAATAATGCGCTCGCCGCTTGCAACGGACGCCCCGAGGTTGAAGCCGACGGCAACGCCCGCGATTTCGGGCGTTGCCGTTAAGACGGCTTTCTTCGCCTCGAAGGCTCGGGCGACGGCCTCTTGATTGCCGTCGTTCACCACAATAAGCTCGTATGGAACGGAGGTGTGACGATGAATCGTATCTGCGCATTCGGACGCGAGGGCGGCATGTTGGGCGAGCAGTACGATACTGACAGCGGTCATAATGGATTCCTCCCGTTGCATAATTCGTCAATGCCGGTTTGTTTCCGTGAATGACTGTGCCGGATGCATGCAAGCATGCTCCGGCACAGGGAAATCCTCAGTATTATATTATAGAAGCGATTCGGCAATTATTAAGACAATTTTATAAGCGAAATGGAAGCGCCGTCGCCGTTCTCAAGCTGCGCGGCGTTGAGCATGCCGTAAGTAACCAGCCTCTTTAGTCTCAAGCTGCGATAACCCGTTCGCTTCGATTGTGCCGAGGAATCGATGGCTTGTCCGGACTGGTTTTGAGAGGTCTCGACATCTGTGAAACGCAATAAGAGCCCGTTACGGGCTTTTATTGCGTTGGAAACATCGCACGCAGTCGAATAAGGGCATCGCAAGGTCGCTTAATCGCTCGCTGTGTGCAGGAAAGTAACGCTGATTCGAGGATTAGAAGTGAGTTCGGGACACTTAATTGGGAGCCGTATGATTTAAGAGGGGGATAAGAGCTTGTAACGAGCTCTTATATCATATCGGCATGTGGTTCAATTGAGCATCGGCATGCAGAGCAAGAGGAAAGAGAAGGAGGTGTAATTCTTCCTGAGTTCCTTTTATAGATTCACCAGAACGTGAAGAAACCCGCGCCCTTCGAAAGACCGGGATTCTCGACACGCCGGCAGAGCTTCTGTTCCGGCGGAAGCTTTTTGATCTGGGCTGACGTAAAAAATGACGAGAAAACAAAGAAAATGTTGAATTTGCACGAAAATGGGTGGAGGACTTTTGGTCTATTTCTCGAACTTATAAAAGCAGGGACTAAAGTAATGTTTTGTCTTACATAACTTTTCTGCCAACGGAAGTATGGATAGATTCGACGACAAAACAAGTTAGGGGAATGAATATGAAGCTTGGAGCTGCAAGAAGAGTATTGATCTGCTCAATTATTGCCAGCGTCGCTTTAATGAACGCATCTATTGCGGGGGCGGGCTCGCCCGGCGACGTCGTATCGTCGTATTCGGCGGACGTAACGAATCAGCAGTATTATCATCGGCCCAATACGCCGGGGGATATTACCCACACGGATAAGGACTGGTCGGCGACATGGTTTACGAACGATATTTTGAGGGTGAACAATCCGGCCCCTAACAACGGTAATTTTAACTATATTACGATTAATTTGAAGCCCGCCGTTTCCGGAGATTATACGGTCAAAATCGATAGTGCGACAGGATTGCTTACGGGAGGAAAACCGGACACCCAAATCTGGATTTACAAAGACGCCTTCCTTCCCAGCCAGCCTCTGACGAATGTGTTGGCCGTAAATGAAGATATTGACTACTTGGGACCAAGCAACACCGAGGTTGACGGGAACTGGTTGTCTCAAATATCCGACATTTCTTTGGAGGCCGGGCGGACGTATGTTCTCGTCGTTACCACATACACCGCAGGCGTTACCGGTCATGTCGACTTTCATATTTCCGGACCGGGAAGCGTGACGGCAACGGGAGCGACGCTGGATCCCGTTCCGCCTAACGTATCGGCGGACGACGATGCGAACGTGATCGTCGGTCTGGATACGACAATGGAGTTTTTGGTGGACAACGGCGGCTACATCCGTTACGACGGAACGAACGCGCCGGATTTGTCAGGCACGCACGAAGTGAAAGTACGCACGGCTGCGGATGCGGCGGCGGGAACGGCCGCGAGCCCGAGCGTCACGTTATATTTTACGCCCAATGCGCAGTTGACGCATGCGGCGGCGCCGGGCATCGATACCGATCCGGGGGATCTGACGGTGAATGTCGGCGAGCAAGCGGACTTGAGCGTGGCGGCGAGCGGCGGCGTATCGTTGAGCTATCAATGGTACAGCAACACGCAGAACAGCCCGACGGGAGGTACGCCGATTCCG
>Ga0160492_100047_pt1 | contig 160693 bp, 124 predicted proteins | sample DID2MG_FD_108258 | JGI IMG/M metagenome (GOLD analysis project Ga0160492, IMG submission 108258) | Enriched soil microbial communities from UW Madison campus, WI, USA - DID2877_E24_FP2 MG | ecosystem: Environmental > Terrestrial > Soil > Unclassified | place: USA: Madison, Wisconsin | collected... | reverse complement strand
CTTCAATGGAGTTCCTACAGTCTCAATTTTCCTTTTGATTCTTTGCTCAATCTCACTTAAAACGACCCAACTATCGCTGGTCTCAAAATTGGAATCAGAAGCATATTGTCTAAAATAATCGCTGAATTAGTGTATAAAATAATTGCCTGGTTTAAATTCGACAGCTACACCAATAAATTGCATCAAAACTGATTAACAATTATAAATTATACTATAAAATGATTTACGGATACATTAGGGTCAGCACAGACAAACAAACAGTAGAGAATCAACGCTTTGAAATCAACCATTTCTGCGAACGACAAGAGATAGTGGTGAATAAATGGATTGAAGAAACAATATCAGGAGCCAAAAATGTTGAAGACCGCAAACTTGGCAAACTACTTAAGAAAATGAGGAAGGGAGATATACTGATTTGTTCAGAACTATCCCGCTTAGGTAGAAACCTCTTGATGATAATGGGCGTACTTAATGAATGTATGAATCGGGATATTCTGGTCTGGACCATAAAGGACAACTACAGATTAGGGAGTGATATTAGTTCAAAAGTATTAGCTTTTGCATTTGGGCTGTCTGCTGAAATTGAAAGAAATCTTATTTCCCAAAGAACTAAAGAAGCTTTGGCCCGCAAGCGGGCAGAAGGTGTCATATTAGGAAGGCCAAAAGGACGGAAGTCTTCCAAAACAAAACTTACCGGCCAGGAGAAAAAAATACAGGAGCTTTTAGAAAAGAGAGTTTCTCATTCTGCCATAGGCAGAATATTAGGCGTGCATAGGTTAACGGTAAGTAGTTTTGTAAAAGATAAAATGCAAGATGAGCTATATAGCTAAATTGTATCGTGTTATTTTAGATTAATTAATCCTATCCTGTTATTAAGGATTATAATAACTGGATAGGACTAATAATAAAGCAAAGAGCTTTTATAAATTGATTTAAACTTCTTTTATTCTAAACTTTTCCTTTTATTTTTTCCATTTTCTCACATCAACAACACCTGATCTTCCTTTACTACTTACTATCCGCTGCGCACTGATTATAAGCATTAGCTCCTGCAAAATACTTCGTCATAATAAGCGTTTTAAACAACTCATTCTTGCCATCACCATTCTGACTTACCACCCGGTTGAAGGTTGGCATTATTCAGTATGTAACTATTAAGGAATTAAGGAATTACATTTTTTTACCGTAGATCAGCAAACGCTTAAACGCGTAAATAGCCGGGAACCTGGGAAATGCCCAAGCGATCTTCTCCTTAAACGCCGCCTGGAATACCTCGCCCTGCTCCTCGTCCAATCGTTCAAGGTAAGGGATCAACGCCGAACCGGAAATAAAACGGAACAGGGTATCGCTATCTTCCGCGATTATGGGATATACCTTTTGAAACAGCTGGATATCTTTCAGGCCGTTTTCAAAAAGTATTTGGGCATATTCGTCCAGTGTCAAGACTGATGAAGGCCTGTTCCAGTTTTTTAACTGTGACTGGTAAGGTTCCTCACCAGCCAGCTCCGCTAATAACTGGTTAAGGATATTACCCGGCTGGTAAGGCATCTGTACCGCCAGTTGTCCGCCCGGGTTGAGCTTGCCGATGAGTTGTGGAAAAAGGTTTTTATGGTCCTCCGACCATTGTAAAGCCGCATTGCTGAATACCAGGTCCCAGCTTGGCGCTTCCTGCAGCCATTCCTCTGTACTGCTTTGTCTGAAATTCAGGCGCTTTGTGGTTCCCGGCCCTGCCGCTAGCATGGAGGCGGAGCTGTCGATACCCAGGAAGCGGGCATCTTCAAACCGCCCGGCCAGGATTGCTGTCTGCTCCCCGGTACCACAACCCAGGTCTACTGCCTGCATCTCCCGCTTATGTTCGATTAAGTCCATAAGATCAAAAAAAGGTTGAAAGCGGATCGATTTGAATTGATTATATACTTCAGGATTCCAGGGCATAAGCGGGTTGTTTCAGAGTTCAAATATACAGGGAAACGGCTTAAGAGGATACGTAAGTATATTGAAGCTTTGTTAAAAGATAAGGGTCACTTCGTTTTGCAGGATATTTTAATTTATACTTAAATTTGCAGCATGCTTTCGAAAAAATCACAATATGCCTTTAAGGCGCTTGCTTATTTAGTGGAACGTAGGAATTGTGGCCCGGTATTGATTGCCGAGATCGCGGAAGCAAAAAGAATTCCCCTGAAATTCCTGGAGAACATCCTTCTTGACCTGCGTAAAGCAAATGTCCTGGAAAGTAAAAGAGGGAAGGGCGGTGGTTACTACCTGACCGATGAAGGTAGTAAAGTTAGCCTGGCTACCATAATGCGACTGGTCAATGGCCCTATCGCGCTATTGCCTTGTGTCAGCCTTAACTTTTACCAGGCTTGTGAGGACTGCTCGCAGGACCATTGTGGCCTGCATGATACTATGGTAGCGGTGCGGGACGCTACACTGGATATCCTGGGCAATAAAACCGTAACGGACCTGGTAAAGTAATTTTTCAATCGTACAATAATTGAATTGAAATTGGTGGGGACAAAAGGGTGATTACATCTATCAGGACCTTTCAATCGCACAATAATGAATTGAAATTTGCTTAAAGAAAGCGAGGGTGATCTTGGGCGTACCTTTCAATCGTACAATAATTGAATTGAAATGAGCTTAATGCTGTATTAAATCTTTACAATGTCTAATCTTTCAATCGCACCCTATAGGAATTGAAATTCAGTTACTAATTGTTCTATTGTCATTTTTTGAATTTCTTTCAATCGCACAATAATTGAATTGAAATCGATTAAGAATTTGCTGTTCACCTAAATGAGCAAAATCTTTCAATCGCACCCTGTAGGAATTGAAATCCAGAGCAAATGTGGCAGGATTTTTTTGCATCGGTTTTTTTAATCGCACCCTATAGGAATTGAAATGCTATATATACTTTCTTTTGTTCCATTTTATACGATCTTTTAATCGGACTATTTTAGAATTGAAATCCAGTATCAGGAGCAGAAGAGGTAATATTAGGATACTTTTGATCGTACAATGCTTGAATTGAAATTATTGACATATTGGTGAAACACAGGGGACGCCGAAACTTTCAATCGCACCCTATAGGAATTGAAAATAAGCACAGCGGTCTCATGACCGGTGGCCAACATACCCTTCAATCGCACAATACTTGAATTGAAATGAACTTAATGCTGTATTAAATCTTTACAATGTCCATCTTTCAATCGCACCCTATAGGAATTGAAATAACAAGCATCGTATGCCTTTATTCTTGCCTCCTGAATCTTTCAATCGTACTGTATAGGAATTGAAATTTTAGAAGGAAACGGAGCGCTGCTGGAAAATCCATCTTTCAATCGTACCATATTAGGAATTGAAATAAATCACCCCCGTTCAATCAAACCTTTGTTGTATCGTAGAGCAGAAATTTATTTTAGATTTTTCTAATTAACACCACAATCTTTTCGTCTTATTATCTATTAACTGGATCATATCCAGTAATTAACCCCTTAATCCCATAAAATCCATGAAACGTTATTTAATCCCTTTTTTTTCCTTACTTGGCCTGAAGGCAATGGCTCAACCCGCGACCTTAGATACCCAGTTTGGCAATGCCGGTATCGCGGTGTACCAAAGTGCGACGACCTCCGAGTATAACTGTGTCGTTACCGATGCCCAGGGCAATATTTTCAGTGCCGGCTATGTCCTTTTCGACCAGCCTAATGGCTATTACCGCTTGATGGTGACCAAAACATTACCCAACGGCCAGCTTGATAACAGCTTTGGTAATAATGGCGCCGCGGAGATCACTGTAGATGCTTCGGAATTTCCTCTGGAGGTAGTATTGGCTCCGGATGGTAAAATCCTGGTCAGTGGCTCTGCCTATACCGGCCATACACCGAGTGCGCCCGGAGATCACCTTGGTTTCCTGGTACGCCTGAACAGTAACGGCACTTTGGACCAGGCATTTGCCCAGGGTGGTATCTTCCATTTTATGTCGCCCGACAGCCACTTTACCAATATTTTCTTCCGTCCTAATGGGTCCATCGTGCTTTGCGGTAATACCAATTATCAATCTTTCGTGCTTCAATTACAGGATAATGGCACCCCGGACAACCAGTTCGGGAGCAATGGCTATTTTTTCTTCAATACCACCGCTTTTAATTTCGGTATATGGAGCGCGGTATATAATGAAGATGGCAGTATCGTACTGGCCGGTCATGAATTTACTAATTTTGATGATCCTAAATTGGCTTATTGCAAGATCACGGCGCAGGGTGCTTATGACTTAACCTTTGGCGATAATGGCTATAAGACACTGGACATGTATTCGGGGCAACCTGCAAGCTTCGAAACTCTGACGCAGATCAGGAAAGGGCCTGGCGGGAAGTATTATATGAGCGGGCATGCCTCCTCGCAGCTCATGTTAAGGGTGCATACGGACGGCCGCGTTGATTCGACATTCGGGGTGAACGGGGTACTCAGCCATCAATATCCCAATAAGGATTTCGTAGTGCAGCAGGATGGTAAGCTGGTCCTGATCGGCGCTAAAGTATTTACTGATTATAATGCCGGATGGGTTGTTACCCGTTTAAATGCAGATGGTACTATAGACCCGGGATTCGCTAACGGCCAGTCTTTTGACCTGGATATTGCCTCAGGCAATGATTATCCCCAGGACCTTTGTATAGTTAATGATCAATATCTTATCGTGGCGGGCTCTTCCCGCGAAAATAACGTGGAGGCTAACGCGACACTCGCTAAAATCAAGCTGGATAGCGGTACCGGTATTAAGGACAATGTAACGCTACCGAATATAGCGCTTTATCCCAACCCGGTATCGGGCGTATTAACGCTTGAAACAGATGAAGTCATGTCCCGTTTTGAGATAACAGATATGAGTGGGCGGCTGGTACTGCAGCATAATTCCCTTAATGCTACTACGGCCCGCATCAATTGCGCTTTTCCTGCAGGAAATTATATTATACGTGTACAGTTTAAGTCAGGCGCGGTATATAGCCGCACTTTAAGCCGCTTATAATTGCTCAGGGTTTCAGGAATGAAAAAAGCTGTTTGAATTAATTTCAAACAGCTTTTTCATTGTAGCTAAATATGCCTTTAGTTTTGCCTGTTTACTGCTGTAGTGACCGGTTTTCTTTTCCAGGTGAATAATAGTACCAGGAAAAGGGCCAGGCAGATGAGCGCGCTTACATTCATCTGGATAATAAAAGCATGGACAGCAGCGGCGACTAATATAGATTGGGTGCGCTGCACCGAGAAGGTCAGTATAAAGGAAAATATAATACAAAATAGCAGGAACAGGCCAAAGCCGCCATACTGGTCGAAATCTTTAAAAACCACAAGGTGCCACACCGCCCACAGGATACCGGAAACCAGGCTCCTGAATACATAAGGAAGCGGGCCTGTCGCTTCGACCAGATACCCCCGCCAGGCATATTCTTCCATAATATTATAGATCAGTGCCAGGCTGCAAAACAGGAATGCCCAGCTGTGCCGGTCGACACCATTATTATTGCTGATGCCCGTTATGGTGTAAGCCGTTAATAATATGACCGGGAAAAGCAGGGCTTTAAGCTTATGATTGCCGAGCAGGGTTATTTCCTGCCTGAAATTGCTTGTTTTATAAAACAGCCAGGCGATAACAGCTATGAAAATACCGTGGTTGTAATTAAACGCAAAATGCAGATCTGTAATCTGTGCTAATGCCAGTTGTAGTAAATTCGGCAGTTTTCTGACGCCATAGGTACCCAGCAAAATAATGCCATAAAATAAAAATACTTTTGTCCATTGAATACTTTTTATAGCCGCTTTTAATTCCACTTGTACGATTTAGATGGTTAAGATTATAGGGTAGAGGGTGCTTAAACAAGGCTATGGATTGGTCTGCCTTTGCACCTCCTGCGCGATAGCATTGCGAATATATAACAAGGAGCTTACAGCAACAATAAATCCTCTCCCACGGGGAAGAGGATCTTATCCGTTACCTCCATTGAACAGTTAATCCGGTAATTGATTGGTGAGGTAGAGGTAAGGCCCGAAAAGGTGATGTTCCCAGATATTGGTATTGCTCGCAGTGTTATTGAATTGCCGATCATAGTCCGGGCCCGGAACTAAAGAAATAATGTTGCCGGTGCGTACATAGTAATTGCTTTTGTAGTAGGCCGGGCTCTGGAAGTCCGGTAAGGTCTTCTTTACGATCTTGCTGGTCATCCGGCCCAGGTATTTTTCAAAATTTTTCTGTGCCCTACGGGTTGGACGGTCCATCTTATTGTACATATGCTTTACTATAAGATTATTCGGGAATTTCATCTTTTTAATGGCCTGTTTTGCGTTCCTGAAGGGGTTTACGCTGGTGAAATCATTGACGGTCTGTATAGAGAAAGGCACATCCGGTACCCAGTCCGCAGCATTGACCACATTATAGGCCCAGCCGCTGTAATTGATCTGTTCATAGTCATAGGCAAAGAACAGGTTACCGGGTTTAGGACCGGCGCTGCAGTAGGTTTTAAAAACGATATCTTTCGGTAGCCCGGCTTTTACTTGTTTATGTTTTAAATAAGCATTCAGCAAAAAGGTAATGCCGCCGCCCTGGCTGTGCCCGGTAAGTATAAACTGCCTGATGCCTTTTTTGTAGCAGGAATCGATCTTGTTTTCAATATCCGGAACAAGATGCGCCATCGCGATCAGCCAGCCCACGTGTACTGCGGCGTTGGGATGATTGGCCAGTTCATAGTGGAATGGCTTATTCTTTTCCAGCTCCAGTACACCTTTGGCCGGAACCATGGCTGCATAAAGATTGGCAAGGAAACTTGCCTGGGTCATTACACTTCCCCGGACAGCAATAATGGCCGTACTTTTGTTTTTAGCTACCCAAAGGTCCCACATGTTCTCAAAACCAACGACAGGTGACCGGTATATAAAATCATATTGTTGAGAAGGTGGTATCTTGTCCAGGCTGTCCCATTTGTTCAGGTCATAATGTACCCGGGCATTGGCTTTTATAGTTTCTAAATATTCTGCTTTACTAAAGCCCGGTTGTAGTGTCTGGGCAAAAGCAGCGGAATGCAGGAGAAATAAAAAAAATAGAATGGTGTATTTCATATCCTTTTGTTTTTACAAATGTAAATCAAAGCTCTTGTGTTTTATAGAACTATTGCTTTATTATTTTTTTAATAATGGGCTGATTACTAAGCCAATATTTAGGGGCGGGAAGCTGGTCCAGTTTTTAAATTTATGAGCTGATTCGTTTGCTGATAAGGTCATTTATGTAGCTTTGTAATACCCGCATTAAGGTAATGCCGGATTAAAGTACGCAAAATTTATGGCTTATATAATGGTGGATATAGAAAGTGACGGCCCTATTCCTGGCGATTACTCCATGATCTCTTTTGGCGCGGTGCTGGTAAATGATGCGCTGGACCAGACTTTTTACGGAAAGCTTCGTCCCATATCGGATCAGTATATACCGGAAGCCCTTGCGGTATCCGGGCACTCAAGGGAAGAAACGATGACTTTTGATGAACCCGAAAAGGTAATGCGGGAGTTTGCCGCCTGGATCAGGGATAATTGTAAGGACCGCCCTATTTTTATAAGTGATAATAATGGCTTTGACTGGATGTTTATCTGCTGGTATTTTCATCATTTTACCGGTACTAATCCTTTTGGCTTCAGCTCACAAAACCTGGGCAGCCTGTTTAAGGGGATTGAAAAAGATACCTTCAAAACGTTTAAACATTTACGGAAGACCAGGCATACGCATCATCCCGTAGAAGACGCCAGGGGCAACGCAGAAGCACTGCTGACTATGAAAAAGGAATTCGGCCTGAAAATCAAATTCTGATCTTTTGAGGACAGGCTACCTTAGTATGATTAACTATAAAAAGAAACTTTTATGAAGTGGCCCGGTAATTTAAGCGCGCTGTTGAACATTAGGCACCCGGTTATACAGGCGCCGATGTATGGCGTTACCAGTCCTGAGATGGTGGCTGCAGCAGCTGCTGCCGGCGCCCTGGGTAGCCTTGCATTAGGCGATCTGCCGGCCGGGCAGTGCCGGGAGCTGATCCTCAAAACCCGTGCCTTAACGGACCGGCCATTCGCGGTAAATATATTTGTCCACCAGACTCCGGAGCTTACGGAAACGCTGAAGGCAAAATACACCCAGACCAGGATCTTTATAGAAGAGCTGGCCCGGCAACATATGTTGCCGGTGAACCTGCCGCATATAGAAGAACTGGTGTTTACCGATTACCGGGAGCAGGTCGATCTCCTGATCGCGGAGCAATGCCCGGTGGTCAGTTTTATATTCGGCAACCTGGACACTAACAGTATCCTGAAATTTAAAGCGAAGGGTACGGTATTGATCGGCACCTGCACTTCGGTGGAAGAAGCTTTGATACTGGAAGCCTCAGGTATAGATCTGATCTGTGTGCAGGGCTGGGAAGCCGGTGGGCACAGGGGTAGCTTCCGGGAAGAGCCTGTACCAAAGATAGGAGGATTATCTTTACTGGCGCAGGTCGCGGACCAGGTTAAAGTACCGCTGATCTATGCCGGCGGTATCTATGATGCGAAAACGGCATTTGCGGCTAGTGCATTGGGCGCACAGGGCATCCAGGTGGGCAGCCTGTTATTAGGCTCCCTGGAAAGTGATTTAAAAGGATTTGAGAAGGATCATTTAAGAACTGCAGGGGAAGCCGATATCGTATTAACCAAAAGTTTTTCCGGGCGCTATGCAAGAGGATTGCAGAACCTTTTTACAAAAGCTTTCGAGCAGGTGGCGCTTACTTTGCCTTATCCTTACCAGAATAAACTTACCGGCCCTTTAAGACAAGCGGCTAAAGCAAATAGTAATACTGATTTTGTGAGTATATGGGCCGGGCAATCCAGGGCCGGGTACCGTAATGCATCGACTACAGCTATCCTGGAGGAATTGATCAATAGTATAATAAAATATTCATGGAACCCATAAGTATACAGCGCAGCCTGGAAAATAAGCAGGTCATTCTATTACCCTTACAAGAGGATGATTTTGAAGCATTGTATGCCGTAGCTTCCGACCCTGAGGTCTGGGCACAGCATCCGAATAAAGACCGCTGGAAAAAAGATGTATTTAAAGTCTTTTTTAAAGGCGCTATGGAAAGTAAAGGCGCATTTAAGATTGTAGATAAGGTGTCGGGGGGGGTTGTCGGGAGCACCCGCTTTTACGATTATAATGCTGTTGCGGACCGTATATTTATTGGTTATACTTTTTATGCCCGTTCCTGCTGGGGTAAAGGGACTAACCAGGGCGTCAAAAAAATGATGCTCGACTATATTTTTCGTTTTGTGTCTAAAGTGAACTTTCATATAGGGGCACAGAATGTGCGCTCTCAGGTCGCCATTAGCCGTTTAGGCGCCCGGAAAGTAGCCGAAGAGGAGGTCGCATATTTCGGTGAGCCTGACCGGTTGAATTTTGTATATGAAATCCTTAAAGAAGACTGGCTTAAAGACCCGGAATATGTATAGCAGTATCGTAGAAAATTTAAAAGCGGTGCAGGACCGTATGCATGCAGCCTGTATTAAAAGTAGACGGTCGCCGGCTGAGGTGAAATTATTGTTAGCAACCAAGACGGTTAGCCCCGACCGTATAAAAGCCGCTTTATCAGCCGGGCATACCTTGATTGCCGAAAATAAAGTACAGGAACTCAAAGATAAGTATGGGGCTTTACATTCGGTACCGCATGTCAATCACTTTATAGGTCACCTGCAAACGAATAAGATCAAAGATTTGTTAGCCTGCGGGGTGAGCTGCCTGCAATCTTTAGACCGTTTCGCGCTTGCGGAAAAGCTGCAACAGAAGCTGGAAGCGGCCAACCGGAGTATGGAGGTGCTGATCCAGGTAAACACTTCAGGAGAATCCAGTAAATTTGGTATTGAGCCGGATAAAGCTATTGCGCTTATAATGCAGGTAGCAGCCTTGGACCGCTTGAAGATCAGGGGGCTGATGACTATCGGTCTGTTCAGTTCGGATACGGAAAAGGTGCGGGAATGTTTTCGCCTGCTCAAATCCCTGCAGGAGCAGGTCCGGGCAAAAAATATACCGGGCGTGCAGATGCAGGAATTGTCGATGGGTATGAGCGGCGATCTTGAAACCGCCATAGAAGAGGGCGCTACTATTATCCGGGTAGGAACGGCTGTTTTCGGACAAAGACAGTACCCGGACAGTTATTATTGGAATGAGCGCAATGACAATGTTTAATCTTTGCGCAAAATACCTTTAGCCACATTTTCATTCAGCAGTTGCTCTGCGTAATCCCAGATAGTAGCGGCACCATCTTTAATTACTTTTTTCTTATGGTACACTTTGCTGTAGGGTACATCAAATTCTTTCCAGGTACCGCCCTGGTTGGAACTGTTTTGTAATAAAGGTTCGAGGCGGTCCATAGCCCGGGCGAACTTAGCCTCTGCACTATTACCCGCTTCAAATTCTTCCCAGATGCCGGTCAGCTCATCTGCCTGGGCTTCGGGTAGCAGGCCGAAAATCCTTTGCGCGGCCAGCCTTTCTTCATCGGTGTTCGCATGCTCTTTTTGGGTATCATAAATAAAGGTGTCGCCGGCATCAATCTCTACGAGGTCATGAACGAGGAGCATTTTGACCACTTTAAATAGGTCTACCGGTTCATTGGCATGCTCTGCCAGCACTATAGCCATCAGGGCCAGGTGCCAGCTGTGTTCCGCATCGTTTTCATTGCGGTCGCTGTTGAAGAGTTTGGTTCTTCTCTGTATATATTTGAGTTTGTCGATCTCTTTGATGAATTCAATTTGCGATAACAGGCGATTTAAAGACATGAGAATGAGATTTATAATTTGCTTAAATAATTCATTAATATTACCTGGCGAGGCCCGATTGCAGGGCTTTTTTGACGAGTGCCGCGATATTGTTACAATCCAGTTTGCGCATGATGCTGGTGCGGTAATTCACTACGGTACGCAGGCTCAGGAAGAGTTCATCGGCTATTTGTGGCGCCGATTTGCCATCCACCAGTAACTGCAGGATGCTCAGCTCTCTGGGCGTTAAAGACGTTTTGGAAAAGGTCACATTCCGTTCCATAAGGCTCATCTGGCGCACTTTTTCCTCCATTTCCCGGTCCAGGAAATTTTCTCCTTTGTAGACGGTTTCAATGGCAGCTATAAGTACGTCTCTTTCCGCAGCCTTTAATAAGAAGCCATGCGCGCCTCTTTTAAACATATTATTGGCATATAGGGCGCTGTCAAAATTGGTCAGTACCAGGACTTTGATCCCCGGGAATTTTTTCAGGATTGCCGGGCAGAGTTCGTCGCCGGTAATATTGGGCATCTGGATATCCAGTAGCAGTACATCTGCGGGCTTTGCTTCAAGGCCCTCCAGTACCAGGTCGCCCGATTTGAAACTATTGATGAGCTGTATATGCGCGCAGCCTTCCAGCATATTGTGTACCCCATCGATGATCATGGGATGGTCATCGGCTATGGCTACACGGATTAAGGGTGGGTTCATGGGCTTTGTATTTAAATACTTAAAGTTGTTGCAATTTACTAAAATCAAGCTCAATATGTATCGTGGCACCCAGTTGTGGTGCAGCATCGGCTGACATATAGCCGTTAAGATGTTCCACACGCGAGCGGAGGCTTTGCAGGCCTTGCCCTTTTTTCATATCTTTAGTGCTGTCAAAGCCCCTGCCATTGTCTTCTACAGTTATAGCCAATACACTGCCGGTTTGCATCAGCTGGATGGCGGCAAAGTCCGCTTCGGCATGTTTGATAACATTTTGTACGAGTTCCTGTATGATCCGGTAAATAAACAGTTCCGCATTTTTGGTCAATACGATATTATCGTCATATTGCAGGTCAAGGCGCAGGTTTTCCCGGCTGTTTTGCTCACAATAATGCAGGAGTACTTCTTTCAGACTCTGCCGGTTGAGCATATCCGGCATGAGGTTATGTGCCGCCTGCCGCAGTTCTTTTGCCGTTTCCTGCAGCATCATGCTTAACTTTTGCATGTCCTGCTCTACCTGTTTGCCGGACTGGAGTTTATTCTTGATCATGCTCAGGAGCATGGTGAGCGAGGCCATCTGGCCGCCAATGCCATCATGCAGGTTCCTCGAAATCTGTATCCTTGTTTTTTCCTCGCCGCTGACCATACTTTTTAACTGCAATATTTCCTGTTCCCGTTCAATATTGCTCAATTGTTCTTCCTGGCTGCGTTGTTTACTTTTGCTGATCAGGAAGCGGCTGTAAAGAAATGCGGTGAGCATGGCCAGTGCCAGGGTGCCGGTAGCTACGATGCCGATCCAGAGGTTTCGGTTCTGGATCTCGTGTTGCTTTTTATTGATCAGCAATTTGTTTTCCGCTATTTCCTTATCTTTTTCCGCAGTCTGGTATTTCTTGTCCAGCGTACTCGTCCGGTTCAGGATATCTGTTTTCAGCAGGCTGTCGCGCAGTAGACTATAACTATTGGCGTGCTTATAAGCCAGCTCGTACTGCCGGGTGGCCTGGTAGAGTTCTCCCAGCATTTTATGGGCATGTAAAATGCTTTTTGAAATCTTCAGCTCAGTTGCGGAAGCCAGGGTTTTTTGCCAGTAATATTCGGCCTGCTTATAGTCTTTCGCCGCGAAATAAATATCACCAAGAATACTGGTATTGCTGGTTTGATAGACGGGGTCTATATCTCCTTTTAGCTTCAGGGCTTCCTGCAGGTAATGCAGCGCGGTCTGGTGATCGTTAAGCCGGAAGTAGGACTGGGCGATATCGCTCAGGGCTAAATGCTGCCATTGTGTGTATTCATATTTCCTGGCGAGTTGGAGCGCTTCTTTAAGAGGTGCGATGCTGCTGTCTGTATACCCCAGTTTTAAAAGCGCGTTCCCTTTGTTGATCAGGATGAGGGCCAGGTAGTAATTGTTGCCGGAAGTGCGTATGGCCGGTTCTGCTTTTTGCAGGTATTGCAGGCCCTTTTCATATTCCCCGGTATGTTCAAAAATGCCGCTTAGGTTGCCATAGATGGCCGGTATAATGCTCGGGCTGATGTTTGCTTTGCCTTCCAGGTCTTCCAGGGCCGTAAAGTAATAATGGGAGGCGGAATCATATTGCCCCTTCCGCTGGTAATAGTTGCCCAGGCTGTTGAGTACGGCTGCCCGGAATTGTGCCAGCTCTGTTTTTGCGGCTACCACATGTATCTGCTGCATCTTTGCAAAAGCAGTTTCATACTGGCCTTTATTGTTGTAGATCGTGATGATATTGCTGTAACTGTTGAATGCCCCGTAGTCAAAATTCCTGGTTATGGAAAGATGTAAAAGTTCATTAAAAAAAGGGATGCTTTCCAGGGGGCGATGTTTGGAAAAGACAATAACCGTATCCAGCCATTGCCTGATCCTTGATGAATCCGCATTCTGAATACCGTATTGTGCTGCCAGACTCCTGTCGGGGTCAAAAGATGCTTGCCCGGCCCTGCTTTGGGCATAGGCAGGAAGCGTTAAGAGAAAACTTAACCCGCATATAATAAGCGCTTTAAAAGGGATTAACTTAAAAGTATTATTGTTGTTTATCAATTTTTTATGTTTTAAAATAATTAATATAGATTCTTTGCTCCGTAAAAAAGATAATTATTTGATGTTGCTTTGGTCTGGTTAAAATGAATTTTTTTAAACATTATCTGAACAAAGAATAGCGGTTGGTATACTCCCTTAAAATATCCCGGTTGCAACTTTTAATTCAGCAAACATCATTAAAAATATTATAAACACAAAAAATGAAAAAGATGAGAAAGTATACTTTGGGTTGCCTGGCCCTGCTTAGTGCTACGGTTTTCTGCTCAATGGAAAGTAATGCCCAGCACCTGGACCTGGATTGGGCTAAACAATTTGGCGGTTCCGGTACCACAGGAGTAAACTCGCTGACGAATGCCCGGGATATTAAAGCCGACAGCGCGGGTAATACTTATGTTGTGGGCAGTTTTACCAATACGGCTGATTTCGACCCCGGCCCCGGTAATGCTTTACTTACTGCCCGGAATGATGGGTTCACCACTTATGTGGCGGATGCCTATGTCGCTAAATATGATCCGCAGGGCGCATTGCTATGGGTAAAGACAGTAGGCGGGAATGGCGATGAGCAAGGAACCCGGGTGCATCTTGACAATGCCGGGAATGTGTATGTTGTAGGTACTATAGGTGAAGAGTCATTTACGATTTATTTAGATACGGCTGCCAATGCCCCCACGATCAATAAAAATGCCAATGGATTTAATTATACAGAACCTTTTGTTGCAAAATATGATAATAATGGTACCTTCCAATGGGCCAGGACCTTTGGTGGTGGCGGTTATGATGTCGGTGGTTCCCTTACCGTAAGTAAAGATGGGTCTTCAGTTTATGCCGGCGCTATGGTTTCGCCGATGTATGCTACCGATACCAATGGTATATTATTGCAAAAGTTTGATGGGGCTAATGGCAATACCGTATGGCGCAAACACCTGGAAGGACAAGGTTTATTGAACCCTATGGGTATGGTTTTGGATACCAACGAGAACTTATATGTAACAGGTGCCCTGAATTACGCGGATACCGTGGACTTCGACCCGTCCGCGAACGTGGTGAACTGGGTGTCTGCCGGAGGGAGCAGTAATGCCTTCCTGGCTAAATATGACTCTGCCGGTAATTATGTGTGGGTGCAGGGCGGTCTGCAAATGAATGCAGGCTGGTCGGCACAAAGCCATTACCTGGCTATTGACGCTAATAATGATCTCTATATTACGGGTTATTTTAACGGGGAACTTACTATGGACTCTTCGGCCGCTATTGTGTTATTGAATGTAAACGCCAATGATGGGTTTACCGCTAAATATAATTCAGATGGTCACTGTGTCTGGGCCAATAGCTATGGTTCTGTTTCTAATGAAGGTTCGGATGGTATTGCCCTGGACCGCGCGGGTAATGTAATCATTACCGGGACATTCCGGTTTACAGTAGATTTTAATCCCGGCCCAGGTATTGATACGCTTGTTGCTGCCGGTAGTGCAGATGCCTGTTGGGTAAAATATGACCCGGCCGGTAACTACCTCCAGGCAGGTCGTTTAGGGGGCAGTAATGATGAATTCGGGAGAAAGCTAAGCGTTGATGGCAGTGGTAATATTTATCTCTGTGGTGATTTCAGAAGTAAGCCGGCTACTATGGTACCGGGTACGGCAACAGATACTTTAAGCGCTTATGGTGTAGAAGATGCCTATATTGTAAAGTTGATTTGTAATGATACTTCCACGACACACCTAACGGTAGTGGAATGTGGTGAGAGTTATTCTTTTGACGGTCAATTATTGAATGCTTCCGGTATTTATACCCGCCGCTATCCGGGTTTACTGGGCTGTGACAGCACGGTGATCCTGAACCTGACCCTGAACCCTGTTCCGGAAGCGATCATCACGGTAGATGTGGATACTTTAGGCACCACCCAGCCCTACAACACTTATCAATGGATGAAAAACGGGGCCGTGATCAGCGGTGCGACACAGGCAAGATATACGGTAACCGAGAACGCCGATTACCAGGTAATCGTGACGAGCGCAAGCGGTTGTATAGACACTTCGGATATTTATACCGTAACGAATCATGGCGTGAGCATTAAAAATACTAATCTGTTAAAAACACAGGTACTGGTGTATCCTAACCCAAGTAATGGAAAAGTAAATATTAAAGCACCGGTTGCTGTCCGTTGGGAGCTCATAAGTGTAGATGGCAGAATCTTGCAAAACGGCAAGGGCAATGCACAAACCGTTAATCTTGCTAACCTTGCTGAAGGGGTATACTTGCTTAAGATCCTGGACCAGGAAGGTAATTTTGTAAAAGCAGAAAGGATAGTATATACCAAGGATTAAAAACAATATTATTCCGGCAAAATACCCTGTAAACAAGGGTATTTTGCTTTTTAAAAGCTAGGATTATGAAACATGTCATATGGAGCATCTGCCTGCTACTGCTGGGGCTTCAGGCTATGGCCCAGGTAAGTATTACCAATGGTGACGGTACCGCGCTCACCACCCGTTACTGCCACCAGGATACAGACTACCTGTTGTCGGGTAATCCCGCAGGGGGGAGTTTTAGCGGTTGTGGTATGGTACAAAGAAACGGTCAATGGTATTTTAACCCGGTGACTGCTACGCAGGGTATAACGGTATTTCCTTATCAATGCCAGCTGACTTATACAACTACGAATAACCAGAGCGTGACAAAGCTCTTGCTGATCCAGAAACCGGTGGTGATCAGCCCGCCCTTGCAGGATTTCGGGCTCTGTGTTGATACCTTTATGTTACGCGCGGAAATGCTGTACGCCGGTGCTTATGATTTTCAATGGACCCCGGCGGCCTTACTGGAGCGGCCGGATACCAGTGTGAGTAAAGGCCGGATTACCGAAACCACTCAATTTGTACTTACTGCTACTGATCGGGTGAGTGGCTGCAAGGGAGCTGATTCTGTTGTGGTGACAAAGTACCCGGTACCCAATGTGACGCTTAATACTGATTATACTTTGATAAAATCGAGGGAGTCGGTACAGTTGCTGGCCACAGGTGCCGAGCATTATGAATGGTTTCCTGTAGCTGGATTGGACCACCCGGCCATCGCCGCACCGGTCGCCAGCCCGCAGGAACCTACAAAGTATACGGTCGTCGGTTATAACAATTTTAATTGCAGGGATTCCGCCCAGGTATTCATAGACATTAATGAAGCCCTGGCTTTGCCCAATGCTTTTACTCCTAACGGGGATGGTCTGAATGATTTTTTCGCGGTGAAGAATATGGGCTACCAGGGGGTACATGGTTTCCGGATCTATAACCGGTGGGGGCAGCTGGTGTTTGAAACGCTGGACGCGCTCCGTGGCTGGGATGGTATGTTTAAAGGCCAACCTGCAGCCCAGGGTACTTATTTTTACGAGATCAGGCTGGCTTTAAGAGATGGAAAGGTGAAAACGTTCAAAGGAGATTTGCTGTTACTCCGCTAAATCGTGCTGATGCTTAGCAGTATTGAGATGTTGCGGCAATTATTTAACCAATCCCATCATGATCGCTTTTTTGATCAGGCCGGTGATATTTTTAGCATCCAGTTTTTGTAACAGGCCCAGCCGGTAGTTTTCTACGGTACGCACGCTCAGGTGTATCTTTCCTGCAATCTCGGGGCTGGTATATTCTTCAAACAGGAGTTGCAGGATCTGTAGTTCCCGGTCTGAGAGGTCTTTATGAAAGCCCAGGTTTGTTTTGTGATGCAGCAGGCTGCTGGTCAGTAAATTTTTTACTTCTTCCGCCAGGAAGATATTTCCTTTCGCTACTTCCCGGATCGCTTCAGCAATATGTTCCTGGTTGCCGGTCTTTAAAAGATAGCCTTTGGCCCCCGCGTTGAGCAGGTTGCGGATGACTAATGCCGAATCAATGCTGGTGAGAACAATGATCTTAACCGCAGGATAGCTTAAAGTGAGTTGCGGAATCAGATCAAACCCTGAAATGTCGGGCATCTGCAGGTCCAGCAGGAGCACATCCGGTTGCGCAGTCCTGAAGGCTGCCAGCATTTGATTGCTATTGTTATAATTGCCACATAATTCCAGGTCCGGTTCATAACTGAGCAGGGTAGATATGCCGCTCCGAACCAGCGGATGATCATCTATTATAGCAACTTTTATACGCATTCGGGTTGATTAATTTATAGCGTTCATGGTTTGTTCAATGGGCTTTGCTTTTTTAGGAACGTGAATGATAAAGGTACAGCCTTTGTTTATGGCTGTTTCAATCTCTACTTTTCCCGACAGGAGCGCTACCCGGTCTTTTATGTTTTTAATACCTATACCTTGCACGGCTTCTGTTGCTGCCAGTGAAAAACCAATGCCGTCATCTTCCACAATAATACAATATTCTTCCTGGTATTCATTCAGCAGGATAATAATTTCTTTAGCATGGGCATGTTTCAAAGCATTCTGCACCAATTCCTGTATGATCCGGAAGCTATGGGTCGCCTGACCTTCTTCCATATTGCTAAAGTCGCCATAGTGCTGGAACTCGATCTGGCAGGCATTTACACCGGTACGGTCCAGGTAGTTTTTTACAGCAGTTACCAGACCTTTATTGATGATGCCCGGAGCCATATTATGTGCCATGCTGCGCAATTCGCTGCTGGCGCTGTTCAGGATATCTTTGATCAATTGGTAATGCTCGTTATGTTTTAATTCCGGGAAGTAGTTGTTCAGTACCAGCAGGTAGCTTTTTGCCCCGGAGAGCTGGCTGTTGATACCATCATGCAGTTCCTTGGCCAGGCGATGACGTTCCATTTCTTCGCCCTGAACAATATGTCGTAAACGTTCTATTTCCAGGTGCTGCTTTTCCAGCTTTAAGGCCGCTTTTATTTTATAGCGCCACCAGGTGAACAGGCCGGTGAGCAGCAGCAGGGATAGGGCGGTAATCACGATCCACAGGTTTTTCTGGAAGAGGAGCTGGTTTTGTGTCAGGATGTGCGCGTTTTGTTCGCTTATTTCTTTATCCTTTTCCAGGGTGCGGTACCTGGTTTCGAGTTCCTGCACCTGCAATACCGTTTCTTGTGAATTGATGCTGTCATTGACCTGATAAAAGGCCAGCAGCTGGTCATAAGCAGTTTGATACCGTTGTTCTGCATAAGCCAGCTGTGCTTCCTGGTGCAGGATGGAGTTGCGGTCAAAGGGCGCGCCGGTGCTGTATTTTTTCGACTGTTCCAGGTAGGCCCTGGTTTGCGGAAAATTTTTTTGCTTTAAGCTTATCTCCGCCAGCTGGCGGTATAAATAGCTGATGTCGGTTTGTGATAAATTACTTTCATTACGTACCATTGTTTCTGCTTCCCGGGCTGCCTGAAGTGCACCTGCATATTGTTCCAGGCCGGCTTTAAGGTTGATGATATTCAGTAAAGTCTTAAATGTTTTATCGTTATAGTGATATTGTTTGCCGATTTTCCGGGCTTGTTCTAAAGCCTGAAGAGCGGCTGTAGGAGCGCCTTTGAAGCGGAGGTTAATGCCTTTATTCAATAGTAAGGTGGTCAGGAACAGGTTGTCTTCATTTTTGTGCGCGTCCGCGATTCCTTTTTCAATATAGTACAGAGCTTTGTCATATTGCTTTTGCTGAGACAATATGGTGGCGAGGTTATTATAGGCATAACTAACGGGAAACGCTTTGTTGGGATAGCTTTGCGCATAACCGGCGGAAAGCTGGTAATAACGGAAAGCGCTGTCCTGGTTAGAGGATAAGTTGTAGGTATTGCCGATTTTATTGCAGCATAAGGCCAGGTATTCGGGGTAGTTTTTACGGGAAATGGTTAAGGCACTATGGTAATGTTTCAATGCTTGTGTATAGGTCCCCGATTGCAGGTAAATATTCCCTGTACTTAGCTCTGCCTGCAACTTTATGATTCCGGACCCAGTATATTGAGCTTTTAATTGTTCCAGCTGCCGCAGCGCAGATTGCGTATCGCCTGATTGTTCCAGTTTTTTGAAACGGGATAATAGCGCAGTGTCCTCCTGTTCATTTTGTGTAAAGGCATATTCATTCTTTAACACTGCAATGCAACACAACATCGTTAATAACAATAATCTTCTCATGGCCTTTGTAATGGTGCAAAGCTACTGCCTGCTTCGCGGGGTATTGTCAAATTAATGTCTTATTTGTCGTTTGAAGATATATGTTTATAATTTAAATAAGTAGTTCTACTCTTTTTATTTCAGGTAGTATTGCTGTTGACTCCGCCTTATTGTCCTGTTACTTTTGTAAGGTGCTTGGCCCGGATTGGGAAAGTGACATTTTATTTAAATTTTTTTAATCATGTTGAAACGTATTTGTATATTAAGTGTAATAGGGCTCACCGGTAGCCTGGCCGCTAAAGCGCAGGAGCAGGTTTATGACTGGTCCATAAAGCATAAGGCGCAGCGTTCTGCCAGCCTTTTCAGTGTACAGCATATCAAGACCGATAAAGCCGGGAATGTGTATACTATAGGTACCTTCACCGATAGTATTCATGTAGGTGGGGGCAGCAGTACCGAACTCCTGGTAGGAGCACAGGTGGCTAATGCTAATGGCCAGTATGACTATTACCTGACCAAGCAGGATGTGGATTCTAACCTGATCTGGATCAAAAGGATCAATAAAAGAAGTTTCCGTTTTAATGATATTTATGCGCAACCTTTGGCAGAAGGATTCGAGGTGGACGATAACGGCAATATCTTTGTGGGCGGCTCTTTCCCGGGCACTATCGATGTAGACCCGGGTGCAGACAGTTTACTGTTTACCGGTCCTGTTAATGTATTGGGCAATGCGAAAAGCGGATTCGTGGCGCGTTATAACACAGACGGGGAACTTACCTGGGCGAAGCAGATCGCTACGAATACAGTATTGTGGTTCGCGCCTTATTATCGTGCGGCGAGTGTTAATATCAATCATTTCAAATTAGGGGACAATGGTAAACTATATGTGTCTGGATATTTGCTGGAAGCTACGCCTGGCGATACGTTAACTTATGATCCGGGCGGCCAGCATTATCAAAAGGTATTTTCCGATACTGTGGCCAGGAACCGCGGCTATTGGGCCGTTATAGATACCGCGGACGGCTCACTGGAAAAAATGAAGTTCGTTAAAGGTAACCAGTCTGGTAATATGCTCCGTTTTAAGGCCACGCCTGTAAATTCGGCTAATGATGATATGTATGTGTTCGGGCAGATAAGTGATACATTTGACATTGCGATGGAAGGTCAGGCGCCTTATCCTGTAAACGCATTACTTAGCGGCAGCCTGGGCTTTAACGCTTATATCGCTCGCTATGACAGTGCCGGTGCAGTGATCTGGGCCAATGTTATGAAATCAAAAACGAGTACACCATTCGACTTCAAGGTAGACGCCCAGGGCAAACTGGCCTTCTATATGGGTTTTGCGGATTCGGTAACCTTGACGGACCAGGCTAACTATAATCAGCAGTATGTCCAAAAATCAGGTATTGTTGCCGGGAAGTTGCACAGTGATGGTACTATGGCCTGGGAAGATAAGATCGATTTTGCCCTGGTGAATGATAATGAGTATATCGGTAACAACCTGAGTATGGATGCTTTTGATAACATTTATATTTCCGGTACAGTAAAAGGCAGGATGGTGCCTGGTGCGCCGGCTTCAATGGTATATGCCCATGCGTTTGCCCGTAAATATAAATCGGACGGTACTTTTGACTGGGATATGCGCTATGGTAACGCAATTTCTTTGATTGCCTCAGAGGCGCTAAGTGGTAATTATGTACACGTAGATGCCTCCAATAATTTGTATACTTCCGCAATTTTTACCAATAGCCAGTTTGTGATCAATCCATTGGAAAGTACTGCTCAGCTGATGAGTTCTACAGCGCCCCGCAGCAGTTTCCTGGCTAAATATACCTGTGCCGATACTACTACCACAGTTTTGGATATCGTTAATTGCGGGGAATATGTTTATGAAGGAAACAGCTATACGCAAAGCGGTACCCATAAGTTTCATTACTGGAGTGCAGGTGGATGTGATAGTTTCGTGGTGCTCAACCTTACCGTCAACACTATTGATGAACCTTTTATTACGATCAATAACCAGGAATTGGGGGTTACGGGTGCTTATGACAGCTATCAATGGTTATTAGATGGCCAGCTGATCTCCGGTGCGACACAGAGCACTTATACCGTCACACAAAACGGGTCATACCAGGTAGTCGTAGGTTTGCTCAATGGTTGTACCGATACTTCGGATGTCTACGAGGTGACGAGCGCTTCTGCTATTAAAGGTACCGCTATAGCGCAACAGGTCCGGGTGTATCCTAACCCGAGCCGGGGAATACTGGGCATTAAAGCCCCCGTTGCCGTACAATGGGAGCTGATGAGTATAGACGGAATGCGCCTGCTGCAAGGCAGTGGTGTAGCTGAAACGATTATACTGAGCGATTATGCTGAAGGCGTATACCTGTTGAATATAAGGGATAAGGATGGCAATTTTGTAAAGACCGAAAGGGTAGTCTATACCAAATAGTAATTACATTTGCAAAGTGCCCTGTAGCCGGGGTGCTTTGTATATTATAAGGATAAAAGTATGAACAGAATATTGGGGAGCATGCTCCTGGTATTGATGAGTGCCGGTGGTTTTGCTCAGGTAAGTATTACCAATGGCGATGGGACCGCGCTGACACAGCGTTATTGTTATAATGATACAGATTATCTTCTGGCCGGTAACCCTTCCGGCGGTAGTTTTAGTGGTTGTGGTATACTGGAGCGTAATGGGCAATGGTATTTCAACCCGGTTGTCGCTACTAAGGAGGTAAGTGTGTTTCCTTATCAATGCCAGCTGACTTATACAGCTGCCAACGGGCAGCGGGTCAGCCAGAATTTACTTGTAGATAAACCGGTGCGGATCAGCCCGCCGATGGCAGATATAGGCTTATGCGTGGATACTTTTCTGTTGCAGGCAAAGATGTTGTATGCCGGGGCTTATGATTATGCCTGGAGCCCGGCAGCTTTTTTAGAGCGGCCGGATACCAGTTGGACAAAAGGAAGGATACAGGAAACGACAACATTTATAATGACGGCAACAGACCGGGTGAGTGGCTGTAAGGGCTCCGATACGGTTACGGTGACCCGTTATCCGGTCCCGGTATTGAGTGTTAGTCCTGTTTCATCTTCCATTAATTCAAGAGAGACTGTACAGTTGCTGGCAAGTGGTGCCGAGTACTATGAATGGACGCCCACCACGGGCTTGAGCCATCCCGCTATCGCTAACCCGGTAGCGGCACCGCAAGGACCTATGAAATATACGGTTGTAGGTTATAATAGTTTTTCCTGTAGAGATACGGCAGAGGTATACATTGAGGTCAACGAAACCCTGGCATTACCTAACGCGTTTACGCCAAATGGCGATGGGAAGAATGATTTTTTCGCGGTAAAGAATATGGGCTACCAGGGGGTACATAGTTTCCGGGTCTTTGATCGTTGGGGGCGCATGATTTTTGAAACAAGGGATGCCTTGCAAGGCTGGGATGGTACTATCAAAGGAGTACCTGCGGCACAAGGTATCTACTTTTATGAGATCAGGTTGTTTTTAAGGGAAGGGACTGTGAAGGTGTTTAAGGGTGATGTGTTATTAATGCGGTAATGGTTTTTGGTTGTGAGTTCATTCATTTAAAGCCCTGAAAACGTAAGGTTTTATTTTGAAAATCAAATAACTATAAAATAATTTGGCGGAATAAAATAAAGGGTATACCTTTGCAATCCAAACAGCGCGAGGTAGAGCAGCGGTAGCTCGTCGGGCTCATAACCCGAAGGTCGTTGGTTCGATTCCAGCCCTCGCTACTTACAGAGACAACACAATGAGTGTTGTCTCTTTTTTTTGCCAAAAATTTTCTTCCTATTTCATACAAAGCATCAATAGCTTAGCGTTATATATTTTATGGATGGCATGCATAATTGATTATGGTTGTGCTATTTTACCTATAGAAGAATGGCTTAGGCTTTAACAAAAATATTGGGAGACTTGAGTTTGAAATAAGGAATTCCCCTATTGGTGACTTGAGTGAAATGAATTAATTTTAGTTATCTTTTAATCTTTAAAACTTAGACCTTAATGATGAAGATCCAAACTATGATTGCAGCGCAGCAATTCTTTCGCATACTGCCTGCAAATACTATACGTCCTAATAGTCCTATTATTAAAAACGGTGAGTACTATTATTTGAATACTTCACTTATTTCTTTTTTACCTGATAAACAGATTAATGATTAGGACAGGTTTCTAGTTAAATTCCAACCTTGATATATTCCATTGCCTCCTAAGATATATGCTCTTATGGTACGGTATTATGTGAAGAATTTACTATCAGTTGTCCTTCGTAACCGCTGAATGAGAAGTCATGCTGTTTAGTTTGCGGTAATCGTATTTTGCTTTTGTCTAAAATAGCAAATGCCTTGTTATACGCTTTCGTGCCGGTCCGGTAGGGATGTTTTTGACTATTTATTAATCATTATTTCCAATAGATTCATTTTTTAAATCAATAAATATTTTTTCTCATGGATTTCAAACCACTGCCAAAGATCGAAGGCCAGATTCAAAGCAATGATAAGGAGTTGTATCAATTTGTTCAAGGCACTTTGATTGAAGTTTTTAATATAACCAGGGTATCATCTGGTGAAGCGTTGCCCGGAAAATGGCTGGGTTCTGCTTCGGTAAGACATGATGGTTCTTTTGAATTATTCATTGGTAATGAAGCAAAGCCAGAGGTTTTTTGCAGATTATCCTCCGGTGAAAATTCCGTCAATATTGACAATGCCCTATTGGAAGGTAACAATATGTTCGTACCATTAGATCAGGAGCAATATTTAAAACTCTCCGTAATTGATGACGATTGTGTTCCAGTCATTAAAGGCCATGTTTCACTGGGTCCTGATAGCATCACGGCCTTCCCGATGTATGAAAACATATATGTTGCAGTTTTTATACCCGGAGTTAATGATCCGGTATTGATCGGGCAGGGGGTCATTAATATTTATGGTAATTACGAAATATATATTGATAAAGCTTTACTCCAGTCAGGTTTATTACAGGTTTCTGAAGTGAATTGTTCAGAGGAAGAATTCCTGCAGGGCTTTTATGTCTGCGTTATTGATGCAGATCTTAACATCATGGCACGCTCTGTAGACCTGCAACTGGATGATTGTTGTACCATTGTTGATCTTCACATAGCCGATAAACAGTACTTTGAACGGTATTATGCTGAATTAGACCGTCTGATGGTATTGTTGGAACAATTTGGGATGAACCATACAACCCTTGCTGCTATTGATCCTGAAAACAGCCAGGCGATCAGGTCTTTATTCCTACGGACTAATATTAGTTCTGACCTGTTAATAACATTGATCTATGCCAGTCGTATACTGCAGCAGTATAGTATAGAACTGGACATCACTTATGCTTTTTCAAAAGGAATAAATATTTCAATAAGAGAGTGGGCAGAAACGGATGATTTTATACTCAATCAGGTAGCACTTAATGCACAGCAAAATCGTCTGATCAACAATGCAAGCGGATTTGCACCGGCCTTAGAGATCCTGCACTCGCTTCGTACAACATGGATCACAGACGACCGGGCAGAAGACGGAACTCCTTTAGTCAGTTTATTCAGTACTATTTTCCAGGATGATATGGAAAGGAGCCGGCAATTTGTAGACATTAACCTGCAATATGCCAATGAACCCGTTGAAGTAATGTGGCAGGCCGTTCAGAGCGAATTCGGGCCCGAAGAAACCGCCCGGATTCAATATGGCCTGCAAACTATTGCTATTACAGGAATGCAGCAGCAAATGTCCAATGAACTCATAAATAACCGGCCACCTTTAAAAGACCTCGCCAGAGATTATACACCCGAAGATTGGCGTAGTCTTGTTGCTGAGGTTTGTAATATGCACGAGCAGTGGTGCATTCCACCCAGTATCATGGAAGCAGCCGGTGGTGATGGCCCCTTAATGATAGAGCTATATGGTAATAAGTTGTACAACTTGGTTACAGACGCTTATGCCACGCCCATACTTGGGGATAAATTTGCAAACGGAGTTTTTGAATTCAGTGAAAATCCGCAGCAAACCGCTGACTTTATCGCTGCCCACCCGGAACTGGACTTCAGGAACCAGAACATTTGGGACTTTACTTTTGATGGCGATACACCGATATCGGTGCGCAATGACCTGCAACCCGTGCAGAATCTGTTGAAAGTCGCAGCGGGAAAACCGCAATTAGTCACCCAGATGCTTATTGACGGCATCCGTTCCTCTTCGGACATTGCGGAGATGTCCTCCGAAGCTTTTGTAGCTGCTTATTCCGGCGTTACACCAACATTAACGGCAGAGGTATTACAAGCCGTTCATAAGAATGCGGCAGCGACCAGCCTGGTAGTTGCAGGCACTAAAGCCTGGGTGGATGGTGCCATTAATACACCCGGTCTTGCTTTACCCGGTTTTTCTCTGGAACTCTGGGAGCCTGATCCCGGACCTTCGGTGAACCCTGACCTGGAAACACTTTTTGGTAGTCTTGATCTCTGCAGTTGCTCTGAATGTACTTCTATGTATAGCCCTGCAGCTTATTATACCGATATACTTAATTTCATTAAGAGCAAACTGGCTACTACACCACCAACCGTATATAATGAACTGGTCAGGAGAAGACCTGACCTGATTCATATCGATCTGACCTGTAAAAATACAAATACAGTCATCCCTTATATAGACCTGGTAAATGAACTTTTGGAACTGGCGATACTGGAAGCTAATGGTATTGCTATGCCCTCAGAATTTAAATCTTACCAGACTACGGGTGCCAGTATTGATCTGGAGGCATATCCGGAGCATACTTATAAAAATAATGCCGGAGCATACATACCGGTTAATACCTATGAACAGGTTTATGATACCATCCTTAGTGCAGCAGTTTTTGATAACAAGCTTCCTTTTAATCTGCCATTAGAGGAGTCGCGTACCTATTTGTCACATCTGGGTTATAAGCGCTACGAACTCATGATGAAATTCAAGCCGGTAAAGGATTATACCGGTATGAGCGGTATTCCGGGTATCAATGAATATAATGCCCTTACCGAGTGGCTGCATTTATCCAGGAATGAGGCCGATATCATTTCCGGGAACACTAATCCGGGTTTGCCTACTGATGATCAGCAATATTATGGTTATAGTGGCCTTAGTGTAGCGGCCTGGACCGGCTTACTCTTGAATGGTAATACTGCTCCCGGAGAACATGGCGAAAAAGGCCTGAATAATATATTGAAACGCACGGGTATTACCTATAAAGAATTACTGGAATTACTCAACACTGATTTCCTGAACAAGGAGATTACAGCCGGGGTACGGCCATTAAAAATAAAATCTACTAATGCAGCAAGCCCTGCTTCCTGCCAGCTGCACGAGCTTATACTGGAATTTACCCCGGGTGGATTAACCGCTGCAGAGCTCTTTAATCGTTGGTATCGTTTTTTAAGATTGCAGAAAGCTAGCGGATGGAGCAGTTATCATCTTGATATTGTTTTAGAAAGTTTAAATGTTGTAGCACTTGATGTAACGGACTTTATCCGTATCGCTCAATTACACCAGCTGTGCTCTGACTTTAAAACCAGCCCGGAAAAGCTGAGTGCTTACCTGAAACGCATCAATACACATACTTACATTAATTACACCAATGATAGTCAAAATAACCTGCCTTCAGTTTATGATACCCTGTTTAAAAACAAAGCGCTGGTTAATCCACCCGAGCCCTACTTTAATAACGTCGAGGCCATCGCTGGAACTTACCAGGAGCGTTCCGGCACTATAGTGGCCGCTTTCAATATCAAAGAAGAAGAGTTGTTTATGCTGCTGGACATCCTGGGTATTGATAAAACTTCAGCAATACCTGCAGTAACAGGCTTAAACATATTGAGCCGTGTATATGGCCTGGTACAATTGGCTAAAGGAACAGGTATGTCGGTAAAAGAGCTGCTCCGTTTATTGAAATTATCAGATACCCCTGGTGCTGCGCTAATCTCCGGTACACCGGCTGATTTACTGGAGTTCCTGAGTACGAAAAAGACATTTATAGAGCGTAGTAAATCCCTTTTGTTTACGCTGCCGGAAATGGATTATCTTATTGCCAACAGGGATGAAGAGGGCGTATTTATTCCTCAGGATGCGGATGTACAATTGTTTTATGAATCACTACGTGCAGAGCTAAAGAAGCTGGTTACGGCAAACGAGAGCAGTAGCGCTGTTTCAGAAGATCTTAAAAATGCTTTGTATAATGTCTGCATCCAGAAGTTTAGTACGCAATTCGCTTTGCCGAATGATAGTGCTTACTATCTGATAAAAGAAGTGATCAGTATTACGACAACTTTGGTGCCTCCGGATACCCCTTTGATAGACGCGTTAATCCGGACAGAATTTATCAATGCCCTGGTGCCACCGCCTTCAACTGGTCCTGATCCGCTAATTCCCCTGCCTATTATAGAGGGAAATGGTATTGGTATATTCGGGTTCTCTGAATTATATGAAGCCTACCGCAGGATTAATAAAATTACTTATCTCAGTAATCGCTATAAACTTTCTGCAGCCGAGTTGGAGTTCTTTATAGCGCATTCAGCCACCCTGGACGTTATTGCTATAGATGCGCTCCCGATTGAGATACCTGTTACCACTTTAGCGCAGGTATTGGGCCTGTTCCGGCTTAACGATTGGATAAAAGTGAAAGGCCTGTACAATCTCCGGGTGAGTGAATATTTGAATATCCTGAACGCCTCTTTAGGCAATGCTTCTAAAACGGACTGGCATAATAACATTTTAGAACGGACTGAATGGACAAGAGAAGACTTGCAATTCCTTACAGGAAATGATACCGGATCAGGTATACTAAATACAACTTATTCAAATGTTACGGCCAATAATGATTTCAGGAAAGGAACTTTATTACTGCAATTATTTGACCTGATGAGCTCCGTTGCCAGAATTGGTTTGACCACCGTCCTGACCTATAATGCCTTAACAACAGAAGTACAGATGGCCGATTCGGGCAATATCAGGAAAGCGGCCAAATCCAAGCATTCAGACGTGGAGTGGAGCAAAGTAGCCAAACCGCTACAGGATACTTTAAGGGAGCGGCAAAGACAGGCAATGGTGGCCTATCTGGTGGTACGCCCTGAGGCTGGCGATCCTGTCGGAAGCCAGATGCGCTGGAGCAACGAAAACGGTTTATTTGCTTATTACCTGATAGATGTGGCCATGCAGCCTTGTATGAAAACTTCAAGAATTAAGCAGGGAATCAGCAGCGTGCAGTTGTATATGGACCGGGTTATATTAAACCTGGAAAACGTTAACGGCATACCTTCTAACCATATCAGTATTCGCCCGGATCTGATTGCCCAATGGCGTACCTGGAGGAAATGGTACCGTGTATGGGAAGCCAATCGTAAGATATTCCTGTATCCCGAAAACTGGATAGAACCGGAACTGAGGGATGATAAAACGCCTTTCTTCCGGGACTTGGAAACCCAGCTTTTGCAGGATGAAGTAAAAGACGATAAAGTTGAAGATGCTTTCCGGGCCTACCTGGAGCAGGTAGAAGAAGTAGGCCGCCTGGACCCGGTATCTGCGTATCACCAGATTGAAAAAGACAGCAGTGGACAGCTTATTATAGATCGCACACATGTGATTGCGCGTACATCGGTAATGCCACACCGGTATTTTTATCGTATCCTTGAAAATAAAGAATGGACGCCCTGGGAAAAAGTAAATGCCGATATTAAAAGCGATCACGTGATCCCGGTAATCTGGAACCGGAAGCTTTATTTATTTTGGTTGACCTTCCGTACAAAAGCCGCCAGGGAAGAAGATATAAGTAGCAAACGCTTCCGGAATAATGAAAATGTAGAAATGGAATGGTTACAGGCCCTCAATAAAAGAGGCGGGCTATCTGGTGGACTTATGTCGCTGATCCCTTCAAATGAGTCTGAAGAGGGTTATGGTCATTTAGAAATAACTTTAAACTGGAGCCAGTATAAAGATAATAAGTGGTTAGCCTCTGAAATGTCTAGAGATATCATGGGCATTGATATGTCCAGGGCCATCCTGAGCACTATTGCTCAAAACTCGATGAGTAACTTTGATTATACCCAAAAGGTCTATAACTGGTTAAATAACCGGGGCGATATTAAACTGGATGAATTATTCAGGAATCGTATATACTTCTTCCATACTTTTGAAAACACAAGTAGCGAAAGTGCCGGTATCAACTTTAGTATCATGTTTGCAGCAGGGCTGGACGAAACGGCTACCGGTATTCATTCCTTCTTTTGGCGGGGCGACAATAGCAAAGATCCTTATGTCGTAAGGGATACCGAGAAAGGTTACCAGGTGCTGGCCCCAACGGGTACCCGTTTTAATAAAATGAAATTTGTTGAGGACCCCTTTGGGGATGGTAAATTGCGCAGGGACAATACCAGCTTTAGCCCGGCCAGTACCGTTCCCAACAAATATTTTAGTTTTTCCACCTTTAAAGTGGAAAACTATCCCGGCATCGTCAGGGGAAGTAATAACCCCATACTGGATGCAACGAACAATGGACCGTTTACCGTAGCCTCCAGGGCAAGTATTAACGGGGACCCGCATTATCATTTCCATAATCCTATGCTGAGCGAGTTCCTGTTTGACGATGACAAAAATACTTATTTCGTGCGCTGGGAAGACCTGTTACAGGTGGCGGTTGATATTACACAGTCTTCAAGCATCTCCTTTGCTAAGGTAGCGGAATTTACAGCTGTAGCTTACAACGGGAATATGGCTGCTTCGGCCACGTCTTCTTTCTCCGGTGGAGTTTCCGGGGCGGTGAGCAATCCTTCGTTTTCTTTATCCGGCAATAGCCTGGCCAATATACTCCAGACTGGCGGCTATCGTTTTCATACTTTTTATCATCCGCAGATCTATAACTTTATTAAAGCGCTGAATAAAGATGGTATCCCGGGTTTACTGCGCATCCAGAACCAGAGGCAGACCAATACCATGAATTTTGAAGGGAATTATAAACCTACCACATTGGTATTGAAAGCCTATCCGCAGAACAATGTACAATTCAAGACCGGGGATGCCTATAGTATCTATAACTGGGAAATATTTTTCCATGCACCTATGTTGATCGCGCAAAGACTGAGTGATAACCAGCAATTTGAACAGGCCCAGAAATGGTATCATTACATTTTTGACCCTACCAGCAATACAAATGCAAATGGTACCTACAGTGTGGGCATTGAAAGATTCTGGAAATTCTATCCTTTTTATGAATTAGCTACACAGCCGGTGCAAACGCTTTCTGATTTACTTATCGCTATTAATAACGGGGTAAATTCAGCAGTAGCCCAGGTGACCAAATGGGAACAAAATCCCTTTAACCCACACCTGATCGCCAGGATGCGCGTACTGGCCTATATGAAAAACGTGTTGATGAAATACCTGGATAACCTGATTGCCTGGGCGGATCAGTTGTTCCGTAGAGATACTATCGAATCCATCAACGAAGCTACCCAGCTCTACATCCTTGCTAATAATCTTTTAGGAGAAAGACCGAAAGAGATCCCGCCGAGAGCAAAAGTAGCGGCGATGACCTTTAATGAATTAGTTACCGGCGGCGGATTAGATGCCTTGTCTAATGCCATGGTGAGTATTGAATCTTTCTTCTCGCCTAATACCGGGACAGCAACAGGGACTACCAGTAGCGGGGCGCCTATTTACGGGAAGATGTTTTATTTCTGCCTGCCCAAGAATGATAAACTGATGGGCTATTGGGATACCCTTGCCGACCGTTTATTTAAAATACGCAACTGTATGAATATCGAGGGCACGGTCCGCCAACTGCCTTTGTTTGAGCCACCTATTGACCCGGCTCTGCTCGTGCGCGCCACTGCAATGGGGGTAGACATCAATAGTGTATTGAACTCGGTATCCGTGGCTGCCTTACCCCATTACCGCTTTACCTACATGCTGCAAAAAGCTAATGAATTCTGTAATGATGTTAAATCATTAGGAGGGGCCTTGCTAAGTGCTTTGGAGAAGAAAGACGGGGAAGAGCTGGCCCTGTTACGCTCCGGCCACGAACTTAAAATGCTTGAACGGATTCGTACTATACGCGAACAACAGGTAAGGGAAGCAGAGGAAAACCTGGATGCACTAAGATTGACCAGGGAGAGTATTGAAATTCGTTTTCAATACTACTCTTCAAGGGCTTTTATGAATTCAAATGAACAAAAACATTTGACGAGCTTGCAAGCCGGCCTTGTCTTACAGGGAATGCAAAGTGGCTTTGAAGCAGCAGCAGGTATTTTATCCGCTGTGCCAACGATACATGCGCAAGCCTTAGCTTCCGGGTTGAGCCAGAGTGGGCATAGTTGGGCAGCATTGAGCAGGGCCGCCAGTGCGACCGTAGGGATTGCAGCGGTAGTGAATAATGTAAGAGGGTCTATGGCTGCAACTATAGGCGGCTATGAGCGCCGCAGAGATGACTGGTCCTTACAGGCAGATACGGCTGCCAAGGAACTGGAACAAGTGGACAAGCAGATCCTTGCCTCGGAAATAAGACTGGATATTGCCCGTAAAGAATTGTCCAGCCAGGAATTGCAACTGGAGCAAAGCACAGAGACCGACAGCTACATGCGGAGCAAGTTTACTAATGCGGAACTGTATTCCTGGATGAGCAGCCAGGTAGCGGCAACTTACTTCCAAAGCTACCAGCTGGCCTACGACCTGGCTAAGCGTACCGAAGAATGCTTCAATAATGAATTGCCGGCCATACAAGCCCCGATAGGAGGCTTTGTCAAATTTGGCTACTGGGATAGCTTGCGCAAAGGATTATTGAGCGGAGATAAACTGCAGTTTGATTTACGCAAGATGGAGGCCAGCTATATAGACAGTAATCGCAGGGAACTGGAATTAAGCAAAAGTTTCTCCCTGGCTATGATCGATCCGGCAGCCTTACTCAGCCTGCGGAAAGATGGCGCTTGTATATTCGACCTGGATAAAATATGGTTCGACCTCGATTTCCCGGGGCATTACCTCAGGAGAATAAAATCCGTATCGATCAGTATTCCATGTGTGGCCGGGCCTTACACTACTATTGCCGCTACGCTGCAAATGACCTCTAATACGATCATGAAGACGGATGCGGTAGCTGATGCCGGCGAAACGGTAAAAATCGCCAGCAATGCGATCGCTACCAGCAGCGGGCAAAATGATGCCGGTGTGTTTGAATTGAATTTCCGGGACGAGCGGTATATGCCTTTTGAGAATGCAGGTGCGATCTCCTCCTGGCGCTTGAGCATGATGGAAGACGCCGGGCTGCGCCAACTGGACTATGAGGCCATTAGCGATGTGATTATCCACCTGAATTATACGGCCAGGAATAGTAGTGCTAAAGCCGGGCCGACCATTACGGAATTGAATGCGCAATTAAGCGCTTTATCCACCGGTATTACCTTACCCAGGTACTTTAGCCTCAAGCATGAGTTCAGTAATGAATGGTATGCAGGCTTCAGTAAACTGGCAGATCTTCCGGTGGCGGCAACCGGAAGGGAAATGAACCTGGTACTGAAGCGCAGCATGTTCCCGCAATTTGCAAAAGACAAGGAGATACAGATTAGTTCAGTAAACTTTAAACTGAGGTCCAAAGAGGAAGGGGTTTACAAGCTCATGAGTGGTGGTACCGTCATCGAGCTGGACAATGAACTTACTGTAAATATGCATCTCGCTCCTGGAGTTACAGAACAGGGCTTCAGCTTCATCCTGTATAAAGAAGTAGGGGGTATTCCGGCAGCGATTATGGAAGAGGAACTTACAGACCTGTACTTCATCTTAAATTATAAGCTTGGATAAATGATTCTTGAACCTGTAATAGAATAACCTTATGGCAGATCAACCTAAAAACCAACCCGGAGGAAAAGGACAGCAAGCCACTCCTTATGCCTTGTCTCAATATAGTATGCAGCCACAGCAAAATGGCGGGAATGAAGACAGCCCTTATTATAAAAACGCTGCTCCCTCCGTCAGCATGCCCAAAGGCGGTGGCGCGATTAAAGGAATAGATGAAAAGTTCAGTGTCAATGCAGTAAACGGAACAGCGGGATTAAGTATCCCGCTGCCCCTTACGCCCGGTCGCGGCGGCTTTACACCGGCATTGTCGGTAAGCTATAACAGCGGCAGCGGCAATAGCGAGTTCGGGCTGGGTTGGGGGCTTTCGTTGCCCGCCATCCAAAGAAAAACAGACCGGAAGCTACCGCTTTATGATGATGCACAGGAGAGCGATATTTTCCTGCTGGCAGGCGCAGAAGACCTGGTACCGGTTATAGATGCATCATCCGGTCAGCGGGTCATACTCTATAAAAACGGTTATACCATTAAAAGATACCGGCCGCGTATTGAAGGCCTGTTCGCCCGCATAGAGTTTATCTCCCGTGCGGATAGTTCTGAAAGCTGGTGGCGGGTGACCACCAGGGAAAATATTACCAGTTATTACGGGCTTTCTGCCGCATCCAGAATTACAGATCCCGAACAGCCCCATCGTATTTTTAAATGGCTGCCCGATATCACCATTGATCATAAGGGGAATGTGCAGCGTTATATGTATAAGGCTGAAGATACGGCACAGGTACCGGATGTGATCTATGAAAAAAACCGGAAAAACGGCCTGCAGGCTATCGCCAATACCTACCTGAAAAGGATATATTATGGCAACCGTACCCCGTACTTTATTAAATCCGGTGAAAACGATGTATTGTTCCCGGAACTGCCCGATACCGAATGGCTATTTGAGGCCGTGCTGAATTATGGAGAGCATGGCCAGCAAAGCTATACCGAACAAGGCCCCTGGGCTTACCGGCAGGATGCTTTTTCTGATTTCCATGCGGGCTTCGAGATACGGACTTATAGAAAATGCCGGCAGGTATTAATGTTCCATCATTTTGACGAATTAAATGGCGGTACCCCTACTTTAGTAAGAAGCCTGGACCTGCAATATGAAGCCGACCTGGCAACGGCGGCGGTAGAAACAGACTATATTACAAGTGCAAAGATCACTGCCTATCGTAGGGACGGCTCCGGCACTTATCAATCCCGTTCTTTACCGGCAATGCAGCTTAAGTATAGCCGGCTGAAATGGAATACAAAGATCACCAAGGTAGCGCAGGAAGACTTTAGCGGAGCGCCGCAGGGACTCAGCGGCCCTTATCAGTGGATGGACTTCGAAGGAGAGGGCATCAGTGGTATTTTCACAGAGCAGGGTAAGGGCTGGTTTTATAAAAACAACCTGGGCAAGGGACATTTTGCAGGACCTAAACTTATCGCAGAAAAGCCCTCCTTTGCCGGGATGGGCCAGCAACTGCAGTGGCAGGACCTGGACGGGGATGGCAGAAGGCAGGTGGTGGATAGCGCTGTCGCCAAAGGTTTTTGGGAATTAGACGGGCCGGATGCCTTTACGCATTATGAAAATAAATGGCTGCCTTTCCGGGCGTTTGAAAAACAGATCAATATAGATTGGAACAGCCCTTTTACCCAAATGCTGGACCTCAATGGTGATGGCCGGGCCGATGTTTTACTTACCGAAGACCGCGCCTGGACCTGGTGGGAAAACGAAGGGAAAAAGGGCTTTGACTTCGGCGGCAATGCACCCGTGTTTAACGATGAAGAAAAAGGCCCGGTATTGTTACTCCAGGATGCGGTACAAAGCATTTTCCTGGCTGATATGAACGGGGATGGGATGACCGACCTGGTGAGGATACGTAATGGGGAAGTCTGTTACTGGCCCAATATGGGTTATGGCCGATTCGGCGCTAAAGTAGGGATGCAGGGCGCACCTTATTTTGATGCTCCAGAGCAGTTTAACCCGCAATACCTGATGCTGGCCGATATCAGCGGCACCGGTGCTGCCGATATTATCTATACCGGGAAAAATAAATGTACCGCCTGGATCAACCTGTCGGGGAATGCCTTTGCCGATGCTTTTGACATCAATCCTTTGCCCGGTACCGATGCTTACAGTAAGCTTACGGTCGTTGATTTCCTGGGTAACGGGACCGGTTGCCTGGTATGGAGCTCGCCCTTGCCACAACATGCTGCCGCGCCTTTGCAATACATCGACCTGATGGGTGGGCATAAGCCCCATCTTTTACAGAAATATTATAACGGCACCGGGAAAAGTGTCTGGCTACAGTACAAAAGTTCGGTACAGTATTACCTGGAAGACAAACAGAAAGGTATTCGCTGGGCGACACGACTACCTTTCCCCGTGCATTGCGTTAGTAAAGTAACGACTTATGATCTCGTAAGCCGTAGTCGTTTTGCCCAGGAATATCGTTACCGGCACGGCTATTACGACCAGGAAGAAAGAGAATTTCGCGGATTCGGTTACGTGGAAACCATTGATATAGATAGTATATCCATAAGAGGCGGCAATGAAGAACTGGATGGGCTGTACCAGCACCCGGTGCTGACGAAGACCTGGTACCATACCGGTGCCTGGATACGTGCGCAATCGCTTACCGATACTTTTAAACAAGAATATTTTCATATTGACGGCTGGGACGATTTTACAGAGATCACCTCTTTACCCCCTGGGCTGAATGCACAGGAATTAAGGGAGGCCTACCGGTCCCTCAAGGGTAGTGCCTTGCGCCAGGAAGTATATGCGCTTGATGATACGGCAATAGAGCGCCACATTCCCTATACCGTTACCGCCAGCGCTTACCTGGTGAAGAAAATACAGGGCTTACCTGCAGGAGATACCTGGAAGGCACTTAAACATGCTTCCTTTATGAACCTGCAGGAGCAGAGCGTGGTCTACAGTTGTGAACGTGATCCCGCAGACCCGCGCATAGTGCAGGAATTGGTACTGGAAACAGATGAGTATGGTAATGTACATAAATCGGCCACCGTGGCGTATCCCAGGAAGGTAATCCCCGCCTCCCTGCCGGGTGTGGTAAAAACCGCGCAGGCCAGGAGGCATATCACGGCTGCCGAAAGTCTTTTTACCGATGATGCCATAGATGATGCGGCACTCGCCTGGTACCGTTTGAAGCTCCCTTTTGAGCAAAAGAGTTTTGAACTCAATGTTACAGCTCCCCAGGGGCCCTTATATACCGTAGCAGAATTATATAACCTGCTGCAGAATGCCGGTGAAACGGATTATACCGATGTCCCGGTGGGTACCGGAAAAAAAAGGCTGTTGAGTCAAAGCCGGGTTTTGTTTTACAATAATGAAGCGAATGCCAAATTGCTTCCGGGGACTATAGAAAGCCTTGCTATATCTTATGAAAGCTATACCCTTGCTTATACCCCGGGTATGCTCAGTCTGCATTATGGTACAAGAGTTACCGCTACAATGCTGGACGAAGCCGGTTATGTGGATATAGACGGGGACGGCAGGCAATGGCTGCCCTCGGGGGTAGCCGTATATCCGAGCCCGGGAACTAACTTTTACACTCCGGAGCGCTTTAAAGATCCCTGGGATAACTATACGGATATCGAATACTGGAATGATTATTGGTTGTTGCCGGAACTGGTACAGGATGCTAAAGCTAACCTGAGCCAGGTACTGGAATATGACTGGCGTACGCTGCAGCCGCTGCGTATGAAGGACAGGAATGATAATATATCCGAAATGTGTTATGATATACTGGGATTCCCGGTAGCTATGGCAATAAGAGGTAAAGAACTGCCCGCCCCGCAGGAAGGCGATAGCCTGGACGGGCTTGATCCGGATGCTCCTGCTGATCAGCTCTTACAGGAAGCATTCTGGACCGACCCGGAGGCGAATGCCGTGGCTTTACTGCAAGGGGCCACCTGGCGTTGCGTATATGACCTGGACAGCCTGCCGGTGGCTGTGGCCATGATCGGCCGGGAGGAGCATCATTATCCGCTGAATACCGCCCCGGTGAAGACGCTACTGCAGTTTACCTATTCTGATGCTATGGGCCGGGAGCTTATGCAAAAGCTGCCCTGCGCACCTACGATCACTAATGGTCATAAATCCTGGATTGGTACGGGGCGAACCATTTATAATAATAAGGGTAATGCCGTAATGCAGTATGAACCCTATTTCAGTGATAGCCATCTTTGCGATACTGCCGAACAGGCCGCTATGCAGGGGGTATCTCCAAAACTGTACTATGATGCCCTGGGCCGGAATTATAAAACCACTTTGCCGGATGGTACTTATACCCAAAACTTATGGACTGCATGGGAGCAATGGCTCTGGGATAGTAATGATACGGTACTGAGCAGTGCCTGGTATGCGGCAAGGGAGCAGGGTGATATGGGGCCTGAAGAGCTGGATGCCGCTGAAAAAGCCGCGGCCCATGCCAATACGCCCACCCTGGTACACACCGATACGCTGGGGAGGGGATTTTATACAGTACAGGATGATGGCAGCAACCCGCTGATCCACAGTTACGAGGTGCTGGATATACAAGGTAACCGTATGGCTGTGGTAGATGGCCGGAATGCCTTATCGGCCAACCCGGTGATCTGCCTGGCTTATTCTTATAATATGTTGCAGGCTCCCTGTAGGCAGGAAAGTGTAGATAGTGGTACACAATATACTTTTTTGGATGTGGCCGGTCAGCCTTTGTGTGCCTGGGACGCAGCAGACAGGCTCACCCGTATTGAATATGATGAATTGAGGCGGCCGCTGCAAAGCACTACAGAGGGCAAACGGTTAATGGTGTATGAATATGGGGAAGACCAGCCGGATGATAAAGGCAGGAATTTAAGAGGACAGGTGTACCAGACCTTTGACGGGGCAGGGAAACAATGGGTTAAAAAGTATGATTTCAAAGGAAATCCCTTAGAAACTTATGTGCAGTTGCTGGAAAACCCCATGCTGACTGATGTGGACTGGGCAGGTAGCCCGGCGCTGAATACCGAAGTGTTTAGCAGCAGTACGCAGTATGATGCGCTGAACCGCCCTGTGGTAGCTACCGATCCCGGAGGCAATGTAAACGAGTATTTTTACAATAAAGGCGGTGTGCTGAAGACGGTAAGGCTGAATAGTATTACTTACCTGCAGGACCTGCATTATGATGCCAAAGGGCAAAGGCAGGCCATTTGGTATGGCAATGGTACCAAGACCAGCTATACTTACGATGCGCTTACCTTCCGCTTAAAGAGATTGCTTACGGTAAAGCTAAGCACGAACGAGGTATTACAGGACCTGCGCTATTGGTACGACCCGGTAGGCAATATTACCCAGGTACAGGACGTGGCGCAGCAAACCTTATTTTTTAATAACAGCGTGGTAAGCCCTACGCAGCGGTATACTTATGATGCTTTATACCGGCTTATCGAGGCCAGTGGCAGAGAGTTGATGGGTACGGCCACCTTTGGGGAGCAGGATAACTGGAACGATGCCGCCTGGAAGACGAGTCATAAAGGTGATGGTAATGCGGTGCAGGAATACACTCAAAAATATAAGTATGACGCTGTAGGTAACCTGCTGGAACTAAGGCATATGGCTTATGCCGGAGAGTATACCCGCACCTACAACATCGACACGGTCAGCAACCGTTTGTTAAGCACAACCGTTGGTGCGGCTACCTATACCTATGCCCATGATGTACGCGGTAATATGACGGAAATGCCGCAGCTGGATACCATGAACTGGAACCGGGGCAATGAACTGAATGGGGTAGAGAAGGGCACTATGAAGGGGTATTACCAGTATAGTGGTGGACAGCGGGTCAGGAAATACGTGGATAAAGACAATATCTATGAAGAGCGTATATATTTGGGTAATTTTGAATTGTATCGTAAATTTGATAACGCAGGCACTTTGACCATAGAACGGCAGACCGTTCATATAAGTGATGATACTGACAGGATCGCAATGTATGAGCAGCTCTTATATGAAAGTCAGCCTGATGAGGAAGATTTTGCAGCTGAACTGACGCGGTATATCTACAGCAATCATTTACAGTCGGCAAGCCTGGAACTGGATGCTGATGCTAACATCATCTCTTACGAGGAATACCATCCTTACGGAACAACTTCCTACCAGGCGATGAATGCTTTGATCAAAGCCACCGCCAAGAGGTATCGCTATACGGGTAAGGAAAGAGATGAGGAATCAGGATTGTATTACCATGGTGCGCGGTATTATATTCCCTGGTTGTGCAGGTGGACGGCTATAGATCCCATCAATAATGAAAACTATAATCTTGCAAAAGGATATGGGTTGGAGAAAAACTTAGAACGGCAATTTTTAGATTTTTGTGCAAGCCCTTATGAATATTGTTATGCAAATCCTATAATATTTACTGACCCTAATGGAGAGCAAGTGAACCCATTACAAATGGCGGAAAGAGAGTGGAATGGAATGATTAATACTGTTGAAAAAAAAATAGATGATATTGCAGAGAATATTGAAAAAAAGACTACCGAAACTCTAGATTCAACTTTCAAAACTGCATTAATAGCAACGGCTTACAGAAAAACACCAGAACTTTTAGTCTACGATATGTTAGGAATCGAAATGAGTGAAAAAAGAAAGCAGCAGATATTTGATACTGACTACAAAGCATCTGTAGGTATTTTGTTATACGAATTTGCAACTGCCACAGGGGAACAGCATAGGGCTTTTTATTATAACGAGAATAAACCTAACTCTTATGCTAATAAAGTGGTTGAGGGCTATGTACTTGATGACGTTGTTAATGGGATATATAAACGTGTTTCAGAAGAAGTAATTGATAATGAAGTCGACTGGAATAATGTTAAAAGTAGAAACTCCTACTATGGATTTCCAATAGAATTTAGTCCCGATCAAGTAGGGTATAGATATGATAAGTTTATAAAGAGACATATTGAGTCGAATCCTGCACAATTCTTTACTGGTGGGGGTACTGTAAATGCTTATCCCATTGATGATACAACAGCAAGAGTAACAATACACAATAATACTAGTAGAACTTCTTTGATGTTACATCTACCCGAAAAAAATTATGATGAAGGGCCATTGCGAACAACATCACAAACTATTCATTTCACAATCCAAAATCTTGATTCCAATAAAACTGTAAATTATCACCCAAGTTTAGTCGATCAAATTTTAAACAAGGCAAAATGGATAAAAAAATTAGATTAATATTACTTTTCCTATTATTGACTGCGATATCCTGCAATACAAAGGATAGTATTCAAGGTATATACTATAATGACCAACTAGGTAATAAGTATACTCTAACAGTAATGAATAATGGTAGATTTAAACAAACCTTAATACAAAATAATGACACTTTCACTAATAGTGGCAATTACTCAATTTTTTCTAATAAATTGTCTTGTACTTTTTTGAAAACAAAAGAAGAACTAGTTAAACTTCCAATTGACAAAGGAGGATGTGCGGGATGCGAATTGATATATAAAGATAATAAGATATATAATCCTAATGATTTAACTCCTGAGATTTTTATAAAGCAACCAGATTAATTATATTTTTAGAGATATTATGTCAAAGTTGATGTATTACATTGTAATCTTATGCTAAAGTGCATAAATCGAAACCACCAATAATCACATTTCATTTTCATTTATTAATCTTAAGGTAGCGGTATAATTGTACCGCCTACCTTATTTTATGCCAATATATAAATAAGCGTCATGAAATCTACTGTAAATTTGATGCGTCTTTGGGCACAAGTTCTTTGATTTTAGAGCGTACTACAGTACATATCTCGGATGACTCCGGGCGTATTGCGATGCTGGAGCGTCGTACCATTTGTACAGATGAGAGTGAAGAAGAATTGGTCGTTATATTTATTCCAATCATCTTCAATCATCCGCTTTAGAGCTGGATGCAGGAGGAGATATTATCAGCTATGAAGAGTATCGTCCTTATGGCACTACAGCCTACCAGGCGATGAATGCTTTGATTAAGGCTACCGCTAAGCGGTACCGCTATACGGGTAAGGAGCGGGATGAGGAATCGGGATTGTATTATCATGGTGCGCGTTATTATATACCCTGGTTGTGTAGATGGAGTGCGGTAGACCCTATTAATAGCGAAAATTATAACCTGCAAAAGGGGTATGGTTTAGAGAAGAATATAGAACGGCCGTTTTTAGAGCTTACAGCAAGTAATTATGAATATTGTTATGATAATCCAACGAGGTTTAATGACCAGAATGGAGAACAACCTCCACAAAATGCAACATTTCGGATTGAACAACGTTCATTTGCTCCCTGGAAAAAATTTGGAGATTTATTTGGAATAAATAATTTTATGATACCTGATAATCAATTTCGTGGAGATGATAGAGGATTTTCTCTAAGCGATATTGCTACTATGCCAGGCTATACTAATAGAGTCACAACGAGGCTCTACAGTAGCTCTAAATTTACTCTTAATAAAAATGGGTTATTAGAACATTATGTAGGAGCATCTATTACTGTAGGTAAACCATCTTTTGGGATGCTTATAGGTCTTCCGGAAGAGCGCACAGGTTTTAGTGACGCTAAACATACTGCGACATTTAAAAATAATTGGCTAGAAATGAGAGTATATGGTTCAGACCCCTTAGTAAAGCCAGCACCGGATATTGATTGGAAACTTACTGCAAAAACATCTTTTACAAAGGACCGTCAGAATAATTATTTTTTAAAAATAGAAGGTAAAATAGCAGGCAAAGGATTTCCAGCATATGAATCCTTTATTGAAGATAAAAAAGGTACTCGAGTATTCTTATTTACAATTGCCTCACCCAAAGAAAATGATCTTGCAAAAGAACTAACGAATCCTCTATATGATACATTCAAAGAGCAACTGTTTGAATTTCAGCTAGACAAAGAGGGGAATTTTACGGGTCAAATGTGGATTGGAGAAAGAAAGTGGTGTGCAAGATGTCGTTCGTATGAAGAAACGACTTGGAGAGAAACCACAATAAGCGAATGGAATAAACAACATTTAAATAAAAAACCAGCTCCAGATTATGGCTCAGAAAAATAATAAAAACAATCTATTTATGCAGAAGTCAGTTTTGTTATTATCATTACCTATACTATTGAGTATGAAATGTACTGATGATAATCTGAAAAATCCCAATGGTGAACTCCATATTTTACCTAAGAACTATATCGGAAGGGTAGTTATTTTATTCAATCAGAAAGATGGTAATGACAAGACAGTTGTTAACGGAAAAAAAGTCTATAATATTCCAGATTGTGGATATCTGAAAACAAAGTTTCCACGCCCAACAGGCCAATTAGGAATACCTGAATCACAATATTTTACTTATGTGTATTCAAATGGCGACACTATTCCTTTTTTATCTAATACAAGTGAAATTGATAGTAGTATGTTAAATAAGGTATTTGCATTTTCTCATACACTTGGAGAATATGGATTTAGTGAAACAGAGAACTATGAACTAGTAGAATATTTTGTTGACACTCTAAAAAATATGGATAAGTACAAAGTTTTTGGTTTAAATAAAAAAGATTTAGATAAATGTAAATAGTGTTGTGGAAAATAATAACAAATTACATATTGATTGTTTCTGTATAATTACTTTACAATACAAAGTAAATTTGATAGTGTGCTCTTTGACAGACCGTTCATATAAGTGATGATCCACCAACTGCGTTGGGGACAAGTACCGGCAGGATCGCCATGTTTGAGCAGCTCTTATATGAAAGCCAGCCGGATGAAGAAGATTTTGCAGCTGAATTGACGCGATATATCTACAGCAATCATTTACAGTCAGCAAGCTTAGAGCTGGACGACCAGGCTGAAATTATTAGTTACGAAGAGTACCACCCTTATGGCACTACTTCCTACCAGGCGATGAATGCTTTGATTAAAGCTACAGCTAAAAGGTATCGCTACACGGGTAAGGAAAGGGACGAGGAATCGGGATTGTATTACCATGGTGCGCGGTATTATATACCCTGGTTGTGTAGATGGAGTGCCAGTGATCCATTGGAGAGTAAATATACTCCTCAATCTCCTTATGTTTATGCTAATAGCAACCCAGTTTTTTATAACGACCCATCAGGAATGAGTGGGGAAAATCCACAAGACCCACCTAAAGAAGGTCATACCTATAATGTAAAATTTGAAGATGTTAATGGCAACCCAATAGATATTCCCGAGGGTACAGAAGTGCCGTTTAATCCATTTCGTTCTGGCGGTAACGGCAACTCAATTTATACTGTATTTGACCCATTCAAAGGACACAAAACATTGACCGCAGGAAGGCAGGTTATTTCAGAAGCAGAAGAAGGTGCGGTAACTATTAATACAGATCTTACCTATCGTTATCATTGGGGTGTAAACGAAGATAATTTAAGATTGGTAAAAGCTGACCAAACGTTTTCAAGACCACCTGAATTTAGAGAAGGAACTCAGACTACTGTAACGCCTGTAATAGGTATGATTAATGCAATCAATTTAAGCATATCTTTTCAGCCTAATACTAATACATCCAATGGAGCAAGGTTTGTCAACCGGTCTTCTGCGCAGAATCAAATTAATGCTTTAGCCAATCAGTTGCAGAATATGGGGATAAATAATATAAATTTACAGGTTACATCAACGTATGAAAGAGCAACTATAGCCAATATTCCAAATTACAATAACGCTGCGGGTTTACTTGCAGCAAGATTTAACACGGCGAGCAATGCTTTTAATGCAGCAGGCATTACCGTAAACAGACCAGTAAACTTTACAGACCCAAGTCTGTATGGAGGAAGTTTAAGTATGACGGTACAGATACCGCCAACGCCAGGAGTTATTGGTTGGAATGTAACAACCCAAACTGTACAGCAAAAATTGGATGCTTATGGAAATCCTGTTGGTGATGCGTCTATTAAACAGGGCGGAGTGTCCTCTACCAATTTTGTACCTAATAATTTTGATAGTATAATACCAGCAGACGGTACCGTTTGGCAGCCCAATCCGCAGCCGAGAATATATCGTAGCTTATGGGTAAAACCACCAATAGTGAAACCAAAATAAATGAAATAATATGAAATGTATAATCAGGATATTTTTAGTCTTTTTGCTTATTGGTAGCAGCAAGGGCTTATTTGCACAAGCTGTAACTGATAAAGCATCTTTGCTCATCGGTAAATGGAAATTGGCAGCCCATTGGGTGGAGCGTAATGGCAAGCCAGATTATGCACCTGTTAAAGGAGTAACTTGTATTTACGAGTTAAAAGAAGATGGCACTTATACATTATTGGATAAATTTAAGGGTCAAACATCTGTATTGAATGGAAATTGGCGTTTAGATGATTTACAACAAACACTTATTTTTTACAACTCGAAAGGTAGTAGCAATGAGTTCGGAGAGTTTGGAGCCCCAGAGATACACCACCGTATTTATAAGCTCACTACTGACGAGCTGCGTATAGAGGCGGTATATTACACAGAGGAGAAAGGAACGAGTATGTATAAGCGTTTAAAAAAAGGTAAATAATTATTTTAAAAGTTGGCACTTGTTGCCGACTTTTTTATTTCTGTTTCCGCTCCAAAAACACCAATAAATGTAGAAGTCATAGCCTAGTAATGATTCTGCAGTCGGCAAGCTTGGAACTGGACGATGAGGCAGAGATCATCTCTTATGAAGAAATCGAGCTTGCGAGATTCGCCAATACCCAAGTAATCAATTAAAAATTTCATTGGCAATATCATCCTTATGGCACTACCGCCTACCAGGCGATGAATGCTTTGATCAAAGCCACAGCCAAGCGGTATCGCTATACGGGTAAGGAAAGAGACGAGGAGTCGGGATTGTATTATCATGGTGCAAGGTATTATATTCCCTGGTTGTGCCGATGGAGCACAAGTGATCCTTTGGAGAATAAGTATGCGGGGATGAGCCCTTATAATTATGGAAACTGTAACCCAATTGTTTTTAATGATCCTAGTGGGATGGGTGGAGAAGATGTTGTTAAATACACAAGACCAGACGAAAAAGCAATCTATTTAAGTAAGGATGCGAAGCCAAACTTTGTTAAAGAAGGAGATGAACTGGTTTTTTTGGAACCCGGCCATAAACAAACAAATAGAGATGCATCTTCACTGCTTAAGGTCGGTGATTTGATCTCATTTACAGATGAATATGGTGTATTCTACACTTCTTCTTTTACAAAAAATAAAGATGGTTCCTATACATTTTCAGGATACGTTAATAAGGAGGGAGAAGATTATCTACAACCAGAAGCTTCATCTGTTACACATGAAGGAAATAGCAGAAATTCTGAGTATATTGGTAACTCAATTACTGGTCTTAATGATTCTTATAAACGGCTTGAGTATAAATCAACAATAGAAAAAATGTCAGCAGAAAATCTCAGTAAAGTTTTGGATGCAAAAGAGATAGGAGATTATGAATTAGCAGAAAAGGTTGCCAAGAATTCTTCTGATACGAGAAATCAAATTAGGACAGAGTTTCAAAAGAAACAATCGCCTGTTGGAAAATCAATATCTGAAGTGTTAGATAGAAAGAGATCGTGGGATGAATTGTATGACAAATATAAAGGAGATGATAAATTTAAAACGATGGAGAAAATTACAGAAGCCTCAGGTAGAAGTAATAATCAATTAGCAAGCATAACAAAGAAACTTAGAGTTGCGGCTTGGGTTGGGCTTGTCTGGAGTACAATACAGTCTGCAAGAGAAATATGGAATGCTTCTCCTGAAAAAAGAGGTGAAGTCGCAGCACAAGAAGCAGGAGGACTAATAGGAGGAGTTTTGGGAGGGATGGCCGGAAGTATTCTTGCTATCGCAGCACTTGCATTTGTAGGAGGATTATTAGCGGTTACCCCGGGTGGATGGTTTGTTCTTGGTGCGTCATTGATTGGAGGCACAATTATAGGTGAAATCGGAAAAAAAATAGCTAAATAATATGAAAAGTAAAATTAGAATTCCAATTGCAAGATATTTGTTTGCTTTAATAATTACTTCTTTATACGCTATTTTCGTACTGCGCCTTGCGGATGAAATTTTTAAAGGATCTAGAAGTGGAATATTGTATGTTTTAATTTTTTTTAGCATTGTCATTGTGTTTGTCTTAATTCTATTTACCAATAAGGTTATATTCTTTGGGGAAATGACAAAGGAAGACATAAAGCGTGATTTTGAAATAAAGAAAAATGATATTGGATTATTTGAATACTCCGGTACTGGTTTTTTTTATAAAAAAGTATCGTACATAGAATGGGCGGATATAAAAAAGGTTATTCTTATAAAAGAGGATAATTTTGATGTAGACCGAATTAGTATATTAATCGAGACAGATAACAATCATTTTGAATTGTCAGAGGATGAGCCTGGTAGGTATATTTTTCTCGAAAAATTAACTATAGCACTTAAATCCAAAGATTTTAATTCTTCTTTTTTAACTGCATATGCTAAGGGGAATTATTTGTTATGGGAAAAAGAAGATTAATTCCTGCTCGCAGCTTCTTGATTAAGTGTAAGGATTAGTGTGCAATGTTTGAATTATATGATGCTTAAAGCCAGGATATAAAAGTATCCTGGCTTTATTATACATAGAAGTTTTGAATTGTATCGTAAATTTGATAGCGCAGGCACTTTGAGCATAGAACGGCAGACCGTTCATATAAGTGATGATCCACCAACTGCGTTGGGGACAAGTACCGGCAGGATAGCGATGCTAAAGCGGCGTATCTATGGCAGTGCCGGTGATGATGATACAGATACAGCGCTGACAAGGTTATATCTACAGCAATCATCTGCAAAGTGCCAGCTTAGAGCTGGATGCAGGAGGAGATATTATCAGCTATGAAGAAATCGAGCTTGCGAGATTCGCCAATACGAAAACAATCAATTAAAAATTTCATTGGCAATATCATCCCTATGGTACTACTTCCTATCAAGCCATGAATGCTTTGATTATGGCTACAGCTAAACGGTACCGCTATACGGGAAAGGAAAGAGATGAGGAACCAGGATTGTATTACCATGGTGCCCGGTATTATATACCCTGGTTGTGCTGATGGCGTGCAAGTGATCCTTTGGCATGCGAGTATACAGGGATGGGTGCTTATAAGTATGGAAATTGTAATCCTGTTACTTTTAATGATCCAAGTGGGATGGGCAAGCCTGGTGTAGGATAAGATGCCACAGTTTATGTTATTTCGAATGCGCTTAATGATCCCGTAATTGAAAATTGTTTTATTTTCATTGCTCAATAGATGATTACTATGGAAATTAAATCCCTGGCCAACATAAGTTTGGATACTTTATTTAATAGTTTTCAAAAAGCTTTTGCAACGTATGAAATGCAATTGGAAAAACCCGGGCTGATAGCAATGCTTCAACGGCGTGGTTTTGTGCCCGAATTGTCTTTCGCCGCATTTGATGGAGACGAGATTGTATCCTTTACCTTTAATGGTATTGATAACTATAATGGCATTCATACAGCTTATGATACCGGTACCGGAACATTAAAAGCCTACCAGGGAAAAGGACTCGCCACAGAAGTATTTAATTACTCTATTCCTTTCCTGAAAAATGCAGGGATACAAGAATACCTGCTCGAGGTGTTGCAGCACAATACTGCTGCGGTTTCCGTCTATAAGAAAATAGGTTTTCTGGAGACCCGGGAGTTTTATTATTTCAGACAAAAAACAGCCGCTATTACCCATAGTATTAAATCCACCGGTTTAAACTATACGATTAAGCCAATAAATATTAATGAGTATAGAGTAGTGGAAAACTTCTGGGACTTTAAGCCCTCCTGGCAAAATAGCTTTGCTTCAATTAACAGGTTCTCGGATCATTTTATCTCTCTAGGTGTTTTTGAAGGGAATACAATTATTGGCTATTGTGTATTTGAACCTGCTACGGGGGATATAACCCAGATCGCGGTAGACAGGGAGTATCGCCGCAAAGGTATTGGTACTTTGTTGTTTCAAAAAATACTTGAGTCGCTTCAATCCGATGCGATCAAGATCATTAATACGGATATTCGCTGCACATCCATAACCGCTTTCCTGGCATCCTGGCATCTTGAGCCAGCGGGCAAACAATATGAAATGGTAAAAAAGCTGTAACCTGTTCCCTAAAAGAACCCTGGGGACTCGTCTGCTTTAATGGTGCTTATTGGATAATTATACAGGCCAAAGACGAAGGTTTTAACCCTAGCCACTAAAAATTAATCCAACCTAAATCTTAGAAAAGACGAAGGTTGGAATTAATAGTATGAAACAACTTTTTACTTAGGAGTGATGTACAATTTTATTTAAAGACCTGCAGTTTCAGGAAGTGCCATTCACTGTGCTCATCTAACAAGCCTATAGCATAAGCACCGTTGGACAGCTTGCTGATATCTAAACGGTAAGTGTCCCTGGTGCTGATGTTTTCTTCCAGGATCACCCTGCCCATGATGTCCACCAGTTTTAATTTGTAATTACCACTCAGGCCTTCGATACTTGCATACGTTTTTGCCGGGTTAGGGTACACCTGTATGCTTTGCGTTTCTTTATGGAAGAATAAGGAACGGATTTTACTCAGACTAAAGTTCATGTCCACATCTACTTGTTTAAGGCGATAGTAATTTTGCCCGGTCAATGGTTTGCGGTCCACATGGCTGTAGGCAAAAGATAGTTCCTGTTGCCCGGCGGTGGACTGCGCGTCTACCCAGGCCAGGTCCTGCCAATTCCTGCTGTCAGCACTTCTTTGAATCATAAATCCTTTATTGTTATGCTCTTTAGTCGTTTCCCATTCTATTACGGCCTCTTTCCCGGATTTGCGCACTTCAAAACTGCTAAATGTTACCGGTAAAGGATTATTATTTTGAAGCAGGTAAGATAAACAAAGCGCTGCTTTATTGCCAAATTCGTCAGTGACATATACTGTAGTATTAACGGTATCTTGCCCTCCAAATGAAACACTGGATGCCGGTGGTATATTCAGTACAAATGATAAGCCATTTATTGATTGAACGCTGCCTGTATTGGCATTGCCGCTGGCACGGGCAAGGTGGATGCTGTCAATGGATACCGTTCCGCCGCCGGAGCTGGCTACGGTTACTGTATGGTTTAGAGTCGCCGGCGGTGAAGTGTAATAGTTCACGGAGTCATAAACATAACCATTGGTTAATAGCTCGGCAGGCAGGAATTCGGTGTTGAAAAATTGTATCGGGTCAACACTGAAGCTGTTAATATAACCTACCTGTGCTCCAGATCCTGAACCGTCATTCAGCTGGCCTACATACATGCTTTCACAATTGGTGCAGGTCAACTCATTCACGGCAACCGGGGCGAAGTTATTGTTCCAGTAATAAACCGTTTTGGCGGCCAATGCTCCGGATGCTGGTAAAGTCCAGCTATGGGTATTGTTGAGGGTTGCCGATCCGTTTCTTTTCAATTTTGAAGCATCGCTTGTATTTACGACTACCCAGCCGTCTGCACCATGATCGCTATCGTAAATGATTTTCCCGGCTTTTCCTACCGGCTGATCAACGGGTGGGGCGGGGTATAGCTCAAATTCACCGACATCGTTCGAGCCCAGTTCATAGACATAGGCAGGTTTTGAAGTAGAGATACGTACCGGCTTACCGTATAAGGAATCTGAAGGCAACCTGTTATAAACCTGGTGGGATTCGCCACCGTTTAAAACGGTTACCAGAACCCCGTTACGGTATACTGAAGTGCCGTTATCCACCGCGACCACCTGGAAACCGGAAAAGCCTTCTGTATTTACAGTCACATATTCTTTTCCTAAAGTTCTGAATGGTGCTACCTGTAAAACAGTACCTTCAAGGCTTGTCGTGCCGCTGTAGATCCTCCGGTGTTGCTGGCCCGAAGCCACTGTTACCGGCTTGTCTGTCAACACAAGCATCCCGGAAACACTTTTTACCATAAATGTATCTGCGTATTGCTGTCCCTTATTCAAAGTAAAAGTGCTTATTGATGAAGGTTCCGATGGGTTGCCGATCTGGACCCTGGTATTATTTTCTGTAGCCATTACCGTGTAGTAGTGTGCACCGTTAGGACTGGAAAAATCTGTAGCGTTCAGTACACTGGCCAGCCGGAAGGCATTCCCTAGTGCTGCCTGGCCGCGCAGAACGACCTGCATCCTGTTCACATTGTTGTTTAAACGCCAGCGAACGGTTACCGGTTGGTTGGATTCGATAATATACCCCGGACCGGTAAAAGGTGTTTTGAAGGTATTCGTAAAGATATTGGCGATAGGGGTTGTGTAGGAATATTTCGCGGTATTACTAACGGTTCCTGTTGTAATTACGGTGCCGTTTGTCGATTTTATCGTAATGTTCGCCTGGTTTAATTCCGTAGTTACCTGTATCTGTGCCGCCGGGTTGCCGTTATCGGCATTTAAAGAGGTGGGTTGGGCCGCGATGGCCGGCAGGTAGTAATAATAAATATTATCTGCAGGGTCTTCCGGTTTACATACCGGTACCGGTGCGGATTCACTATAGTCTATCTTGCCATCTGTATCCTCGATAATGGTAAAATAACAGGATGGGCAGGCCACGGCTGCCGTATTCAGCGAGGTTACTGATATATTATCCAGGTCGGCATAGTTGTCCGAGTTGTTGGAAGTATAGCTAAACCGAAGGTTCCCGGTATAAGCTGTAGCGCGTGGGACTAGTAAAGTGATGGTCTTGAAAGTGTCATTGGGCATAGAAGCAAGGCCATAGCTTAAAATAGCGCTATTGGCAGTTGTCGCGTTGATACCACCCGAGCTTTTACTGATGGTCAGGTAAGTGGTATAAGCGCTGCCAGAGCCCAACTGTACGGAAAAGGACGGTGTGGAGGAGTTGCGGTACAATCTCAGGTCGAATTTTATCTTGATGTAACCTTCAGTAGGATTTACCCCGTTCAGGGGGGTCGTCAGGGTCATTGCCGTCCCGGTACTGCCGCTTTTTTTCAGGCGGGCAAAGTTCCGGTAATCATTGGTTCCGTTGTTCATCCGGGCCAGGCCGTTATTGTTGGTCCAGTCGTTGGTATTGGTTTCAAACCCCGGGTTTGTAATTTTTTCCTGAACATTTTGAGCCTCTGCTGCTATCGAATAGCAGAGCAGCGCTCCGGTGAGTAGTAGATTTGTTTTCATGTGTTTTTTGTTTCAATTGTTGTTAATAATATAAACTATCGTATGGCTTAATCTTTTGACAGAGATTTGATTAAACGATTTAGAATTTATTTATATTTGCGAGTAGAATAGATTGTATTACTTGGGTTTACGCTATTGGAACAAGTTTTGTGTCACTCTAATATGGCTGGCCCCGTAGTCTTTAATTTATCTGCTGCGATTAATACAATACATAAACGCCTTGGGAGAATAAACCTTAGTGCTATGTTACTTGCAGGACCGAAATTACTATTGGTGGCTTCCGGTTTTTTTGAAGAATGTACCATCAAGCGGTGCGGCTGTGTATGAAAACCGGCATAATGTATAAAAGTATCTTTTGAGTGTATTAAATCCGGCTGTTGTAGACAGGCCGCAGGAGGAAAAGAAGCAATGCCTATAGCTTCTTTTGCCTCTGTAAGCTAACTGGCCCGCTGCCGGAATATTTATTAACCCTTTAAACCTGATAATAACGAAACTAAAAACCATCATTACCACCATCACCTGAAACAATACCTGGAAAAAAATAACTAAAAAAACAAGTTTGAAATGATTAACTACATTATCGTGGACGATGATGAGCTGCAAATTGATTTCCTTCAAATGCACTTATCACAGATTACCGGCTTGCATTGTATGGCCACTTATACCAATGCTTTTGAAGCAAGAAACAAGATCATCGAGCAAAAACCTGAATTGGTTATTCTTGATGTAGAGATGCCCGGGCTGACCGGCATACAATTAGTTAAAAGCCTGAATAATCCCCCCTGTGTAATTTTTGTGAGCTCCCATCCCACTTACGCGGCGGACGCTTTTGACGTGGAAGCTATAGATTTTATTGTGAAACCGGTTGCACCCGAACGGCTGATGCGGACTATTGACAAAGCCATCATGACGATAGAGCAGGTCGCGGTACCTGTTAGCTATGCAGATGATTTCAGCATAGAGCGCAGCGCTTTTTTTGTGAAAGACAAGAATGTGCATATCAAGATAGAGTATGCCGATGTACTTTACATTGAATCTTCAGGCAATTTTTCAGTCATTTATTTTACCGACCAAACAAAGCAATTAGTTTTGGCCAACCTCGCAAAAATGGAGGCCCAGTTGCCCTCAAACCGGTTTGTTAGAATAAGCCGGTCTGCTATTATAAATATAGAACATATATCGTCTATAGGGCTGGATACTTTATTTATAAAGGAAGAAGAACTGCCCATTGGCAAACCGTTCCTGGACCGGGTGATGAAAGAAGTGGTGGGAAATAATTGTATCAGGCGCAACTGATTTATCGGCTCCGCTAGAAACAAAGAGGCGGGACAAGGTTGTTGAATACAGGCCTTGCAAATATTTTTGTGTCTTATGCGGATGCGTAATGCCGCCCTATACTGTAAAATGCAGCTTCCGTCCAAGGAAAATAAGCCCGGTTAAAGCGGGCATAACAAACAGGGCCGGAAGTATTAATTCCGGCCCTGCTTTAATAATGGTTAATACCGGTTGTTATTGTTTAACAACAGTCTTTGTGCCGGTAATTTTTCCATCTACAAAACTGCTCAGGAAATAAGTACCCGGAGTTAAATGATCCAGTTTTTCCATTTTCACAATGTAGCGGCCTTTGTTAAGCTGTACCTGCTTGTTGCCTACCTGGCGACCGTTTATATCCGTTAAAGAAAGTGCAAACAGTCCTTCAGCAGTCATCGTTACATTATTGGTCAATGTATTTTTGAACGGGTTAGGGAAGACGTTCATTCCCGTTACTTGCGACTGAGCTTGTGCTACTGGCTGGTGCCGGCCACAAGTCGGGTGCGGCGGCGGTGGCGTATCGCTGCCTTTGAACCTTGTATCTGTCCATTTATGGAAAGCATGGTGCAGTGTATAATCTCCGGCACCTGGTGCTGTTTCAGTAAAGTAGGTGGTATACATAAACCGTGTTGCATCGCCCCAATGACCTTCTCCCATTTTGCTAAAAGCTATGCCGTAATAAGTATCAGGCAGCACATCCTGTTCATTCTGGGAGATACCCATATAATCAGGATCGCTGACCAGGCTTGCGCCAACTGTTCTCATCTCTACACCTATATACCGGCCCCTGCCTTGAAAATTGCCGTTGGCCACGTTGTCAATATTGTACCAGCCCACATGGATCTGGCCGGTATAGCCACCTACATTATAGACACCATCACCATAGTGTAGTGTAGGGTTATAGGCCCTGTTTTTACCTGCAGTAGCTGTATTACCAAAGGACCCGTCATTTACAATTTTTGTTTGGGGAGCCGCCATAAAGTTACTTTCCATATGCCGCACATACACATGATCACCGTCGGAGAAAGTATAAGCCCAGGTCTCTTTGTTATAGTGGTCCGGACAATCGATCACCGGTTTTGATATATGCCCTTGTATGGGAAAAACATCTACTATAGTAGTGCCATTGGCACCTGTTAAGTGCAGCACATCAAAATCTGCCCTTACTACGTTGATCGTTTGCGCCGCATCGTCTTTATACACATAATGTAAATTTAATACGTCGTTGTCTGGATGACTGAATGCCAGATCCGGCATGGTTGGCCAGCCGGGCACAGCCAATGGGATAACAGGGCTCCAGTTACCGTTTCTTCCCACTAAAGTTTCTATTGAACCATTTGAGGGATTTTCCCAGACCACCGCGAGGCCATAGCGGAAATGGCTTTCCATACGTATGCGGCCATATTGGGAGCTGCTGGATAGCCAAATAGTTTGGTCATATGATAAAGTAGGCGTAGCCGAGTTAATGATGCGGTAAATATCCATTTTGTGTCCCGCACCTTTTTCATAATAAGCAATAGCTACCACAGATTGATTCATGTTAATATCAAAGTAATAGCCGACTTCTATGTCAGAAGCATCTTTAAAGATGAGTGACCCCTGGCTCAATTGGGAAGTGGGATCAGCGGGAGCTGTAAAGGTATATATCACTTCACTATTTTCGCCTGGTGCATGGGTGCTCCATGCAGATACATAGAAATCCATAGGATTGGGTCCCTCAAAGTGCCTGATAGAGTAATTCGAGGTTTGTACGGGATACTGCATTTTTACTTTATTGAAAGTATAATCATGGGCAAGCGGATTTGTAAAAATCTGTGCCGCTAAAGGATTCAATGCAGCGCTTCCCAAAACCAGCGCAAAAGGTACTATTAAACATTTTAATGATTGTCGCATAATTAACTGCATGTTTTTCTGGTTAAAAAAATTGTTTAACGTTTCAACTTGCTTTGCACTCCTGTTCATAGTCTTATAAGGACTTAATTACTTTTTTTACAGACCGGCATATCGGGCAGTAGGGTAGCTCCCCGCCTCCTTCAGGGTTAATTGAAAAGTAGTAATCAGGATATCAGGTTAATAATTATAGGTTGAATCAAAATTATGCTGCCGCTATAATTAAGATTAAAGCAATGACTACCTTTTGCCGGTGATGAATCTGTACAAACAGCAATTAGCTGATAAGTCAATAACAGGAAATGTTATTGGTAAAAATCTTGGACTAATTTTTTGAATGCTTACTTTAAGCGGGCCGGACCTGGCCGGTTTGCCTATCCCGGAATGGCCCTTAGCGGCTACCACCTGACAGGTGAAGCGTTGTAAAATGCACCAAAGCTATTCACGGACTTTTCAGGCTGAAGAAAGAAACCGGAGCGGTCGGGAAGAATGACCGGGATTGCTGGTGTAATAAATAATTTTAGATGTTGCAGGGTAGAGGAAAAAGCGCTGCCAATTGAATACAAAACGAATGTCGAAAACTTAAGTATCAGTTCCTTCATGAATATATATCTTTGGTGTTCAATTACTTAAGACAGCCGGTTTTGAGAAAAGGTTGGAGTTTTTCACCAAAAAGAGAACTATTGCACTTGCCTGGATCTTTCTTTAGGTATATTATTACTAATGATTACCGGCTTCGCTGTTTTGCTTTACTATTTGTAGTATGCTTTTTTGAATATGCTCCATTATGTACTTGGCCCACCAGCCGCAGTAAAAATTAAAGTGAGTAGAAATGCGGTAGGTAGCGGTAAAGTGTAGCCGGACCTGTTGATCATTTACTTTTTCCAGTTCATATTTACCCTTTAGTACTTCGAAATATTTACCGTCAATAATTATGTGTTTTTCCAAAGTGGTCAGTGGAGTTGATCCGGGATCTGCCTTTATGGTAAAAGCTAAAGTTTGCCCGGGAACAGCTGTGGTTATTTTTTCTGTAAATACTAATCCCCGGTCAAAAACCGCCATTCGCCTGCCTCCTATGGCAATAGTGTCAAACCTGGCTTTAAGAGGTTGCGGAAAACCGGCCAGCCGGAACAGGGCATCTCTGTTTGCTGTTGCCGCTATGGCTTCCACTTTTACAATATGTTCCCAAACACGCTGTTCGCTTGCATTGATGTTGATTGTAGTATGTTGCGCATAAATAGCTTCACTGGTCCCGAAATACGGTTCGATGGATGCGCTGACAAAAGGTGCCGGCACGAAGGCCAGGAGTAAGGTTCGATTCTTTTTCCCGGAAAATATATACCTGCCTGTGATACTCCCTGTAGTGGCCATTACGATATAGGCCGGGAAGGCGATCAGGGCATATAAGACACTTTCCTGTTGCCACAAAATGGAGATACCAAAAAGCCCGCTTACGGCAAGCAGGGCCATAAAGACACTAACTTTTACGGAGTCCTGGTGCCAGGCTATGATAAGTCCCATTACAAAAGGAAGGAGGAACAGGAAGGAAAGTGTTGTAATACCGGATGCCGGGATTAAAATATCGCTACTGAGCGCAAAGATAAAAATGCTTTTAGCTACCAGTCCATAAATAATTCCGTAAAAAAGTCCTTTCCATTTTTTACCGCCAATAATTGTGGCGGCAGGTCCATACCTGTTTTTATATTGTTCCAATGTTCCCCGGATGTTTTGCTGCTGAATAAAGATAGATGATTCTAATTTAAATCACCCGTCTTTTAAAAATCACAAATAATGTACCATAGGATGGCATTGCCGTATTAAAAAGCTCAATTAATGGGGCTTAAATTTTTATCGGGGTGAAAATTGACGTTACTTTGTTACTGATACACACCGTAAGGCAGTTAATGCCTCACATTCCCGGATAAATTTCAGGAATTTTTATTTGATTAATCCGGATGCAAGACTTTGTATAGAATAAGCTTATGAAATCTAATAAATTCAGGCATTATTATCTCCGATTCCTGGTTAACCTCAGGAGCTTCAATCATTGGCGAAAAAAGCAGATCAGCGGAAGCCATTTCCTGGTGCTGGCAGCGGCTATTGTGGGTATCCTGGGCGGACTAGCGGGTTCTGTATTAAAATTATTGACACATAGTATAGAAAATTACCTGCAAAGGGCCGACTGGGGACTGAAATTCTACGTACTGCTTATATTTCCTTTGATCGGTATCCTGCTGACTGTTATTTATGTAAAAACTTTTATCCGGAAGAGTAAGTTTGAACATGGTTTATCCCAGCTTATTTACAGCATCTCGAAAACCAGGAGTAAAATACCGCTACATAATACCTACTCTCAAATTATTACCAGCGCATTGACCATAGGCTTTGGCGGCTCTGCCGGTCTGGAAGCGCCTATAGCGGTAACCGGGGCGGCGATCGGGGCTAACACCAGTAAAGGTTTTCGCCTGAATTACAGGGACCGGACGCTGCTGCTGGCATGCGGCACGGCTGCAGGTATCGCGTCAGTGTTTAATAGCCCCGTTGCCGGCATGGTACTGGCTTTAGAACTGTTATTGCCCCAGTTCAGCATTCCCGCGTTCATCCCCTTATTGATCGCTTCCGCCTCGGCAACTGTAGTGGCGCAATTGATCAGCTCTGAACCCCTGTTTGTCCTGGTAACGGAAAATTGGAAAATTGAAGCAATACCTTACTATGTTTTAGCGGGCCTCCTGGTGGGCTATTTTTGTAATTACTTTACCAAGCTCAATTTCTGGATGTCGGCCCGGTTCAAAAAAATAAAAAGCATTTTTGTGAAGGCATTAGCCGGGGGCCTTATACTGGGCTGCCTGATTGCCGTATTGCCGGCCTTGTACGGGGAAGGCTATGTAACGATACAGGCCCTGTTGAATAAGAATTATAGTCATATGCTGGAAGGAAGCTTTTTCCGGGAATATGCACAAAATGAACTGTGGATACTGGGCTTTGCCCTGTTAACTTTATTCGGAAAATCTTTTGCGGCGCTTATTACTGTCCAGGCTGGTGGTAATGGCGGCAGTTTCGGCCCCAGCCTCGTTATGGGTGGTTTTTTAGGGTTTATTTTCGCTTTTGGGGCTAATGTGCTTTTCGGCACCTCGCTGAATGTTACCAACTTTATCGTGGTGGGGATGGCAGCCTGCCTGAGCGGGATTATGCACGCGCCTTTAACCGGTATTTTCCTTATCGCGGAAATTACTGGCGGCTACAAGCTTATGGTACCGCTGATGATCGTATCGGCCATTTCTTTTTATGTAAACCGCAGGTATAATAAATACTCTATCTATACGCGCCAACTGGCGCAACAAGGCGCGCTGATCTCCCTGGAGGATAAAGAAAAGAATATTCTTACCAATGTAAGCGTTGCCGAGCTGCTGGAAACCGATTTTACCCCGATAGATATTGATGCTACCGTACAGGATTGTTTCAGCAGTGTGCTTAATGCAAAGAAGAATATTTTCCCCGTAGTAGATAAGGAGCTGCATTTTCATGGCCTGCTATACAGCGAGCTGCTGCTGGATGAGGCTTTACATATTAAAGAGGGCACTTCTGATGGTAGTGGTACTATTAAAGATATTATGCAGCCGGCCATTGAATCCGCTACCTTGTCTACCCCAATCTATGAAATTATACAGCAGATGGAGCGTAAAAGCCTGCGGACCATCCCGATTGTAAATGAAGAAAACTGCTTTTTAGGCTTTATTACAAAGAATGCCATTTTTAACCGGTACCGGGAAGAGTTGAATAAAGAGTTAACTTACCTGGAGTAAAGAACTTTTACCCCCCGGTTTGCGAACGCGGTGCATCCACAGGTTTTGATGCGGAGAGTCTTTTGTCCTGGCCATATAAAGCTAGTCTTTATAAAATGGCCACTTTACAGGTATTGGGTTAAGCCGATCTCCTGTAAACTGTCTTCAGCCAGTTCTTTATTGTTTTCAAAGAACCCGGTTACAAACTGGCTACAAGCTTCAGCGCCATTAAAGAAAGTAATATGATACTCAGGCCGTTTATTTTTAAGCATGAATATTTTTCCCTGTTCATATTATTTCATCTGCAAACTCTGCTCCAACTGTTCCTGGTATGATTTTAGCCCTTATTAAGTATTGCCACTAATGGTCGAAAAGTAAAATTTATGGATACTATACTGGAAGCGATAAAGGAATTTGCGGACCGGGCACATGGCGATCAGACCAGGAAATATACTCCGGAGCGCTATATTGTGCACCCGGTACGTGTTATGGAATTATGCCGTAAGTATGAGGACCGGCTGGAAGTGCTGGCCGCAGCATTGTTACATGATGTTGTAGAAGATACACCGGTAACCAATGCGGCGATTGTGGATTTTCTACAAACTCTTATGCCCAGGCCGCAGGCTTTAGAGATCGGGAAGCTGGTTGTTGAGCTCACTGATATCTATACCCAAAAAGCTTACCCGCACCTGAACCGGAAACAAAGAAAAGAGCTCGAGGCAAAACGACTGGGACAGGCAAGTGCGGATGCGCAAACCATTAAATATGCCGATATCATTGACAACTGCCTGGATATTATTATCCATGATCCCGGGTTTGGGAGGAAGTTTCAGGCAGAAGGGAAAGCCTTGTTAAAATTGATCCCTAAAGGTAATCCCCTTTTGTACAAGATCGCGGTGGAAACAGTAAATGCTGCATCGGGAAAGTAACTGATCAGTTTAGATTGTTTTTTATTTAACGCATTACTGTTAAACTTTTTCTGTTATATTGTATCTTAACATAGTGTCCGGCGGGTCATTTTAAGGATGATATCTTGTGTAAGCATTAGGGGAGCGACCGGGCATATTATCGTCTTTTAATTGGTAGTATCAGAAAATAGGCCTATATTTACCCTTATTCAGCACTCACTTCACACTTGGATGTTGTTTTAACATCCTAATCTCATAACAACATTCTATTTAATGTCCTTATTGATTTTTTTTACCATACATTGGTATACCTCTTTATTTTTCCAATCTGTATTCCATCATCGCTACGCGGCCCACAATATGTTTACTATGTCCCGGTTCTGGGAGCGGATGTTTTACCTGGGCTGTTTTATCACACAGGGTTCCTCTTATATAAGTGCTTATACCTACGGACTCATGCATCGCCTGCATCATGCGCATACGGACCAGCCCGAGGACCCGCACTCCCCCCATAATGAACCGAACCCGTTTTTAATGATGTTGTTGACCAGGAACAGTTATTTCAACTTGTATATTGGAAAGACAGAAGCTGCCGATAAATACAAGAAAAACCTGCCAAGCTGGGAAGCGTTTGACCGTATCGCTCATAGCGGTATCGCGCGGCTGTGCTGGGTGCTGATCTATGCTTTTATTTATATCTGGCTGGCTGATGCCTGGTGGCAATGGCTATTGTTCCCGGTAACCTTAGCTATGGGCTCATTTCAGGGCGTTGTTGTTAACTGGTGGGCACATAAGTTCGGGTATGAAAACTTTTCGGTAAGTAATACCTCAAAAAATATTCTCCCGGTAGACCTGGTCTTCTGGGGCGAGGCCTATCATAATAATCATCATAAGCATCCTACACGTCCCAATAATGCTACAAGATGGTTTGAATGGGACATGGGATTTCAAAGTATGCGCTTATTAAACTTTGTAGGTATAATAAAGCTTAAATAAAAATTGCTTGTGTTTTTAAAAGGTTGGTGCATGGTTAGCGCCAACCTTAATATTTATCAGTTGTCTACAGTTTGTTTAAAAAGCTATACCGTGCTTATTATAAGCCCGGCATAGCTTTTCTTCTTTATCGCCTTCTTTGTCGTGACCTCCATTTTTTACAATCTGATTGTAAATATCTATAAGCAGGAATATTTTCCAATGGCCTGTAAGCAAGGCCGCATGTGCTTTGCGCAACATTTTTAAACATAAGGAAGCGGGGATTGCTCCTGTAGTCGTCCAAAGGTATAGCCTTGGTGTCAATAACAAACAAAATGCGCTGTTGGCTTGATTGGTAGCCTGACATTTTAACATTTTTGTCAAAAATGAAAGGAACGATTGTTTGTAAATTTGGTTTCACTTATTGATTTTTTGAATTGCTGACGTTTAACCTGAAAATTGATTACGATGCGTTTATTAATGATCTGTAAGGATGCTAACTACAGTAATTTTCTAAGCAAAAAGCTCAGCTCAGCAGCTGTTGACTGTACACAAAGTGATAACCTGGACGCTGCTTTAGGACAACTAAAACAAAATAATTTTGACGGCGTTATTTGTTGCCTGCCTCTCTCTAACCAATCTTGTCCCTTCAATATCCTCGCTGACCTGCAAAACGCTACCGGAAGTGCCGGGATCATTTTTATTACAGAGCAGCTGGAAGTACACCTGGCCATGAGCCTGATGCGGCAAGGCGCGCTTTGTTGTTTTAACCGTCCCTTTCCATTGGAAAAGCTGAAGGAGGTCATTGAGAAACTTAAAAATGAGGTGCCGGCTATAGTTGAATGTAGCAAGACAAGCCTGGCTGAAAACCGGGTAAATAGAGCACCGGCGAAACATATTATAGGCAATAGCAAAGAAGCCCTTAAGATGTACCGGCAGATCGAACTGGTAGGGCCTACAAATTTCAACGTGATCATTTATGGCGAAACCGGTACCGGTAAAGAGTCGGTCGCTTATATGCTGGCTAATGCCAGTGATCAGGGTAATAAGGAACGGTATGTAGCAGTTGATTGTGGCTGCCTGACCAGGGAGCTGGCTCTAAGTGAATTATTTGGGCATGAAAAAGGTAGTTTTACCGGTGCTGTAGAGCAAAAAACCGGCGCATTTGAGCTGGCCAATTATGGTACACTTTTCCTGGATGAGATCGGTAATTTAGACTACGAAGTACAGGGCTTCCTGCTTCGGGCGATTCAGGAAAAGAAAATCAGGCGGGTAGGGGGAACGCAGGAAATAGCCATACAAACCAGGATTATAGTCGCTTCAAATGAAAATCTCGCGGAAGCGGTACAAAAAGGTACCTTTAGGGAAGACCTCTATCACCGGCTTAATGAATTTGAGATTGTAGTGCCGCCGCTAAGGTCCAGGGCCACGGACTTGCCGCTTTTTATCGATTACTTTATAAATGAAACCAATAAAGAATTAGGCAAACAGGTATTATCACCCGATGCGGAAGCTTTACTGATGCTGCAATGCTATAACTGGCCCGGTAATATCCGTGAGCTCAGGAATACTATCCGCCGGGCCTGCCTGATGTGTCCGGATGGTCAGGCGCTTAAAAGCATACATTTACCGGTGGAAGTACTGAACTACATGAATGAACGGAAGCTTAGCTTTTCGACAGGTGAAGAGGCGCCTGTACCGGTGATCCCGGTAAAAGCAAGAGAGGTGAGCCTCAATAAAATAAAGGAAATACTGCGCATCGTTAATTACAATAAAACAAAGGCCGCGCGTTTGCTCGGTATAGACCGTAAAACTTTATATAACCGCTTGAGGTCAATCTCTTTTCCGGGGAACAATAATCACCGTGGGGCATACGCGGATTGCTAGCGGCTTGAAAAAGTATTACTATTAAACACCGGCCCTTGCAGGGTTAATAGGTGCGGCATTTAGCCGCACCCGTTAAAATAAATTACTGCCACCAATAGTAATAGTTATGATGGCCATCATACTCAAAGCCGCAACGCGGATACAGGCTGTTGCCGATATCATTTGTTTTTTCCGTTTCCAGCATCAGGCCACAGGCTCCTGTTTCCGCGCACCATTGTTTGGCCCGGTCGATCAATGCCACAGAGAATCCCTGCCCCCTGTAGTCGGGGTGTACATAAAGATCGCTTAGCAGCCATTGCTTTTTGAGCCGGATGTAATGGTAGAGTTTGTACAACTGTACAAAACCGACCGCTTTTTCCGCAACATACAGGACGAAAATATGCGACTGGTCGTGGTCCAGTCTTTCCGCTATGAACTGTTTGCAGCGCTCATAGTCATCTTCCTGCCGGTAAAAGACCCGGTAAAGGTTAAAGAGGGTTGCTGTGCTGTCCAGGTCCTTCAGGCCCGCTTTTTCAATACGATAGTGCATTGCGCTAAATATTTGGTGAATGCGGCAAAGGTATTCAGCCTTTGGACTACAGAGGTGGTCCAAATTTTATATTTATACTAGTCCAGCATCTTCCCTTTTGAACAGATCTTAAGTGAATTCAGCCGGACTTAAACCGGCAGTAATTATAAAAATGCTTTTCCTGTTATCCCAAGCGATAAACTGCTATAATTACCTGGATGAAAAATAGGGCGATCAAAAATGAATTGTAGAAAACATATGGTGAGAGATGTAAATACTCATTAATGTGTTTATGGATAATTACACTTAAAGTGGCCGGGTTTGCTGCGCGCTTAATAATAAATATCTCCTTGGCAGAAAGATTTATTTGATATATTGATGATCTGTCTATTATATTTACATCTTGATTTTACTAAATCCTTTAACCTATCTAATAAATAATGACAAAGCACCTTAATGGGAAATCATTTTAATTATGATCCATTAAATAAGGATAATTCTATGGTTAATGTTTATTGGAAACAAAGCTGCAGGTTGAAGCTGCTATTTGTTATTATTTTGTTCTTTTTCAGCACAGGTCCGGCGCTTGCAGATCCTGCCAAAGACTCTGCTACACAGCTCGTTCAAAGCTTATCTGCTTTATATAAGAAGAAGGTTTTGACCGAGAAAAAATACCTGGACACCATAGACAAAACCGTACAGCTTTTCCAGTCGGAAGGCTTGCGTTTTTCTAATGGAGAATTGCTTAAGCTACTGACCCTTTACCGGCAGCTCATCTGGGATAAGCAGGATGAGGGGAAGCTCAAGAAAGCCTACTATGCTATGCTGAGCAACCAGGCAAGAATGGATGGACGTAATGGAGAAATGCTTTATTACGCGGAGCGATTGAGTGAACTGCAGGAAAGTATTGAGCAGACGCCTTCGGTTACTTCCTTGTCGCTTATTGCCGGTTATTATTATAGTAATCTGGCCTATCCTAAAATAACGGCATTATATAGCAAACACCGGAAATTTCTCGAAAAGCTACCGCAGATAGTAATGCAACAGCAATTTGATAAAAAAGAAGTGATGCGTTCCGGAGAATTAATTTCCACCTTCCTGATGGGCGCTTATAATGCGAAAGATAAGGCATTAGCAGCAGAAATAAGTAGTCTTAGAGACCGGTTGATGACTGCTATTCAAAAAGCATACCCCAACGATATGGAGGTATTGGTCCGGGCGCGGTATACTGTATTAATGGCAGAACATCAAAAGGCCAGGATAACGGGTACGGCTGCTGATATATGGAAGAATATCATACAGTTCGATTCGCTGTTGTATGATAAAAATATGCCGGAATATTTAAAAAGCTACGCGGGCTTTACTATAGCGGATAAAAAAGCACTTTATTTCTTGGACCATAAAATTAATGATAGTGCAGAGCATTATATAAAGGTACTCTACGCTATGTATGGAGAGAAGATCAATGTGCCGATGAATGCCTATATGGTAAAGAAATACGAGTCCAGGCTATTATACAACCGCGGGTTTTATAAAGCAAGCGAGGATACCCTGATTAAGTCCCTGATGATCCTTGAAGACGCTGTCGCTAATAATACAAGTGAAATTGATGAGGTCATGTATGCGCTCACAAAAGTTGAAGAGCAGCAATTCCTGCTGGCCGACGCGGCGAAGAAGCAGAAAAAATCAGACCAGCGGTTTATGCTCCTGGTTTCAGGTTCCATTCTCCTGCTCAGTGGCAGTGTGCTGGTATTCCTGCTTATCCGGCGGCGGCAGATGGCGCGTTTCCTGAATTTCAAGCTCAACCTGGCCCGCAATATTCATGATGAAACGAACCCCGCTTTACTGTATGCTAAAATGCTGGCTAAAGAGCAGCGAATGAGCCAGTCCTTAACTGAAAAAGGCGCGCTTGAGCAGCATATTGACCATACTATGGAATTGATCCGTAGCTTATCCCAGGACCTGAAGTCGGAGCAGCAGCTGTTATTAAGCGACCTGATCCGGGAAGTGCGGGAGATGATCGAAAAGGTCAGTGTTCTTTCCGGTTTTAAATACAGGCTACAGGTAGATGTGGAAGGGAAGCGTTTCCTTAGCCATTATCAATATACCAACCTCAAGGCCATGTTGCAGGAATGTTTATCTAATTCCATAAAACATGCCGAGTTTAAAGAAGTGTACCTCAGTTTTGAAACTAAGGTCAATATGCTGTATATAGTTTACAAAGATGATGGGGAAGGATGGCCGGCGAATCAACCGGTGCAGGGTATCGGGTTGCAAAATATGCAGGACCGGACCGGTAAATTAAATGGTGATATAAAGATTGAAAATAATTACCCGCAGGGTTACCAGATCAGGATGAGCATCAAACTCAGTTAGCCTGGATAGGATAGATTTTTGAATATACCTGTAGTGTAAAATGGCCATACAAGGAATGTAATGAAAAGCAGCGACAAAATTTTATCGCTGCTTTGTAATTGGTGTGGCTATATTGATTGGGTACTCGTGTGAAATACTATTCCTTAAACAACCCACATGATAAGTACCTTTTTTACCTCTTCTTTATCTTCTTCCCTGGCCGCCTCATAAAGGCGCACCTTTACCTCTGGGCTTAATTCATGGGTATTTAGCTGTTCTATAAAATCGAAACCCTGTATATTTTTCCCGTATTCGTGTAGAATAGAGCCATCATTAAACAAGGTATAATGATCGTCAAAAAGATTGGACCTTATCTTTTGAACATGTGCCAATATTCGCTTTTTCATAATTGTAAATTGATGTGTTTAGCGCTATGGGTTCAGCGTTCCCTCCCTGCCTATATCCAGTGTTTGCCCTGTTACCGCGCTGGTAGCCAGTTTAAAGAATGTGACCAGCTTATTCGTTTTATTGTCCCAGTAATGAGCGTCCGCTACCTTTACTTTCAGCACCCTGATATTAGGGTCTTCTTTCCCTTTTTCGAACCATACTTCCACAAACTTGTTCCAATACTTTTCGATACGCGCTTTATCAGAAGAGATTTCTGCCACCCCGTTAATACTTAAAAAATTATAATCGCCAACATGTGAAAACAGGACACTTACCTTATCGCTGGCCTGCAGGTTTTTATACATTTCGCTTTCGGCCGAGAACAGGTACCAGATATTGCCCTGCTCATCTACTTCCTGGCGGCTCATTGGCACCGCATGTACGTAGGTACCGGTAGCGGGGTAGGAACATACCATACCAATGTCTATTTTGTTAACCAGCTCTTTTAATTTTTCTACTGCATCCTGATTATAAAGATTTTCTGTACTCATATATTAGTTTTTTGGTGATTTGTTTTGCCGGGCACTCCATATCACTAAAGCTAAAAACGGGCCAAACCTTAATAGCTTGTATTTATAGCAATGAATAAGGGTTCAATATTTAAATGTGTGGAAATTGTTGCTCAAAATGGGTATTGCTGTCCCAGGTATGGACAACAGTTTTTTGAGGTCCCGGGCTGTGGAGCGGAACAGGTTATCCACAAAAAAACAGGGCCGCTTCCTCAGGAAGCGGCCCTTATACTGTTTTATATTATAGCTGTCTTATTGCTTTAAGAGGATAATAAGGGTTGCCTTATTTTTTAATGTTTAACCATTACTTTTGTACCAACAGTTTTGCCATTAACATTTGTGGTCAGGATGTAGTTACCGGCAGGCACTTTATCCAGCCCGGCCATTTCCATGGAATGGTTACCCCTGGTTAGTTTTGCCGATTTCTGAGCAATAACCTGGCCGCTAACATTCACAAGGGTCAGCTGTATTTCAGCTTCTTCTTTAAGGGTAATGTTATGCATGAATCTGTTTTTGAACGGATTAGGTGAGGTAGTGGTAAGCAGCACATCAGCCTGTGCTTTCCTGGATGGACTTTCACAGTTTATATCATGTTTTGCTGAACCGGCTCCTCTGAAAACAAGGTCGTTCCATTTATGGAAGGCATGATGTAATTCATAATAACCGCTTCCGGGACTTTTCTCGGTAAAGTAAGTGGCATACATGAATTCGGGGGCCAGGGAACCGGCTCCATCGCTCATTTTACTATATGCAATGCCGGAAGTGCCGAAGGTATAAGGGTGATTAGAGTTAGGCAGTTCCATATAATCCGGTAAGCTGATCATGGATGAGCCATCTTCTGTCATTTCCAATGCCGTATAATTTGAAAAACCGCCGTTCTGAACACTGGTGTACCAGCCAACGGATATTTGCCCGGTACTACCGCCGCTCATAGCTCCATCGCCGTAATGCAGGGTAGGCGTACTGGCATAATATTTTTTGGCCAAAGGATAATTGGAGAAAGTCCCGTCATTAACAACAGTAGTCATAGGTGTTGCCGTACTGTGATAATCTATATGCCTGACAAATACATGCTTCCCATCCGTATAGGTATATGCCCAGTTTTCTACATCGTAATGGTCGGGGCAGTCTAGTACCAGGTTAGATACCGCGAAAGGTACGACATCAATATCCTCGATTGCAGGACTCATGAGTGCTGTGCTGCCAAATGGAATGCTTAACAGGAGGGGCCAGTCCAGCATAGACTCTGTAATGGTTCCTGCGCCCGGGTTTTTATAAACAAAATGCACATTAAGGTTACTGCTGCTATGGCTGAAGGCGACATCCGGTCCTTCGTCACTCCAGGTGCCGTTGAGGGTAGTGATACCGCTCCAGTTACCCAGGTCGCCTACTATTGTCTGTATACCTTTCCCCGGAATCTCCCAGGCTATGGCCACCGCGTAGTTTTTATGGCTATCCATGCTTATACGGCCATAGTTATTGGAGTAAGACAGCTGTATCTGGTTCGTTAAGACCATAGGAGTGCCCGGAGACCCGGTCAATTTATAGATATCCAGGATATGGCCCGGATTGCCGGTGGGGCTGTGGCTGCCAACGTAATCATAATAGGCCACAAGTATATGGTGACTGCCACCGCCATCGTTAACAATGCCTACTTCAACATCGGCAACATATTTATAGAGGATTGATCCCTGCGACATGATCGCGGTAGGGACGGAGGGGCTGGTGAAAGTATAAATAAATTCACTCATGCCATTAGGATCATTACTGCTCCAGGAAGACAGATAGAGGTCTGTATTACCGAAGCCGGAAGGGAAATTGCCCCGTGAATAATTGGCCGTAACCTGGGGCTTGATTACATCCGGGGTACTGCCGTAAATATATTCGTCCGCTACCGGGGTGGTAAAAGATTGGGCCATTACAGGAGCTAAGCCTATGGACAAAAAGGGTAAAAGAACTGCTGCTTTTCTTAAAGAATTAAACATACTAAAAATTTTGTTTTTGAGGTAAGAAAATGATTACGGTAAAGCAGAGGCTTTGCTAAACTTATCGGATAGCTATCGGAATTTTTTTTCAGAGGAATATGGATGCTGTGGTGGTGTACAGGGACAATCTGGCCTGCCTCCTTACAGGTTTTTTACAGTACACTAATTTTAAATTGAGATTAAATGTAATGTTTAATCTATTTATTTAAAATCTTTTTTCGATATATAATTTGAATATATATTTAAAAATAGAAGAGTAATGATGTTGGATATGTTTTTGTCCTGGTACGATATTTAGACTGCAGTCCAGTTGCTATTGTAGGTCCAGTATCACCTTGATGCTGCGGCAAGTTTGCCTATTTTTTACCTTTCATAAAGTAATACCCTTTCCAGTTCTGCTTCGATCTTTTTAAGATAAAAAGCTTCGTCGAATGCATTGAACTCATCTTCCCAGGGTGCGATATCCCGGGCATGCTCTTCCAGGAAACGATTGATATTTTCCAATAGCTGTTCGCGGTTGCTGACCGGTTCCATAGGTACACTGATACGCTCATATTCTTCCCGGTTGAGCAGGATATTATACAGGCTGGCCAGGTGTTTTTTAAAATTATTCCGCCCTAGTATTTCAATGGTAAATGCCATATCAGAGAGCGCCGGATCGGCGCATAGATTAAATATGGGCCTGATGTCGTCATAGGGTTCGCCCCATTCAAATTTCTTTTCAGTGACAAAGCAATAGGGGACTAGACTTTTATCTATATAGGTCATCTTCTTTTATCGTTTAGTAAGCCTGGTATTAATGGTTGCTTTTTTCTTTGATCTGTTTGTCTTTGGGCTTGTGTTTGTTTACTTATACATCCTGCCCATTTCCGGCAGCCGGCCTGATGTCTATCAATCCGTTTCAAATGGCGTTTCATCATCTGTATAATAAATGATGCTTAATATTTTTCCGGCGCTAGTCATTGTTGTCTTTTGGTATGGGAGCTCCTGTTTTTGGGTCAATGGTGTATTGCTTATGGAAGCTTTCGATTGTTTCCGGCTTAGGTGTCAGCGGATTTATACCGTATTTTAGAATATAACCGGTGACCGTATCCGGCTCTCCCATATTGCCCAAAAAACGTGGTGTGGGATCTGTTTTATAATTATCCCACCATTCCTGCGCTTGTCTTTTTTCCTCACCCGACATTAAAGCGCGTTTTGCTGCTTTTTCCGCTTCAGAGATTTTTTCGTTCCATCGGGTAATCTGGTCTTTGTGTACGTCCGACAGCAGATCATATACCGCTTCTCTTATCGCTACATCATGTTGATACAAGAGGATCTTTTGTAATAAATCATCATCAGTTTGTCTACCGGTTCAAAACCTATGAGTTGTTCCAGCTGTTTGCCGGAGAAACCGTTCACATTAAAGTTTTCGTCCTGGTAGATACGTTCCGGAACAGACCGGTTTTTGCTTAAGTAATTTCTTTCTTTGCGCATCTGATGCATATCGGCTTAAAGCATATACTTAGTGTGTTCGGCTTGTAGCAACCGATTCGAAATAGATCTTATTGCTTTTTACTTTGTAAATATGGACCGGTGTATATTTAGTGCCCCAATCGTCAAGGTCATCCCATAACGAATGTGTTTTTTCTTTCATCTTCCGGTGCAGCAAATATCCGCTTACATTGGAAAAGTCCTGAAATACGATAGGCTTTACCTTGCTGTCCCTGTAAATTTCATATCCCTGGTAATAAAAATCGTCTTCAACCACCCCATAGTTACCGGTTAAGGCAAATAAGGTATCCCCGCCATTCTTATAAAAATAAGCCTGGTAAATATACATTTTCTTTAATTTGGGATCTTTTATTTCCGGTAATTGATGCGTTGCAGCCAGTTCTGTTGGCGGAAATTTTTTCTGGTATTCAATGATGACTTTTCTAAAATCCGCATTCAGGTCTCCCCGGCAGCCCATAAGTGTAAGCATCAGCACCAATGATATCAGATATGTTTTCATTTTGCCTAAATTAAAATGCTTTGAAAAAGAGTCCGGTTGCAGTTTTTTATTCTATAACCAGTTTTACCATAATTTCTACCCTCTTCCCCGGTATATTTTCTTTTTACTTGTTTAAAATAATGCGACTATTTGATGATTTATAAAACAGCTTACGACGCTCGTCTTACTCTTGATAATACGTATACTTTTTATAAAATACTTGTTTAATTGTTTGCCTATTCCTATCCAGGTATCCATAAATTACAGTTGGATTTCCGTATTTGTCATATTCCTGCACTACCTGTACCTGATAGGACACCTCCGTTCCTCCTTTACTGTACTCAGTTATTTTAGTCACAACTTCCTTTATTTTCTTGTCTTCGTAAATCGTTTCCCATTCCTCTATAGATTGTATGCTACTTTCTTTTTTAAAAATATTTTTGATCAGGCGATAATTGCGGTCTAATGTAATCAGATTAGTATCGTTATTGCGTTCCGCAGAGACAATCCTGTAACTGTAATTATCTGACCATTGATAACTGTAGCTGCTTTCTGTAGCTTCTTGGTCAGCAAAACGTGCTGTTTGCTTAAAGGATATAGCCCTTCCGGTACCCGAAAATGTGCTCGAAAACCTGGATTTTCCGATTGTGCCAAAATCCCATATCCGCTCTAATGTTAGTACATTGCCTGATTGATCGAAGGTCATCGTTGAATGCCCTATATAATCAGTAGTATCTGCCGGGATTTTACCATCTGTAACCTTACAGGTATAGTTGGTTACTTCTTTTACGGGGCCTTTTATGCCGAATTCTATTTTTTGGGTGTAGTTGGTAGTCTCCGGAATTTTATTGCTTTGTCCCTGGCAGAAAAAAAATACAGGTAGAAGATAAAGTAATACTATTGTTCTTTTCATGGATCTTTTGCTCTTGGGTGAGCTATTTAAATTTTTTATATACACGTTTCCGGTTTCATCTCGGGCAACCAAGATTTCATTTGAATCTGGTATTTATATAATCAGATCACGCCTTCATCGGGATAACCTACCGTATGCCCATCTGCTGTTACATGAAGAGGGGCTCTTTTCCAAAGTAACTTAAAAATTAAAAAAGAAGAAAAACACAGCTGCCCATTCTTTTTTAACGCCTTTGGCATAGCCGATCGTGCTTCTGCTTGAATTCTCCACAGTGCCATCCGGTTTAACGTAGCCGATCGTACTGCGGCTGCTGTTTTCAATAGTGCCATCGGGTTTTACATAACCTATTGTGGAACGACTGCTGTTTTCAATCGTACCATCCGGTTTGATATAACCTATGGTACTGCGGCTGCCATTTTCTATAGTGCCGTCATTCCTGATGTAGCCCCGGGTGGAGCGGCTGCTGTTTTCAATCGTACCATCTGGTTTTATGTAGCCCATAGTGCTCCGGCTGCCGGATTCCAGTGTCTGGGACTGTGCTAACAGTGCTATGCCTATAAGCAGAAGAATAGTAAGTGTTATTTTTTTCATTGTCTTTTATTTTTATAGTAGGACCAGACAATTGTATCCCGGTTTAAATTTAAACAATTTTATGGCCAATTGAAATTGAAAGCGCCGCATTTGGGGCAATTTATATTTTCACTTTCAAGGGTGTTGTAAGCGCATCTGTTACAATGCCCGTAATCAGTATTGATATGAGTAACTATATACTTAGCGATATCCAGGTTTAAATTGAAATTGTCTTTAATCCATAATATTGCCCGCAGTGGTGACTGCTTATTACAGTCCAGTAAACAATTTCTATCTGATGATGAAAATTCCGGGACCTCTATACCTGTTTGCGGTAAACAATATTTGCACTTTATGATCATCTTTTTTTTTTATCGCGCTTCTGAAGCCATGGGGCTTCCGGGTATTCGCCGGGTGTTTTCCAGATATGTTTGCGGAAGAGTTTATGGACATACTGCCCGCTGAAATTACAGATCTTTGCTATTTCATCAATTTTCGGATCAGCGGATTCAATATCTGCCAATAGTTTTTCCATCAGGCAAACATCTTGTACCTGCAATTCTGATAGACGGCAATGATGATATAGTTGTTTGGAAAAATCTCATACCTGATTACATTATTGTATTATTATCCTCAAAAAAATAAGGCAGTATCCTTCCATGTATTGCCGGAGGGTTTGATTGTTGTTTTATAAAATACCAATTTCATGTTAGGTTTTTTGAATAAGTTTTTGCTTGTTAAGCTGTTGGCCACCTGAATCCAATGTGAGTTTTTCCCGCGGAAATAAGGTGTACCGATAATTGACTTTTTATATAAACGGATATCCCTATTAGAATATTTACCCGGTCCCCTTTACTAGGTCAACCGGGTAAATTTATGGCAGCCAATCCGATTAAGGTTTTTTAAACCATTTTTTGGGGCCGGTAATATTATATTGCAGGCCAAGGGCAATGATCGTATGCCGGTTAATATTCTTTTCATAATAGTAGGTGGGCGTAGGCTCGTTATAGGCCACATCCGGCACATTTATGCTGTTAAGAAATCCCTGGTAATATACCCCCTCAAGGAATGCACTGAATGAGCTGAAGACCTGTTTTTCAATCCGTATGCCGGCCTGCAGGCCCGGATCTGTCTTTTTTAAGGGCTTGTCCTCCATGTTGAGGGTCCCTGCTTTCTCTACTCCCAATTCATTAATACCTTTATAGATAGAATATTGCTGTGTTAATATCCCGATGTTAGGTCCGGCCATCAGCCTGATCTTCCAGCCTTGTAAGGGTGGAAATATCGTGTAATGCACCAATAAGGGGATTCTCGTGTAATGGTAATTCCGGTAGCGTTCCAGTTCGGCAAGCCTCGTGCCGGATACCGGGCCACTCTGGAAATGATAAATCAGGTCCAGTTTTTCCTTATAGCCTTCATTGGCGAAGCGCAGCTGGGTTTCAATGCCCCAGCGCTTTGAAAACTGATACCCCAGCTGCAGGCCCCAGGTAGCGCCACTAAGCCGTTGGGGACTGTACGCTTCTTCATCCGTTAAATAAGGCACCTGGAAGAGCGGGCTTTCATTCACCATTACTTTTTGGTTGTTGTAGTAGCCCCCGCTGATACCAAAATAGAGGTCTTGTGCCCGGGCGGCAGGTCCTATGCCTGTTAACGCAATTGCGGCCAGGCTGATGATGTGTTTGTGCATTGTAAGCATGTAAGAGTATTATGGTTAAGATTAATTTCACTTTTTTGAATAGACGGATAAAGAGCGACTAAACTTTGAGTAAGTATTTGTTTTTCTTTGGTTTATATTACCGGCAAGCAATACTTCGGTACTGCCGCCATTGCCGCTCAATGCCAGTTCCGGGCATGTATTAAACAGCCTGGTCGTTAAAACAAATAAAAAGCTTTATGGCGATTGTCCCGGAAATCACGATCTTTATGGTATCAATGAAATACTATGGCAAAGAACCAATTATACCGTATGGACAATATGGGCATCGTGGTCAATTCCCTGGATGATGCGATCGCTTTTTTTTCTGAAATCGGCCTGGCGCTTGAGGGCCGTGGTATCATTGAGGGGCCATGGGCCGGCCAGGTTACCGGTCTGGGGCATCAAAAAGTTGAAATTGCCATGATGGTTACTCCTGATGGTCACAGCCGCCTGGAACTTTCAAAGTTTATTGAGCCGCCTGTTGTTGCCGATCACCGCGCTGCGCCGGTCAATGCTTTGGGTTATTTACGCGTGATGTTCGCCGTGGCAGATATAGATGAGCTGGTAGCACGGCTCTGCGGGAAAGGCGCCAGTTTGGTCGGAGAAATAGTACAGTATGAAAATGCCTACAAGCTTTGTTATATCCGCGGCGTAGAAGGGCTGCTGATCGGGCTGGCAGAGCCGCTTAACGGGGCTAAGTAGCCGGATGCGCTTCAAAAAAACATTGCACCCTGATCCGTGTAGGATAAACATTACTAATTAACTGATTAATTAAACAATAAGCGAATGGAATTTAACCCTGCTAACCCTATCGTTAAAATTTGCATTTTGGGCATGGCCCGGGAGGAAAATGGCGACCCCGGTGCCGCGAACAGCCTGTTCCGGCAGGCCTGGCAGGAGGCTACCCATGACTTTGAAAAATACATCGCCGCCTATTTTGTAGCCAGGCATGCGCAAGAAGAGGCGCAAAGGTTGCGGTGGTTTGAAACGGCTTTACTGTATGGGCTTAAAGTAAACAATGATTCTGTTAATAGTGCATTGCCTGCTCTTTATACCTACATTGCCGATTGCTATACTGCGCTGGGCGATGCGGACAATGCGCAAAAACACCAGGCTTTAGCGCTGCAGTGCGGCAAGCAGCCGTCGGATAAAGGCCCTTTTTATCATGGCACAAGAGCATACCTGCCGGTAGGCGCATTGTTGATACCGGGTGGCGCTTCCAATTACAAAGCCGGGCTTACTATGAACCATATCTATTTTACGGCCCTGGTCAATGGCGCGGGACTTGCGGCGGCCCTGGCTAAAGGGGACGGTGCCGAAAGGGTTTATATTGTTACCCCTACAGGTAGCTTTGAAAATGACCCTAATGTGACCGATAAAAAGTTTCCCGGCAATCCTTCCCGCTCTTACCGGAGCCAGGAACCCTTAAAAATAGTAGGCGAGGTGAGTGACTGGGTAAGGATCACTCCGGCAGAATTGCAACAATGGCGCGAGAAGCTGGCGGCCAATGAAGGAGATATTATTAATTAAACAGAAGTAAATAGCAGTTAAAGGGGCTTTGCTGTTCAGCCGCTTGAGTTGCGGAGGCTTAATTTATCTTTAAATAAAGAAAAGATCTTGTCACAATCCGGGATTAACTGCAGCGATAAGATCTTTCATCAATTTAGTACGGCTCAATACCGGTAAGCAAATTTTACGGCTCCTGCAATGCCGCAGTAATACCATTTTTACGTGGGATCAATATTACCGTTTCCTGTTCCGTACACAGGGCTTCGTAATAGTCCAGCACTTCCATTACCTCTTTGAACAGTACCTCATCGTTAAAATTGGCGTTCGCGGGCAGGCTGGCGACCGTATTTTCTTTTTGACAGGAACAGATTGACAGGCCGGCGCATACGGCCAGCATTAATGCATGCTTTTTTTATGATTATTTATATTTGATGGGGATAAGAAAATGACTACCTGGGTAAGTATTAAGCTTAGTCTGAATCTTCCAGGATAAAGATCGCTTCTACCTGCTTACCGAATAGCCGGGCTATCTTTAAGGCGAGCACTGTTGAGGGGACATATTTGTTTTTCTCCATGGCATTAATGGTTTGCCGGGTGACCGAAACTGCTTTGGCCAGCTCTTCCTGGGTTATGTTCATTATAGCCCGTTCCACTTTTATATTATTTTTCATCAGCCAGCTTGTTCTTTAAGAGTAAATAATTAAACCGGACCATAAAGAGAATGATCGTGGTAAACATATTATATATCATCACGGTAATAAAATCCAGGCCGTAAACAAAGAGGAAGAGGAGCAACAGCAACAGGTAATTCACCAGTACCGCCCATTGAAAAGAAGAGAGGCGGAGTTTCATGATGTATTCATCTTTTGTTTTTTCCCTGGCAAAAGCAATCAGCAGGCTTCCGGTAATAAACAAGTAGCCGATTAGTGTGTAAGTTAAATTGAGCTTATCAATAGTGAAGTATTTGCTTTTCCCGGCCGCATCGGCATTGACCACTGCGAAAAAATTGGTTTCCGGGATCAGCTGATCATTTCCGGAGAGGCTAATGTAAATCCATAAGGCTGTACTGATGAGAAGTACAACCAGGCCGATCTTTTTGTAGTAATTAGGCAATAAGAGTTTTGTTTCCATAATTCAGATTTGTTTTATTCTTGTAGAAGTAAAGAATATATTCCATAATGTAAAAAATACTTTACAAAAAGTAATAAAAACATTCCTTTTATGGACTGTAATCATTTTTGAAGAATTGAAGGAAAAAGTTGCGGATAGGGCAATTCACCCACAAAATAAAAAACAGTAGCCATTTTAACTGCTACTGTTTTTAGTTTAGCTTGCTTTAAGGCATGGCTGTGTAAGCTACAATCTGCTCAAATATGTCTGCATATACCCTGGCTTACTGGTTAGGGGCATAATACAGGCCAGCGAACAGGCTTATGGCGTAAAGACCAGTTTAGCGGTTTCCTGGCAGCTTTGTACGGCAGGGTACCAGGTCGCTTTGGTTTGGGCACATGGGGTACAGTTACCGCTGATATTCATAAACCCGTAAGACAGAGGCAGGCCGCAAACATTTTGTCCTACTGTGCCCCCGTTGGGTGTGCAGCCGGGAGTACCGTCCAGTATCTTGGCACCTACGATACCTTTAGGTGTGCCACCAAATAAAGGTATACTATTGGGATAAGTAAAGGTTGCTGAAGGAGGAATGGCGATAACCGTACTGGAATAGGTAGAACCGCAAACACAGAACTCATCACCGAAAACCACAAAGTATTGGGTACATTTTGTCTGGTTGTACACTACCAGGCTGTAAGCGGAGGGCGCTTGTGCGAAAGCGGCAAGGGAAGCCAGCATAATCATTAAAGATAAAAATAGTTTTTTCATGTTTTAAAATGTTTTTAGGTGAATATTTATTTAAGGAGATCCCGGGCGCAAAGCAAACGGGTTTAAAAGTGAGGGAATGATTTGAAGCTTTGCTTTCAGGCAATGATGACTTTATAAGCATCTATGCATTGAAAAGCAGGATTATGATTTCAATTTCCTGCACAAAGTAATCTTTCCCGGAAGCAGAATGCAAGCAATCCGGATGGAAATTGTGTGAACGAACCCTAAAAAATGCCTGAACGATATATTTTCGGCTCAACGATTAGCCGGCAATGCCTGAACGATACAAAAAAACGAAGCTTGGGGAGTTTAAGCAACGATATGCTTATGAATAGCTTATTTTCAACCTATTATTGCCTCGGTGGAGCTTGACTGCCTTATTATAAAAAAGAAAGATTATTGGATATGAATATAAATGGCATACATCTAACGTTTCCGGGTTGTCGAGGTAGGGGTTCATCACTTCCAAACCTGCCGGTAATGGACCGCTATAATACAGGTGCCGGTTGCAATCAATGACTTTATCGGCAAATGTTGGGCGCATAATCGATGAGTTTGAAGGTTCCTGATGCCTGAAGCCGATCTAAATTACTAAAAATGTAGCATCTTTGCAGCTTCAACATGATTATACCATAATGACCATAAATCCCGAAACGCTGGACTTCCAGAGCCCTGATATCCTGTTTACCTTTGCATTAGGTGCAGAAGCGGCCGATGTATTCAATCATTGTAACACTTTGATTACCGGTATAGGCAAGGTAAATGCCGCCTATGAGCTGACGAAAGCCATTGGGGAGAAAAGACCGGCATTGATTGTCAATCTTGGCTCTGCCGGCAGCAATGTGTTTCAAAAAGGTGAAGTGGTTTGCTGTACCCGGTTTGTACAAAGGGACATGGATGTGAGGGGGCTGGGTTATGCCCGGTATGAAACACCCTTGTCCGGCATGCCGCTTGTGCTTGAATATGGTTTAAAAATGGATAAACTGGCTACTGGTATATGCGGTACCGGGGATAGTTTCGAGATGGGGCATGAGGCTACTATTTATGATGTAGTGGATATGGAGGCCTATGCCTTGGCTATGATCGCGATGAAAGAAAATATTCCTTTCCTGTGCTTAAAATATATTTCAGATGGCGCTGATGACCAGGCCGCGGAAGACTGGAACGTGCAGGTACACCAGGCGGCGAAAGCTTTTGAGCATATTCTTCAGCTAAAGCGGCAGGATATACAGGTTTAATGTATTAGCTATATTCACTTTCAAAAATAATAGGGTAGCGGTTTGGGTGGATTAATCGGTGATTGCCGGAAAGCAAACAATAAGGCTGAGGCCGTTCTTGCTGAGCAACTGTAGTGATCCCTGCAGTGATTTTGCCCGTTTCTTCAGGGATCTTATACCAAAACCAAAAGGCATCGCATTGCCTGTAAAGCCGATCCCATTATCACTCACCTGGAAAACCAGCTGATTTTCTTCCTGCCATAAGTAGGCCCTCACCTCGGTTGCTTTACTATGCTTCAGGATGTTGGCTATGGCTTCCTTTAGTATCTTGATCAGTTCGACACGCTGTTGCAGGGTCAACAGCCGGGATGCGCCTTTTTCAATAGACAGGTGCTTGTTGAAGGTAGTGATTAATGCTGCATCCATGATCCTTTTTACACTTTCCTCGAAATGGTCGGTTGGGTCATCCGCCGCCTGCCTGGAAATCTGGTGGCTTTTATTCCTGATGCTATTGTAAATCGTACTTATTCTCCGGTGAAGCTCTTTTATATAGAATATTGTCGCCGCAGGATCATTTTGCCGGCCGGCAAGTTCTGTGATATGCATTGCGCTCACCAAAGATGCCGACAGGTCATCGTGCAGGTCGCGGCCCAGCTTTTTTTGTGCCTCTTTAGCGCCATATCTTTTAGCGTCTTCAATCGTAATATCTGCGATCCTGTTGAGCACCGCGATCTGTTCACGGGATTTTCTTTTTACTTTACGTATCGAGATGAGAAAAATGAAGATCAGTAGTATCATCGCGAGGTAGACGGTAATTATCCATATATTTTGGACCTGCTGCTTTTTGTCGGCCCGCTTAAGCTCTCCTTTATTGTATTCCGACTCGGTAAAGGCATACAGCAGATGGGTAATTTCCTGCTGAGCCGTAGCTGATTCTTCATTTTTATAATAAAGCGCGCTATCCAGGAACATATAGGCCCTGTTTAGATCGCCCTGGTTATAATTAAGCTTAGCCCTGAAGGTAAATAGATTGGACTGTTCATCATTAAAGATCTTAACGCCTGCCATGAGCCTGTCCAGGTAAAAGGCTGCCTGCTGATTATTTTTTATTTTGATAAAATAGTTTAAAGAGTAAGCATTTAAGATATTTTCATAAGGTGCCCGGTAAGCACCGATGTGCTCGCTGTTTTGGTCTAAAATGATATGAGCGCTGTCCAAGAGCGATTTTTCCCGGCTGCGGCCGTCCTGGTAGGCATAATATTCTATATTGCTGAAAAGGGCCAGCAAACGGGGGATAGAGTGGTGCACTTTCAAGCCGCTCAATTGGGGAAACCTCGCCTGTATCAGCGCTTCCATTTTAATCGCATTATCTTTTACTTCTGCCGCCCATGGATGCCCGGATTCCAGTAAAGGTTTTATAACATAAACCAGGAACTGCATGGCCTGCAGGTATTCTGCCCGGGTACTATCCCGGGGTTGTTGCTCCAGCAGGGACAGCAGATGGTCTCTTTGTTCGGTATAGAGTTCAACTACTTTTTTATTATTCTTAGCTTTTGCCCAGATGAGTAATTTAATGTAAGGTATTAGAAAAGTGCGCTTCCCGTTAAGGATCGTTTCCCTTTCATTCTTTTCCGCATAGAAGAGCGCTTCACCGAACCGGCCTGCGGCCAGTGCATGATTCATTAAGTACCGGAAATAGTTTGCCCGGAAAGGTTTAAAAGCATCATTGAACCAGGCGATTTCCCGGTATCGGTCCAGAAGGCCGGCAAATTCGGTATTAGATAGCAACATACCGGAAACTGTGAGCTGCTCACTAAGGGTGTCTGCAGCTTTCATATATTCCGCTTCTGAAATAGCCCCGCTTGTGTAGGCAGTCTCAAGATCATGGTACTTCTTATGCCATTCTTCCACGGCCTGATTTTGAGCCCCTAAATGAAGTATAGGGCACAGGATAAAAACCAGGAGCAGTACAAAGTATTTTTTATTCATTATATTAATACTTGTTTCCTTGCAAAATTTAAGAGCTCGGCTATATTGCTACTACCGGTTTTTTTAAACATTTTCCTGCGATGCGCAGCTATAGTATGGCGACTTAGAAACATAATACGTGCGGTTTCATCTACGGTAAGTCCTTTGGAGAAATGTTCGAGTATTTCGATTTCCCGCAGCGTAAGGTGGTTGCGTTTATTATTCAGATCTTCCATGATGTTCCGGACTTCAGGCGCATAATAACTTTCCCCTCCGCGCAAAGCTTTAATACAATCTATGACTTCCTGCATGGAAGCTGCTTTGGGAATAATACCGTCTACATTATAATCGAGCAAACGCGCGATAATTTCAGGGGTAGGATCACCGCTGATGATGATGAGCTTGGCATCTTTCACATTTTGCCTGATCTTGTTCAGCGTCGAAATAATGGTTTGTTCTTTCAGGTAATAGTCTAAAAAGAAATAAGGAGTTGTTGCAAGGTTACGTTGCTGGCTGATATGCTCCAGCAACTCTGCCGGATCGGTATAAAAGCAAACGCTGTTAAAGATCCGGGCACTTTCCAGGAGCATAGAGAAAGATTCTGCAAAAAGGGCATGGTCGTCCAGCACCAATGCCGATCTCTTATAGCGTTCCCATTGTGTTTGTAGCGTTTTCATACTTGTGAGTGGAGATTTTGTGCCGCAAAAGTAAATGCTTACTAAATCGGCATCAAATCAATCGCCGAAAATAGTCTATTTGAACTAATTATTAAGACATTAGGTGGGCTTATTTCAAGTGGCTACCTGTCCTATAAACAGACTATTTAATGCTATTCTGATAGTTTATTCAGACTATTTTGCCCCCCCTATTTCTGAACATTTACTGCGCCCGGAATAATTTTGCTTTATCAGAAAAAAAACACTTTCCCCTGCTTAAGAATTCCTTTAAGGAGATATTATCCCGCAAAGTGGAAGAGCTGATAGGTAATTAAGTTTACAATAATCATCATAATAATCAAGAAAACAGAACAAACTTAAAACGATGAAAGAATTATTACAAAAATTATCCGGGGTTACTACTTTCACCCTTTTACTTTCGGGCCTGGGAATGGCAGCCAGCGCACAGGCTCCGGCTTTATATTCGACCATAAACGGTAATGTATGGGTAGAGCAGGACGCACTCCCCTCCGATGGAATCCAGGATGCCCTGGAGCAAAATCTTTCCGGTATCCTGGTGCGCCTGATCACCAATACTGCTCCTAACCGGATCATTGCTGTCGGTATGACCGACGTAAATGGCAGTTATACCTTAAGTAATTATGAAGGTCCGGGATCTTATACCGTACAGTTTTATTACCCCAACGAAGCATTTCTGGGCGTGGCACAGACAGCCCCTACATTGCCAGGGTCCCAGTCGCATGTTTCCAGGGTAGCTGGTAATACCAGGGCTACAGTAACCGTTTCAGCGCCGGGCGAGACCAATACGATCAATATGGCGCTCATCAGGAATGAGCATTTTATTGTAAGCTGTGGTACCTATTCGGGGCCTACAACCTGGAACCAGAATATTGCGGTGCAAAAGTATGATCATCCCGGTGGGGCTGATGTCAGCCTCTGGAGTGCCATCAATGCTTACCACAGTGATATTACTGTTACTGAAAACTCTAATGAACCTACGAACCTGAACGCGCGGATCGGGATCCAGAGCACATTGATGTATCCGGAAATGAACCCTGCCACAGAAATTTACTCCCAGGCGGCAACGACCATTATCTCACAGGCTTTTAATGGCAACGAAACCCGCCATTTTTATAACCTGAACAATTCGGCGGTCTATCATCACTCCAATTATTCGATGAACTACGCTCCGGCCAATACCGGCGCCGGTATATTAAATATTCCTGTTATGATGGAAGGACAAACAACCTTTACCGGTGCGACCAATTTCCAGGTAGACCTGCCAACAATAGCTTCTGTAGGCGCCTGCCTGGTATACGAATCGGTTGTGCCGCTTGCGGTCACCCTGGTCTCGCTGACTGCAGGGGTACAGAATGGTGTGCCTCAATTAAAATGGCAGACCGCTGCTGAGAAGAATTGCCGCGGCTTTGAAATTGAGCATAGCGCGGATGGAAAGATCTGGAATAATATAGGCTTTGTGGCTTCAAAAGGTGTGAACGGGAATGCGACCAAAACTTTAGCTTATGAGTTTGCGGATAAAGCGGCCAGAAACGGTAAACACTTTTATCGTTTAAGACAAGTTGACCTGGAAGCCAAGGCCACTTTATCCAAAACAGTATCTGTATTGCTAGAGTCTGGTGCTGCGGTACTGCAATTATATCCTAATGTTATTGACCAGCGTGCAGGCAGGTTTACCCTGGCTGGCTTACGTGGTAACAGTGAAATAGCGGTATTCAATATCGCAGGGGCAAAAGTTATTTACCTTACTTCTGTAAATGATACAGAAGTGATCGATATGACCGGTTTACCATCCGGCACTTATCAGGTATTGGTCCGCGATGTTAACAGTAATACACTAAGTGCTGAAAAAGTAATTAAAAGATAGGTCATTGCAGGTACCGTTGATAATGGCCTGCCGCTAGTGCTACATATGTAAATATTTTGTTTCATACTAGTATACCTCCACCTTAGCTTATTCCTAAGCCCAGGATGGGGGTTTTTGTCTTACTTATTCCAGGATCATGACCCTGGCTGCAAATTTTTAAAGAGTCATATTGGCCTTATTGTTGCTTATGGCTTAATACCTGTATTGCAGATAGGACCTGTGCCCACGGTAGCCCTGGAACACGAGGACCTTTAATTTATTAACGGGTGCCTTTGTACTTTTGCAAAGCGGGGTCACTTTAGCCCAGGCACCGGTATTGTATGGTACTGTCAGCGGGAAAGTTTGGGAAGAGCAAGCCCCGTCCATAGTGTTTTAGACCAGACTGAAACGACTTATACCGGTTTCCGGGTACGCATGTATACTACTACTATACCTGCTCTTACCATTGCTGCTACCACTGTTGATACTAATGGCAATTATGTATTGCAGCACTACGATGGCCCCGGCAAATATGTGATCCGGTTATATTATCCACACCAGGCGTTTATAGGCCTGTCAAAGACGGCTGCTACCTTGCCGGGCTCGCAATCGCATTTTGCACGGTCAGGTAATAATACTAACGTTGCCGTAACCGTTTCCGCTCCGGGCCAGAACATAGTTCGGAATGTCGCTTTGATCCGCAATGCCAGCTGCATTGTCTAAAGTTTTCAGGTGCGGTGAGTCCCTCTATACAGCTGCAACTGAGCATGGAGAAATTCGATTATAATGTTGCCGGTGTTTTTTACTCGATCTCAACTTATGGACAGTAGTCGGCTTTTTTCATCATCATGTAGTGATAGCGGAATCACGAAACTATGCTGCCCCAAGGCAAGCCAGGGTAGGGTTGCTGAGCTTGCTACAATCTGTAGAAATAGTTCCATTGTTTGGAGCTATTTTTATATGATTTTTTTTATTGACGTTTATGGCCATGAGTTGGGTGCTTATGGTATTTTTTATAACTTGTCAATAATTTCTACAAAAATTGCAAGGCCTTTTTTGCTGTGTAGATAATAATTTTTATAATGAAAAAAAATATCTTTTGTCTCTCGCTTTTCTGTTTTTTTTTAAATATTTGTTTTTCTAAGGATAAAAGTCAGTTACACCCTATTGATTCAAGTTATGGATGGGTAGATAGTGTATTTATTGAGTACTTTATTCCTGCAAATGCAATAGTATATAATTATACATTTAATAGAAATTCCATAAATGTCTGGTCAAACTTTTATGGTAATAAAGTAATAACAGATCAGGATACCATCATAAAAATGAAAAATTATGTGGAATCATTATTTATTTCCGGGCGCGAGAAAACAGAAGTTGGCAGAAGCTATAGAGCAAGATTAGAATTTACAGACTATGAACAAATCAGGATCTCACTTTTTGTTAAGGGAGCACTTCTTGTAAAACATGAAATTTATGACGGTATGGAAAATTATGCTGTTGAATTTAGTGAAACTTTTGAAAACTTTGGAAAGTTATTAAGAGCAATATACAGAAGTTGCAGCAATTAAAATAATTGAGAAGGTCACTCCGGGTTGCTAAATTGTTTTAATGAGTAGATTTGAAACTTGGCAAAAAATTTTTTAAATGAAAGACGAATACTTTGTATATCTGGGTAGCTTTATTTGCTTGATAACAATACTGTATTCCTTTAAATTTGGGAAGTGGTTTGGACTAACAAACCTGTTAATCTATTGCACTTATAGCATACTTTTATATTATAATTTGTTTTTTAATAGTAAAGGTGGCACATCATTGCTATGGTTATTTTTATTTGCTTTTTTTGGCGATACTTCAGGTTATAATTGTTGCTATTTATATAGGGATACAATTAGCTAAATCTCATAAAAAAACTAATTAATCATTTAATCAAGCGTTCACTGTGTGTGATACGGTGTAAGTGATAATGGGACTTGAAGAAAAATATGATCTACAATTCTGAAAACCTAAATAGTGATAGCACTTGTTTTATTTACAGTAGTTGTGCAATGTAATGACCAAACATTTACCAAGGCGAAATGGAAAATCAAGAAAAACAATCTTAAGGTCGTTAGTCTTCCTGATTCTTCTTGTTCCATTTGTCCTAAAGTAGATTATATGCACTGTAAACAGCCAGTGTCACCATTATTTTGCACACTATTACAATTTGCCAGTTGAAGTCATGCTTTGCCTTTATAAGTAGGGATACTGTATTTAATCCGGAACGTATTCGTTTCGACCAGCTAGGAAAAGTTATACTATCTACAACAAATCTATTCTGGATTTATGATGGAATATAAGCAATACCGATATGACCATAAAAAGGGCGATGCGATCGGGCACTATTTTGAGGATAAAAAACTTGCAGCAATAAAGTTTTATCGCGGATTGGGACAGGCTGATTATGAGCGGGAATTGAAGCAAAAAAATTATATAGCGGGGAGAGAAAGTTGGTTTATAAAAAATACTAGAATGAAGAGAATGATGTAGCCTGCAAATTTTCCAGAAAATCAAATTATAAAACATATGGAAGCAATACGCCAGTATTTTGAACAAAACGTTACCATAAGTGAGGATGAATGGCAATTTTTTGCCTCAAAGCTTATAGAGCAGGAGTTTCCCAAAAATCAGTTATTATTGGTCGCAGGACAAACGGAAAATTACCTTTCGTTTATAGAAAGTGGCATTGCCCGTTACTACATAGAAAAAGAAGAGCAGGAACGCACCTTTGCTTTTTCATTTAAGCACAGTTTTGTAAGTGCCTACAATTCATTTCTTACCCGTACGCCTTCTGGCTATAATATACAAGCCCTGACTAAAACAAAGCTCTGGCGCATAAAATACAGCGACCTGCAAAGTGTCTACCGGGAAACAAGCATTGGCAATACGATAGGCCGGCATGCCAGCGAAGCGCTGTTGCTTAAAAAATCTGAAAGAGAATTATCCCTGCTGAATGAGACAGCAGAGCAACGCTACCTGAACTTATTTACAGAGCAGGCCCAGCTGCTCCAGGAAATCCCGTTAAAGTATATTGCTTCCTATATCGGTATCACCCCGCAGGCCTTAAGCAGGATCCGTAAGCGTATTTCTTAACCCGGGTTCATTTTTTCAACGCCGGAATTACAGGACCTTTGTTCAAAAGAATAAAAATGAAACCTTTAATCGTATTACTGCTGGCATTTTTGATTGCGCTTTTTTCGATCAGGATATTTTCGGGAACTTATGACCTGGCCTTTGCCGGAAGAATATCCCTATCGGTAATGCTCCTTTTTACAGCGATAGCACACTTTATGTTTCCGGCAGGGATGAGACTTATGCTCCCCGGGTGTGTTCCTTATAAAACGGAGATGGTATACTTTACCGGGATAATAGAAATTGTCGCCGCCATCGGGCTTTTCATCCCTGTTTTAAGAAACGCCGTAGCCTGGCTTTTGATACTCTTTTTTATATTGGTACTGCCTGCAAATATTAATGCGGCCATAAAGCATATAGACTACCAGAAGGGAACTGCGGATGGAAATGGCTTGATGTACCTATGGTTCAGGATACCTTTACAGGTATTATTTATAGCATGGACCTATTTATCTGCCATTAAAGGCGGTTAGTGTGGGGGTAAGCATTGTCAACAGGAACTTTCTAAAAAAAGTCCTGGATTATGCACCTGCATAAAAAAGAAAATGGAACCTTAAGGTTCCATTTTTCTATTTCTTTTTACCTTTTTTCTTTGGCTTATCCACCATTTCTTTCAATGCTTTACCAGCAGAGAATTTAGGTAATTTTTTTGCTGCAATTTTAAGGGCAGCTCCTGTTTGTGGATTACGGCCGGTACGTGCTGCGCGCTCGGCTACAGAGAAAGTACCGAAACCTACCAGTGTTACTGGCTCTCCATTAGATAAAGATTGAGAGATTGCACCAGTGAAGCTGTTGATGGCATGCTCTGCCAATGCTTTGGTTAATCCTGTTTCTTCTGCAACGTGGGTAATAAGATCTGCTTTGTTCATTGTGTTTATTAAATTGGTATTTTTCTGGATTAAAGATAGTAAAATTAATAATTGCAACTAAAATATAGTGACTTGTTTTTTCTTTTTTACCCAAAGATTACTGGTTTTCCCTATTTTCACTCTCTTCCTGGCGTCCTTCTTCGATCAATTCGTTCACTTCAGCCAGTTCTCCGGCTTCTAAATGCTTCACTTCCGCTTTTTGCTCCGGGTTACCCTGGTCGATATGGAAGGTGCAACCTATAGGAAAATGGTCCGATCCTACAGAGGGATAAATAAATAGTTTATCGATAAATATGCCGGGGCTATGAAATAATAGGTCCAGGGGTACCCTGAAGAACCAGTAACGGGCATGAAACGTAGATAAGATGCCACGGCCGATACGGGCATCTATGAGCTTGCTGGTTTTCTTAAACAGAATAGAAGACCTGGCCCAGGCTACATTATTAAAGTCCCCGGTTACCAAAACCGGCAGCTTATAGTCCCTTACTTTCTTGGCTACACTTAACAGGTCGCCGTCTCTTTCTTTTGAATTTTCTTCCTCTGTCGGGCTGGGCGGCGGCGGATGAACCCCGAAGAAGACAAAACGATGCCCGTCTTTGGTTTCCAGCTCGGCCTCGATACTGGGCAGATCGTCGGCAACGAAATAATGTACCTGTAGCTTGTGTACCTTAAGCCGGGTATAAAAGTGCATGCCATAGGTATTCTCCAGGCCAACTTTAATATGATGCGGGTAATCTTTTTCCAGCGTTTCCATAGCCATCTCCCAATCCTTATTGCTTTCCGCGGTAAGGAAGGCATCCGGCTGTTCTTCCCGGATCAGTTGAATAAAACGCTCATATTCGGTATTAAACTGGAATACGTTACAGGAAATGATCTTTATTTTGTCCGAGGCTCTATCCGATAGTTGCTGTGGACGTGTGCGCCAGAATTTGGTATAACGCATCAATATATATACGTGGAAAATAATGAATCCCATTTGTAATGCCTGCAGTATCCAAAATAGCAAGGAATGTTCCAGTATAAAAAAGGCCACTACAAATACAAACAGCTGTATAAACAGCAGTTGCAGTTTTATAAATTCCGCCACGCGGAAAACCCAATGTTGATGCTGTATGAAAGGCAAAGCACTAAGCAGGATAAGTAATATAGAACCGATAATAATCAATAATTCCATCAGGCCACTAAATTATATGCTTTGTCGCAAAAAGTATACAAAACAACCTGTTAACCTTATAATAATAAACCCGTTCCTGGTTTATCGCCAGCCATTACTCACATTTACGGCCACCTCATCACTTATCACCCGTCGCCTATTACCAAATACTCCTTACCTTTATACCATAAAACAAATGTTCCATGCAAGACCATAAACTCGCTGTATTGATTGATGCCGACAATGTACCTTATGCCAATGTAAAAGAAATGCTCGAAGAAGTGTCTAAGAGTGGTACGCCAACTGTAAAACGTATCTATGGCGACTGGACCAAACCGCATCTTTCCGGCTGGAAAAACGTATTGCTCGAAAATGCCATCACACCTGTTCAGCAATATAGCTATACAACAGGAAAGAATTCTTCCGATAGTGCCCTGATCATTGATGCTATGGATATTTTATATTCCGAAAAAGTGACGGGATTCTGTATCGTTTCCAGTGACAGCGATTTTACCCGCCTGGCCACCAGGCTGCGGGAAGCAGGCATGCTGGTAATCGGTATCGGGGAGCGCAAAACACCACCGCCTTTTATCGCGGCCTGTAATAAGTTTATTTATATAGAGATATTAAAACCGGCAGAGAAACCGGAAGAAACCAAGGTGAGTGGTAAAGCTGCCGTAACAGGCAGCCCGGCACCTGTACAAAAGATGGTTGATAAAGTAGATAAACAAACCGTTAAAATGATCGTTAACAGTGTGGATGCTTTAGCCGATGAAACAGGGTGGGCCTTTTTGGGTTCATTAGGCAATTTTATTTCTAAAAAGAAACCCGACTTCGATCCCCGTAACTATGGGTTCAATAAGCTATACGATATGATCCGCTATATGGACAAGTTTCAAATTGATGAAAGAGAGGCCGGGGGCCATAAGCATGTAAAGCATATTTATTTGAGACTAAAGTAAATTATAATGGGTATTTTATGTTTTTAAAATAAGCAGTAACGCATAGCCTTTTATATAAGGCTCACTCCCAAACCTGTGAACCATTTCATTTCAGCAGCCATTTTTGTCGCTTCAGTCAGAATGTAAGCCCCGCTGTTATTTCCGGGTGATAGTTTTGCGCCTTGTACGCGTAAAATTCAAATCCTGATGAAACTCTTTTTTTCGAAAACATATTATTTAAAGGCTTTAATGATAAGCCTGCTGGCAATGCTTTGCGGTTGCGGTTCTCAAAAAGCACCGGAACAGCAGCAGGAACAGGCTGTAGCGGCAGAGCTCATCCTGCTGAATCCGGAAAATACAGTAATTGAAAATACCTACCCCGCCAATCTGGAAGGTAAGGTTAATGTTGAGATCCGGCCGCAGGTAAGCGGTTATATTGATAAGATCCATGTTGATGAGGGGGCTTATGTAAAAGCGGGGCAAGCATTATTTACTATCAATGCCAGTGTATACCGGGAGCAAAAAAATACCTCCCAGGCCGCATTAGAGATGGCTAAGGCGCAGCTGGCAACGGCAAAGCTCGATATGGATAAATATACTGTATTGACCGAGAAAAAGGTTGTGGCAGATTTCTCTTACCAAAAAGCAAAAGCGGCTTATGAATCAGCCCGGGCAGCGGTGAAACAACAACAAGCCCTGGTCGCTGCAGCGGACCTTAACTTAGGCTTTGCCATGGTAAAAGCACCCGTGAGTGGTTTTATTGGCCGTATTCCCAAACGTTTGGGTGCACTCGTTAGCCCATCAGATGCCCAGGCCCTGACCACACTCTCCCAGGTAGACCAGGTTTATGCTTACTTCTCTATGCCTGAATCGGAAATTCTTAGGATCAATGAAAGCCGGGAGGGCAATACGTTATTGCAGAAGCTGCAGACTTTTAAAGCGGTCGGTTTACAAATGGCCAATGGAAAACTTTATGAGCACAGCGGTAAAATAGACATGATGGACGGCCAGTTTGATGCCGGTACCGGTGCGGTCACCTTAAGAGCTACATTTGCTAACCCGCAGCTGGTACTGCGTTCGGGCAATACCGGTCGGGTGGTACTCCGGGCTGATCAAGCCGGTGTGTTCAGGATACCGGTCCTGGCTACTTATGAAATGCAGGACAAGATTTTTGTAGGCCTGCTGGACGCCCAAAACCGGGTGAACCGCGTTGCCCTCGAAGATTATATTAAATCGGGCGATTACTACATTGTTACCACGGGTTTTAAGGCCGGCGACCGCATTATCGCCCGGGAGCTGGCCGGTATCCCGGAAAAATCGCTGATCACGGTAAAGAAAGCTCAATAAAATTATCCTACAGACATGTTACAGAAAATAATCAAAAGACCGGTATTGGCAACGGTCATTTCCATTATATTATTATTACTGGGCCTGGTAGGTTTGCAACGCATACCTATGACCCAGTTCCCTGAAATTGCGCCACCGACAGTTTATGTATATGGTACTTACCCGGGAGGTAATGCGCAAAGTGTTGTCCGTTCTGTTATTACCCCCCTGGAAGAAGCGATCAACGGGGTTGAAAATATGCAGTACATGAGCTCGAATGCTTCCAATGACGGGGCTTTCTCCATTACCGTTATTTTTAAGCAGGGGGTAGACCCCGACCAGGCTGCGGTGAATGTACAGAATCGTGTAGCCCAGGCCAATGCCCAGTTACCCGCAGAGGTAATCCGGCTTGGGGTAAATACTACGAAACAACAGACCAGTAACCTGATGGTCGTGAACATCAATAGTGCTTTGCCCGATAAATATGATGAAGCCTTCCTGCAGAACTATGCCAAGATAAACCTCGTACCGGAATTGAAACGTATTCCGGGGGTCGGTAATATCAATCTCTATGGCGCCAAAGATTATGCGGTGCGGATCTGGATCGATCCTGTCAAGCTTGCCGGTTATGGCTTGACTCCTGCTGATGTGGAAGCCGCGGTTACTAATAACAGTTTTGAAGCCTCTCCGGGTAAGTTTGGAGAAGAGTCGGATGCACCCATGCAATACGTATTGCGTTATAAAGGCAAACTGAATACACCTGAAGCATTTGACGGCATTATCCTGAAAGCAAAAACCGATGGCGCTATCCTGCGGCTGAAAGATGTGGCCCGGGTGGAGTTTGGCGTGTCTACTTACTCCAGCGATACCTATACGGATGGAAAACCCTCTATTGTACTGGCGGTTATCCAGGCCAGCGGTTCTAATGCTAATGATATTGCTATAGAAGTCAAAAAGACTTTAGATAATTTCCAGAAAGACCTGCCTGAAGGTATTCATTACGATATTATCCAGAACATGAAAGAACGGCTGGATGCCTCCATCAGCCAGATGCAGTCTACACTTGTAGAAGCATTCCTGCTGGTATTTATCGTGGTGCTGATCTTCCTCCAGGATTTCCGCTCCACCATTATCCCGGCCATCGCGGTCCCGGTATCTATCATCGGTACGATCTTTTTCATGTACCTGATCGGCTTTTCCATAAATGTACTTACGCTCTTTGCCCTGGTATTAGCGATTGGTATCGTAGTAGACGATGCAATTGTCGTGGTAGAAGCTGTACATGCTAAAATGGAGCATACCGGTGAAGATGCGCGTAAAGCTACTACTTCGGCCATGAGCGAGATCAGTGGCGCTATTATATCCATTACCCTGGTGATGTCGGCGGTATTCCTGCCCGTTGGTTTTATGGAAGGCCCGGCCGGTGTTTTTTACAAGCAATTTTCTTACACCCTGGCAATTGCGATCCTGATCTCGGCGGTAAACGCGCTTACGCTAAGTCCTGCATTATGTGCGCTATTGCTGAAAAACCAGCATGCAGGTACAGGCCAACCCCGGAAGTTTACCCAGCGTTTTGCCACCGCTTTTAATGCCGGTTTTGAACGCCTGACTAGTAAATATGTAGGTGCGGTGCGCCTTTTAGGCCGGAAAAAATGGATCGCGCTTTCGGGCCTGCTATTAGTCGGGTTTTTCGCTTTCTTCCTGATGAACCGTTCCCAGAAAGGCTTTGTGCCGGCAGAGGATGATAATAACCTTACTTTTATGATCACATTGCAGGGCGGTACTAACCTGCAACACCTGTCTAAGGAAGTGGAAAAAGCTACAGCGATCATCGGTAAAATGCCGGAAGTGAGAAGCCTGAGTACGGTTTCCGGCTTTAACCTGTTCAGCTATTCTTCGGCGCCCAATGCCGCCATGGGTTTTATTACTTTAAAACATCCCAAAGAAAGAGGAGCGGTTAAGGATATAGATGAAGTGCTGCTGAAGATACAGGAAGTAGTACAGCATAATATAAAAGGCGCGTTCATTATTTTCAGGAACCCGGCTGTAGAAGGTTTTGGGACCGCCGGTGGTGTGGAGTTTGTATTGCAGGACCGTGCATCGGGGAGTATGGAGCAGTTTGAGTCGGCCAGTAATAGGGTTTTGGAAAAGCTCAATCAAAGACCGGAGATCGCCGCGGCCTTTACAACTTTCCGCAGCGATTATCCCCAGTATGAAGTTATCGTAGATGAAGATAAAACGGCCCAGTTAGGTTTAACCCCAAAGGAAGTAATGGACGCCTTGCAATTATTTATGGGTGGCTCGCAAACCACAGATTTCGTGCGCTTCGGTAAACTCTACCGCGTAAATATAAAATCTGAAGGTATTTTCCGGAAGGATGAAGCCGCGCTTAATAACATGATGCTGCGCAATAATGCCGGCCAGATGGTGCCTATAGCTACGCTGGTGACCTTAAAGAAAGTGTTGGGGCCGGAAGTGATTAACCGTTTCAACCTCTATAACAGTATCAGTGTTAATGTCACGGCAGCTCCCGGCTTCAGCAGCGGTAAAGTAATGGAAGTAATTGATGAAGTGCTGGATAAAGAATTACCTAAAGGGTATAGTTTCGAATACGGCGGACTAAGCCGCCAGGAACGGGATTCCGGTGCGCAAATGTTGTTTATTTTCGGTCTGAGCATTCTCTTTGTTTACTTCTTGCTGGCAGCGCAGTACGAAAGTTATTTATTGCCCTTGGCGGTCATGTTGTCTTTGCCTACCGGTATTTTAGGTGTCTTTATCGCGACCGGCATTTCTGGTATTGATAATAATATTTATGTACAGATCGCCCTGATCATGCTGGTGGGGCTTTTGGCCAAAAACGCGATCCTGATCGTTGAGTTCGCCGCACAGCAACGTAAAGCCGGTCTTTCCATTTTTGATTCGGGAATTGCTGGTGCAAGGATGCGCCTGCGGCCGATCCTGATGACTTCTTTCGCCTTTATCGCCGGTTTAACCCCGCTGATGTTTGCCAAAGGCGGTACTGCGATCGGTAACCAGTCCATCAGCATTAGTGCCGCCGGGGGCATGCTGAGCGGGGTATTGCTGGGAATATTTATTATTCCGGTCTTATATATGATCTTCCAGTACCTGCAGGAGCGGGTTTCCGGGAATAAAAATAGTGTGACTCATGAAACCATATCCTAAATATATTTTAACCGCGGTACTGTCAAGCGCCGCGCTGTATTCCTGTACTGTGACCAGGGATTATAAAAGACCGGAATTACAGTTACCCCTTGCCTATAATAGTGATACTATGAGCCAGGGAACGGATACTGGCAGCTTGCCCCGGTATGCCGCCTATTTTAAGCAGCCCGAATTGGTAGCGCTTATCGATACCGTAATGGCCAACAACCCGGATATGCTGATGGCGAGCGAACATATCCTGGCTACTGAAGCCAGCCTTAAAAGTGTGCGGCTCAATTACCTGCCCGACCTGAACCTGCAGATCAATGCCGGCTTGCAAAGACTTTCCCGTAATAGCATGATGGGATCTTTTGCCGGCGGCTTATTATTTGAGGATTATAGCCTGGCGCCGGCTTTATCCTGGGAAGTAGATTTCTGGGGTAAGCTAAAGCGCCAGCGGGAAGCAGCTCTGGCGGCTTACCTGGAGCAGGTAGCTATAAAGAAAGCATTAAGGATCCAACTGGTTGCGCAAACCGCCCAGGCTTATTATAACCTTTTGAGTCTTGATGAACAGTTAAGCATATCTGTGAGAGTGGAAGCCGCGATGGCGACGACCCTGGAAATGCTGCGTACACAATATAGCGTAGGGGAAGTAAATATATTGGCCCTGCGCCAGTCCGAGGCCCAGCTGGCAGAAGTACGGGCACTGATACCGGAAATAAAGGCGGCCATGCGGGCCCAGGAGCACACTTTACAATTATTAGCGGGCAAGTACCCTTCAGGTATCTTACGTTCGGGCCAATTATTCGAAACCGCATTCGACCATCACATATATGCAGGTGTACCTGCAGACCTATTGGCACAAAGACCCGATGTAATGCAAAGTGAACTACAGTTAAGGGCTGCTAATGCAAGGGTAGGGATTGCTAAAGCAGATTTCTATCCCAGCCTTAAGATCACGGCGCAAGGCGGTTTAAACAGTATAAAAGCCAGTGACTGGTTTTCTATCCCGGCTTCTTTATTTGGTAACCTGGCAGGGGGACTGACGCAACCGGTATTGAACCGGCGCAGCATTCGTTCAGCCTACGAACAGGCGGTACACCAGCGTGAAGCCGCAGTGCATAGTTTTAGAAAGTCGGTATTGACCGCGGTAGAGGAGGTGAGTACCTTAATGAATGACCTGGAGCAGCTAAGGACACAAAGTTACGAAGCCGAACAGCGTAAAGCGGCCATGTACCAGGCTATTGATGATGCACAAACCTTGTATAAATACGGGGAAGCGACTTACCTGGAAGTATTAACGGTGCAGCAAAGCTATTTCCAGACACAATTGGCTTATGCGGCGATCAGGGCAAAGGAAATAAATACTAATATTGCTTTATATAAATCTTTAGGGGGGTATTAGTATGAATATTTCTGAAAATAAAATCAGGACCGGGCGCAATGCATTACTGTTTGCCTGTTTCAGTATTCCATTATCACTTGGCCTGGCGCATTTTATTTTATATTCCCTGGACCCCAATAGCATCTGGTGGGATTTTTATAAGGAAACTACCTATTGGGTGGAAATATTTGTTTCCATCTTTACCGGGATACTGATGTATGCTATCCTGTTCGGGATCGTCAATTTTTTATCCCGGTGGGTGAGCCGCAAGGCACTATTTAAAAATAACCTGCTGGTGCATTTTTTGCTGACGACCATCGTTGTGGTGAGTGCCATGTCCCTGCTGATCTACCTGGAAGACCTGTTTTACGATTGGTTCTGCACATATAATGTACCGCCGGGTCCCGAACTGGAGCGGGCATTCAGAAGCTATGTGATCGTCAACCTGGTAGTCGCCGCTTTTATCAACAGCTTTTATAATGCCTATGTATTTTTTGAACGTTGGAAAGCGGATATTACAGAATTGAACAAACTCACGATCTTATCCCATGAATTAAAAGAAACCGCTTTGCAATCAGAACTGGAGGTGCTGAAACTGCAGCTGGACCCGCATTTCCTGTTCAATAACTTCAGCACACTGACCCAATTGATCCAGACCAATAAAACAGACGCCCAGTTATTTTTATCCCATCTTTCCCGTGTATACCGGTATGTATTGGCCAGCAGCAAGAAGAATATTACTACGCTGGAGGAGGAAATGAAATTCGTGCAGAGTTATTTTCATCTCATCAAGATCCGGCAGGGAGCAGCAATAGAGCTTTATACCGCGCTTAATCCAACAGATCTCAAGAAAGGTATTCCGCCGGTGACTTTACAGCTTTTAATTGAAAATGCCATTAAGCACAATATCTCGACTATAAAACAACCTTTGAAGATCTTTATTGAAAGTAGTGCCGATGGTTTTATCCTGGTGCGCAATAACCTGCAGCTGATGAAGATAGCCTATAAAGGTACCGGACTGGGACTGAGCAATATCCGGAAACGTTACGAGTTACTTTCCGGGAGCACACCTGAAATTCGCGATACCGCAACTTCATTTGAAGTACGTTTACCTTTGTTGAACTTCTAAAACAGGGAATATGCAATATATAATTATAGAAGATGAACAATATAATGCCGACCTCTTACATGAGCTGGTGGGCAGCATTGATGAAAGCAGTCAATTGTTAACTGTATTACCTACAGTACAGGAAAGCGTAGCCTGGCTTAAAGAGCACCCGCATCCCGACCTTATTTTTATGGATATACGCCTGGCCGACGGGCTTTCTTTCCAGATATTTGATGAAGTAAGTATTCAATGCCCTGTTGTATTTACCACTGCTTATGATGAATACGCCTTACAGGCGTTCCGGGTTTACGGTACGGCATATCTTTTAAAGCCGGTATTGAAAGAAGAGCTGGAAGCGGCCCTGGAACAGATCAGGCGTACGCGGCAGCAACTTGATACCGAAGATGTAAGTGCGCTCCTGGATATGCTGAAAACCAGGCAAAAAACCTATAAAACCCGATTTCTACTGCATTTCAGGGAAACGCTGCATGTAATTCCCGTAAGTTCGATTGATTATATTTACCTGGAATATAAGATTGTTCATTTTTGCCTGACCGATGGCAGCATTTACGCGGTGCCATATACCCTGGAAGAATTGGAAGACCAATTGGACCCGGTTTTTTTCTTCAGGGTCAATCGTCAATACATTATTCATATAGACAGTATAGAGCGCATTCATAAATATTTTAACGAGAAAGCCAAGATCATACTCAAGCGCAACCGCGAAGCAGAGGTGATCGTCAGCCGGGTGAAGATGCCACAGTTCAAATTATGGCTGGACCGGTAGGTAAATGATAAAGCCTATAAGATTTTAGAAACCCCTTTATAGGTTGAATAATAAAAAGGCCGCAGCAATAGCTACGGCCTGTTTATGATATCAGTTCAAAATTCCGGATTACCAGATCTTTGCTCTTTCCGCATCCGGGCGATACATTTTATCGCCTTCTTTTACATTAAATGCTTTATAGAATGGTTCAAAGTTGCTTAAAGGACCGTTAGCTCTCCATACACCGGGAGAGTGCGGATCGATCTTGATCAGTTGCAGGCTACGCTCTTTGGTTGCCTTACCTCTCCAGATCTGGGCCCAGCTCATAAAGAATCTTTGATCGGGCGTAAAACCGTCAATTTTTTCTTCACTTTGTCCCTGCTTGGTTTTCTTAAACGCCTGGTAAGCGATGGCCAGGCCACCAAGGTCGGCGATGTTCTCACCCAAAGTTAATTCACCATTCACATGTACAGAATCTAATACCGTATAAGCGTTGAATTGTTTTACCAGGACAGCGGTTTTCTCTTTAAATTTCTTTTCATCCTCAGGGGTCCACCAGTTTTTCAGGTTGCCGTCGGCCGCATATTGCGCGCCCTGGTCATCAAAACCATGCGTCATCTCATGGCCGATCACCGCGCCTATCCCCCCATAGTTGATGGCGTCATCCGCGTTGAAGTCGAAGAACGGGAACTGCAGGATGGCTGCCGGGAACACGATTTCATTGAATGCCGGGTTGTAGTAAGCATTAACGGTATTCGGGGTCATAAACCATTCGGTACGGTCTACCGGTTTACCGAATTTAGCAATCTCGGTATTGTAGGCAAATTCGTTTGCTTTCAATACATTTTGCGCATAGTTATCGGGAACGATCTCCAGGCCGGAATAGTTTTTCCATTTATCAGGGTATCCGATCTTTTCTACGAAACTTTTTAATTTGATCAGCGCTTTTTCTTTAGTAACATCGCTCATCCAGTCCAGGCCTTTGATGCGCTCTCCGAAAGCTTCCTGTAGATTCTTCACTAAAGTTTTCATTTTCTCTTTAGCTTCCGGTTTGAAGTTTTTCTCCACATAGAGTTCTCCCAGTTGGTCGCCTACACTGTGATTGATAATGCCCATTACACGCTCCCATCTTGGTTTCATTTCTTTCTGGCCGCTCAGGGTCTTGCCATAGAATTGGAAGCTTAATTGTTCTGTAGCATCACCAAGGTAAGCAGACATATCGCTCAGCAGGTGGAAACTTAAATATTGTTTCCAGTCTTCGATAGAGGTCGCTTTCAATTCAGCTGAAAGCACGCCGTAATATTTCGGGTTACTTACCAGCAAGCTGTCCTGTCCTTTAAAGCTTAATTTATCAAACAGTTTTACCCAGTCAATATTGGGCGTTTTCTTATTGAACTCCGCCAGGGAGAATTTATTATATAATTTTTGAGGATCGCGCATTTCTGCCGGGTACATGGAAGCGGCAGCCAGCTTGTTTTCTATGTTGAATACGGCAGCGGCATTTTTAGCGGCCGTAGCTTCATCCTGTCCGGACATTTTCAAGAAATCCTGGATCAGTTTTTTATAGGCTTCCCTGTTGGCCGCAGATTTTTCGTCTTTATCGGTATAATAATCTTTAGAAGGCAGCCCTAAACCTGCTTGTCCGAACTGGGCAATGATCTTGGTTACTTCACGGTCATCCGGCCCTACATAAGCGCCGAATACGGTAGGTACGCCTTTTTTAGTCAGGGAAACGATCACATCCAGTAATTGTTCATGATTGGTGATCGCGTTGATCTGGTCCAGTTCCGGCTTGATCGCATTAATACCGATCTTATTGATATTGGCAGAATCCATACCACTTTTATAGAAGTTGGCTACATTATATTCCTTAGTGCCTTTTTGCGCGTTATTTTTAGCGGAAACACCTTCCAGCAATTCTCTTACCGCTTTATTAGTACGGTCAGCCAGCTCATCAAAACTGCCCCAGCGGGTTTTATCGCCCGGTATAACCGCGGTTTTTAACCAGCCGCCGTTTGCATATTCAAAAAAATCATCACCCGGACGCACAGTGGTATCCATATTGGCAGGGTCGATAAATTTAAAGTCGGTTTTAGACGTCATACTATTGGCAGTACCCGCATTTTGCTGATCTCCGCAAGCGCCGGCAGCAATAGTAATCGCTAATCCTCCCATCAATAATAAGTGATTAAATCTCATAGTTTATTTTTTTAATATCTTTATGTTTGTGGTAAAATTAGGAAATTCAACTTATATCTTATCCTATAGACAGGGGTAAAAATCGGGGGATTTTCTTTTCTTTGTCTTCCTTTTTATAAAAACGGTACAGCTATGCGCATCAAAATAATTAATGGACCCAATCTTAATATGCTCGGAAAGCGGCAGCCGGAGCTTTATGGTAATAGTAGCTTTGAAGCCTATTTCTCCACCCTGGCAACTACTTTCACCGGGCATGAATTAAGCTGTTTCCAAAGTAACCATGAAGGCGCCATTATTGATGAGATCCAGGAAATGATGACCGGCACTTATGATGGCCTGGTTATAAACCCTGCTGCTTATACGCATACCAGTATCGCGATAGCAGATGCTTTGGCCATGCTATCTATACCAATAGCAGAGGTGCATATTTCTAATATTTATGAACGGGAACCCTTTCGCCAGCATAGCTTTGTACATCCTTTAGCTGCTGTAACTATTGTAGGTAAAGGGCTGGACGGTTATAGAATGGCTATTGAGTTCTTATTAGACAAAAAGGAAAATCTACACAACTAATTTTATTTTAGCATCCTATGAAAAAAAGGAAGTCTTTATTCAGGCGTATATTAAAAGGCGTGTTACTGTTTGTGCTTTGCTTTAGTGGCGGTATCTTATTGTACCTGGGTATAGAAGCGGTATTGTCCCGGATGACGGTGGAGGGTATGGCGACGAAAGAAAAAGAACTTTCGATTTATATCATTAATAATGGTGCGCATACGGATATCGTTATGCCGGTACAGACTTCTGTAATTGACTGGAGCAGGTGGATACCTTATGAAAATACGCTGGGTAAAGACAGTTCCCAGCCATGGATTGCCATGGGCTGGGGGGATAAAGGCTTTTACCTGGAAACAGAAACCTGGGCGGACCTGAAAGCCAGTGTAGCGATCAATGCGGCCTTTGGCCTGAGCACTACCGCCATACATGCTACTTATTACAAGAGTATGCAGGAAGGGGAGCGGAGCCGTAAAATTGATATCAGCCTGGAGCAATACCAGGGCCTGGTTGCTTATATTCAAAACTCATTTCAAACGGATGAAGCCGGGAAGTATAAATATGTAGTTACCGACAAACAGTATGGGGCGAATGATGCCTTTTATGATGCCAAGGGAAGCTACAGTATGTTGCATACCTGTAATACCTGGGCCAATAATGCGCTTAAGGCGGCCGGACTTAAGGCTTGTAAATGGACGGCTTTTTATAAAGGTATCTTCCGTAAATACCCGCTTTAATGGTTAATGGGAAATTATGAATTATTAATGGTTAACTATAAATTGTTAACGGGCAATAGCCATTCACGATTAACCATTGAGCGGAGACTTCTCGACTTCATTGCATTCCGCTCGAAGTGACGTATTGTCTTTAATTATTCCCTATTCATTAACCATTAAAAATCATTTATCAGCTATCAATAACTAACAATTAACCATTGACAATTTGTAATTAATTCAATACATTGGCGGCAAGAATTTTTCCATCCGCGATATTCTTGGCCAATAAGGTTGTAAATACTTCTTCAAATGCGGTACCGGCTTCCGATATGGCTTCTTCCAATCTCTTTCTTACCTGGGTTTCCGTTACCAAAGCTTCCCGCCAGCTCTTACCGCTGGTATGCGAATTCAAAACAAAAGGAATAAGCCGGTCAATAGCATTGGCAAAAACTGCATCCGGGCTACTGCGTTCTTCAAACTCCAGCCATAACTCAAGGAATAATTTACCGGCTTCCGTGTTCAAACTGCCAAAAAGTTTTTCAGCGGCCTGCTTTTCGCGCTCAAACTTGCCCTCCATACCATTATCATCAAATATAAAAGTGTCGCCAACGGCTATCTCTACCAGGTCGTGGATGGAAAGCATACGGATCACCCGCAGCAGGTCAATCGCATCTTTTTGTTTCGCGTATGGATATAATATCTGTGCAAAAATAATGATCTGCCAGCTATGTTCCGCCGTATTTTCTCTCCGCTGATCATCCGCATTAAAATTGCGTCTTTCTACATTTTTAAGCGCGTCTATAGCAATAATAAAGTCCAGTTCATTCTGAATTTGCATGGTATTAATCTTTAATTGACCCGCAAAGGTAAGGCTTATTCAGCCCGCCCGGTTTTAAAGAAATGTTGTAATTGCATTTGGGCGACTGCCAAAAAAAATGCAATTTTGAACCTGCAATGGGGTGCTTATGTTCATGAACACAGGCTGAGATGATACCCAGGAACTTTTGTTCGATACCTGATGTGGATAATGCCGCCGTAGGAATTGCTGTTGTTCTCTCCTCATCTCCTGATCTATATATTAAATGATGATACAGGATTTTTTACAACGAATCAGCTGGCAGGAATGGTTGGGAGTCTTTTTCTCCATGTTGCAGGTAGTACTGGCTAGCAGGAATAATGCACTGAATTACCTGTTCGGTATCGCGGGTGTGTCACTGACCTTGTATGTAATGGCCCTTTCCGGGCTTTATGCCGAGTTTACTTTAAATCTCTATTACCTGGTAATGAGTATCTATGGCTGGATTTATTGGTTGCGGGGGAACGAATCGGCCCGGATACCGATTACAAAAAGCAGTTATCAAGACTGGATCATGTCGGTAAGTATTGTGCTCATCAGTTTTGTGTTGTTCCTGTTTGCGCTTACCCAAGTTACAGATTCTGATGTACCGGTAGCCGATGCTTTGGTCAGCGCCTTCGCATGGGCGGGTATGTGGCTGATGGCGCGCCGTAAGCTGGAAAACTGGATACTGCTGAACGTATCTAACCTGATCGCGGTTCCCTTAATGATCTATAAAGCACTATACCTGTATGCGGTGCTAAGCGTTTTTTTATTTGTTGTGGCGGTGATTGGTTATTTCAACTGGCGGAAGATGATGCAACAGGAAAAAAATGATGTTTAATTGCCCGTTTTCGCAGCCAGAAATTCAAATAATAGTAATATTTTTGCGCTCTAAAACAAAAACAAAGAATGGCTTCAGGTTTTTTTGCGATATTGGATGATATCGCGGCATTGATGGATGATGTAGCAGTAACAAGTAAAATCGCAACACAAAAAACAGCCGGAATTCTGGGCGACGACCTTGCGGTGAATGCTGAAAAAGCAACCGGGTTCCTTTCTTCCAGGGAAATACCGGTATTGATGAAAATCATGAAGGGCTCGTTTATTAATAAACTGATCATTGTTCCTTTTGTTTTCCTGCTCGAGTGGCTTTATTCGCCCGCCATAAAAGTTATTTTGATTATAGGCGGATTTTATCTGGCTTACGAAGGTGTCGAAAAAATTGTTGAATTTTTATTTCACAGAGAAAAGAAGGGTCATGAAGTAATTGAAGAAACCGAAACAGAGCAGACAGGAGAAGAAGCAGAGAAAACAAAAGTAAAATCCGCGATTACTACGGATTTTATCTTATCTCTTGAAATTGTTATTATCGCATTGGCAGCCGCAAAAGATGGTTACGAGGCACTCAAATCTCAATTCGACCCATTATTGGTTGAGATATTTTCAGTTTCAATAGTGTCCATTATTGCAACAGTAGGTGTCTACGGAATTGTAGCCTTAATTGTAAGAATGGATGATGCCGGATTCAAATTGATTAAGCGAAGTAATGACAAGGGCTTAGTTGGGAAATTAGGTAATTTATTGGTAAAAGCGTTACCGGTTGTTATCAAAGTATTGGCAGTTGTTGGTACACTCGCCCTGCTGCTTGTATCCGGTGGTATTTTTGCGCACCAGATCGATGCTTTACATCATACCTGGACCGCTTTACCAGAAACACTGAAGCAATTTTTATTCGGGTTGATTGGAGGTGCTCTTGTAGTGTTGCTCGTTACGGCAATTAAAAAAGGCGTGGCATTAGTCAGGAAATAATTCATTAACTTAAAATAAAAACAGCATTGAATCTTATCGTTCAATGCTGTTTTTTGCTTTAACGGATCCGGACTTTCTTTACCGCTGTATTTCCCTGCTCATCCGGGAAATACATCATAGCAGCGCTGGCCGGGCTAAGCTGGAAAGCACCTTTAAAACGGGCCTGTACCTCTATTTCAAAATAATGTACTCCTTTGGGTAAAGTATTGCAGTAAATACTGGTCTTGTCTTTAAAATTGGCCCTGTTGGCTTCAAACCGGTTCGGTTTTGATTTGGGTAATGGGATACATCCCGCAGGCAGCGGTACGTCGATCAATACATATTCCGCATCTTTAATGGCCTCTACTTTAATGATCAGTTTTAAAGCTTCGCCTTGTTTTAAGACTTCCTGCACTGTGCCGCCATTATCTTTAAAGGTGCTGCTCACTATAAAGGTGCCTTCCTTTTCGGCCGCTTCAGGATTGAAGAACTCATAATTCACGGAAATATATGCCGGGACCATACCCTTTTTTTGAATATCCAGGTGGATGGCTTTGTCGTTGAGTACAATGCGTTTTGGGAAGCTGTCAATCACTTCCTTGTGACTTCCTGAGATTGTCACTTTTGTTTTAATACCTTTTCCAGGGTTTAATTTTTGTTCTTTGATTAATGCGGGTAACAGGGTACTCAATACCAGCCCGCTTTCCGCGGTATTCCGGTAATAGCCTTTATTTCTTTTGAACAAAAGATAATCCACTATCTGTTTTTTGATCTGCGTATAGGCGGTATCATTTTCGATCAGTTGGTAAGCCAGTAAAGTAGTGGCCATCTGGTTGCGGTACCAGTCGTAGGAATCTTTACCCCAGCTTAATCCCCGCTCATCCACATTTGCTTTTTTGAGTAAAGTATCCAGTCGCACCTTATAGTCCATGCCCAGTGCCTTTTTGATCTTAAGCACGGCAAACTGGTTATAATAATCAAGGCTATCGGCTTTGATGGCATCAATATAAAAAGCATATTCCGCTTTCTGACCGGCATTGGAAAGTGTTACCAGGCTTGCGATACGGTTCAGGGTATCCATATCAGGCAGGTGATTTTGCAGGAATTTATAACCTTCCCTGATGATCGGGTCGAGGCTACCGTCCGTATTGACTTTAACCAGCGCGTTCAATACATAATTGCTTACCCGGATATCTCCGCTGTTATTGGCAAACCAGCCAAAGGAACCATCCCGGTTTTGTGCTGCGGCCAGCTTGTTGAGGATGACTCTTTTGGTACGGGTATTATTAAAATCCTTCCTGCCCATCAGTTGTTTCAAAACTTCTTCGTAATGAATAGATAATAATTTGCTGGTGATCTGTTCGGTACAGCCATGTGGATACTCTTTCAGGTGCTCAATTTCCTGTAGCATCACGTCGATCAGGCTGCCCTCTATACTGATGGTCGTCTTACCGGTGAAATATGCCGCTCCGTAAGTGTCCGGCATGGTACTGAAGCTGGTATCGCCGGGCATGGCGGTAAAGATCCCTTTTCTTTCGATCACACCAACCGGTAGTACAGGGATTGTTTTTTCTTCTCCATCCTGGTAGCCGTTTTGGGTTTCCATGCTGAAGCTTGCTGTCAAAGTGGCCGTATCTATCTTATTATTTGCCGGTGCGGCAAGCAGCAATTTTTCTGTTTTACCGGCGTTCACTTCCTGTAGTGTTGAAGTCAGTAAGGTGTCCGGGCTGCTGAATTTGGTTTTGAGTTGGAAAGGCGTGCCGGTATAATTGACTACATTGCCAACGGCTTCCACACTATCGCCATATCTTAAAAAGCGGGGTAGGGACAAGGTGGCGCCTAAAGGTTTAAATGATTTAGTCACAGATACCTCGCTTGCGGCAAAACCTGCCGGGTTCATAGCCAGTACGTAGGTCTTCCAGGCGGTTGCCGTTCCAGGGTAGGTCACTTCAAAGCTCGCTTTACCTTCTTTATCGGTCCAGAGATTGGGCTCCCAGATCGCCCAGTCGCGGAAGTCGCTGCGGACACCGGAAGCGGCCTGCATGTCGTCCATAAAGCCGGCAATAAAATTTTGTGCCTGCTGCGATTTTAAAAAGCTGCCTTTCCCCGGCTGCTTTTCCCCGGCTTTTGTTTCAATCATCATGACACCATTGGCTGCCCGGGCACCATATACCGCTTTGCTGGTGGCATCCTTTAATAGGTCTAAGGAGGCTATATCCTCGGGATTAATGCTGTTTATATCACCCGAGTAGGGTTTGCCGTCCAGTATGATCAGCGGTTTTGCATCCGCGCTTAAACTACCTATACCGCGCAACATAATATCCGGGGTACTGCCGGGTTGTCCGCTACCTGTGATGACCGTTGTCCCCGGTACACTGCCAGATAATGCATAAGCGGCATTGGTTACCGGGCGCCGTTCAATCTCTTCTGAAGTTACGCTCATAAGACTTCCGATATAAGTACGTTTATCTATTTTTATACCATACACTGCCACACTTTCCAGCGCATCCTGGTTGTTATCTACCTGTAATGTGATAGGATAAGCGGAACGGCTATCCAATTCAATTTTTTGAGTGATGCATCCGTAATATTCTACACTTATACTTTGGTTATTCAATGGCACATCCAGCGAAAATAAACCGTTTTCGTCTGCTGTCACCCCTATATCTGTACCCGATACAGTTATGGTAGCACCAATAAGTAAATCACCCTGATTATCCGTGACCATTCCCTTAATTCTTCTGTTTGGACCAGAGTTTCCAGGTCTGGCATTTGTATTAATGACCTTATAAAAAGCGCTTAATTCTTCCGGGAAAGAGCGTGGGTCAAGTCTTTCCCGCTTAACATCCAGGTGGTATATATTACGGCCCTTTGCTTTTATTACCAGTCCAGGGAGCTGGGATATGCCCGAGTCGGCCCAGATGATCCATAACGTATACTTACCGGTATCTACTTTAAAAGAAACATTGTTATCAAAGAGGCCATTAAAGATTTGGGAAGGTTTATTACTCTGCTCAGAAGTGAGGAGGAAAGACTTTACCGGTTTTTCAGCCTGCGCCAACAAAGTAAGGTTGCCATCCGGATAAATGAATAGTGCTTTCCCTGAGTCTTTATTAAGAACATAGCTTACCGTATAATCTGGTTGCGGGAAAAGGCTATCATAAGTAATCAGTTTTAGCGTATCCAGGTTAACTTTATCCACGTACACAGTATTAAACTCGGGATTAACGATGCTCCGCCGGATTTTATAATTATAACGCTGATGCGGGCTGCGGGTATCCTGTAGCATGCGCTGCATACCCGGTCTTAAGCTGTAACTAAAGTTAAGTTCAGGGGTAATGGAGGTCTTTACATTGCCTTGCTGGAAAAAAAGCAGGGAATCTCCGGCATCTATGGGCCCGATAGCATAGAGCTGGTTGTTGCTTTGCCGGGTATAGGGGTTAAATGAGTTGACAAAAGCAAGCCCGGGAGCGGAAAGGAAAAGCCGTTCTTTTTGCCGGATCAGAAAGGGCGTATTGTATTCATTTTTATAATAAAACAAAGCATTGGCCAGGGCTTCTCTTTCGTATCGGGTTAAACTGTCCGGGCTACTGCTTTTACTCACCTGCATCTCTTTACGATACGGGGTATTGTAGCTTATACTGTCCCCGTTGATAAAGATATTGGTTTTGGTACCTGCTTTGAGTTGCAGTTTACTGATATGATATAAAGCACTGGGCGAGCGGAAGCTAAGGGATTGTGTGGTTGCCTTTACCCGCAGCGCATCGGGATCGGTGCCCAGGTTAGCCACGCGGGCGTAGGCGAGCCGGCTGTCCGCGTAAACGAGGTCAGGCTGCACATATTGGCCTTCTTCTTTGACATATATGGCTACCTGGGCATAGGCCGTATCTTGTGTATTAAAGGAATACAGCACGAAGTCTGAAGTGTCTCTGTAAATATTTCGATAAAAGAAATTTGTATCCAAACCCAGCAGCGCCGACCATTTTTTATTGATCTTTTCAGTACGGTAGTGCCTGAAGTCCGCTACATTACTCAGGCTGCCATAGCGTTTTACCTGGTTGAGGCCTGGTTGTATATAGCCGGATGATTCCAGCCGGGCGGTGAAGTCTTCTTTAAACTTTGCATTAAAAGCGAGTACGGTAACATTGGTATTAGCAATTCCTTTATCATCCAGGTCTTTTAATGAAATGTGTACAGAGTCCTTCTGGCCGGGATAAACGATATCGCTTTTACGCAGGTCTATCAGCATTTTTGACTTGATCTTATAAGCTATGGCCCGCTTGTTCATCGCCTGGTTACGCCAGTTATAACTCGCGATCAGGGTAAAGGTCCGGTCTTTTTTACTGAACTGCCTGATGCTGGTATCTTTATCGGTCTGGCCATAATACAATAGCCTGTTGCCTTCATAAACGGCATAGCGCATCCAGATCTTTTGCGGGTTAAGGATATGAAAATAGGCGGTATCTTTAAAATAATCTTCCCGGATCTGTATGCGGTCATTACTTAAATCATAATGAAAACTGGATACGATGGCCCCGGTATCGTCTGTTTCAAAGAAGGTGTAATTTACATCGTTGTAATTAAGGGATAAAGCATGAGGGTAGCTGATGCTATCCGCGAAAGCTCCGTTGCGTTTATAAAAGCCTTTTCCACTGATGGCTTTTTTATTACAGATAAGATTTATGGTTATGGAGTCCCTGAGCTCCGATACTTTCAGGTAGGTACGGTTACTGTTATATTGTAAGCTAAAGGTGGTATCTCTTATTTCGTTATTGGCATTTTTTAATCTTACGGTTGCGAGTAGTTCCATAGCTTCCAGGTCGGGGAGCGAGGCTGTAGCAAAGCTCATATGTGTATCCCCGTCCGGCACCACATCAAAATGTTGTTGTAAAAGTGTATCCGGAATGAAGGCATTCGCATTGTTTTTTTTCAATTTTACCTGTCCGGACCTTATATAAAGCGCCATGGTGGCATCTACCAGGGGCAGTCCATTGGCATTATAAGCATAAGCATACATATGGATGCTGTCGCCTTTCTGGTAGATGTCCCGGTTTTCTGTGGTCACGCGCAGGTAAGTGTCGTCCAGCAGGTAATCTTCTACTTTAAAGGTCTGCCGGAATACAGCCTGGCTTTCTTTTCCTTTAACCATCAGGGAATACTTTTGATCGGGCAGGATGGAGTCGCCCAGTATAAATTCACTAAAATAGACCCCATCGCCCTGGGTGAGCGCAGGGTGTATGTAGGCTGTTTTCTGCGCCCCTTCAACGTAAACATCCAGGGCTTCTTTGATGGGTTCATTAGTAGCGGCATCTAAAAGGTAAGCTTTATATTTAACCGTATCCCCGGGGAGGTAATTGGGTTTATGAGTAACCAGGTAACCCTTATAAGATACCGTAGCGGCATTATAGCCGGAATAGGCATTGTAATAACTGCCGTAATTATTGGAGCCCCGGTAAGGTTCATCATTGTAGCTCCTGCCGGCATTGCTGCGGTAGAACACGATGTCGTTTCCCCGTTGTACAGTGATCTGTTTTTTTCTTTTCATCCTGAGGGGATAAGCCTTAAGGCCGGGGTCATAAGCGACAGGCTTACCGGCAATATTTATAGTTGCATCCGCGATAAGCTTTCCGGCCGCATCTTTTACTTGGATAAAATCTTTATTGTGCAAACGGATCAATTCGGCTCTTATACCTACTTTCCGGCGGAATTGATACCTGAGCTCGTTTTGGGTAGCGGTTACCATTACGTAATAACCCGGCTCTAATTTTGAAGTGTTTAAAAGAGAATCAAATTGTGTAATGTCAATACGGTATAATGGTTGCTGCAGCCAACCCGCATCGGGAGCGCACGCTTTATTGCTTATTACAAGCTGGTATACAGAATCGCTGGGAATTTGATAGACTTGCCCCAGGCGGCTGCCCCAGACCATATCTTTAGCCTGCTCAAAATGGTAGTGCCTGGGCTGGGCCGCGGCACGGTTATTTAATAGGAATAATAATAAGATTGTAAACTTAAGTACGGTAACAGGATTTTTCATGTTCATCTTTCGTTGGATAACAGCTAATAGATGCAACTGAAATACTTAAGGTTGGAGCGGCTAATAATATTAATGGCTCTATTTCCTGCTCAGTATGCAGGCAATAACAAACTTCAAACATAAGAGACCCGTATTTTAAAAGCTGAGACAGGCACTATGTCTGAAGTTTTTATAATTAATTCAATTACTTAATCCGTACTTTCTTCACTTCATTATTGCCCTGTTGATCGGCATAATACATCAACGAAGCAGATGCCGGGTTGATGGTAAAGCTACCTTTATACCTGGCCTGGAGCTCAATGTCAAAGTAGTGGGTGCCTCTTGGCAACTGGCTGCAATAAATGCTCGTTTTTTCTTTAAAATTAGCCCGGCTGGACTCGTAAGCATTAGTTTTATTCTTATTCCTCACAATACAGCCGGCCGGCAAAGGGGCTTCTATCATAACGTATTCAGCCTCTTCTTTCACTTCAACAGCAACGCGTAGGGTAACCACCTCTCCCTGCGCCAATTGTGATTGATCTTTCCGGTTCAGGAAACTTGTCGTAACTGTAAAAGAGCCTTGTTTTATTTCGGGAGCCTGGTTGAAGTATTCATAGGCCACAGAAATATAAACAGGAGACAAACCTTGTTTCTGGATATTCAGCTGCGCGTTTTTGTCATTGATCTTCAGGTAAGCAGGGAAGCTTTTTATGGTATCATTCTTAGAGCCGGATAAGACCACGATGGTTGGTTCGCGTTTGGCATATCGGTCCAGGCTGCCGACAATCATATCCGGCAAAAGGGTGCTTAAGATCAGGCCGCTTTCGGCAGTGTTTTCATAGTAACCATTTGTACGCCTGGAGAGCAGGTATTTTATGATGTCCTTTTTCCTGATGGCATAGTTGCTGTCTGCTTTAATGATCTCGTAAGCCATCAGGGTGGCGGCCAGCTCATTCCGGTACCAGTCATAGCTTCTTTCCCCCCATTTCAAACCGGCCCGGCTCATCTCGCCTTCCTGCATAATGCTATCCAGCGCGGTACGATAAGGCAGGTTGCGCTCTTTACTGATTTTGATCACTGCAAGCCGGTTATAGATACTTAGCTTTTCCTTTTCTACCCGTTCCAGTTCTTTTTCATAATTACTGGAATATCCTGCGGCGGAAAGGGTGCTGAGTGAGCTGACCAGGTCCTGGGCATTCATCCGGGATAAATTATAATTCAGGAAGGATAAGCCTTTATTTATGATCGGGCTAAGGCTATTGTCTTCTAATTTTTGTAAGGTGCTCAGCACATAATTCGTCACACGGAAGTCCGCGCTGTTACCCCCAAACCAGCCAAAGGAACCATCCGGGTTTTGTGCCGCTATAAGTTTAGCCAGGATTTCTTTTTTCTCTTTTGTATTATTAAACTCCTTGTTACCCAGCGTTCTTTTTACTCTTTCTTCATAGTATACCGAAAGTAGTTTGCTCGTCAGCTGCTCGGTACAACCATGCGGGTATACTTTCAATTGTTCTATTTCGCTTAGCATAACCTCCAGCAGGTTACCTTCAATACTTACATGAGCGTTGCCGGTAAAAGGCAGGTCGAGGTCGCTTGCTTTAGTATGTATCGTGGTGTCGCCAATAACAGCGGTGAAGAAGCCTTTGCGTTCTACCAGTCCGACAGGATAAACCGGTATTGTTTTTTGCTCCCCATCTTCATATTTTCCTTCAGTAGTCAATTGATAACTCGCTGTAATGCTGGTATCCTTAGCAGAGTTGGCAAATGCAGCTGCGATGAATTGCTTTTCCAGCTTCCCGTTTTGTACTTCAGTTGCGGCAAAACTGGTATCCAGGTTCAGACTTTTAAAACTGGTAGCCAATTTAAACGCCTGGCCGGTATGATTGATCACCTTGCCTATGAGCTCTACAGAATCACCATATCTTAAGAAAGCGGGCATACTCAGGCTCGCGCTTAAAGGTTTGAAAGCCCTGGTCAGGCTAAAATTGCTGGCCGAAATACCTTTTTTATCCATGGTCAATACATAGGTTTTCCAGGCAGTAGTATTGTCGGGATATTGTACAGAGAAGCGCGCTTTACCATTGGCATCGGTCCAGAGGTTAGGTTCCCAGATCGCCCAATCCCTGAAATTGCGCCGCATGCCGGATGCCCCTTGCATATTACTTAAGAAATCGGCAATGAAATCATTGGCTTTTTCTGTATTTAATAAAGCTTCAGCGCCAAATACGGAGCCCTCATCTTTCAAGACCTGCGTTTCGGCGGCCATACTGCTATTGCCCCGGAGGCTTATCTCTGAAATAGCTGCAGGTGGAGCACCACTAGCGGAAGTTACATTGAGCCCGGGAGCAGCGCCTTCCAGGGCATTGCTCATGCTATAATTACGCATAGGCTGGTACATTTCTTTTTCAGAAACGCTATTTAAAGCACCGGTATAAGACCTCTTGTCAATTTTTTTACCATAAACACTTACCTGGAAGTCGGCCTCATTATCTTCCGGAACATCCCCATATTTCAGTACACGTCCTGTATTATAGTCGATATAGGTTTCCAGCATCTGGGCCGCGTACTCCTGTACGGTTTCCGGGAAAATGCTGTTTTTGCGCTCCATTATGATCTTGAAATCCAGTCCGTAGGCCCCGAGATCTCTTTGCTCTATACTTACCAGCTGGTCTTTAAAACCTTTAGCAGTAAATTTAAGAAATGCCCAACGAGGCTGCACTTTTTTAAGACTAAAACGCCCTTTCCCGTCACTGATCGTTTGTTCATATAGCGTTTCCCCGGCGGCTAATGTAACTTTTACCTTTTTCAGCGTATGGCCATTTTCATCCGTAATCCAGCCATTGATTTGTAATGGAGCGGCTTTATCTACAGGCTTAGGTATATGCCGGGCAATCCCTTTCGTAACATAATAATTAATGTTGACATAAGGAATAATAGCTTTAGGGATCTTACGGGTTAATGCCTGTTCCGGTATCCAGATCGAATTGGTCCCATAGGTTTTTAAAGTAATATCCCTGGTAGTAGAAAAGGTGCTGTCGTTCCAGTAGATGTACAGGTCATAGGTGCCTACGGGCAGGTTTACCCTCATAGGCAAGGAGTAGCTGGACCCGATCATAATAGCTTGCCGGCTTTTGTCATGGGGTACGAACAGGGTAGCCGCACATACATTCGGCCTTGAGCTATTGATGCGCAAATTTGTTGTAGGGCCGGTATTCGGCCCTGCAGCCGCGTTTTTAAAGGTGACGGATTGTGTTCTTTGTCTTTCCCCTTTTTTAGGAACAGGGTTTACCATTAAGGAATCCCAGTCCGGCAAGGTACTTAATGCTTCACTGAAATTATAGCGTTCCCCGTAATCGGTGATGCTGCCCTTCAGATAAGCATCCGGCCGCATCTTCTCCAGCCGGAACATGCCCGGCCGGATCGCATAAAGGTAGTTGGCTTCCGGCGCAAAGGTGATTTTGAGATTGCCCTGCTGGAAATAATCAATATTGTTGTTTAAAAGAATAGGAGCAATCGTCTGGTAATTGTAGTTGTTATAGCTATATCCATATTCATATTCATTATTATAATAATCATCAGAGTAATTATTATAGCTGTAGCCACGCCGGGAGGCCTGCAGCCTGAAGTCATAACCGGATTGCCTGATCGTATAATCAGTACCTTTTTCATTATTGATTTGCAAAGTACGGGCCATGATCGCTTCTTTTTCCCATTGTAAAAGGGTATCAGGCATTTTCTCGACCGCAGATATTTTTTTATTATAGTGTGCTAAAGTATCGGGGTTGATGAATAGCAGGGTCTTTTTTCCTTCTTCCAGGTCTATATTGTACAGCCTGAACAATTGCTTCCCGCTGCGTACCCAGATATCATGCCTGCCCTTAAAAGCAGGTACCGCATTTGGATTGGTAGTGATTGTCGCTTTCCTTACATAAAGCGGCGCGTTGTTTTCCTGCATGATATATTCCGGGAGTATATAACTGTTCCCCATTTTAATATATACGGCAAGCTGGGCAATGTCGGTTCTTTTAACGGGAAAAATATATTGGGTGTAAGGCGCTTTGTTCAGGAAGATATTTTTATAAAAATAGGCCGTATCCAGGGAAAGGTTTTTAGCCCAGGCGGGGTTGAGATCAATGACACGGGAACTCAGCATTAATGGCGTAAAGTAAGTTATTGAGGTCGCCGCTTTTAAACCGGGTGCTATCAAGCCGGCGCTGCTCAGCTGGGGTACAAAATCTTCTTTGAAATTACTATTGAATGCCAATACGGTCATGTTAAGCCCGGCCATAGCTTTCTTTTCCGCATCCTGTACAGATAATTCGACAGTGTCCGTTTGCCCGGGATAAATAATGTCTTTCTTTTTTACCTGGATATTAATGCGGGATTTTAATTTGAAGGCAACGGCATTGACTTTTTCAAATACATTATTGCGTTCATAAACGTATTGAAAAGTGACGGTTTCATCGTGATCAGTACAGATCTTTATCAATGTATCCCGGGCTATATTACCTTTGACCAGCAAGTCATTACCATTAAAGAGGGCATACCTTATTACCTTATGTTTAGGGTTGTGCACACGGAATAACACCGTATCGTCAATATACTGTTCTTCAACAAAAGGTTCCCGGCTCTTCAGGGATATCTGGTCCCGGGTAATTACGCTGCCGCTGTCATCAATTTCCGTAAACTGGTAATAAATATCATCAGGCTTGATGTCCAGTTCCAAAGGATAACGGACCGGCAGACTGTCTTTATTGTTGTATAAATACCCCTTTCCGGCGATCGATTGCTTATTTTTGATCAATTGCACGCTCACCTTATTATCCCGCTCTTCAATCCTGAAATAATTAGCCTGGGGTACATAATTCAGCGTGAACATCGTATCCTTTTGCTCGCCTTGTGTATTCCGTAAACGGAGTTTTATAGTAAAAGTCATGTTTTTGACTTCGGGGAAAATACCGGTTGGAAACGCGATTTTCGTATCGCCTTCCGGGTTAGCCATTAGTTTTGTCTGATACAGTGTATCGGGAACAAAAACCTGGGGTATACCGGGTTTTGCGCTAAATGATTGCTGCAGCACCCACAGGTCGATTTCACCGTCAGTCAGGGGTAAGCCGTTGGCATTATGTGCAAAGGCATAGAGGATCACGCTATCGCCCTGCTGGTATTGCTTCAGGTTTTCACTTTTTACTTTCAGGTAGGTATCGTCCAGGAGATAATCTTCAACCTTGAAGTGCTGGCTGATAGCTGTTCCTTTTTTAGCATGAAATAATTCGAGTGCAAATTGACGGTCCGGTAATACCGTATCACCCAATACAAACTCACCAAAATAAATACCCGGGGCTTGTGGCGTAATTTTGTGCAGCCTCATTTTTTGGTACCGGTGGTAATCCTGTAATTGTAATTCAAAAGTGTCTGTAGCCGGTTTTCCTGCTTTATTTAAAAGGTGTGCTTTATATTTCAGCGTATCGCCCGGTTTATAACTGGGTTGATTCGTCACCAGGTAGCCTTTATATTCCGGGCTTTGATAATACGATTGGTTATCATAATAGCTGTTCCGGTAATTATTGTTGTTATAATCATTCTTGCCGCTAATGAAATAATGCAGGGATTGTCCACTCCGGATTTCAAGTGTATCGTTTTGACCCGGCGCTATAAGAAATGCCATGAGCTGCGGGTCGAAAGGAATAACCTTGTTTTTACACTTAACGATCGCATCCTCAATAAGTTTGCCTGTTTTATCCCTGATGATCAATAGTCTATCCTGTTCCATATTCACCAGTTGACAGGATAAGGTAGCGGTGTTTACCATATTAAAGCTCAGGTTGCCTTCTTTTACTTTGGCAATTAAATAGTGCCCAATGGGTGTTTGGGCACTTTTGAGTAAAGAATCTGCTTTATTAATTAGGGTAATGTAGGTAGCCTTTTCCAGCCAGTTACTACCCGCCTGGGGCAACCGGCCTTTGTAGCAATAATCCAGTACCGAGTCTTCGGGGACTTTAAAGATATAAGCAAAATCTGATTCGAATTTAAGCTTGCCTGCATCCGCTTGCACCATTCGTGGATTTTGTGCCAGGGTGGTAAAAAACGAAAAAAACAGGTGTAGGAATAGTACATATGTCGTTAAGGCAATCTTCATGATGTTATTATTGGGAGTATATATTGTTAATAGATGCGAAATCTATCAAATTCCATAGATGCAATTTCAGATAAAATGGTTGGGAAACCTCTTTTTGCCAGTCAAGGGTGATAAAGAAAGGAATTTTGTCAGGAATAGGGAATCTACTTATAAATAATAGAAGAAATACTATGATTTGAATTTTATACTTTTTAAATTTGCAATCGAAATTTCAATGTTAACTGTCTGGAAATAAGTGGTATAAGTCCTAGGTAAAACTTAAAACAGCGGTATTTTTCTAACCTTTTAACCCTTTATTTTTAATCTTAACGCAAGTATGAAACGCAATTTACTATTCTTTTGCATGGCCCTGTCCTCTATGGCCCATGCCCAGTTTTCGGGTACCTATGCCCCGGCGAACTGGACGATTACACACAGAAACAGCTCGGCAAATGCTACAACAAGCCAGTTTGGATCTGTCAATACCTCAGGCGCGCCTGCCAGTATTGTTATTACCGGGCCAGATGGCCAGACGATGCAATATGCCAGTATCAGGTATTCCATTCCGATCAGCCAATCGGGTACATTAAGTTTTGCCTATAATCTTTCTAACCCGGATGAAATCGATTACGATTATTTCTTTTGGGGAACAAACAATGGTATGATTGATTCCGCAACAGCTACGGGTACCGGAACAGTAAATATGACCGTTGCTGCCGGCCAGACCTTAATTATTGGTATATCCGCTACAGATGATCAGCTTGGTCCGCTCATAGCGACTGTCTCTAATTTTTCAGTAACGGCTACTCCATTACCGGTGAGCGGTACAGATTTGAGTATTGCAGCTTCCGGCATTACTAATATATTGCATTGGACAACCTATATGGAGGATAGCAATAAAGGTTTTGAAATACAAAGATCTTTTGACGCGCGTACTTTCACTGCTATAGGATTTGTACCTTCTAAATCAGCAACGGGTCATTCAAAAACTACATTAGATTATACTTTTTCCGACAAAAATGCGGCACAACCGGTAGTCTATTACCGTTACCGGCAGGTAGATCATGATGGCGGGGAAAGCTACTCCAACGTAGTTATTGTAAAGAAAAAAATGTTTACAACACCGGGTACCTGGTCCGTTTATCCTAACCCGGTAACCAAAAGCCAGTCTTTATCTTTGAACAACCGTAGCGAGGGAACCTTGAAACTGTTTGATGCAAAAGGTGCTTTGGTACATACACAGTATGTAGGGAGGCAAGCTATTTTACAATTACCTGGTCATTTAGTTGCCGGTACTTATTTCACTGTTTTACAAACGGTAGCCGGAAAGCAACAAACTGCAACTTTAGTGATCCGCTAATATTCCGTTTCTATAGACAACATCAAAAATCCCTCTGCCGGTACCGGCAGAGGGATTTTTTACAAGCTGAATTTTATGTACTAAAACGACTCCTGGCTCAGCTCATGGTTCACCATAGCGCCGCTCAGGTTCCCGGTATAAACGGCATTGGCTACAGAGCGCATCATACTGCTGTTGTCGCCACAGGCATAAATGCCCGGCACTTCTGTTTTCTGGAAAGCGTCTACTTTAATATGTCCTGATTCCGTAAGTACACAGCCCAGCGCTTCGGGGAGTGCGCTCTGTTGCCGGAAAGGAAGAGCGGCATATACCGCATCAAAACGTTCCTCCTGGCCATCTTCAAAGAGCAGCTTGCGGACTGATCCATTTTCGTGGATAATTGATTTTACTGTTTTATCTATAAGGGGTATCTGGTGCTGCTGTAATTTTTCCAATTGCTCCTGTTTAAACCCTGCCTTGTTTTGGCTGATGATACTAATGTTTTTACTCAGGTTGTGAACCAGGCCGGCGAGGTGAAGGGCCCGGTCGCTATCTGCCCAGATCGCTGTTTTCCTGCCCCGGAACTCGTAGCCATGACAGTAAGGGCAGTGAATGATCGTTTTGCCCCAGCAAGCTTCAAACCCTTCGAGGTCGGGGAAGGTATCCTTAATGCCGGTCGCGAAAATGAGTTTTTTAGCACTTAACCTGGCGCCCTCCTGTGTGCCGATTTCAAAGCCCAGGTCCAGTGCCCTGGCCGAAACAGCTTCAGCTTCCAGGAACGTAACCGTATCATATTGCAATACCTGTGCCCTGGCTTTTTGTGCTATCGCTGCAGGTTCGGCCCCATCGTGTGTGATGAAATTATGGGAGTGGGGCGTATAACGATTACAGGCTTGACCATGATCCATAATCAGTACTTTCCTCAAAGAGCGGCCCAGGGCCATAGCTGCGGAGAGGCCGGCATAGCTGCCACCGATAATAATTACGTCGAATTGATGTTTTTCTGCTGTCGTATGCATATGAGCTAATGTTTTTAGGCTAAGCGGCACAGCCATAGCGGCTATGGCTAAGCTACTGATTTTAATAAATGTGTTCCTGTTAATATTTTTGTTCATAGGGAGCTTCCTCCTGTATTTTTTCCGCTGCGGCATTTGGCTTTGGTTTATGATGCGCTTTCAGGTTGATCAGGTGACCGGCTATCAGTGCCATAGCACCGGCATACATGAGTGGGCTATGCTGGTGCAAAAAGATATCCATACCTACCGAAATGCTGATGAACAGAATGCCGGTCCAAAGCAGGTATTTCACGCTGTTGTATTTACTGCCTTTGCCGGTTTTGTAAACGCTCCATATCCCTAAAGAGAGGAAGATGAGGTCTATATAGGGGTTATGACTTATGCCCAGGGGTATGAAAATGAGTAATGGGAATACCAGGCAATGGACCAGGCACAGCAGGGCCGCGGACATGCCCAGGAAATCGAAATATTTTGTTTTATATTTTATGGGCATCTTGACGGGGCTGTATAATTTTAAAGGTGGATGAATAAAAGCCTGGTGTAACTGTACTTCCCGGGGGAGCCGTATCGTGCTGCCGGTGTCCGCAGGTATTATTAAGGGTACAGCAATAGAGGAGCAAAAGGGTAAAGGATAATTTCTGTCGCATAAATGGATTCGATTGGGGGCAGTACTTTGTATGCGTAATAATGCAATTGTGTTGCAAATATAAGTGCTTTTATTTAATTGCAACTCTGTTGCATTAATTTTATTTTTTATTAACTATAGCTTCTCCCCGTGCCACAATAAAAAACCCGGGCCTGGAAAGGCTCGGGCTAAACATTAAATGATGATAGTAAAAAATTTAGTACTTGATTATTTTAGTATTGTAGGCTTGATCATTACCTGAAGTAATGTTCAGGATATAAATACCTGCCGGTAACGAAGACAGGTTGATTACATTACCCTCAGTATACAACAAACGGGTACCGCTTATGGCATAAACAGAAAGTGCTTTGACCGTTACATTTTTTGAACGGACTGTAATTTTGCTATCAGTAGGGTTCGGGTAAACGGAAAACTGGTCCCCGGCATTTACATTACGGACGCGGGTAGGAGTGTCCACATCATCTTTTTCCAGGTATTCATATGCGCCGATATCTATGATCGTGTCCAGTATCCTGATATTGCCGGCAAGGTCTGAATTAAAGGCGCTGATATCCGGTGTCGCCCCGGCATTAAACAGGCTGTTGTCACCGGCGTTAATAGCAGGGCTTAAGGCCTGTAAACGGTAATCCGAAGCAGCTGTATCCACAAACAGGGGATTAACGTCCAGGTTGCCACCCAGGTCAGTACTCAGGGGGCTTATGTTGTAGTCATTAAAAACACCCGCATTCCAGTTGCTGCTGCCACCGCTGGTGCGGATAATAGAATTTTTAAAAGAAACAGGTTCGAACGTATAGAGCTCTGAGGCATAAGAATATTGCGCTGTATTATTATAAATAACAGAATTGCGAATAACATTCACACCACCCATACCCATAAGGAAGATGGCGCCGGCAAATTGGTTCGTCGCTTTGTTTTCGGTGAAGGTACTATTGGTGATGAACAGGTTGATCTTGGAATGCTTGATAATAGCACCACCGGAAGAGCCCTTGTTTTTATAAAACAGGGAATTGGTTACACTCAGGGTATCCACAATTTTACCCTGGGCATGAATACCCCGGAGCTCATTATTATTAAAGATACATTTGTTGACAGATACTTTGGAGGGGTGGGTCCAGGAAGGTTCATTATTAAAGGTATCGGAATAGATACTGACAATAGCCCCTTCGTAGCCGCTATAGCCATTTGCTTCAAATCTTGTGCTGTCGATCAGTATAGAACTATTGTCCACATATACAACGGTAGCAGCCCCGGTAAGGGCATTGTTTTTGAATAAACAAGCGCTCACATCAGCCGTACAGTTATTACGTAATTTTAAAGTGGCCCCCCGGTCGGCATTATTGTTCAGGAAGGAGCACCTCAGGAAAGCTGCTTTCGCATCGGTATGCAGATATACGACGCTTGATGTATGGTCTATAAGCGCATTGTTCCTGAAAGTACAATCGGTGAAGCTGCTATTGGATTTCCTCCGGATCTCTACTGCAGTACGCTGCATATCGCGGAAAGTGATATTGGCATAACTGGCCTCCGAATTGCTTTCAAAAACACCGTAGTAAACGGTATTGTTACCGGTAATAGTAAAGCCATCCAGTAAAGCCGAGGCAGGAAGTTTTCTTGTTTCCGGGTAAAAATTGCCGACAATTGTGGTAAAGTTGTTATTCAATATACTCGGCGTAGCCGTAAAATTACGGTCGCTAAATCCCGGGTTGCCACTGTTAGGGAACCCGCCATACACCTTAACGCCGGCCCTCAGCTTAAAGTACAGCTGGCTGGGCGTATAAGTGCCGGCGGCCACCCATACGGCTTGCCCGGGTATTTGTTTGTCAATCATGGCCTGCAGGTTGCCCGATGCGTTGGCCCAGGAACTGCCATCGCCGGTACCATTGACTTTTACATACAATACGGCAGGTACCGGGTTTTGAAATTCTGACAAGCCAATATCAATAGAATCTACGAAACGGTTGTTATTGTAAAAATCTTTGCTCATACTACCGGCAACGCTAAGATAGGCTGAAGTACTGCCTTTATTGATACCAGGGCTGTTGGCCTGTAAGGAATAGTCTGCATTAAAAAGAGGTAAAGTGTCCAGGTTGCCGCCCAGGTCATTACCATAGATGATAAAACGCGGGCTTTCCATGTAATAGTCACTCCCCCTGCTGCCCTGTAAAATACAATTGGCGGCATAGGTATTTACATTAACGCCCATCCAGAAATTATCATTGGCATTCGTCGTGGTAAAGTGCAGGTCAGCGGTATTGCCGTAAACAATACTGTTGTACAGGTAAAGATTGGCGTTTACCGCCCAGATACCGCCAATGTAGCCCTGGGCGTGATTATTGGCGATCACGCAATTGTAGAGTTTAGGACTGCCGCCTTGAATGCGCATCCCCCCGGAATCTCCGTCGCTGCCTGCGGTAAGCACAGAAGTATTACCATAAATTAATACCTGTATAAGGGCAGAGCTGCTGGAAACCAGCTGCACACCGGCGCCCAGGCCTTGAGTAGATGTATTGCCGGTGATCTTTAAATTGCGGAAAGTGGCATTTGAATTATAAACATATAGTCCGGCCCCGGAACTAAAATTACCATTAGTGAGGGTAAAGCCGTCAATAATAGTAGCCGGTGATACCGGGGTAAATTGTCCTGTAGATTCCAGTACCCGGGACTGGTTACCATTCAGGACTGTTTCATAGACTCTTGGGTTGCGGTCTGCCATTTGCGGTGCCGCGGTCGCCGGGAACCCACCATACACGGATACGCCGTCTTTTGTACTGAAATGTTGCCCGGCCGCTCTTTGGTAAGTGCCCTGCTTGACCCAGACCTGGTCGCCGGCTACTGCATTATCGATGACGATTTGTAAGTTGCCGGCAGCGGTATTCCAGCTGCTGCCATTGCCACTACCGTTAGGCGCTACATACCATATGGTATTTTGAGCAGCAGCGCCAAAGCTGAGTAAGCAAAATAATAAATGTAGTAAATAGGATTTGTTCATGCGATAAGAGGGTTGTTATGCCTGATAAGACAGCGGCTTCTGCTAAAAAGATAGGGGATGGAAAGTATATAATTATTTGTATATCAACATCTAAACTTGCTTCTGCGCATTGCCGGTTATAGCAGGCAAGAAAAACCCGCACCTGGAAAGATGCGGGTTAAAACATTAACCGTTCTTATGTATAAGTACCGGAGCTTCGCTGTAGCTCGCTGGCGAACAAGATGCAAAACATCAAAGACTCCTCAATAAAGTATTGCCTGTTCATGCGATAGGGTTTGCGTTGCTATTGTATAAAGACGGTCGCTTTATAAAAAAGGATAGGGGCGTTGATGTATATAATTATTACTATATAAACATCGGTTGTATTACTGGGTGTATTACTCTTAAAGTTGCATCTGTTTCTGTTGGGCAGTTTATAGCTATTCCACCAGTTTGTCCACATAATCGCAACTCATCAGGCGCAGAATACCCATATAGTCCAGGTCAAATTCCACCTGGCTGCCCACTTTATATCCCGTTTCGTTTTCGCCCAGGTCGATCACCATCATGTCTGAGCTGGAACCTACGATCTTTAAAGCCGCGTCTTTCGGCTTGATATGGTTGGTTTCCACGTCCAGCAGACCTATATCAATGATCGCACGATAAGAATGAATACTATCACTTTCCTGGTTGAACTCCAGTAGCTCACCGGAAACATTATGCCCCAGGTCTCCATCCGGTATCATCGGTTTTTCGCGCAATTCAATAATCTCGGCATATAATTTAAATACATCCTGGTGCATTTCCGGGTTAGGGGCGCTGTTATAAACATCAGTACCCAGGAACAAGGTCTCGCCAACTCTGAAATGGTTGACATCTTTAGGCAACAGCCCTTTTGAGATCAGCGGGATCGTTACCGAAGTGCCTCCTGTAATATAAGGGATCACTTTATTGAATTTCGCTTCGATCAGTTGCTCATAAAGGCACAGCTGCAAGAGCTTGTCCTGGCTGGGCAGTACGCCGTACATGCAGGTCAGGTTAGTACCCAGGCCTGCTACTTCTATATTGGGCAATTGAAATACCCGCGCGTAAAAATCGATGAACTCGTTACGCATCACGCCTTCCCGCAATTCTCCCAGTTCGATCATGATAATAATCTTATGAACTTTACCTTGCTTTACCGCTTCGTCCGACAGCATTTTGATGGTTTCAAACTCGGTATTGAAGCTGGCATCGGCATATTTTACTACACTGGAGATATAACGTTTTGCCGGAGGTTTGATAAAAACCGTTTCAATATCCGGGTTAAGGGATTTGATGATCTTTAAATTGGTGATACGACTGTCGCAGATCTGCTGCACACCCAGGTCGATCAACTCTTTCAGGTAAGTCCTGGAGCCGCAAAACACTTTAGATACGACGCCCCATTCAATCTGCCGATCAGAAAAAAGCCGGTTTAAATATTGATAATTGTCGTTTAATTTTTTCCTGTTGAGTACCGTATATGCCATCCTATTGTTTGTTCAACCTCATTTCGAGATATTTATTCGTAAATCCTGCCTTTTCATATAATTTTTTTGCCGGGTTATCCGGTTCTACATGCAGGGCTATATTACCTTCTGTATGAGCTATCGCGAGCTGCATCAGTTCCTTGCCGATACCGCGGCCCCGGTAAGCATTATGGGTAGCGATATAGACCAGGATGTTTTCCGGGATATAATCCTGCATACCGGTGAAATTAATGATAACGGCGCCGGTGAGCTGTGCTTGTTCCCTTGCAGTAATGATGATGCCGCCCGGTTTCCAGTCGCGGCCCCGCGCGTAATCCAGGCATTTCCGGATATCGGCTTTGGCGTCACCATATTGTTCTAAATGTTTGAATAAGAATTCCAGTACCTGTTCTTCTTCTGTTGCCGGGAAAAGATCAGGGGTTTTATAAACGTTGTATTGCATCATAATAAAGAATCATAAGACTTGCTATGCCTTATGCGAATGTTTAATGATCAATTAAAAAATAGTGACAGTGAAATGCTGTCCGGGGCCAAAAGAATTTAATCTTGAAGCGGTATAAAGACTAGACCAAATAGATGATGGGTCTGAAAATGCCTTTATGATAACTGTTGCAAAGTTAAGCCAATGCCATTGCCTGCCCAAAACATTAACCCTAAATTAGCATTGTTCCTATAATAAAACAGGGTTTTATTTCCTTACTATATCTTGATAAAATAGCGTATAGAAGAAACGGCCGGAATTGTTTGTTCCGGCCGTTTCTAATAGGGTATTGTGATCAACTCTTCTTATCGCTTTCCGCGTAGGGTACCTTAAATAAATGATTGGGTTTCAGGTAGACCACATGCTTTTGGAAGTCCAGGATGATATTAAAGCGCTTGAGCACTTCGCCCCCGAGGAAGTTCGTGGCATAGCCAGCGGGTTGTGTCGCGCTGTTCACCTGGGCCGGGACCTGCTCCAGGACATATTTTCCGAAGATAAGCTTTTCCATAGCTACAGTGACTAAAGGGATGACTTCATTGCGTGAATTGCGCACCTCCGACGCTTTGATCACCGGCAACGCTTTTACCGCTAAGCCTTTTTGCTGCATCATATCCTGGTCCAGCATGACCGCTCTCTGGTAGCCCAGGTCCAGCAAAAACCTGCCGGTATATCTTTTCTGCTCCACTTCTACCGGGATGTGGATACAGAAATGCTCTTTCATGTATTCTATAGCGAACTGCTCATAGTCTTTGCTGATCTTAGGGCGCTTTGTATGCACGATCATCCGGTTTTGTTCATAATCTATTTCCACAACCTTACCATCAAAAGCATCCCAGCCAAACATACCTTCACAGCAATCGGCTGTGATCGTAAGCGGGTACACTTGCTCATGCTGCCAGTTCAGGCTTCCAATGGAAAAATTATTATCACTAATGTCCTTCATCGTCAATGGTTGACCGTCCGGGTTCAGGTATTTTTTGATCGCGGTTTTTAAAAGATAAAAACCAAAAGCCCCGCTATCAAAAAAAAGTTTTACACTGTCTTTTTGATTCAGCACCGACTGTACTTCAAGGTTATTGTCTTTCGTCAGCACAAAGGGGATCGTATCGTGCCGTGCCGGTTTTACATGGCTGTAATCTTTTATTGCAGGGCTTTGAAACCGCGTGTAGCAGGAGTCTTTACCATTCAGCAATACTACGAAATCGAAGGATTTCCCGGCTTCCAGGTTTACTTCCAGAGAATCCGTACCGGTTAAGATCTTTATATTCCTGGTATTTATATTTTTTCCCGTCTGGTAAATATCAGGTTTTACACCGGGTTCCAGGTGCCAATCTGTGATCAGCGTTTTGTTTTCGATAATTTTAACCGCGTTAGTATTGGATTTTACTACCGGGAGTTTTTGTTGGGCGAGACAAACCGATATCGGGGCAAGCAATAAAAACGTAAATAGGGTCTTCATCTTTAAATTAGAATTATAAATCAGCCGGGCTTTTTTAAGACCCGGAGCAAAAGTATAACGTAGAAACGGAATAAAGATTATATTTATAAATGTAATTCACCAAATAGTGACAAATTAACTTTTGGTACTGAATGCCACGATCTTCCCATCAACCTGCCTTTCATTACCAGTTAGCATTAACCATTAATAATTCATCATTAACCATTCACAATTACAGCAACCGTTGATTCAGGTTTACCAGCATGGCCTTGATCTCCTCCAGGTCTGTCACCCCCTGCGGAAAATCTTTGGAATGATACATGGCAAAGGCCCAGATCTCGATCACCTCGCCAGCCGCTAAAGTATAGGGCTGGAATTCCTTATTCAGGGAGCGGAGCAAAAGCGTACCGTCTTTATTAACGGTCACCAGCTTAAACACAAAATCCGCATCTCCTTTAAGGATCAGGATACAGGGCGTATCCGGCTTCAGGTTTTGCCAGTTCTCCACGTATTTACCAGTCACCAGGCTGCCCGGTGTAATGGGTAGCATAGAATCTCCCGTGATCGGGAAGGTGCGATAGCTGAAATGCCCCGGGAGCTCCGGTATATTGAACTTAGGCAGTGCCGCGATATATTCAGGATTGGCATAGCCGTCCCGGTAACCGGCTTTGGCTTTTACCGGCACAAATTCGCTGTTCTCTTTATTGTCCTTGTCTACACTGATGGCCAGTATCCTTACTTTACTCCCCGTCATATAAACGTCATTGCCCGCTTCCAGCTCCCGCAACTGCAATTCCGACAGCCGGGCGAGGTTGACTTTTAATAAACTATCCATGCTTATTTTAAAAAACAGGGAAAGCGTCAGGTAGTCCTCGGGTTGCGGTGCCTTGGTATGCCCGCTTTCCAATGCGGCTATTTTAGCCCTTGAATAGCCCAGCTTGCTGGCCAGTGTTTCCTGGCTGTATTGCTTCCTTTCACGGAGCAGTTTAAGATTTTCTTTAAAAAATATTTTTTGCTGTTCCATATTTATATGTTACCATTACAAACAACATAATGTTACAATTTGTAACAAAGATAGTATTTTTTATGGAAAGACATATTGTACACTGCGACCTGGACACTTTTTTTGTTTCGGTAGAACGGCTGCTGAACAATGAGTTGATGGGCAAGCCCATCCTGGTAGGCGGGTTTTCCGACCGGGCGGTCGTAGCCTCCTGTTCTTATGAAGCCCGGCAGTTTGGCGTCCACTCGGCTATGCCCATGCGCCTGGCCCGGCAATTGTGCCCGCAGGCCATAGTCGTGCGGGGCGACCATGACCAATACAGTAAGTTCTCGCGGATGGTGACCGAGATCATTGAAACTTATACCCCTTTGGTAGAAAAGGCCAGTATTGATGAGCATTACCTGGACCTAACGGGCATGGATAAATATTTCGGCTGCTGGAAATGGGCCCAGGAATTAAGGCAGCGCATCATTAAAGAAACCCATTTGCCGATCTCTTTCGGTCTTTCGGCCAATAAAACCGTGTCCAAGATCGCTACGGGCGAGGCCAAGCCCTGCAATGAAAGGAAGGTAGACCAGGGTACGGAGAAACATTTCCTCGCACCCCTGTCTATCCGTAAAATCCCGATGGTAGGGGATAAAACTTATATGAAGCTCCGCAATATGGGTATTTCCCGGATACAAACCCTGCAGGAAATGGAAGCGGATACTTTACAAAGAGTATTGGGCGAAAACGGGGTATCTATCTGGCGTAAAGCCAATGGCATAGATAATGCGCCGGTCCTTCCTTTTCATGAGCAAAAAAGCATGAGCAAGGAAAATACTTTTGAAAAAGATACAATTGATATGGCGGACCTGAACCGGACTATCGCGCAAATGATCGATGAGCTGGCCTTTGACCTGCGTAAAGAACGGAAACTGACGGGTTGCCTCACCCTGAAGATCCGCTATTCCAACTTTGAAACCGTTACCCGGCAGCAAAAGATCAGTTTTACCTGCTCTGAAAAAGTGCTGCTGGAGCAGGCCAAAAGTTTATTTACAAAATTATATTCCCGCCGCATGCTGATCCGGCTCATAGGTATTAAGTTTAGTGAACTGGTTACCGGGGCTTACCAGGTTGACCTCTTCAATGATGTGGCTGAGGACCTCTCCCTGATGCAGGCCATGGACCAGATCCGCCTGCGCTTCGGGAAGGATATGATCAAAAAAGGCATTTTGTTACCCGGAAAAACAGATAATCATGTTGCTTAATGTACATAGCCACTACAGCCTGCGCTACGGCACGCTGAGCCCCGAACGGCTGATCGACAGCCTTATTGCCAACGGTTATGAATCCGCCGTACTCACGGATATCAATAACAGCAGCGCCGTGCTGGACTTTATTCATAAAGCGCAGGCAAGGGGATTGAATGGCCTTGCCGGTGTGGAGTTCCGTAATGGGGATGAACTTTTATATATCGGTATTGCCAAAAATCCGGCGGGGTTCCGGGAACTAAACGAGCTGCTCACTGCCGCGCACCGCGATAACCGGCCTTACCCGGTAGCGCCACCGCCAATGAACGATGTACTGCTCGTTTATCCTTATGGAAAGAAATCGGTGCGGGAGTTACAGGATAATGAATATATAGGCATTAAGGCCAGCCAGGTCAATAAGATCTTGCTCGACCCGGCAACGGCTAAAGCGCGTTATGTGACCCTGCACCCGGTGACCTTTCACCCGGATGAATATAAGCTGCATATACAGCTCCGGGCTATTGATCATAACCTGCTGATCTCCCAGCTGGAGCCACAGCAAATGGCGGGTGGAGATGAGATCATGGTCCCGCTGCCTGATTTACTGGAACGCTATGATCGGGTACCCGAGCTGATCCGTAATACGCGGCAATTATTCGCTCAATGCAGTTTTAACTTCGATTTTAAAGCGGTTAAAAATAAGCAGACCTTCACGGGTGAGCGCTATGCTGATAAGGAATTGTTGCTGCAGTATACCATGGAAGGTTTTTACAAAAGGTATGGGCACAACAATACAGCAGCCTTGCAAAGGGTGCAAAAAGAATTGCAGATCATCAATGACCTGCAGTTTAATGCCTACTTCCTCATCACAGATGATATCTGCCGCTTTGCCCGGTCTAACCGGTTTCACTATGTGGGCCGGGGCAGCGGTGCCAACTCAATAGTCGCTTACAGCCTGGGCATTACCGATGTAGACCCTGTGGCGCTGAGCCTGTATTTTGAGCGCTTTTTGAATCCCAAACGTAAAACGCCGCCCGACTTTGATATAGACTTTAGCTGGAACGAAAGGGATACGATCTATGAATATATTTTCAATAAATACCCGAAAGGTAATGTCGCTTTAATGGGTACGATGAGCACCTTCCGCTCCCGCTCCATCATCCGCGAGTTGGGTAAGATCTACGGCCTGCCCAAGGCGGATATCGACCGGCTGGTGCATGACCCGCATCATGCCCTGAATAAAAACGAAGTGACGGAGCTGATCTACTCGGTATACAACCAGATGGAAGACCTGCCCAACCAGCGCAGCATACATGCTTCGGGCGTGTTGATCTCTGAATTACCGCTGACGCATTACTGCGCCCTGGATTATCCACCCAAAGCTTTACCCACGACCCAATTTGATATGTATACGGCAGAAGATATCTGCTTTGAGAAGTTCGATATCCTTTCCCAGCGGGGCATTGGTCATATCCGGGATTGCCGGGAGCTCATCCGGCTCAACAGGGGCGAGATCGTGCGCACCGATGAGCCGGAACGCCTGTTCCGGGACGAAAACATAGCCGTCCAGCTCCGCTCGGCCAATTCTATAGGTTGCTTTTATATTGAAAGCCCCGCGATGCGGCAATTACTGGGCAAGCTGCAATGCGATAATTATGCCACCCTGGTCGCTGCCTCTTCCATCATCAGGCCGGGTGTAGCTTCTTCGGGTATGATGAAAGCGTACATCGAAAGGCATCATGATCCCGCTATGGCCGTTTACCCGCACCCGGTATTTAAAGAGCAACTGGAGGAAACCTATGGGGTCATGGTTTACCAGGAAGATGTGATGAAGATCGGGCACTATTACGGCGGCCTGGACCTGGCCGATGCGGATGTGCTGCGGCGTATGATGTCGGGAAAATCCCGTGATGACAAAGCGATGCGGCTTATTGAGCAACGTTTCTTTGATCATTGCCGGGCCAGTGGCTACCCGGAGGCGGTATCCCGGGAGATCTGGCGGCAGATGGAGTCCTTTGCCGGTTTTAGCTTTAATAAAGCCCACAGCGCCAGTTTCGCGGTGGAAAGCTACCAGAGCCTTTTCCTGAAGACCTATTATCCTCTGGAGTTTATGGTGGCGGTATTGAATAATTACGGGGGCTTTTACCGGCGCAAGGTATATGTAGGCGAAGCGAAAAAATCAGGCGCCAATATCTGCCTGCCCTGTGTGAATAAAAGCCGGTACAATACCAGTATACGGGGTATTGATATTTACCTGGGCTACGATGGCATCCTGAACCTGGAACAACAGCTGGCGCAGTTGATTCCTTTAGAACAACAGCAGAACGGGGACTATACCAGCCTGGAAAATTTCCTGTTAAGGACAGGCGCAGGACTGGAGCAATTGATCCTGCTCATCCGCTGCGGCGCTTTTCGGTTTACCGGTATAGGTAAAAAAGAATTATTATGGGAAGCCCATTTACTCTGTAATGCACACCGGGCGGGGGAAGGGGCCAGCCTGTTTGAAGCGCCTTTCAGGAGGCCGGTATTGCCACGCCTGGACAGCTGCCTGCTGGAAGATATATACGATGAAATAGAATTATTGGGTTTCCCGGTATCGGCCTCAGCTTTTGACTTACTGAAAAGTGACTACAGGGGTACGGCCACGGCTAAGGACCTGCCGGCCCTGGAAGGGGAAACCGTGCGGATCGTGGCCGATTTTGTTTGTGATAAAAAAGTACATACCCGTAACGGGCAATTAATGAAATTCGGCACCTTCAGGGATGAAGCCGGCGAATTTATTGATACCGTACATTTTCCGCCGCAACTCAAAGTGTATCCTTTGCAGGGCGAGGGTATTTACCTCATCCAGGGAAAAGTCGTTTGTGACTTTGGCTGCCCGGCCATCGAAGTGGAGAAATGCGCGCGTATGCCGCTAAAGGCCGATCCCAGGAGTGAGTAAGTCCAGCTTTGGATACCAGTTGTTTTTTTGTTTTAATGTAAATTAGTTGATAAACTTGCAGGGACATATCGTAGGCAAACGCGCACTCCGCGTTTATCATAATTAATATAGTATGTATGATATTGAAGCGTTTAAAGCTTTCCTGAATTAAAGCAATGAATTAGCAGCATCATCCATGATGAGTGTAAGGGCGATAGATTCCCTCAATAAAAACAAAAAATATGACCATAGAACAAGTATTCCGGGACAAAACAATAAAAGCGAAGGCTAAGGTGGCTACCATTGGTGAATGGCTGGTCAATAAAGAGCTGCCTGTCGAAGAATTATTAGCTTTTGCAGAACAGCAAAAGGCAAAGGATAAGGCAACTTGCATTGAAGCTATAGAATATGCCACTAAAAAGCAGCCCGGTATTGCCAATGAGCCTTTACTGGACTTTGTTACCGGTGCCCTAAAAGATGAGGAGCCCAGGGTGAAATGGGAAAGCGCTAAAGTAATAGGGAATATTGCTAAACTATTCCCGGACCGGCTCGACCAGGCAATAGAATACCTTTTGCTGAACGCTGAAAATACGGGTACCGTTATTCGCTGGGCAAGCGCATACGCCTTAGCGGAAATACTCAAGTTGAGAACAGGGTATAATCAAAAGTTATTACCTGAGATTGAAACGCTTTGTAATAAAGAAGAAGACAATGGGGTAAAGAAAAAATACCTGGATGCTTTGAAAAAGATAAAAAAGTAAGCTGCCTGGGCCAGGTAGCAGCTAAATTTAATTATAAGAACAAAGGCCGGGAATCATCCCGGCCTTTGTTCTTATATAAGTGATGCTTAGCGCTTTTCGACTTTAAAGCTTGAGCCGTCGCTCAGTACCAGCAGATATTGGCCCGCGGCGATATCCTTGATGTCGATCAGGGTTTCCTTTTGGCTGATGTTCAGTTGCTTTACCACTCTTCCATGCAGGTCGTACAGGTAAGCCTGTACCGGGCTTGCCGGAGCAGCAACCAGTCTTAAGGTCAGGCCTGTGATTGCCGGTATAGGGAATACCTCGTGGCCCGCAAGTACCGATTGAAAGCGTGCATTACGTATGGGGGAGTAAGACCAGGTACCATCTGCATTAATCATTTTCAGGCGATATAAATTCAGACCTTTTACAGGTTGTGCATCGTTAAACTGGTAACTGGTAGCTTCAGCAGCATTACCGGCGGCGGCTACACGGCCTATCACCATAAAGTCTGCCGCATTACTACTGCGCTCGATCTCAAATGCAGCGGTAGCTTTTTCGGTAGCGGTTTTCCAATCCAGCTGTACCTGTTGTGCCTGAGCCTGTGCTTCGAAAGAGAGCAGGGTGAAGTCCAGTGCATTTGCAGTGGTTACAGAACGTACCTCAGAAGGACCGGCTACGCCATCTGTTCCGGACTTAACCGGGGTAACGCGATAAAAATACTTGACATTAATCGCCAAACCACTTACATTATAGCTGGTTACATTACCTACGTTCCGGTTATCATAGCCGGTTACTTTATTGGCAAACAAAGTGTCGGTAGCCACATCCAGCAGGTAGTTGATTACCGTACCGGTAGCGGGTGCCGTCCAGTTAGCAGTAAAGCCATTAGAATAAATAGTAGAGGCCGAAGTGGGAACGGGGCGCACCATAGCATAGCTTTCAGTCCAGTTAGAAGTAGTACCGTTTAACGCAAAATTGGTGATTGTACCGGTATAATTATTACCGGAATAGTCGTATACCGTATTACGGCCTGCATTATTGTTATTGGCAATAGCGGCACCGTTATCAAACATATAATAAGCCAGCAACCCGCTTTGTGGAAGGCTCAACGGGCTGTACATATTGTCTTGTATCTGCGTCTGGCTGCGCTCTGTATTCCAGATGCGCACTTCATCCATAGCACCATTGAAATAACGTGTCGTTGTGTGCGACCAGTTGCCGAGTTTGAAAGAGGCCGCAGTATTGTTTACGCCGGACACAGCCTGCCCGCCAAGATTAAACGTACCCACACTTTCACCATTCAGGTAAAGCTTCATGGAAGTTTTATTGACACCATTCCAGGTAGCGGCCACGTGGTACCATCTGCCCGGTACCAGGTTAGCACCGCTGTAGATCACACTGCTGTTATTCGTGCCGTCCATGCAGAAGAAAGCAAGGTTGTCGTTGTACATCAGCAGTTCAATACCGTTATTAAGCGTCGAGCGGTTCATCAGCTCCTGGCTACCCGTTATGTCGTTGAACTTTACCCAGCATTCCATTGATTTTACATCAGTAGCCGGGATGTTGCCGAGGTCTACATAGTCGTTACCGGAAGCGCCGCCGGCAAAGTTAAGGGCATGGCCGGGTGCCGGCATAGTAACCTCTGTTACAGCCTGTACGGATGAAGTATCCGCACAACCGTTGTTGACAATTACCCTGTAGTTGCCTGCAGCGGTCGCCGTATAGTTTTGTGCTGTGGCCCCGGAAATCACAGCGCCGTCTTTCAGCCATTGGTACGTCCCGGTAGTGCTTGCCGTCAGGGTAACTGTATTGCCGGGGTATAAGGCAGTACTTCCGGATGTTGTAATATTAACGGTAGAATACATGTAGCCATATTTGGTGCCCAGGTAGCGGTTGACCTGCTGGATCTCACATAAGCTTAGCTTACGGTTGTACACGACCACTTCAGCGATATCACCGTCAAAAGCATTATTGTCGCCATCCCATCCCAGGTAGAAAGAGCTTTGGGCATTTAGCGAATCCGTATTATCGGTTACGGATTGTACGGATACCCCGTTGAAGTAAATCGTGGAACCATTAGCTACGCGGTGATCGTAAACGGCAGTCAGTAATTTGGTTTCGCCTGGTACACCCGCGTTAGTGATCGGAACATTATTAGGAGCTGTAGGACTAACGGATACCGCTCCATTAGCGCTACCGTTACTAAAGATGGTCATGAAGAAGCGGTCCCAACCGCCATTATCATTACCCCAAAGACCCTGCTGTGCTTCCACGTTGGCCCCCTGGCGGTACACGGTAAAGATGGTTAAGGCTTTCATACTTCTTGCACGGATATCCAGGCTGGATACATTAAATACAGAGCCTACGGTCGCATTGGTACGGGTAAATTTAACGGCGGACTTACCGTTGATCTGGTTGGTACGATAGATAGCGGCATTTTGTCCGCCGATCATACTTACGGTGCGATTTTTAGGCGATTTATCTTTCCAGGTGGTAAACGTACCGTTGTTAGCGGGGTTGGTTGTGCTCACCTCGGAGGCGTCTAGCCAGAGTTGGAGACTGTCAGTGACCGGTAGGGTCTGGGCATGCAGTTTAGGGCATAGTAATAGTAAAAACGATGCCGTTAAGATCTTGTTCATACTTGCTTGTTTAATGTAATGGATTGTGTTTCAAAGGCCGCAAAATTAACAAAGCATTTGTAAATTCACATTAAATTGGGAGCAATTTTTTTTATAAAAAGCTTATTTTCAGATATATATGAAATTTATCACATATGCCCGGTCTCGCATCACAGCTTGAAATGGAGTTTAGCACTCAATTTTTAAGGAGCTATTGAATACTTTATATTTGAATACCCGGATTGAGCATTTTGCAAAAAGAATATTTATTTTAGCTCAACTGTAATTAGGAACAACAGGCGAGCTTATGGAAAAGTTAATTGTACCCGCTTTAATTGCCCCGATCAATGATAGGGATACTGCTGCTGTTATCAAGGATTGCCTGCATGTAAATTTAGGAATGATGCGAATACATGCGGCTATGTTAATCGCATTGAGGATCAATGAGCAGTATGAAAATTACAGGGAGTTACTTTTAGAAGAACTTAATAATCCTTTACATTTCCAAAGTGTCAGGCTGGGTGTTAAATCTGCCTGGATCATAGCGGTGGGCCTGGCTGAAAATCTAAACCCGGCAGATTATCAGCGACTGAAAGAGTGCATGTTACAGTGGGACGTGGAAGAACGGGAAGGGTTAAAAGAATGGCTGGCGGATTTCCCGGTGCAACGCAGTATTATTTTTGATCCATAAGCTCTTAACATATGTGCTGTCTATATTTGCGCGTTTAACTATCTCTGTTGAATTTCCCGTAATGAAATACCTCCAGCTGATCTCTAAAACTGTTATAATCGCCCGGTACCCATTGCGCATTTTTATATATAAAGGAAATAAAACCTTCAATGTATCGCGGTGGATTATGTATCACTAAATTATCCCCTTCTGAAGGTATATAATCAAAATCAAAGCACTGCTGTGTATTCAATACTTTTAAAATAGCAGCAGCACTTAAATTTTCAGCCAACCTGTCTTCTGCTAACCTGTGCATACCATTAAGATACATCCCGGGAAACTGCACCGGCGTCACTTTTCATTTAATTCCCAGGTAGAGTCCGGGGCCGGTAAAACCTGCTGCACCTATTCCGGCCTCGCTACAAAGTTGATCAGCAGGTGTCTTTCAATAATACCCTGAATAGTGGGGAGTCGCAGGTACATAACATAATATGGCGCTTATTGCTACCGGAACAAATTTATAGTATTCCGGCCATTTTAGTAGAATGATGACTATATTTATAAGCTCAAATACAAACCTAGTGAGGTACCGGTTGCCTCATTTTCTTTTTTAAGCAAACCAGGTATGATTCAATATAAAATAGCGGATAGCGCGGAAGAGCTGGAAAAAATTTATAGCCTCAATTACCAGACCTTTGTTGAGGAGATTCCACAGCATGCACAAAATGCAACACAGCAACTCGTTGACCGTTTTGACCAGGAAAATGAATATATCATCGCGATCAATGAGCAACAGGAACTGGTCGGCATGGTTTGTATCCGGGATAAGCGCCCTTTTTCGCTGGATGCCAAAATAGAGGAACTGGACCGCTTACTGCCTGCGCATCAAAAAAAGTGCGAGATCCGCCTGATGGCCGTAAGGCCCGATTACAGGAAGACCGGCGTATTCCGGGGACTGGTACAGAAGCTTTACGAGATAGCGGCTCCCAGGAATTATGATATCGCGCTTATTTCCGGCACCGACCGGCAGCAGGAACTGTATAAAAGTATCGGTTTTGAAGTGTTCGCGGATGCTGTAGGCACACCGGAAGCTTTATACTATCCCATGTATTTGGATATAAAGAAGCTAGGTAATCACCCGTTTTTTGTTTAGAGAGCTTATGAAGATCAACTTTCTTACCGGTCCCGTAAGTATTTCAGATGCGGTGCGGGATTGCTTTGCGCAATTACCTGTTTCCCACCGGAGCGAAGTATTTACAGCGCTAATGGCAGCTGCTAAAAGCCGTATTCAATCTTTGACCCGTGCGCAGGGGGCTATATTGATGAGCGGTTCGGGTACCCTCGCCAATGAAGCGATCGCCTGTCAGCTCAAACAATTACCCGGAAAGGGTTTGATACTGGCGAACGGGGAATTTGGCCAGCGCCTGGTCCGGCAGGCAGAGCAAACCGGGCTGCAGTTTACGGCCCATGCTATAGCTTATGGCGAAGCATTTGATAGTGCTGCTATAGAAAAGCAATTGCAGGCGGCCCCGGAAATTTCCTGGTTGTGGATGGTCGTGCATGAAACCTCCGTGGGCACCTGGAATGATCATGAACCTATATTGTCTCTTTGTGAGTCCTACAAGGTAAAGTTAGCCCTAGATGGGGTAAGTGCCATCGGAATACAGGACCTGGATTTATCAAAAGTTTACCTGGCTTCCGGCGTGAGTGGCAAGGCGATTGCGGCTTACCCGGGTATTTGTTTTGTAATGAGCGACCATTCGGATTTTGCGGTTGGGAATATCCCGGTGTACCTGGACCTGCATTATTACCAGGCTTGTGGCGGCATTCCTTTTACCATCAATTCCAATTTGGTCGCGGCTTTAGACCTGGCCCTTTCTGAGATTAATCTGAGTGTTGATACCCAACATATGGCTGCACTCAAAGCCCATATGCTTGACTATTTACAGCAGGAAAATATAAGTATAGTTAATATCATAAATCCTTCTCTTAATATGATCACGCTGCAATTACCGCCGGGGTATTCCAGCGAAAGAGTGGGGGATTGTCTGGCAGCGGAAGGGATCAGTGTGGGTTATAAAAGCAAATATTTAATTGAGCGCAACTGGCTGCAGTTGTTTTTTACGCGGAATAATAGGATTGAAGAGGTGGAGGGGTTTATCGGGAGGTTAGAAGAAAGCAGGGGTATAGATTTCAAGTAGATAATTTGATGATAATATTTCTGTATCAAGAACTATTTCAAAGGTTATCTACTATAAATTCCTACTTCCCAATACAAAACTTCCCGAAAATCGCCCCCAGGATATCCCGGTCTACTTCGATCTTACCCGTGATGGTGCCGAGTTGGTACAAAGCATCCTTCAGGTGCAGGGAGAGCAGGTCTCCGCTTAGGTCCATCTGCATACCCGTATCTACCTGCTCCAGGGCCGCAAATGCCCGCTGCAAAGCTTCCTTATGACGGATATTGGTAATGATCACCGATTGATTGCCTTGTTGGTTCTTAAAATAAGCCACCAAAGCATCCGTCAGGCGATCGAGGTTTTGATTGGTCTTTACCGACAAACCAAAATGCTCATAAGCAGGGTAGCGCTGCTGTAATGTGGTAATATCTTCTGCAGTTGCATATTGGTCGACCTTACTCTGCAGGTTAAACACGAGTTTATCCTGCAAACTATCAGCCAGTTCATCCAGGATATCGGTATCCAGTTCATACAAATGGATCACGACTTTTGCCTGTTGTACTTTTTCTTTGGCACGTTCCACACCAATCGCTTCAATCGTATCCTGGGTATTACGAATCCCCGCCGTATCTATAAACCGGAAGGTTATGCCCTCCAGGTTAATCGCCTCTTCAATCACATCCCGGGTGGTACCGGCAATATCGCTCACAATCGCACGCTCTTCTTTCAATAAGGCATTCAGCAGGGTAGACTTGCCCGCATTAGGTTTACCGATAATAGCCACCGGAACACCATTCTTTATGGCATTACCATACTCAAAGCTCTTTATGAGCTGCTGAATTTTGGATTTCAAATTTTGAATTAACCCCTTTAACGCGCTACGATCGGCAAATTCCACATCTTCGTCGGAAAAGTCCAGCTCCAGCTCCATCAACGCGGTAAAATTGATCAGCTGCTCTCTTAATGCCGCCAGTTCGCTACTCACCCCGCCACGCATCTGGTTCAGCGCGATCTCGTGGCTGGCCTTATTCTCCGCGGCAATCAGGTCGCCCACGGCCTCTGCCTGGGCCAGGTCCATCTTGCCATTTAAAAATGCTCTTTGGGTAAACTCTCCCGGTGCGGCCAGTCTTGCCCCTGCCAGGATACAGGCATTCAATACCTGGTCGAGGATATAAGGCGAACCATGCGCCGCGATCTCTACCGTATCTTCCCCCGTAAAGCTCTTGCTCCCCAGGAAAAGGGTTACCACCACCTCATCAATCATCCTTGCATTTTCCGCCTTGCGGTCCTGGTCATAGATATGCCCGAAATGTACGGTATGACTGGCCTGCTGCTCCAGGGGCTTACCGGAAAACAGGCTACTGACGATAGAAAGGGATTGCGGCCCGCTCAGGCGCACCAAACCAATGGCGCCCACACCCGCAGCGGTAGAAATAGCTACTATGGTATCTTTAAACAACATCTGCAATATTACGATTTTATAAGGCTACACTCAGGCTCAGGAGGAAAAAACGACGGGGCATAGGCCGGTAAGCGATCACTTCATACTGGGTGTTCCAGATATTCTGTACCTGCAGCCCCAGCTGTGTTGCCACTTTCCCTAAGGCTAATGGATACATCGCCTGCAGGTTACCCGTATTGTAGGGCAACAGGAAAATGGATTCATCGGTGGTCACAAAGCGATAGCCGGTATAGGTATGATTATAGTTCAGTAAAGCTCCTTTAAAAGTAAGCCCGGCATTCACATTACCCGAATAACGCGGCGCATAAGGAATCTGCTTGCCGATACTGCCGTCATTGGGCATATAGGATTCCAGGGTGGTGGAGAGCACATAAGCGGTCTTTAAGCCAATATGTACTTCCAGGTTTTTATTAACCGCGTAATTCAAAGCGTTATTGGTTTCTACACCCCGGTTATGCACCTTCGCCAGGTTATGCGGGGTCCAGATCGAGCCCCCCAGCCAGTAGATCCAGTCTTTGATCTCCCGGTTAAAATAGTTTAACTGGTGACTGAAGCGCAGCGAGCCGGTCTTGTTGTTCCAGCTCAAATCATAAGCCAGCTCCCGGTTCCAACCCTGTTCTGGTTTAAGACTTTCATTTCCCCCCGGCTTATTGTACAATTCATTCAGAGTGGGTACCCGGTAGGTCTTCTGTACACTGCCTTTTACGGTAAAGCGCAACTGGTCTTTATTCAATAAAAGGTATTGGATGCCCGCCCCGGGTAATAAAGGAATCGCTTCGCCATTCAGCCACTCCTGCCTCAGGTTAGCCTGTACCCCCAGTCTTTTATTGCCATGCAGGTATTGATATGCCGCTGAAACCGCCGGTTTGGATTGATGCGGTGTACGACCGTCCTGTAAATTGATCCAGGCATATTGAAAGGGCATATTCACAAAAAAGGTATGAACAGCTTCGGTACTTTTGAAGCTCCCGCTATGCTTCCAGCCGATCTCCTGGTAGTATTGCCGGGTAATATTATTGTTGTAAATATTATAGAAGCTATCCTTATAGGCTAAATAATCGGTATTAAAGGAAAACTTAGCAAACCAATGGCCGATGCGGCTTTGGTTATTCCATTGCAATAAGGTACGAAAGGCTTTGTCTTCCTGCGCTTTTGTTGAAAAATCTTCAAACTGTGCTTTGGGGATCTCCCGGTTATAGTTTTGGTACCATACATCGAGGCCCAGGTTTTGCCGCGCAGAAAAAGCATAATTGGCTGTTCCGATAGCGCCAAAAGCCAGCAGGTTTGCATTCAACGTTCTTTGTTCCGCCCCGTTTATGTCCTGATATTTGAAATTATTGCGCATAGACTGGGCGAACCCTTTAAGTCCGAACTGCCATTTTTTATAATTCCAGGCGCCCTGGACATTAAAGTCCTTACGGCCAAAAGAGCCGGCCCCCAGGGAGAAATTATAGCTATTGCGTTCGCGGTCGTAAGGCTGATCGTCCAGCAGGAGTGCACCACCAATGTTGCCACTACCCAGCAATGCCGCGTTACCGCCGTATTGTAAGCTTATTTTACTGAACAGCCCGGTCTGTATCAATGAAATATCGGAAACACCCAGTGCCGGGTTGTTTAAAGGGATACCTTTCCATAAAACCATGGATTGCGCCGCGGAGGCGCCCCGGAAGGATAGGGTAGCCATGCTGTTGATACCATAAGATTTAATAAAAACGGGTGATTGCTGGCTTAAAAGGGTGGCGATGGAGAGGTGCCGGTACTGCTTCAGGGTAGCCGTACTAAAGCTATCACTATACTGGCCGGTAGCTAAAGTGGATTTAATATCGGAGCTTTTCTGTATCCTGCCGGCACTCACTTTGAAGCCGGGCAGGGTATCATAAAAAACTTGACCCATCACCTTGGGAGTGATGGGCAGTAAATGAATTAATAATATAATGAAAAACCTGCTTTTACGATTCACGCGGTAAATTTACGCAGTTTCTTTGTCTATAGCACCTACCATAGTGCTTTCTTTCTTTTTGCCGAAGATCATTTTCCAGAGTACCGGGGCGGTAGCCACCACGATCATACCTATGACAATGTACTCCAGGTTTCTTTTTACCCACGGATTAGCTCCAAGGAAATAACCTACGGTACACAAAGAACCGATCCACAATACGGCACCAATGATATTATACAACATGAACTTGCGGTAAGGCATTCTTACTACACCCGCTATGATGGGAGCAAAAGTCCTTACTACCGGTACAAAACGCGCCAGCACGATAGCGCCACCGCCTTTACGCTCATAAAATTCCTTAGCCTGTACAATATGTTTTTTCTTCAGGTACCAGGTATCTTTACGTTCAAATAAAAAATTACCTGATTTTTTACCAAACCAATAGCCGAACATATTACCGATCACTGCTGCAAGGACCATCATCAGTTCCCAGAAAAGCAGGTTATGAATAGGGTCTTCAAAAGGTTTGTTACCACTGGCAATAATGGTGCCAGTCAGGAAGATCAGGAAATCGCCGGGAAGAATAAAGCCCAATAAAAGCCCGGTTTCCGCGAAGATGATCGCCAGGATGATGTACATACCACCATTGGCCATGATCCACTCGGGATTGGTGAGGTTACTGAAAAAATCTATAATCGCGTCCATACTAAAATATCGGGTACTAAGGTGTTTTATCTACAAAAGGTTGCGCGAAAATAAGACATTTTAGGCAACTGTTGCCACCCAAAATCCCTAAGAATTTGGTAAATTATAAATATGCTGTCCTTTGAAAGCCTTTTGGGGAGCGCATTAAGGCGTTTTTTGCAACCGGCTCGTTAATAAAGACGCCTGTAAAGTACACCAAAAAGTGAATTAATTTTTAGAGGATGCCAGGTATGAAATCAATAAACATACTTATGATCATAAATCAAAGTAGGCTTAAATATACCCAATAAGAAAAGGGATCAGGCCTGTATCGGGTTACGTTTGCCCAGGCCGATATACTTTTTAAGGTTCATCCAGAAAGCCAGGATCATATAGACAATGATCGGCGAGCCCAAAGTAAGAAAGGAGATGTAAATAAACCACAGGCGTATTTTGGAAGAAGCAATATTCATTTTTTCTCCCAATTTAGTGCAGACCCCAAAGGCCTGGTATTCCACAAAGCTTTTAAATCTGATCAAAGGTTTATTCATAGTAATACAAAGCTAAGTATTTCAATAAAAAAATCTTTCCTTTTTATTTGTTATCAGGAAAGATTTTTAAGAAAAATTAAGCTCTTTTTGCTTTTGCGTTTCTGGCTTTTTTAGGACGGCTAACACCATAGCTTCCTGTAGTAATTTTACCTCTTTTAGAGCGATTATCACCTCTTCCCATTGCTGAAAATGTTTTGTTTGGTTAAATATGAAATGCAAAGTTAAAAAATAAAAGTGGAATTTCTGAAAATTCCACTTTTAATAAATATTCAGGCGGCAAATTATTTTTTCTTACCACCGATCTTGGTAGCGAATTCTTTACCTGCTTTAAACTTAGGAACTTTGCGGGCCTTAATTTTAATCACCGCACCAGTTTGAGGGTTACGGCCGTTACGCGCAGAACGCTCAGATACGGAGAAAGTGCCGAAACCTACAAGTGTCACTTTATCTCCGCCTTTCAGCGCTGCGATAACACCGGAAGTGAAAGAATCTAAAGCTTCGTTAGCCTGCACTTTAGTAATACCTGCGTCTTTGGAAATTTTGTCAATTAATTCCGCTTTGTTCATAATGTTATGTTTTTAAATGATGAAATATTAATTATGTATAGCAAAAATAGGCGATATTTTAACATAGCCAAATTTATTAAGCACTTTTTTGTTAACGGGAAACCCTTGCCTGTATTGCTTATCCGCTTATTTAACAAGTCAATTATAAATAAGCTGGTTATTTGCCCGGACCTGTATTAATTAATATCTTTGCAGCTATGAAAACCTTTGAGGTACCGGTACATTACAGAAGCCCGATCATTACGGCCATTAAAGCGCACAGGAAGCAGCTGGACAAGCTGAAAAAAGATTTTACCCCGAGCAAGCTCGTGTTAGATCATATCGAGATCATCCTGGCGCGGCATTTCGGCTTTTGCTATGGCGTGGAAAACGCGATAGAGATCGCCTTCAAGGCCATTCATGACAATCCCGGTAAACGCATCTTTTTATTGAGTGAAATGATCCATAACCCGCAGGTAAACGCCGACCTGATCGCGGAAGGCCTGCAATTCATTATGGATACCAAAGGGAATCAACTCATCGAATGGAGTGAGCTGAACAGCGAAGATATCGTAATCGTTCCGGCCTTTGGGACTACGCTCGAAATTGAACAATTACTGAAAGATAAAGGTATACAACCGGCTTTGTACAATACCACCTGCCCTTTCGTGGAAAAGGTATGGAACCGCTCTGAAAAGATCGGCAGCGATGGCTATACCATAGTCGTGCACGGCAAGCCGAACCATGAAGAAACCCGGGCTACTTTCTCTCACAGCAAGGCCACTACGCCTACTGTTGTGGTAAAAGATATGCAACAGACAGAACGTTTGGCCCAATATATTACCGGCGCAGCTACCGGGGCGCAATTCTACGAAGAGTTCAAAGGCCAGTATTCTGAAGGTTTTGATGTAACAAAAGACCTTAAAAGAATCGGCGTGGTCAACCAGACTACTATGCTGGCCAGCGATACCCAGGGCATCGCGGAGTTTTTAAAACAAACGATAAAAGAGCATTATCACTTAGATGAAGCCGGCCTGAAAGCACAGTTTGCCGATACGAGGGACACCCTTTGCTATGCTACTAATGATAACCAGAATGCGGTTACGGAAATGCTGCGTAGTGAGGCGGACCTGGCTTTGGTGATCGGTGGCTACAATTCCAGCAATACTTCTCACCTGGTAGAATTATGCGAAGCGCTGTTACCGACTTATTTTATCAATAATGAAACCTGCCTGGTCGATAAAGATACGATTGAGCATTTTTCATTGCATGAAAAGAAGGTAATAACTACGGCAGATTTTATGCCCGGCAAGCCGAAAGTGCGCATCATGGTCACTTCCGGGGCCAGTTGTCCCGATGCTTTGGTGGAGCAGGTGATCCGCAGGTTGGTCACTTTATTGGACAGTGAAGCCGCGCTTGAAAAAGCTATGGCGGAGTATGTTGCTTAAATTTTAGCATTAGATTTTAACTGAATTGCCTATTTTTGTGTTTCAATAATCAGCAATAGTATATAATGTAGAATTAATTCTTATCCGGAAATCTGAATAGCCGCTTCAAAAGAAGCAGGCATTGTTTACCTTTTAAGAATTAATCTGATGTTGCTGCTCCAACAGGTGACTTTTGCGCACCCCAACAGGGAGGTACTGTTTAAAGACCTCAACCTTTCTCTTAATACGAATCATAAATGGGCCCTGGTCGGGAATAACGGCTCCGGCAAATCTACCTTACTGAAACTGGTAGCTGGTGAGTTGCAACCGCTTTCGGGAACGATTCAATGGGAAGAAAAACCTTATTACATCCCGCAATTATTTGGACAATATAACCATTTGCCTGTAGGTGCCGCTTTGGGCGTAGCGCTTAAGCTTACCGCCTTGCAGCGCATATTAGCCGGTGATACCGATGAAGTACAATTTGAGCGCCTGAACGATGACTGGACCATAGAAGAGCGTTGTCAAGAAGCCCTGGCTTACTGGGAACTTTCAGGCATAGACCTGGACCGGCCTATGTACCAGCTAAGCGGCGGGCAAAAAACCAAAGTGTTTTTAGCCGGGATCATGATCCATCAGCCGGCTTTTGTTTTGCTGGATGAGCCCAGTAACCACCTGGACGCGGCCTCCAGGAAAATCTTATATGAATTTGTACGCCAGTACCGCGGCGCGATGCTCTTAGTGAGCCATGATAAGCGCCTGTTGAACCTGCTGGATACCACCCTGGAGCTTTCCAGAGACGGGCTAAAAACTTATGGCGGTAATTATGATTTCTACGTCGCGCAGAAAGCTATAGAACAGGCCTCCTTACTGGATGATGTACACAGCAAGGAAAAAGAACTCCGCAGGGCCCGGGAGAAAGAACGGGAAACTATTGAACGGCAGCAAAAGCTGGATGCGCGGGGAAAGAAAAAGCAGGAAAAATCAGGTGTGCCCCGCATCATGATGAATACCCTGCGTAACAACGCCGAGCAAAGTACCGCGAAAACCAAAGCGGTGCATGGCGAAAAAATAAGCGGGATCCGCGAAGACCTGTCGGCACTGCGGGCAGCGCTGCCCGACCTCGACAAGATGCGCCTGGGATTCGATGAATCCGCCTTCCATACCGGGAAGCTATTGTTTGAGGCTAAGGACATTAACTTCAGTTTTGACGGGCTGCCATTATGGACCTATAACAGAAACCTGTCGTTACATTCCGGTGACCGGCTGGCCATAAAAGGCCGTAACGGCTCCGGCAAAACCACGCTGATTAACACCATACTCGGCAGGATAGGCCCAGAAACCGGAATTGTGCAGCGCAATGAATTCCGGGCGGTTTATATAGACCAGGAATATTCTCTGATTGATAACGAATTGAATGTTTATGATCAATTGCAGCGCTATAACGATAGTGCTTTACAGGAAAGCGAACTGAAGAGTAAACTTACCCATTTCCTGTTTGGTAAAGAAAGCTGGGATAAGACCTGTGCGGTGCTTAGCGGCGGGGAAAGGATGCGCCTGGTATTATGTTGCCTCAACCTGAGCCGGCAGGCGCCCGATCTTATTGTATTGGATGAGCCGACCAATAACCTGGACCTACAGAATGTTGCTATCCTCACTAATGCGATCCGGGATTATAAAGGCACGATTGTGGTAGTTTCCCATGATGAAGATTTCCTGGAAGCGGTTAGCATCAGGCAGGTGATTGATTTGTCTTAACCTAAACCTATAAGGTTTTCAAAACCTTATAGGTTTATATATACCAGATGCTACACCCTTCGACGGAGTTCAGGGGAAAAATATCTTAAAGCAAAAGGAGCAGCATTCAGCCGCTCCTTTGTATGTTTACTATCCAGGTTTTTTAAAAGCCCAGGATCAAAGTCAGGTTGTAATTCCTGCCGGCCTGCGGGAAATAATAATTAAAAGTTTGTAAACCACCGGCATAATAACTAAACGTATAACCTTTACTCTCATATTCCTTATCTAGCAGGTTATTTACCGAAGCAATCACTTTGATATCTTTTAAAGCGCCTGATCCAGCCTGGTACATGGCACTGAAATTAGCCAGGGCAAAAGGATTGATGCTCCTGCTCTTATCTGAAGTATTATCCAGGTATTGGCGGCTGATGTATTTCCCGTTCAGGGTAAAGCTTAACTGCTGTTGCTGATTACGGAAAGTAAAAGGCTCAAAGCTTAAACCCGCGGCAATAATGGCCGAAGGAGAAAGCGCGATATCGGTATTTTTATGAGCAACCGCTACCTGCCCGCCATTATCATAATCATCGATATACTCGGTAAAGGACTGTATCTTGTTTTGGGATAAAGTGGTATTGGCATTTACACTCAGCCAGCTATTGAACCGGTGACGGGCCAGCAGTTCAATACCGGCGCGGTAACTTACCGGTACATTGGCACGGGTATAAGCGCCTACATCATTGATCTTCCCGGTCAGGATCAATTGGTCTTTGTAATGCATATAATAAAGATTCGCGCTCAATTCCGTTCCGTTTTTAAGGTAGCCATAGCCTAATTCAAAATCGGATAAGCGCTCTGCTTTAGGTTTATCATTGATGCCGGCTTCGAAATCATTACGGTTCGGCTCCTTGTTCGCCATAGCGAAAGAGGCATAGATCTTCTGATGACCACGCAGATAACTGATGCCTACTTTAGGATTAAAGAACAGGAAGTTATTGTCCTGGATCACCTCGGGGTTCTTCCGGAAACCATTGATCTGGTAATTAACAGACCTAAGCTGCAGATCAGCAGTGGCGTATAAGTTTTTTGCCAGTTCCTGTTCCGCTTTCAGGTAAACATTAGCGTCTGTTTTATGCGCGGGTAAGCGATACCATTCATAGCCCTGGGGTACACCGCCATTTGAAGCCCAGTTAACACGGCCATAGTGCTCACCGTCGTATTGGGTTACCGCACCGCCCAGGTTAACCATAGTCTTGTCCCTGGTATATTGTATATTAAATATACCGCCATAATAATAATTATCTAACCACAACTGCCGGGTTAAGGAAGTTTCCGTAAGCGTATCATTACCTGCCACAGGGTTGGGCAGATAGTAATCCCCGTAACCTTCACCGATACGGTACTCGTCATAGTAACCTTTACCGCGGGTCAGGAAGAGGCCGCCATTAAGTTTCCAGTTAGCGTTAAAACGATGGTTTAAAAACAACTGGTAATAGTCCTGTTGGTAATTATCGGTCTGGTCCTTATAGAAAGTACCATCTTCTTTAATACCTAATTCATTAAAACGCCGGTTATCCTTCAGGTCGGCTTCCACCACGCCATTCCAGGCCTGGCCGGTCTTCTGTACACCCGAGAAAAGGTTGAACTTAAGGTTGGTCTGCTCGTTCTTACTCGTCCATCCGGAGATGAACTGGAATGATTTCATATCCGAAGCGCTGCGGTCGATAAAGCCGTCGCTCTTGATCTTAGACAAGCGCAGGTCAAAATTAAAACCGTTATTCAGTCTTCCGGTACCGGCATTCAGCGTATGCCTTAAGGTACCGAAAGAACCTACGGAATTGATTAAAGTAGCACTGGCTGCATTGTCCTGTTCTATATTGCTGATATTAATGGAAGCGCCGAAAGCGCCGGAGCCATTGGTGCTGGAGCCAACCCCGCGTTGTACCTGGATGCTGCTGCTTGAAGAGGCTATGTCCGGGAAGTTGACAAAGAAAATACCCTGGGATTCCGCGTCATTTACAGGGATACCGTTCACAGTAAGATTGATCCGGCTGTTGTCTGTTCCTCTTACCCGTATATCAGTATAACCCACACCGTTACCCGCGTCCGAGTTGACAAGGATAGAAGGCGTCTGGTCCAGTAAATAGGGCAGGTCCCGCCCATCATTTAATTTTTCTATATCTTTCTTCCTGATATCGCTGAAAGCGAAGGGCGATTTATGCCCGAGCCGGAGCGCGTTCACCGTTACTCCCGACAGGTGTTCATAGCGGAGTGTATCCGTTTCGGCCTGCTGGGCCCATGTTGCCACAGGTAAGGTCAATAAACTGATCGTTCCGATAATTTTATATTGCATACTATTTGGATTGACAAATGTTTTACTCTTTCAATACATAACTGTAGCCGGAAATACATAATGCAAGCATTATGAGCTCCCGCGCAGATCATTTTAAATATTCAGTAAGTAGAAAAACGAAAACGTTTTGGGACCTACCATTTCCTAACCAGCATTACCTGGTCCAGGTTCTACGGGTTTGATCTCAGCCTGAAAGTAAGGCACCCCGTGGTTGAAATAGCTTATTGCATTTCAAATGCAAAATTAGTACAGATTTCCCGAAAGAAAAATTCTTTTCCCGTAAATTGTAAGTAGCTTCAAACCTATAAGGTTTCAAAAACCTTATAGGTTTGAGAATTTCTGCTTACTTTCCGGGCTTGAACAAAAAAAGAGGACCGCGATCGCGATCCTCTTTCTTATAAATTAACAACCAGGCTTAGGCCTGCTGGTACATCACCATTTTAGCTTCATTATTGATCGCTTCAAGGGCGATCTGGGCCGGTGTATCCTCTTCGTGGGAAACAATATAGTTAATGATACGGCCATTTAATTCTTTGGCATCCTCTTCCGGGTTCAGGGTTTGCGCGATCTGGTTGATCATCGCTATCTCCTGTTCTTTCACCGATACTATGGTATTCCATACACTGGAAGATACATAGATCTGTTGCGAAAGATTGTGTTCAAACTCTGTTTTGATCGATGCGATGGCCAGCGTTTGCAGGTCGCGCACGGTCATCCCGGTGATATACACTCTTGGGATCAGTTCCCTGGGGTGAGACCTTTCGATAAACATGCTCAGGCGCTCATAAGCCTGCAGGCGCAGGCGTAAGGTCGTTTCCTGTCCTTCCTGGAAAACGGCCAGCTGTTTTCTCTTGAACTCACCGGTAAGAAATTTACCAACGATGATGGCACAAGCGATCAGTACGACGATAGCCGGGATCGTGTACTTTAAAACTTCTAAAATTGTTGCTCCAACGCCCATTTAAATAAAGAATTAATTATTTTAAATCAAATTTGATGCCCTGTGCCAATGGTAACTGCGTGCTGTAGTTTACGGTATTGGTCTGGCGACGCATATACACTTTCCAGGCATCTGAACCGCTCTCACGGCCACCACCGGTCTCTTTTTCACCACCAAAAGCACCACCGATCTCCGCACCGCTGGTACCGATATTTACGTTGGCGATACCACAATCACTACCCGCAGCAGCCAAGAATTGCTCCGCTTCACGTACATTAGTGGTCATGATCGCAGAAGACAAACCTTGCGGAACGCCGTTTTGCATCTCGATCGCTTCGTCCAGCGTGCTGTACTTCATAATGTATAAGATCGGCGCAAATGTTTCATGCTGCACGATCTCGAAGTGATTTTCCGCTTCGATGACACATGGTTTTACATAGCAACCGCTTTCATAACCGGCACCGCTCAACACGCCGCCTTTCACCAGGATTTTACCACCTTCAGCTTCCGCTTTTTTGATAGCATCCAGGTACATTTCTACCGCAGCGGTATCGATCAATGGACCTACGTGGTTTTTAGTATCTAAAGGATTACCGATTTTCAGTTGTTTGTAACCGCTAACCAGTTTTTTCTTCAGCTCTTCATATTTGCTTTCATGGATGATCAGGCGACGGGTGGTGGTACATCTCTGACCGGCAGTACCCACTGCGCCGAAGATCGCACCGATCAAAGTCATATCCAGGTCAGCGTTTTCAGTAACAATGATCGCGTTGTTACCGCCCAACTCCAATAAAGAACGTCCTAAACGGCCGGCAACTGTAGTCGCTACTTCTTTACCCATCCTGGTAGAACCTGTAGCCGAAACCAAAGGAATACGGGTATCTGCGCTTAGCAATTCACCGATCTCTCTGCCACCGATTACCAGGCAGGAAATACCTTCAGGCAAACCGTTTTTCTTCAATACATCACCGATTATTTTTTGACAGGCGATCGCTGTAATTGGTGTCTTTTCTGATGGCTTCCAGATACAGGTGTCGCCACAAACCCAGGCTAAAGCCGTATTCCAGCTCCATACCGCAACCGGGAAGTTGAAGGCGGAAATAATACCTACAACGCCCAATGGGTGATATTGCTCCATCATCCTGTGGCCCGGGCGCTCGCTCGCTATCGTTAAACCGAACAACTGGCGGGAAAGACCCACTGCCAGGTCACAGATATCAATCATTTCCTGAACTTCACCAAGACCTTCCTGTAAGCTTTTACCCATTTCATAAGAAACCAGGGCGCCCAGGCTGTCTTTCTTCGCTCTTAAAGATTCTCCGAATTGACGAACGATCTCACCACGTTTTGGCGCCGGCATCATTTTCCAGGTTTTGAACGCTTCCGTAGTTTTTTGCATCGCTTTCTCGTAATCTTTAGCCGTAGACTGTTTTACGGTAGCGATCAATTTGCCATCTACCGGGGAGTAAGAATGCAATTCCGCACCCGTGCTTTTGATCCATTTAGTGCCTGTAGAAGTACCTTCGTTTAATTTTTCGATTCCTAAGTCGCTTAGAATTTTCTTAATATTCATAAAAACTGATTAATGTAATTTTAGGATGCGCAAATATAGCTTAATTTTTTAATTGAAAAGCCGCTTTAGCAAAGCTTTAAGCGCCATGGTCCTCGAAGCGGAACTTGCGTAACTGCGGGGTCCGGAAATAGGTGATCGCCACCACCACCAGGGTAATACAGCCCCCGGTAATGATTGCCGGGAAAGTACCCAGGTAATGGGCCATAGTGCCGCTTTCAAAATCACCTAATTCATTGGAGGAACTGATGAACATACTGTTCACCGAAGCCACGCGCCCCCGCATTTCATCCGGGGTGACTAATTGTAAAATGGTACCCCGGACGACCACACTTACCGCGTCAAACATACCGGTAAGCACCAGCAGGCCGAATGAAAGCAGCAAATAAGGGGAAAGGCCGAAGGCGATAATGCCTAAAGCAAAACCGGCAGTGCAGACGAAAAGTTTTTTACCCGGGTTGGTCTTCAGGGGATAGAAAGCCAGTAAGATCAAAGTAAGCAAAGCACCTACACCCATAGCGGAACGCAGTAACCCATAAGCTACCGGACCTGAGAAATAAACACCGGCTTCCAGCGGGAAACGCTCTTCTACCACAGCAGGTAACAAAGCGATGGCGCCGCCAAAAAGCACGGAAAACATATCCAGTAATTGCGCGCCTAAAAGGGCAGGGGTCTTAAACACAAATTTTAAACCCTCCCCGATACTCTGGAATATTGGCTCTCTTTCTTTCTTTAAAATTGGCTTGGGCGTAATGCGTAATATCGGGATCAATAAGAGTAGTTCAATTGCTACCACGACCCCCATACCACTTGCCGGGCCATAAGAAGCGATGATGATCCCTGAAAAAATAGGGCCGAAAACAGCGCCCAACTGCCAGGCCATACTCGACCAGCTTACCGCATTGGGATACAGTTTTTTAGGGATCAGTAAACCCACAAGAGAAAATGCCGTAGGGCCTACAAAAGAACGGATGATCCCACCCAGGAAAATGACTACATAGATCAGGCCCACCCGCCAGTTATGGCTTAAATGTTCCGCAGCCATAGGCAATGAAAGGTAAAATAAGCCCAGGCCGAGTAAGAGGTAACTGACAATGATCTTCACCATCAGGTTACGCTTTTCACTTAAATCGACAAAGTAACCGGAGAAAAAAGAACAGGCGACTACCGGGATCACTTCTGCCAGACCTACATAAGCCAGGGCCATCTTGCTGTGATTAGTGATCTGGTAGATCCAGTAAGTGACGACGGTAAACTGCAGGCTTAGCGCGAAGATCAGGCCGAAACGGATACACAGGTAATTACGATATTCGCGGTAGCCGAGTGCTTCATTTTTAGCCAGGAAATTTGAAAATGCTTTCAATTGCGGAAATTTAAAATGATTGAGCCTGCAATTTACCTGAATTGTGAAGAACCGTTCCATAGATATTTTCAATCCGATTGCGCGAAAGCGTTTATTTTTGCAGTAAATACCAGCTCCCATTTTATCCGCAAACCAACATACTACATTCGTCAAACAGCTTTCCAAAAGGCTGGGCTTTGACTATTGCGGTATTGCCAGGGCAGAACGCCTGGAGGAGGAGGCCCGGCACCTGGAAGCCTGGCTGAACAAAGGCTTTAATGGTAATATGGGCTATATGGAGCGCAATTTTGACCTTCGGATAGACCCTTCTTTACTGGTACCCGGGGCACAATCGGTGATCACTTTACTCTTGAATTACTATCCTGAAGAAAGCCAGGTGGCGGATGCGCCAAAAATTTCCAAGTACGCTTACGGTGCGGATTACCATGAAGTGATCCGGGAAAAGCTGAATGAATTTCTTTTTGAGCTCCGGGCCAATATCGGGGAAGTAAACGGCCGTGGTTTCGTAGACAGCGCGCCAGTGCTGGAACGGGCCTGGGCCAAACGTAGCGGTATCGGTTGGGTAGGGAAGAACGCCAACCTGATCACTAAACAGTCGGGTTCCTTCTTCTTTATCGCTACCCTGATCACCGACCTGAAACTGGAGTATGATGACCCCTTTGCCAAGGACTTTTGCGGTACCTGCACCAAATGCCTGGATGCCTGCCCTACAGAAGCCATTCTCGCGCCCGCTATTGTAGACGGGTCAAAATGTATTTCCTACCTTACTATTGAGTTGAAAGATGAGCTGATCGCCCCGGAGTTTGCCGGGAAAATGGACAACTGGATGTTTGGCTGTGACGTGTGCCAGGATGTATGTCCCTGGAACCGTTTCTCCAAGCCCCACCAGCAGGAAGCCTTTAAGCCGATAGATGCCGTGTTAAACTTTACTTCCGGTGATTGGGAAGCACTCAATGAAGATTATTTTAAACAACTTTTGAAACATTCGCCCATAAAGCGCTCTAAATGGAAGGGGATTCAACGCAATGTAACTTTCCTGAAAGAGCAACCTTAGTTATTGGAAAGACCGGTTTGCATCAATTCTTAATTTATCTTTGGGGCTATTATTATAAAGCTTAACGATGAAATTTACCCTTGCATTAACCGCTAAAGATTATATTAATTACCAATTATTCCACTTTTCGACAAAGGACACTACGGTTAAGCGTCGCAAGAAAAACAGTTTAATCATTTCGCTTGGCTTTCTTATTTTAGCTGCGTTCCAGTATTTGATGAATGAGGTCCCGATAGCTGTCGCCTTCATCACCTTTGCACTCTTCTATTTTGTATATGCCCGGTACTATTACACCGTTTTAATCAAAAAAAGTCTTGAAAAAAGCATAACGATTGCCGTTGAAAACAAGATAGGCAAATCTTCAACGGTTGAGTTTAATGAAGACGAGGTCAGAATTGTTTCCAATGCAGGCTATACGACTATTTATATGAATGATCTGGAAAAAATTACGGAAACACCTGATTACTTTTATCCAACCTTCAAGATATATGATACGCTTATCCTACCTAAATCACAAATACAGGATGTAACCGAAGTACGTAAATACTTCCAGATCCTATGCCACTCGCGAGAGATAGAATTTGATGACCGGCAAGATTGGAAATGGAAGTAAAATAATAAAGTAAAGGCTGCTTATAATTCCATCAAATTACCCCTGCAACTAGCTTTTGATTCGCTGATCAATTTGTATATTTGTGCCCGATAGAAATTAAAATAATTATTACGATATATGTCAACTACAGGAAAAAGAGTGATCAAAGCGCCAACCGGCAGCACATTGAATTGTAAAAACTGGGTTTCGGAAGCCGCCTACCGGATGATCCAGAACAACCTGGACCCGGAAGTAGCCGAGCGCCCCGAAGACCTGGTCGTTTATGGAGGTATAGGGAAAGCTGCCCGGAACTGGGAAAGCTTTGACAAGATCCTGGAATGCCTGAAAAACCTGGAAGAAGATGAAACCTTAATGGTACAATCCGGTAAACCGGTAGGTATCCTGCGTTCCCATAAAAACGCGCCGAGAGTATTGATCGCCAACTCTAACCTCGTAGGTAAGTGGGCCAACTGGGAACACTTTCGCGAGCTGGAGGCCAAAGGCCTTATGATGTATGGCCAGATGACCGCGGGTAGCTGGATCTACATCGGTTCTCAAGGCATCGTGCAAGGTACTTATGAAACTTATTTGTCCCTGGCCAATAAACATTATAATGGCAGTCTGAAAGGCACCCTGAATGTTACCGCCGGTCTTGGTGGTATGGGTGGTGCTCAGCCATTAGCCATCACCATGAACGAAGGTGTAGCTTTAGTAGCAGAAATAGAACAATGGAGAATAGATAAACGCATCGAAACCCGCTATTGCGATGAGAGTTACAATGATATTAAAACAGCGATTGATCGTGCCCTGGCAGCAAAAGCCAATGGCGAAGCCGTTTCTATCGGTGTTTGCTGTAATGTAGTTGACTTGTTACAATACCTGATCGATAATAATATTGTACCGGATACCCTGACTGACCAGACCTCGGCACATGATGAACTGATCGGTTATTTCCCCGAAGGGCTTTCTGTAGCAGAAGCGAATGCTTTACGCGAAAGCGATCCGGAAACTTATAAATCCCGTTCCCTGGATACTATGGCCAGGCACGTACGCCAGATGTTAACCTTACAACAAATGGGCGCGATTACTTTTGACTACGGTAATAACCTGCGCGGACAAGCCAAAGACAAACGTGGTGTTGAGAACGCGTTTGACTTCCCGGGATTCGTACCGGCCTATATCCGTCCTTTGTTCTGCGAAGGTAAAGGTCCTTTCCGCTGGGTAGCCTTAAGTGGCGATCCTGAAGATATTTATACCACCGATAAAGCGCTGGCGGAATTGTTCCCGGAGAATGAAGGTTTACAACGCTGGTTGAAAATGGCGAAAGAAAAGATCGCTTTCCAGGGTTTACCTTCCCGGATCTGTTGGTTAGGTATGGGTGAAAGAGAAAAAGCAGGCCTTTTATTCAACCAGTTAGTAAGAGAAGGCAAAGTAAAAGCGCCGATCGTTATTGGCCGCGACCACCTGGATTGTGGCTCCGTAGCTTCTCCCAACCGTGAAACCGAAGCGATGAAAGATGGCTCTGACGCCGTAGCCGACTGGCCGATCCTGAATGCCCTGATCAATACTGCCGGTGGTGCGAGCTGGGTAAGCTTCCATCATGGTGGTGGGGTAGGTATGGGCTACTCCCTGCATGCCGGTATGGTTATCGTTGCCGATGGCTCCGAGGATGCTGAAGAAAGATTAAAACGCGTATTACATAATGATCCGGCCATGGGCGTACTCCGTCATACCGATGCAGGTTATGAAGACGCGACGGAATATGCGGATAATTTCGGACTTAATATCTGGTAAGCAGCATATTTTGAATAATTTAGGAATGGCGGCAGGGTTTCCAGCCGCTATTTTTCTATTTTTAAACCTTAATTGATATAAATATAATGAAGAAAATTATTATAGGTACTATCGCCGCTTTTTTGGCCCTGGCACCCGTCAGTTCGGTGATCGCCCAGGGAAAAGCAAAAACCGCGAAGCAAAAAAACATAGACCAGAATTCGTTGCTGTGGAAGATCAGCGGGAACGGGCTGTCCAGGCCTTCTTATGTATTCGGTACTATACACCTCATTTGCCAGGAGGACTTTTTCTGGAACCCGGTAATGGATGCCACTTTTAAATCCGTCGAAAAGATCTGTATGGAAATGGACATGGATGATCCCCAGCTGCAGATGACGCTGGCTATGGGCATGATAGATAAAGAGGGGAAAAAACTATCTTCTTATTTTACACCGGAAGATTATGAAAAACTGACCGCTTATGCTTCAGAACGGCTAAAAGAAGTGCCGGTAAGCGTCCTGGATATGATGAAGCCCGCCGCGGTATGGACCACGATGATCATGCTGCAGTATAATTGTGCAACGGTAAAGTCGTATGAAGTAGAATTGGTAGCAAAGGCTAAAGAGGAAGAAAAAGAAATCCTGGGCCTGGAAACAGCTAATGAACAATTGGATTTCATCTTGGGGATGCCGGATGCCGAAGTGGTGGAAGCGATCAATGATATGGTACAGGGAAAAGGAAAAGCGGAGCTGGACGCACAGTTCGCGGATATGATCAATGCTTATAAAAAGCAGGAACTTAATCAGCTGTATGAGCTTAGCGACCGGGAAACGGCCATGAAGATGGATAAAGTAAAATTCCTCGACAACCGGAATGAAAACTGGATCCCGAAAATGAAAAATATGATGGCGCAGCATGCCACTTTCTTCGCGGTAGGCGCGGCGCATTTACCCGGTAAAAATGGAGTGCTTCAGTTATTGAAGGCGGCAGGTTATACAGTAGAGCCGGTAAAATAGATTGTGACGAAATATTAAAAACCTATAAGGTTTCAAAAACCTTATAGGTTTATATACCTAAAACAAAAGTGGACGCTGAAGCATCCACTTTTGTCTTTTTATTAATTTGGTACGATTATTTCTTAATGTACATTACTTCTTTTACCGCTTTTACCGTCTTTGCAACATCCGGCAGGTAAGCCGCTACTAAATTCGGTGCATAGTGCATATTAGCATCTGCAGAATTCACACGGATCACCGGTGCGTCCAGGTAATCGAAGGCGTCTTTTTGTACACGGTATGCGATCTCGGAAGAGATAGAGGCAAAAGGCCATTGTTCTTCCACGATCACTAAACGGTTTGTTTTCTTCACAGAATTCAGGATCGTTTCATGATCCAGCGGACGGATTGTACGCAGGTCGATCACTTCGGCATCAATCCCTTCTTTAGCCAGCTCCTCGGCTGCAGCCAAAGCTATTTTCATCATTTTGTTGTAAGAAATGATCGTGATGTCTTTTCCTTCGCGGGCGATACGCGCCTTTCCGATCGGGATCAGGTACTCTTCTTCAGGCACTTCACCCAGGTCGCCATACATTACTTCAGATTCCATGAAAACAACCGGGTCGTCATCACGGATTGCTGATTTCAATAAACCTTTGGCATCATATGGATTGGAAACAGAAATTACTTTTAAACCCGGGATATTGGCATACCAGCTTTCAAAAGCCTGGGAGTGCTGGGCGCCCAGCTGACCGGCAGAACCGTTAGGGCCACGGAACACGATCGGGTTACCAAAATGGCCACCGCTCATGGACAACATTTTTGCAGAGTGGTTCAGGATCTGGTCTAAAGCCAGTACAGCAAAGTTCCAGGTCATGAATTCTACGATAGGGCGTAAGCCATTGGAAGCCGCACCTACGGCTATAGCCGCAAAACCTAATTCTGCGATCGGGGTATCAATTATTCTTTTGGGACCGAACTCATCTAACATTCCCTGGCTTACTTTGTAAGCACCATTGTATTGCGCAACTTCTTCCCCCATCAAAAATACACGTTCATCTCTACGCATTTCTTCTTGCATTGCCTCACGTAAGGCCTGACGAAAAGCTATTTCAGCCATAAACTATTCTTTATTAGATTAATTTCTGATTATAAAAAATTCGCGTAAAGATACATTACTATCTTGTAATGAGGATTATTTTATCCTAAAAAATGAGATTTTAAGGGTAAAAGCCGGAATGGGGTATTTGAGCACAGGAAAAACGTTCGTTAAATACTTGTTTTTGAACGGTTTATTTAATGAAAACATAAAATATGCCATTATATTTAATGAGTTAGCCAGCACAATATGATAGGTAATGATCCCATTTGTTTATCAACAATAATTGTAACCATTATAGTGAAAAAGTGGGGTGTTTTTTAGTACGCAGTGATTTTAAATACACTATAGCCTGCATTATACAGATTAACTAAACGTGTGCAGCAATGACAAAGTGATTTTTGAAATTAATCATTTCTTCCCGGGCATCATACCCCGACCGGAATATAAAGACCTGGGCATACCGGCATCAGCCTGGAAATACGGGTAGCAAAATATGAAAGCTTGTATGACCCGTTGCACTCAATAACCGTGATTTTGCCCCCCCCAACAGTGTATTAGGCTACAATTGCGGTACCCTGGGCAATGATACTAGAGCCCGTTATCCTGGATTACCGGAATGAAAACGTTGCCCGGCTGGCAAAGTCAGCGGATACCGATCAAATCCTGGTGACCTGTGGCGTCCAACATATCCCCGGTATTATTAAATTATTATCAGAAGAGTAGTGGGCCGGGAATTGGCTGTAAACCCGGTTTTTACCGGCAAAAAAGATCCTGCTATTTTTTTAAGAACAATATGAATAATTTTAGTTTTTTTTCCTAATTTTGCATTTCCAATTTATTTATTAACGCAAATAATTTCAATTATTATGGCAGTAAAAATCCGCCTGCAACGCCATGGGTCTAAAAAACGCCCATTTTATTTCATCGTAGCTGCTAACAGCACTTCCCCACGTGACGGTAAATTTATCGAAAAATTAGGTACTTACAATCCATTGACCGTACCTGCGACTGTTCGTATCAATCGTGAAGCTGCTCTTGAGTGGTTAAACAAAGGTGCGCAACCTACTAACACAGTACGCCGTATCTTATCCTTCAAAGGTGTATTGTACATGAAACACCTTATGCGTGGTGTAGCTTTAGGCTTATTCAACGAAACTGAAGCAAAAGAGAAATTCGAAAAATGGAATGCTGAACACGAGCAATTAGTTGTTAAACGTGAAGAAGCTAACCGTAAACACAAAGCGGATAAGCGTCATGCTGCTTCTCAGGAATCCGTTCGTCGTGTAGAAGAAAAAGAAGCTGCCAAAGCTGCTTCAAGAGCAGAAGCTGAAACGGCAAATGCTGCTACCGAAGACGCTCCTGCTGCTGAAGGAGAAACTCCAGCAGAAGAAGCTTAATCTTTTTTGTATAAAAATTAAGGAAAAGGAAATAACAATTTGTTGTTTCCTTTTTTTATGAAACCAGATCAATCATGGAATTTATTCAAATAGGGAAAATAACAGGCACTCATGGCCTTAACGGTAATGTGAGCATCTTTCACCATCTTGGTAAACTTTCCGGCTTAAAAAACCTGAAACATATCTTCATCGAACTCAAAAGAGAAAGCTATATCCCTTTCTTTACCGAGCAGGTGAAAATTGATAACGACCAGGAGCTTTTTGTCAAACTGGAAGAAGTGGACACCGTAGAAGCCGCTAAATCCCTGAGTGGCAAACAGGTATTCCTAAGCACAGAGCAATACGAAAAATTAAACCCTAAAGAAGCGGATATTAATTTCATCGGCTTTGAAGTCTGGGACCAGCAAGCCGGGAAACTCGGTAAAGTTGAAGCTCTTTTGGAAACACCGGGACAACTGCTCGCCAGTATCTCTGTAAACGGAAAAGAGGTGATCGCTCCTTTAAACGACCAGACTATTATCTCGGTAGATATACCCACCAAGCAATTGAAACTGCAATTACCGGAAGGATTGCTGGATGTATATTTAAACGATTGATTTACAATATAAGGGGGATTTTTGAGGGTAGATATGTACCCTGGTTTGGAGTTTGCCCCATTCTCCATTAACTTTGGACGGCTTAGTATCAATGTTGAGCTTAAAACACACAAAAGAATAGCACATATGCAGGATTCAATTTTATTATCCGTAAAGAACCTGAAAAAGTCATATGGGAATCATAAGGCTGTAGATGACATTAGTTTTGAACTGAAAAAAGGAACAATTTTCGGCCTGCTGGGACCTAACGGTGCCGGTAAAAGTACCTTGTTACGTATGGTAACCGGTATTTTCCACCAGGATAGCGGGGAGATCCTGATGGATGGCAAGCCCTTCGACGGGCTGCAACATACCGACCTGATCGGTTATATGCCCGAAGAGCGCGGACTCTACAAAAAAATGAAAGTGGGGGAACACATCCTTTACCTGGCCAGATTGAAAGGCTTAAAAGGTGATGTGGCCACCCAAAGGGCCAAATACTGGGTAGAACGCCTGCAAATGGGAAGTTGGTGGAATAAAAAAGTAGAAGACCTGAGTAAGGGGATGAGCCAGAAACTCCAGTTTGTAGCTACCGTGATCCATGACCCTAAATTACTGATCCTGGATGAACCATTCAGCGGACTAGACCCCGTGAATGCCAATGTTATTAAAGAAGAGATCTTCAGGCTGGCTAAAGAAGGCACCACGATCATCTTTAGTACTCACCGCATGGAGCAGGTAGAAGAGATCTGCGACCAGATCATTTTAGTAAACCTGGGCAAAAAATTACTGGATGGTAGCGTAGAGCAGGTAAAACAACAGTTTAAGGAGCACATCTTTAGCGTTGCCACCAATGAGCAGATCGCTCAATACCCCGATTTCGTGGAAATACTGGAGAAAAATCCGAAAAGTATCCGTTTCCAGGCTACAGAAGCAGAAATGCCCAATAAAGTATTGAGTTACCTGATCGCGCAAAACAATCCTATTCAATCTTTCCAGGAGCATTTGCCTTCATTGAATGATATTTTTATCAGGCTGGTAGGCACTTCTCCTACTGCCAGACCATTTGAAGCTAACTAAAAACAAAAAACATTCCGGTTCATGAAAACAGCCATAATTATAAAAAGAGAATACCTCTCGCGTGTTAAAAAGCGCTCCTTTATTATTACTACCTTATTGCTTCCGATCCTGTTCATCGTATTCCTGCTGGGTACCAGCTACCTGGCAGCGAAAAGTACCCGGGAGAAAAAAGTGGTAGTGAAAGACGAGAGCGGCTATTTTACCAACAAATTAAAATCTTCTAAAACAGTCTTATATTCCTACTCCCAGGAACCGATTGAAGGATTAAAGGAGCGATTATATAATGACAGTTTTACTGCCCTGATCTATATCCCGGCCTTTAACCTGGACCAGAAACAAAAGTTCCAGATCTATAGCAATGAGAACCTGGGCACTGAAGTAGAAAACAACCTGAATGACCAGGCCAACAATATTGTACGGGGCGAACGCATTAAAATAGCCGGTATTGACGAGCAGAAATACAAAGATGCCAGTACTGATATGGTAACTTTTGACAATATAGTGGGTAAAGAACAGAAAAAGGGTAACACCAACCTGGCCAGCATTGTAGGGATGGCCAGCGGGTTCTTACTATACCTGTTCATGCTATTATACGGTGCCAGCGTTATGACCAGTGTTATGGAAGAAAAAACTAACCGTATCGCGGAGATCATCGTAAGCTCGGTAAAACCCTTCCAGCTAATGATGGGTAAAATAGTAGGCGTAGCTATGGTTGGGCTGACCCAGGTAGCGATCTGGGTCGCTTTCATCGCGATCCTGGCTATGGTAGCCATGCCATTACTGGGTAATATGCAGATGGACCCGGAACAGGCCAAAGCGCTCTCGGAGCAGGCCATGGCGGGTGGCGATGCAGGTTTGGCAGGTAAAATAGCTACAGTAATGGCTACCGGCACCCTTGAAGGCGTCAATTTACTGTCTGTTTTCGGCTGGTTTGTCTTCTTCTTCCTGGGTGGTTATTTCCTTTACGCGGCACTATTTGCAGCAGTAGGCAGCCTGGTAAATGAAGGACAGCAGGACGCTCAGCAGTTCAGCACGATTATTACTTTGCCAATCATTTTCAGCTTTGTGATTATGACTACTGCCATTAAAGACCCTAACAGCGGCCTGGCCGTTTTTGGCAGTATCTTCCCGCTGACCTCACCCATTGTAATGATGGCAAGAATACCATTTGACGTTCCGGCCTCACAACTGATCATTTCGGTCGTGTGCCTTATTGCGGGTTTCATCCTCACGACCTTACTTGCGGCTAAGATCTACAGAACCGGTATCCTGATGTATGGTAAAAAAATAACCATGAAAGAAGTAGGTAAATGGTTGCTGCGCAGAAGCTAAGCTCAAATTGAATTGAATCATCGCCATTAATTTATTTTAATGGCGATTTTTTTTGCCAATTTGTTACCGGTTAAACCTGGCTACCGTTATAATATTCACTTTTTATTACCAGCATATCCGGGGCAAAAGCATTAACTTTGAATGTTATACTTTTATCAAAACTTTTGCGTTTTAACAATAATAAGCAGGTATAAATCCATTGCGGTATGTTTTGACCCTGTTTTGATAAATAACCCGAAAACTGTTGAAATAATGAATAAATATCTAAGCCTTTGTTCTTTCGTTCTTCTTGGCGCTTTAAGTGCTGTAGCGGGAGAAAAACGCACGGTAAACTTTAAGGATTTTAAAGCTTATGAAGTGTCTGATGAAGGGGTTTACCTTGGATTTATCACCATGCAGAACCGTATTGATACCGGTACGCTTACCCTTAAAAATGTACAGGCGGAAAAATTTGAAGGACAACTTCCTGACGGTGTAGTAGTTGTGGATGGCAATATCCAACCGGGCATTTTCTGGGGCATCCAGCAAAAGCAGTTAAAGGCGGGCTTCAGGCTGCCGCTTTACTACCGCCAGGACGGTCAGGTATATAAAGTGCGGTCTTTTGATATGGAAGTGAACGAAGAGCAGCCGTCCAGAATTGTGGCCCGGGATTATACCGCAAACTCGGTGTTGAGTACCGGCAACTGGTATAAAATAGCGGTGGACAAAAGAGGGATCTTCAAAATCGATTATAATTTATTACAATCGCTGGGCATTAACCCGGCAACGGTTAACCCGGCCAATATACGGGTTTACGGTAATGGCGGCCAGGTAATGTCCGAAGCGGTGAGCGACGGGGCTTATGATGACCTGGTGGAAAATGAGATAGAGG